>ERZ1643246.169-NODE-169-length-85121-cov-10.142795_pt1 | contig 85121 bp, 74 predicted proteins | sample MGYA00579265_ERZ1643246 | MGnify/ENA primary metagenome ERZ1643246 (study PRJEB29033, sample SAMEA4952261) | chicken gut metagenome | biome: Broiler Chicken; feature: Gastrointestinal Tract; material: Caecum | place: Ireland | collected 2018 | study: Broiler...
TTGCTACTTTTATTTTTCGGGTTTTCAAAGTGGAAATAAACTTTTTACTTCACCACTTTTCAGCACCTTCTGTACCGGCTTGTATTTACTCCGAATCTTTCTTTGCGAGATTCTCCTGCTCAGGCTCCTCCGGTTCCAGCGATTCCTGTTCCCTTTGCTCCTGCTCAGTCGTCTCTGGCGTCAGCAATTCCTGCCCGGAATCTTCCTCTTGCGACGGCATAGACAAGCTTCCCGCCGCATCTTTCTTAGCACTCTCCCTCTTTTTCTCAGCTCTGCGCCGCTTCACCCATCTGACAAAGCGGATGAAAAGGAAGATAAGAAGAATAATTCCAAATACTCCCGCCGCTCCGATGACAAGCGGCAGATATTTCCATCGGTATTCCACTCGGATACTGTGACCTTCCTGAACATTCTCAAAAGTATAACTTTCCTTTTGTTCCTCTGTCAGATTCGTGATCTCCTTCCCATCGATATAAAGATGGGCAAACTCATAATCCTTATAAGGCTGATATGTCACCGTATAATCGTCATCCCGGTAAACTGTCTGGGATTTCACCTGCATCTTGCCGCCCAGGACTTCACCTTCCATCTGGAAGATCGGCTTCTCCTTAAAGTAAGCATATGCTTTCACCGGTTCCTGGCAGTCCGCAACCGTATATTGCTGAGCGTCCTTGCTCGCATCCACAACCTGCCCGTTCACCATCAGCCAATCCAATTCATAATGTTCATCCGCCTTCCAGGTCAGATTCACATCCTGATCCCGCCTCACATATGTATTCTCACTGGAGAGAGTTCCTCCCTCTGCGTCCAGGACTATGGGAAACTCCGGAATCTCCGTATAATAAATATCAATCTCATGGTCATCCTGAAGATTCGTGAAAGTATATTCGGAAGGATATTCCAGAATATTCTGCTTCTGGCCATCCACCAGAATCTCTCTCAACTCATAGTTTTCTTCCGGTTCATAGTTAACCGTGAAATCCGTCCCCTCATCCAGAACCTGCTGGCTCTCCGTCACAGTTCCATTCTGCACATCAGTTCGGACACTGAAGGCAGCCGCTACCTTCGTCGTGTAAAATGTCACCCGGTTCGGATCCTTCAGCATACTGCCGATCAGGAGCTCTCCAGGGCCTATCTCACAAATGGATTCCGGCTCCACATAGGTGTCCCCGCCCTCCAGCTCAAGACCATACGTCCCGGCCAGACGCCTCTCTGTCAGCGAATAAACCTGAAGAGTGTCTGCCTTGTCTGTCCGTTTCATAAAAGGTATACAGATGGCATAATCTCCTGAAATACAGAAATCCTGAAAAGTATTCCCCGCCGAAGAATCCAGTCCGTCAAATTCATCCACCACGTTAAAGTCCAAATCCGTGACCACGAACTTGAAGGTCGTCTGCGTCGTACCAATCAGAAAAACAAACTGATTCGTCTTCTCCCAGTAATCCACTGCTGAGACACGTCCCTCATCCGTAATCTTCACCTTCTCGATGAACTTCAAGCTCTCACTGTCAACGATAAAGATGCATCCCTTATTTCCTTTTTTCAAAGGTTTTCCACCGGCAATCAGAATCCTCTTATTCACCGGATCGTAAGTCATCCCGTTGCAGTGCTCATAATCCATCTCTGTCACATGCTTCGCATAACTGTACTGCTGAACCGGATTTCCGTTCTCATCATAGTTATTCTTATAAAATGCCACCAACGTATCCGGATCTGTGGACGTGTTGGACGCATTCTCCACTCCAATGATATAGTCCTCTGTGTCACAGATCGCCTGAAGCCATCCTCCATCCTCAAACGGAGTACTCTCCCCTGCGTAACTCCAATTTGAATTCAGAAAGACATCCGCTTCCTTGATCGCCGCGGACACAGGAACCGTCTGCAAAATCCCGGCAGTCATCATCAGAACTGCCAGGATAGCTGCTGTGATTCTGTTCATTTTTGTAAAATTCTTCATTGACTCCCCTATTGTTTCACTCTACTGTTTATATTGAAGTTTTTTACTCGCCGAAAGCTTTCTCAATGGCCATCTCCCATTTTCCCTGATCTTTCAGCAGCAACTCGATGAACTCTCTCACTGCGCCTTCTCCCCCTTTGGCGCTCAGCACATAGTCACACTGGGCTTGAATCTCTCTTGCCGCATCACTGGGACATGCCTTCGTCCCCGCCAGTCTCATGGCATAGAGATCATTCAGGTCATCCCCGATATAGGCAAGCTGTTCCTGACGAATCCCATGTTCCCTCATGAATTCCTTCAGAAAAGTAATTTTATTTTTCACATTCTGGTAAATATAACGGATCTTCAGTTCCTCCGCTCTCTGACGCACACAGTTGCTCTCCCTGCCGGTCAGAATCATAAATTCAATGCCCGCTGCGTGGGCAAGCACAATGCCGCACCCGTCTTTGATCGCAAACTTCTTGGTCTCCACACGGTTATTGTCAATATAGACTCCTCCGTCCGTCATCGTGCCATCCACATCAAGGACGATCAATTGTATCTCTTTCATTTCATGCTTCCTCTTCGTATTTTGAATGTGTCAAAAATACCAGGTTCATCTGACTCTTAATCGGTGCCAGAAGCGAACAAATCAGCTTGTTCGTCTTGGCCGCTCCCTTTCTTCTCTCCTGGTAATCCAGAATGCTGCTCACATAGTCCGTGGGTTTTTCCTCATAACCGTCAAAACCTGCCAGATACACTTCCCGGATTCCCATCTGCTTGAGCAGACGCAGAAGCATCACGGTACAGTTGTCAAACACACCATTCTCATCATAAGTCAGATCATGATAGTTAAAGACCATCACATTCTCCCGGACTCCTTCCTTAATATTGGAAGTCACCAGAATCTTCTCCTGCTCATTTCCTGTCACATACTCCTCATAACGCTTGACATTGCTGAAAAACAAAGCCTCCGCCGAGAACAGCTCACTGCGGAAATTGGCAGTAATCACCAGCGGATTCTCTTTTTCTATAAACTCCCGGATCACATTCTCTTCCCTCTCAAGAGAACCTCCCGGCGCAAGGATAAGAAGCTTTCTTCCCTTTATCTGATCTGCCAGAGTCTGTCTGGCCGCGGAATCATCCACAGCACAGTCCTGATAGCGATAATACAGCTCTTCCACATACTCCTGGTCAAAGGCCGTCTTCTTGTTGTCCGCGATGGACGCCAGAATGTGATTGATATCTTTCGCTTTCAGCTTTCCTTTATTCAGAAGGAACTCCGCGTAATTCCGATGAAGATTATACTTCGCGGACAGAGAATAAGCTGTGCTGTATCCCCACGGTTCCAGCTTCTTGATCGGCACAATGTAATCGTCAATGGCATCCAGGATGGGATCAATGTTATAGGTCTTATCAAAATTATTGTTCAGGTAATCCAAAATCAGTTCAATACACAGATTGCCCGGAACCCGTCCCATTCCCAGAAGGGAACCGTCAATCACGCAATTTCGGCTGTAACTTTTAATATTCAGAAATTCCTGAGCCAGAGAATAAGACAGAGACAGATTCTCGTGGAGATGAAGTCCGATCGTCACATCTTTGCTCAGATTGTTCTCACAGAGAGAATACAGACGGATCAAATCATTTCGCTTCATAGAACCGAAAGTATCCACAATGGAGAAGACAGTCGGATGAATCGCATCCACTTGCTTCAGGATTTTCAAAAGCTCCTCATCCGAGTATCCCATAATATTGATGGGATTACAGGATACCTCATATCCCTTATCCATCACTTTCCGGCAGTACTCCAGCCCTTCTTCCACATCATAGTCATGAAAAGTCACTCGAATTCTTTTGATCGGGCCTCCGTCGTAATCTTCCAGCTGACTGATATCATACTTATTATGAAGTGACATTAGGGTGAATTTCGTATTTCCACAATCCTCCGGAAGAATCGCGTAGGCATCTTTCACATGACGGAATACCGTCCGGTCCGGCTGATAGTCTTCATTGCGAAGAAATCCAAGCTCCACAAAGTCCACATTGGATGCCACCAGCTGCCGAATTGTCTGGCGAATCATTTTGTTGCCGAATTCCCAGTCATTCAGATATCCGCCGTCACGCAGCGTACAGTCCAGTGTCTGAATTCCCGACATATCAAATCCCTCCTTTTTGCTTTTCTTCCATAATCTTCCTCACACGTTCCAGATCCTTCGGTGTGTCCACCGACAGGGTTCTGCAATGCTCCACCTCAATAAACTGAAGTCTTTTTCCATAATCGATAAAACGAAGGGTGTCAATTCCTTCGATACGCTCAAATCTTCCCGGCACCGAATCCCGGTAAAAATCCAGCATTTTTTTATTATATCCCAGGATTCCCACATGTTTGTAATATTCAAACTCAATGCTCTTAAAAGGATAGGGAATCGGCGTTCTGGACATATAGAGCGCACGGAACTTCTCGTCAAACACCACTTTGATATTGGCCGGATCCATCACCTCAGAGGGGCTGTGCATTTTCGTGATAATGTTCGTCCCAAATGCCTCATCCAGATCCACCGTGTCCGGCACAGCAGCATCGGCCAGATCCGGGTCCAGAAGAGGCTCATCTCCATTTAACTGAATATAAAAATCTGCCGGAATTGTCTCTGAGACTTCCTGAAGCCGGTTTGCCCCGGTCGGATGCGAAGAACTGGTCATCACCACGGGAATCCGGTGCTCCCGGCACATCTGCTCAATCCTCTCGTCATCCGTAGCCACATAAACTTCATCCAACTTTCTCGCCTTTTTCGCCTGCTGGTACACCCAGACCAGCATCGGTTTGCCGCAAATTTCCTTCAGCGGTTTGCCCGGAAGCCTCGTTGAGGCATACCGCGCCGGTATAATTCCCGCTACCTTCATACTTCTCGCATCCTCCCTTCATTACTTTCCTCTCAACAGCAGATTCAACGTTCTCTCTGTGGCGCTGCCGTCCTCATAAGTGTTAAACTTCTTTTGAAATTTCTGATATTTCTCTCCATACTGAAAATGTTCCGACAGGTCCAGCACTGCCTCGGCCAGCTCTTTCGTTGTCTTCACAATAGGGCCTGGAAGTTCCTCCACGTCAAAATAAAAGCCCCGGATCTGGTTCTGATACTCCTCCAGATCATACATGTAGAAGATCATGGGACGTCCCAGATTGCCATAATCAAACAGGGTACTGGAATAATCTGTGATCAGCATGTCACTGATAATATACAGCTCATTGATATCTTCCACCTTCGTCACGTCCATCACCTGACTCTGATAGTTTGGGGAAAGATCGTAGCTGCTCACATGATGGTGGGAACGGTACAGCAACAGATAGTCCTCCCCCAAAATTTCAAACAGCTTTTCCAGATCCAGTTCCGTGTGATAGGTAAATTTCCCCTGATCCGAGTATTGATTTTCTCTCCAGGTGGGCGTGTAGAGCAGAAGCTTCTTTCCCTCCGGAATCCCTAGCTTTCTGCGGATCTCTTCTCTATCTTTGGGATCGTATCGATACAGATAGTCATTGCGCGGATACCCGGTGTGGACCACTGCCTTCTCATTGTGGCTTCTCTCAAGTCCGAAAGCCGATGTGATCACCTGGTCATAAAATACCGAAGGGGACAAGAGATAATCCACCTTCGCCCCCTTTTTCTCAAACGCCGCAATGGTATCCTCCCGGCTCCTGCGGTAATCGCTCTCATATATCGTATCACATCCCACCCGCTTCAGAGGGGTCCCGTGCCAGGTCTCCACGTAGATCTGTTCCTCCTGCGGTGTCATATACTCCGGCACAGACATGTTATAAATCCAGAATTTTGCCCTGGCAAACGCCTGGTGATATTCCCTGGAATTGCGCTTCACCAGACTGGTTCTGGGATTGCCAAGCAGATACTGATGTGCCTGCACATCCTCAAAGGACCAGATAAAACGGTAATTCTCAAATCTGCTGTCACGAAGCATTCCTTCGTAGATCGCCCGGGGGCTGCAGCTGTAGGATTTTCCCCAGTAAGATTCGAAGACCACCAGTTTTTCATCCACTGGATTTTCCCTCTGGCAGGCCGCAAATTCTCTCTCTTTAATCTTTTCCCTGGATGCCTGAAACATTTTCAGCAGCTTCGGATGTCTCCGGGAATATTTCTTAAGACTCTCCCGGATCCAGGAACCATTACTCATTGTGTCACTCCTTATTTCGCCATGAACTCTTCATAAGCGTTCAGCACTTCATTGGTATCGCCGATCATCTTAATCTCCCCTTCATGGAGCCACATCAGGCTGGTACACAGTTTTTTCAGTGTATCAGAACTGTGGGAGACTATGATCACTGTGCGGTCCTTATTGGAAATCAACTGCTTCATTTTATTATAGCTCTTTTTCCTGAACTTCACATCACCCACGCTCAGGACTTCATCAATCAGCATGATATCTGACTCCAGCATCGCTGTGATGGAAAAGGCCAGCTTCGAGTGCATACCACTGGAGTATGTACGAACCGGCATGTCAATGAACCGCCCCAGCTCGGCAAATTTGATAATATCATCCATCTTGGCCCGGACCTGTTCCTCAGAAAAGCCCAGAAGCATTCCGGACAAAATAATATTTTCCCGCCCTGTCAAAGCCTTCTGGAAGCCCACACCGATGGACAACAAAGAGACCGAATGTCCATGCAGGTCAATCTCTCCGGAATCCGGGGAAAAGATTCCCGCGATGGCACGGAGCATGGTAGACTTACCGCTTCCGTTCTTCCCCACAATTCCCATGATCTCTCCCTCCGGGACGGAAAAACTGATTCCCTTAATCGCCTCGAAGACTTCCACCTCAGATTTTTTCAATTTTAACAAACTTCTCTTTATGGAAAAGGATTTCAGCACGCGGTAGCTGATCTTCAAATCCCTCACATCAATCGCATTCTTCGTCTCCATACTTAAATCACCTTCACATAGCTGTTTTCGTATTTGTAGACAATTTTCACGGAAATGAATGACAGTATCAGTCCAATCAATCCCCAGACAATGATGAGTTTACGCCCCGGCATCTGAGAGTACAGCATACACCGTCTCAGAGAATCCATGACAAACGCCACCGGATTGCACTTCAGCAAGATCGTCTGATAAGGCTCCGGCACCGTATGGCCAATGGAATAGAAGATACCAGACATATAAAAAATCAGGCGCAATACCACTGTCATCACATTCTGCAGGTCATCCACAAACACGCCAAAATGCAGCATAATATTGCTGCACCCGAAAGTCAGCAGAATCAGGACCAGCATAATCGGAAAGAAATACAGAATTTTCCAGGTAATCGGCACCTGGTAAATCACCATCATGATCAAAACCAGGGCAAACGAAATCACCATCTTAAAGCCATTGACCAACATCTTCTGGACTACCAGAAGAAATTTGGGAATGTAGACCTTCGTCACAATCTGCCGATTATTTTTCACCACTTTCACACTGCCCAGCACACACTTGTTGAAAAAGTTCCAGCAAGTCAGACCGATAAACACGAAAACCGGAAAATATTCCACAGATTTCTTAAACACAACCAGCGCGATAAAGGTATAAACCAGCATGAACAGCAAAGGATCCAGGATCCACCACAGCCAGTTCAGGTAAGAGCTTGCCACCTCAGATTTCAACTGTGATTTCGCCGCATATCGGGTGTACTTCCAGTATTTTTTCAGATCTTCTCTAAATCTTCTAATCGTATCCATCACTGATCTCCTTAATCTTTCAGATCCTTCTTGATCTGGGTTGTGGAAATCTCCGGTGTTCTGGGAAGATAGACAACTTCACAGTAATCTTTCAGAAAATCAAATTTGCCTTTCCAGTCGTCGCCGATGACAAAGGTATCAATCTGATACTCCTTCACATCACTGATCTTCTGGTCCCAGGACTCCTCCGGAATCACCAGATCCACATAGCGGATCGCCTCAAGCAGACGTTTTCTCTCTTCATAGTTAAAGTAGCATTTTTTCTGTTTCTCATTCCAGTTAAATTCATCCGTCGAAAGAGCGACAATCAGATAGTCGCCAAGAGCCTTTGCTCTCTGAAGCAGATTGACATGTCCATAGTGGAGCAAGTCAAAAGTCCCATACGTAATTACTTTTTTCATCAGAATTCTCCTCGCTTTTTCATATTTTTCTATCTTATCATATTCCTTCTATGTTTTCCAGCACAACTCTCGGAAACACTTCCAAATCTCCGCCTCTAGTGGCATTATAGATATGAACATGATGGGCTTTCGCGAACTCATTCACCACACCGTAGGCCTCTATGGAACGACGGTAATTGTGAAGTCCCATCTCTTCCGGTGTGAGCTGCTTCTTCTTCAGATCCCTTTTCATTCTCTGGTCTTCTGCTTTTTTCGTATCTTCTTTCATGTAGTCCTTCGTGAAATGTCCATTCGCCGTATAGGTATTGGTGCAGTCCACTCCCAGAAGATAGATTTCCGAGAATCCCATGTACACCGCCAGCTCCATCATAAACAGCATGACGCTGGCCTTCAGCCAGCAGTAAGAAAGCATTTTGCCCCGGATCTTGTAAGTTTCATAGTCGTAGATATCGTTGACATAAATCATATGCTCTGACTTGCCTGCCATTCTCTTGTAAGTCGATCTGGGCGTGAAAATAGGGACATCCACATATTTCACCATCTCCGGACTCTGATGCTTCGCGTACACCCGGTCTGTCATGCAGTAATAAGTCGGTCTCCAGGCGGTCTGATCATAAAGTTTGTACAGCATATTGCATCCGATGGAATACTCATTCTTGATCTTCTCCAGATCTTCCGCTTTCAGACTGGGACCTGTCCCGATCAGAAAGCAGCGTTCTCCTTTATGCCGGTTTCGGTAACTGGCAAGCTTTTTGAAGTTGTCGTCAAGAAACATTCCATGCCCATAGAAAAATCCCGTAATTCCATACCAGGTTTCTTTTCCCAGATTATAGACAGGCTTAATCACTCTTCTCAGATTCTCATTCATCTGCAGTACCCCTTTATTCTTTTTCCAGGTGAATCATCCGAAGCAGCCGCTCACAGTTTTGGCCATCCTGGTAATAATTCACCTGACTGTTAATCCGTGCCCTCTCGCTCTTATATTCATCCCGCTCTTCCAGGACATCTCCCAAAAAGGCAAAAAACTCTTCTTTCTCATAAATCTTTGGTCCCGGCATATAATCCAGCGGGTTTTCCACGACAAATCCCCTGTGTTCTTCATAAGAATCCAGATCAGCCAGGATAAAGCCGATTGGTCTGTCCAAAAGCAGATAATCGAAGTAAATCGACGAATAATCCGTGATCAGGGCATCTGCCTCTCTCACCAATGAATACAGAGGAACTCCATATCTCCTCATATCCTCATTGGTCAAAAAACAGATATGTTTAAATTTTCTAAGATCCGGATCCAGTCTGCTCAAGTCCTGAGCAGGATGCATCTTCAAAAACAGATACGCATGCTGCTCTCCGAGAAACTGTTCCAGTTCCCTGAGATCCTCCTTGCGCTCCATCAGAGGAATATCTCCAGTCCGGTCGCTGAACTGTTCCCCATCCCTGATAAATCCATCTCTGGACTTCCGGTACGTGGGCATCCACAGAAAGATCTTGCGAAAGCTCTCTCTTCGGATTCCAAACCTGGACAACACATCACTGTCGCGGAACAGATAATCATTTCTTGGATGTCCATTGATCAGAACCTGCTCTTCCCTGCACCCGAAAGCTTCTGCGAAAATCTTACGAAACGCAGGAGCTGCAGCGGTAATATATGTGAAAAAATCATACCGGTAGTCTCCCAGCTTCTCCATCATCCCATTGATCTTCTTCAAAGGCGTTCCATGCCAGTAATTGACAGAAACCTGCTTTTTCGTCGGCATGATTGCCACCATCTCTCCATGGCAGAAAAGATATCTGGAACGAAGAAGCGGCCACAGGCTTTTTCTCACTGTCATCATAGACACATGGGAATTCTTCCACTGCGGGTACTGGGCCGGGTCATCCACCACACAGTCAATCCGGTACGGCCCCGCATATCCCTGCTCCATCATATAGCGAAACAGTGCCTCACTGTTATCATCAAGTCCCGATTTGCAGAAGAAGCACACTCTTTTCGGGTCTTTCGGTATCAGCCTGCTGAGCACCGAGAGAACCTTTCCGCCTGTGAAATAGATTTTACGTTTCCATTTGCCTTTTACCATCTCAAAGAATTCCTTTCTCAAGAACGAAGAAGTTTCTGATAGAAAATCTTACGGATTCCGTTGGGAAGAACACAGACCGCCGCCTGTCCCACACCTGAAATCAGAAAATCTCCCATGGTGGAGATTCCCATTTTCTTCAGCTTCCAGCGAAAACGAAGGGCTTTCTTCGCATACGAAATCCCTCCCCTGCGCGCGTACATGGCTTCACCCGCTCTCATCCAGAGAAGCGGTTCCTGAATATTATACCCCTGAAAGCCCATTTTCAACATCCTGGCCCAGAGGTCGTAATCCTCAAACAGAGGCATATGCTGATAACCTCCCGCCGCAATCACATCCTCTTTGCGGTACATCATCAGAGGATGATTGAAGGGATTTCTACGGCGAACCTGTCTTCGAATCTCTTCCGACGTCTCCGGACAGGATCTCACAGCCATCACATTCTTCGGGTCTTTGTCAAACTCCAGAAGTGTGCCACCCACCAGAGAATACTCACTGTTCATAATACATTCCATCTGCCGTTCACAGCGATGGGGCATGCTGATGTCATCACTGTCCATACGCGCCACAATCGGGAAACGGCAGTGGCGCAGACCTTCATTCAGCGCTTTGCCCAGTCCCTGATTTTCCTCCAACACAACAAGCTGGAACAATTCCGGATCTCGCTCACGGAATTGTCCCAGAACATTCCAAATTTCATCAGGAAGAGGCCCGTCGCAGACAATCACAAAGTCTGCCGGCGCAAGCGTCTGATCCAGCATACTCTGCACACTTGTCCGCAGATATTCCGGCTTTTCCTTATAATATACTGACATCAGAACGGAATACTTACCTGCTGCCAAGGCTTCTCCTCCTTTACTTCAAGGCATTCTTCTGATTATCATCCACTCCCTCAGAAACCTCCTTCTGAAAGAAGATCTTCACCGTCATAAACAAAAGCTTAATGTCTAAAAGCAGAGAATAATTCTCAATATAGAACAAATCCAGCTTCAGCTTATCATACGGAGTTGTATTGTACTTTCCATATACCTGTGCATAGCCTGTGAGTCCCGCCTTCACCTTCAGACGGTAGTAGAACTCCGGAATCTCACGCTGATACTCATGCATAATCACCTTCCGCTCCGGCCTTGGACCCACCAAAGACATGTCTCCAAGGAACACGTTAAACAGCTGGGGCAGTTCATCCAGGTGAAGATTTCTCAGAACCTTGCCCACCGGTGTGATTCTGGAATCGTGCTTGGAAGCCAGACGGGCTCCGTTCTTCTCTGAGTCCACACACATACTGCGAAACTTGAAGATCATAAAGGGTTTTCCCATATAGGTCAGACGTTCCTGCCGGTAAAAAACCGGTCCCCGGTCATACAGCTTCACACAAAGCGCAATGATAAGCATCAACGGAGAGAACACCACAATCGCCATGGCGGAGATCAGAATATCCATCGTTCTCTTGATAAATTTCTGTTCCGCCGACAGTCCCATATTTCTGGACATCAGAAGAGGCGTGTCAAACAGGTGAATCCGATCTGTACCATTTAAAATCACATCCGATATCTTCGGTGTCACATAACACCGGATGGAATGTGCAAAGCAGTATTTCAGATATTTATTTCTGATCTGTGAAGGCAGATCCCAGATAATGACCCCCTCATAATGGCGCATCATTTTGTAGATCTCCTTCTCCCCCACATCAATATGCACTTTTCCGCTGATGTCATAACGATCCTTGCGGGAGTTCATCTTCTCAATCAGCTGGTCCGGCTTCCGGTCTCCGTAGATCACCAGAAGCTTTCTGGCCCTGTAAAGTTTTGAATAGATATATTGGGAGCCAAAAGCCCAGACCACAATGATGACAAAATCCACCAAAGTCGCGAGAATCAATGGCATGGGATCCAGGAACCACCGGTTAATCAATGTGATCTGAAAATAGACCACCACATTGGTACAGATGGTTGCCAGAGCCAGTGAATAAATCACGTCAATTCTTTTTAAATATCCCACCCGCAGTCCGCCGTAGAGCTTGGAAAACATCACATCGATCAGTGCGTACAGTCCGATCAAGACCCAGTTTCCTTTTCTCCAGAATGGCTTATAAATCCATTCCCGGTAGTAATGATACCAAAGGTAGGCGAAGATCAATGCCTGTGCGATAATCACCAGGCTTGCCAGCAGGAAGATTATCGTTCTCTTATAGTACTCTCGATTATTATTCATTCGACTTTCCTCGAAAATTTAAACTTATTCTAACACATTATAACTTATCGCCTATGGAACGTCCAGCCGATTTTACAAAACAGGTCAGAAAAGTAAAAGATTCTTTAGACTACCCGCCGCATCGGCAGATCGTTATTAACTCCTTTTGAAATCAAAATCTGATGCAGATCGATGATCCCGTTGTGGAACGTCGCGGCGCAGGCTGCAAGATAAAGTTCCCACATTCTAGCGAACTCTTCACCTTTTTCCGCGGCCACCTGTGCCCTGCACTTTTTGAAGTTCTCTCTCCAGCAGAGCAGTGTCCGGTTATAATGTCTCCTTAAGCTCTCCACATCCAGAGTATAAAAATTATAATCCGGCAGTATGTTGATAATCTCCCTTAAGCTCGGCACAGTTCCGCCCGGGAAAATATATTTACGAATCCACACATCCCCCGGATGCTCCCTGAGCGCACTGATATAGTGAAGGAGGAACAGCCCTCTTGGTTTCAGAACCGCATCCACATTCTTCATAAACAGCTCATAGTTGCCCCGGCCCACATGTTCGATCATTCCGACACTGACAACCCGGTCAAACTCCATACCGGACTTCTCCAAATCCCGGTAATCCATCAGCTTTACTTCCAGCAGATCCTGAAGTCCCTCTTTTTCAATATCTTCCTGGAATTTTTTCTGCTGTTCCTTGCTTACTGTAATGCCGACTCCGTGTACCTTATATTTCTTAGCCGCCTGCTTCAAAAGGAATCCCCAGCCGCAGCCAATATCCAAAAGCGACATCCCTTCTTTTAAATACAGTTTCTCCAGAATATGATCCACTTTATTCACCTGAGCCTGATACAGAGTGTCCTCATCTGTCTTAAAGTAGGCACAGGAATAACTCAGAGTCTCATCCAGCCACAATTCATAAAAATCATTTCCTATATCATAGTGGGACTGAACCTCTTTGTCCTGGTTCTTCTTACTCAGAGAAGTCTTGATAATGCTTCTCAATGCACTCTTATCTGTGGTAAATTTTCCCATCTGTCCCATGAACAAATCCAGAACTTCATACAGGTCTCTGTCCACCTCCAGATCCCCTCTCATGTAAGCTTCACCCAAAGCCAGGGAGGTGCTGGTCATCAGTTCTTTCTTGGAAGGCATCTTATGCATGGTAACTGTAAACTGAGAATCACCCTGTCCAATCTTACTGCTTCCTTCCTCTGTCACCAGCGTAAATGCTACCGGAATAATGTTGCCTAAATAGTTTTCAATAAATTGATTCATCTGCTTGTCTCTCCTTTCCGTCTTTTCCAAGTCCGATTACAAAAATACTATGTGGAATTTTGCCTTTTCCAAACACCCGCAAATAACAGGAAAACGAGCGGAATCTCCCATGCGATCATGGGATATCCAGCTCGTTTCTTTCGTAATGTCTATGATATTCGCTTGTCCAGTCTCCAGCCAAAACCAGGATTTCTCACATTTGTCTTCTGTCTCATCTTGTATGTCACCTTCTGTCATCGAACTCCTGATGTTGTATTATACTCCATTTTCCAGATTTTTCAAGACTCCCTCCGTCTCTTTCCCAATGTCCGCCACACTTTTCGGATCACTTTTTTGCCCGTATTGCGAGAATTCTGTCTGCCACATTTAATGTGGATCGCCTGTGGGACACCAATACTACCGTTTTCTTCCGGCAAAACTCCCTCAAAGCCTTCAGAATCACACCTTCATTCAACGCATCCAGATTGCTGGTAGGTTCATCCAGAAGCAGCAGAGGAGCGTCGTGGAGAAACGCCCGGGCGATTCCGATTCTCTGACGTTCTCCTCCGGAGAGCGTATCCCCCAGCTCTCCAACCTGTGTCTCATAGCCCTTCGGCAGACTCATAATAAAATCATGAATCGAGGCTTTTTTTGCTGCCCTTTCAATCTCCTGCCGGGAGGCACCTGGTTTTCCCACAGCAATGTTATTGGCAATGGAATCATGAAAAAGGCAGGTTTCCTGGGTTACATAAGATTCCATCTGCCGTAAGTTCTCTGTATTTATCTGCCGGATATCCCTCCCTGTGATCTCGATACTCCCTCTCTCCACAAAGCTCTCCAAATGTCTCTGATACAATGGTGTCCCCAGAAACCACTGATGCAGACGTCTGGAGCTCTTTGCAAAGCAGAAAACCGTTGCCATATAAAAAGGTACTGTCGGAAGAATGGGCAGAATCACCCCGACGGTTCCAAGTCCCATACATAAAAATCCTGCTCCCATCCATAAAATCCGAAATGATTGTTTTTTCATATACTCCTCCTTGTCTATATCTATGGAGTTAGTTGAAACTATCTCATTCCCCTTCATTATAAAAATCTATATGTTCTTTTGTCAATCCCTAAATTACCAAAAAAGAGAGTGTCACTCAGTCATCTAATTTGATGATTGAGTGGCACCCTCTTTTATGCCAAGAGCATTTTTGTTGAATTTTATGCCTCAATTTCTACAATCATTTCCACCTCAATTGGAATATTAAAGGGAAGCTGCGGCACTGCAACTGCCGTTCTGGCATGTTTTCCCTTTTCCCCAAAAACTTCCACAAACAAATCAGAAACTCCATTCATCACTGCAGGCTGTGCCATAAAATCCGGTGAAGAAGCTACGAATGCCTGAACCTTCACAAACTGCTTTATTCTGTCCAAATCTCCCAGTTCTTTTTTTAACTGGGCAATTAAATTCAGTCCTGTAAGTCTGGCTGCCTGATATCCCTCCTCCTGACTTAATTCATTCCCAACTTTTCCAAATACAACCGGTTTGCCTTCTTCAAATGGTCCCGCGCCAGAGAAAAACAATAAATTTCCTGTTCTTCGTGCTGTCACATAATTCGCCATTGGGCTTGGCGCAGCAGGAAGTGTCAGACCAAGCTCCTTTATTCTCTCTTCAATCTTTGCCATCAGTTATTTCCTCCTTTTACCAATTTTCCTTTTTTCCACACTTTAACCGGCGGCTGATACATCACGGAGAGATCTCTCACCGGATCTCCCTCTACTAGAATCAAGTCCGCCTGCATTCCGGCTTTTATCTCACCTACCCGATCCTGAATCCCAGCAATCTGTGCACTCCATTTCGTAGCTTGAAGTAAAATATCCACATTTTCCATATGACAATACTCCTTACGAAAACGAAATTCTACACCTTGTTCGTATTGAGGAGACAACGGCGCGGAATCCGTGCCAAAGCCTAGTTTTGCCCCGGTCCGATACGCCTTTTCTATCGCCTGAGCACAATTTTCCAACATAGGCGTCAAACGTGCCAGCCAGAAAGCTCTCTCTTTTGGCTCTGTCTGGCTGACATACATTGCCGAAAAAGTAGGAACAAGATAAACGTCCGGCGAACTCAGTAACATGTCCACAGTTTCTTCACCTAAATATGTGGCATGTTCAATGGTACGTACACCTGCCCGGATGCAGTTTTGTATCGCTTGATCCGCATGGCAGTGGGCCGCCACATACAAATCATTCGCTGCTGCTGTCTCTACCGCAGTTCGAATCTCTTCGTAGGTCATAATCGGATTTTTCGGTACTCCCGTGGGATTCATGGCAGAACCAGAGGCATATATCTTAATAAAGTCTGCCAAACCAGCCACCTCTTCCCGAACGCCCTTACGAAATTCTTCTGCCCCGTCACAGTAATGAATAATCACAGACAAGCTGCTTTTATGATCTACTACGCTGGGCATCAACGTCTCTCCACAAGCCAGAATATCCGGCCCTTCCAGAAGGCCTTCATCAATGAGCTTCTTCACATAATTAGCGCTGCGTTTGATACTTCCGCAGTCTCGTATGGTGGTAAATCCATATTGAAGATACTGCCCGGCCCTTCTCGCAGCAGATATGAGAAGTTCCATAGGATCATTTGCCTCAGACACACCAACCCCTCCCAGAAAAGTCAGATGCGTATGCAGATCAATTAATCCAGGAAGCAAGGTCTTTCCCTCGCAGTCAATCACATCCCGAGCTTGAGCCGGCAAAGCCTCACCTACTGATACGATCTTCTCGTCCTGCACTTCCACATATCCCTTCTCATAATCCATCCCCCCTGTAAACGGGGCCAAAAGCCTGCAATGATTCAGATACATCCAATCACTCTCCTTGCCATGAAATAAATTCCCGTATTTTCCTGCTCAATTGCTGTACCGTATCTCCACCCACATAGGAGGCATGACCAGATGGAAGCACAAGACAGGTCACCCGATCTGACGGGAGCTCATATTGAGAAAGATAATAAATCATAAAATCAAACGTAGATGAAAGATCGTAACACCCGTTTACAAACATCATACGCAAACAAGGTTTTCTCTTCATCAACTCTACGGGAAGAGATAAAGTATCTTTCTCGTACCCTCTGTAATCCCATTGTTTTGAGATCTCCAGCATCGCATCCAGCTTTTTTCTTCCTGTCGGAAGACAAAGTTCCATGCTGCAGTAGTCGTCAAAAGCTGTCTCGACAGCCGGGCCCACGCTAGACATAAAAGCATCCTGTGCCATATCCGGTTCCACGATATCTGCATCTGTCATGACATTTTCTGAGTATGACTGCCCCTGTTCCGGCTGATAGAGCAGACGAGAATCATAAATACTCACAACCTTGCCCGGACACAAATGTAATACAAAATCGATCTCTCCAAACCTCAGATTTCTTTTTCTCAGAAAATCTTCAGAAATCCCTGTATAATAACTCAGCCTCTTCAGAACTTTCTCCCGCTCGCTCATCTCCATCCGGTTACCAAGAAGCAAGGCTCTGGCATAATCACCATATGCAAATTCCATAGCCTCTCTGATAAATTTCTCCCTGGAGCATTCTTTCTGATGATGGTGATACCAGCAGGCAGCCGCATTTGCTCCCAGACGTCTCACGTTTGGTTCTACACACAGACTTCCCTTTGCTCCTACATTCAAAGAAGTACCAATATGTATCATTCCACACAAGTTTACCCAGTCAGACAATGCATCCGCCAATGCCACATTTCGTATGGTTCCGTAACTTTCTCCCAGAAGATAGACCGGCACATCCTTTCGTCCATTTTCTGTCAGCCAGTTTTCAATAAATTCTGCAAAGTCTCTGGCATCTCCACTTGTGGAATAGTGACGGGAAGCTGTAGATTCATCCAATAATCTGGACCAGGAGGCACCAACAGGATCAATCAGAACCAAGTCACATTGATCCAAAAGAAACTCTTCATTTTCTTGAATCTGATATTTTATCGGTTGTGTCAGATTTGGATAGTCAGGAAAAGAAATCTGCTTCGGTCCCAAAAGCCCCATATGAATCCAACTACTGGCGGCACCTGGGCCTCCATTATAAGCAAACATAACCGGACGTCTCGAATCCTGCGGTATTCTAAGATAAGAAAAGCTGAACATAACTGCCTCTTCTTTTCCCTGTGAATTTTTCAAAACATAATCCTGTAATCTTACTAAATACCTAAGCCCGGTTTTTGATATTATTTTTTCCTCTTCCCAACCGTATTTTTCAAATGCTCCCATACACATTCTCCTCTCATTTCATAACTGCCTGTCTGATCACAGAAAAGAAACGTTCAATATCTTCCCGATTGTTATAGTAATGAAAGCTTAATCGCATTGTACGATCCCCCGATGAATTTTTTTCTTCCATTGCAGGGACAACCACTCTCGCCTTTTTGAAATCCTCATCCGACACAGAAAGAGAATTTTCCAAAGAGAGTAAAAGAATCTGACACCTTTTTTCCTGAGGCATGTTATAAGTGCAGTGTATTCCCGGAATACTCTCCGCCTGCTTTTGACATTCTTCTGCCAGGGAACAGACATAAGTTTCTATTTGCTCTTTGCCCAACAAATTATACTGCATAGCTGCCAAACCTAACCCGTAAATCCCGTCAGCATGCGGATATCCAATCTCAAATTTTCCTGCATCCTGCCGAAGCTGCAGATGACTCTTACTTGTGTCAAAACGATCCTGATCGGACATCCAGCCAGCTCCCCAATGTCGTATCAAAGGTTCTACCTTTGGTCCAATATAAGCATATCCTGTACCGCAGAAATTCATCATCCATTTATAATCATTGCCTACTAAAAAATCAATTTTAGATTTTTTCACATCTATCGATAAAGCCCCTGCCGCCTGAACAGCATCTACAAACAGCAAAATTCCATGTTCTGTGCAGAATGTTCCCAATTTGTCTATATCCACGCGGTAACCCGTATTGCTCTCCACAAGATTTACCGTCACAGCTGCTGTGTGTTCATCACATTGATTTATGAGTTCTTCAGCTGTGATCACGCCATTTTCTGCTTTCACATAACGTACCTCAAGGCCTTCACTTTCCCTCTTCTGCCAAGCAAAACGGTTGCCGATCCACCCCTCTCCTACTGTCACCACATTGGCACCCGGAGCATAATCAATTCCTTCTGTCACCATCGTAAACATTTGAGTCGCACTCTGTCCAAAGGCAATCTGGGCACTGCTGCATCCTATCATCTCTCCAATTGCTGCCTTAGAACGTTCCATCATTTCCAGAGTTCCCACAATCCCATCTTCATAAAGCCATGTGGAATCCCCTCCTTTTCGATAACGCTCCTCATGATATCGTCTCACGCCGTCATAGATAAAATCCGGAATCAATCCCGTACTGGCAGTAATCAAATACGCACACTGACCCGCAACCGGCACATGCCTTCGAAAGTCCTCCAGGCTATTGCTAAAATTTATCATTTTTCGTTTCCTCCCCAATTATCACTGACGTAAGCTCTGCTCCTTTTCCTCCCACTCTGCCACTGGCTCACGCATCTGTGACAATAAATCTTCTCCTCTTCCCTTCAGATATCTGACACGGAAATAAAAATAGATAAAGCCTCCGATATACACTGCAAAAATCCCGGCTACAGCAGTCAAGTCCAATGTCAAAGCCATCTGAATACAAAGATAAACACAAATCACCAATGTGAGCACAGAAAGTATTCTTGCCACAGAAAATGGCATTCTCACAGGGGAATGGTCGCAAATCTTTGGATACTTCCGATGAGCCAGAATCGGTGAAATCGTATTCGGCAGTTCTGCAAATGTATTACAGAAAGAAAAGATCGTCATAACCACGCCAAAAGTTGCTCCTGTCGCACAGATTACAATGGCAATTCCCATAACAAGCACTAAACTCCAATAAGCCGTCCCATGCCGGTTTGTCTTGGCAAAAACCTTCGGGAAAACTTTTGCCCGGGCAGAAAATTCCACCAAAGCCACACAGGCCAGGGCCACCGGAACTAACGAAGTGATGATTCCACAGATCGGTCCTCCAACGATAAAAAAGACGAGCAATGCCGGTGACATGAAGTGTTCCGCAACTTGCGCCAGTGTCTGAACCTCCGCATAGGGTACCACGCCAATTGTCACAACCGCCATAAAAATATAGATCACTGCCACAAGCAACGGACACAAAGCCAATGCAATCGGAACATTTCTCTCAGGCTTTTCGATATCGTTCGCCAATTGTGAAACAGAAGATGCGCCAGACAGAGAACTCGTCAAAACACCAATAGCAGCCCCCAGAGAACTGAGTCCGATTCCAGGCCAAATTACTTCGCCGAAGGTAACATTATTTGCATCAATATTGGGAATTCCGAGAACAACATACAAACAAATAGCAATCAAAAGCAACGCAACCATAATATTGCTGACAGTAACAGATGTCTTATTTCCAAACCATGCGATAATTGTAAATACCACTAACAGACCCACTGAAACCGTTGTTCCACTAATATGCAGTCCTGGAAATAGCTGTAGAAAATAATCTGCAAACAGTACACCGAAAAGTGCGACCATGGTAGGCATTAACAAAGACGAAACTGATATAAATACACCTGCATAAGGATGTAAAAGTTTTGTAGCCCACATAAATTGTGACGCTGTAACAGGCAGAGCCGAACTCGTATACATCAGCGCCAGAGATCGCAAAATTACCACGAATGCTGCTCCCAACAAAGCCCAGACAATTCCAGGGCCATATTCATTAGCAACCGTAGGCATCGTTCCAAAAATACCGGATCCGATAATACAGCCAATACCCATCAGCAAGGCACCGATCAAACCAATTTTCTTTTTTTCCATTTTTACTTCCTCCCTATAACTAGTGAATATTATTACTGATTATATTCAGAATTTTAACGCAGGAAAGTGTAAATGTCAAGAAGTGTTCAAGACTCTCTCCTATTTACTAAAAAAGACCACTTCATAAAATCCAAGTCGTTTTCACGACTCACAGATCTCTATGAAATGGTCTCCCTTGTTCTCTTTTTTAAAAACCCCAATCGGGGCGCCATTCTTACAAGTCTCTTACATCCTCACAGATCAGCTTCACCGCAAGTTCTTCATTCCGGTCAAGCATGGCCTGTACAATTTTTTCAAAATGTTCCGTATCTGGTGCGCTGCGGATATTGCTCATTGTACTTTTCAAAATCAGCGGACGCAGCGTCTCAGGCAAAAATTCATTACCGCTGATCTCAGCCAGGCGATTATGAAAGATGGTATTGATCGTCCCACGAGGGTCTAAATTTTCCGTATCCATTCCCTCATACATCTGAAGCGACCGGATCTCCTCATCTGAAGCATTTTGAATCGCCAATTTAACACACAAAGACTCCAGACATCTGCGAACCTGCTGAATCTGGTTGACCTCCTCGACAGAATATGTCGATACCTGGTAGCCTTTCCGCGGATAGCTGGTCAGATATCCCTGCCCTGCAAGGATTTTCAGCGCCTGCTTGACCGGCGCTTTACTGACCTGATACCTCTGCGCAATCTGGCTCTCACTAATAAACTGTCTAGGTGTAATTTCTCCTTTTAAGATTTCATCCCGGAGTTCTGTGTAAATCTTCTCCGTCAAGCTCTCTTTCATAAATAACTGGCTCCCTTACTATGATTTACAGTCGCAGCGCACGTTTCTTCTACGGCAACCTCTTATTTCATCGCAATAAATTCAATCTCCACCAGTCCGCCTTTTGGCAGGTTGGCAACTTCCACGCAAGAGCGGGCAGGTTTCGCATCTCCAAAAAATTCAGCATAGATCTCATTGACAGTTCCGAAATCATTGATGTCATCCAGAAATACACTGGTCTTTACAATGTCCTCTTTCGTATACCCTGCCTCGTCCAAAATTGCCTGAACATTGGCCAGCGCCTGTTTGGTCTGCCCTTCAATTCCTTCTGCCAGAACGCCTGTCTCAGGAACCAGTCCCAGCTGACCGGAAGCGTAGAGCACATTTCCTTTCTGAATTGCCTGAACATAAGGTCCCACCGCTGCCGGTGCTTTTTCTGTGTTAATAACTTTTTTCTCCATGGTGTCCTCCTTATTAATCGAAATATTTCTGTATTCTCACGGCAGATAAGTATTTTTATACTCTTTCCGGATAGCTTCCGGAACCAGACTTCCGCCAGTGGCCCACACAATATGCGTCGTCTCTTCCATTTTATCACTTAACTTCTGATCTTCAATATATTTTTTCATTTCTTCGCTGACTTTCAGCATAACCGGCCCCTGAAACGCCGCGCACGCACTAGGCTCCAGGAAAATATCTTCTGTCTTGAGCAGATCTCTCATATAATCATAAAGTTTGCCGTCCCGAATCGTCATCTCTCCGCTTAACATGGGCTTCATCACTCCACCCACAAAACCAGAAGGTCTTCCCACTGCCAGTCCGTCCGCATGAGTCTGTCCGCTAAGCCCGATATCCTGCACGGAAATCCTGCTGTTCAGTCCCGTCACCATACCTGCCAGCATACAAGGCGCCTGTGTTGGCTCCACAAAGAAACAATGCACCGCATCCTTAAATACTTGTTTCAATCCAAAAGTGATCCCACCTGGAGCACCTCCCACTCCACATGGAATATAGACAAACATAGGGTGTTCCTCATCCACAGTGATTCCCAGTTCCCGAAGCTGAGCCGGAAGACGTGTTGCCGCAACCGCATAACCCAGGAAAAGATTTCTGGAATTCTCATCATCCACAAAGTAACTCTTCGGATTCTGATCAGAAAGCTCTCTTCCATGTTTTACCGCTTCGCTGTAATCTGACTCATATTCCATGACTGTGACGCCATGACTTCTCAAGAGATCTTTCTTCCACTGTTTGGCATCTGCCGACATGTGCACAATCACCTGATACCCCACTGCCGCACTCATAATGCCAATGCTCATTCCCAGATTTCCTGTAGATCCTACCTGAATCGTATAATCCCGGAAAAAATTCCGACATTCCTCATCTGCAAGCTTCTCATAACTGTCTCCCTCTTTCAGAAGGCCGTGCTTCAATGCCAGATCTTCTGTGTGTTTCAGCACCTCATAGATTCCTCCCCGTGCCTTCACGGATCCCGCAATTGCCAGATGGCTGTCCTGTTTCAGCAAAAGTCTTCCCTCGATAGACTCTCCGATCTCTTCCCCCAGGAGTTTTTGCATATCGGGAATGGGAGTCAGCACCGACTCGATCAGACCATTCCTGTCCCTAGTCTCCGGAAAGCATCTCATAATAAACGGCGCAAAACGCTCCAGCCTCCTCTGTGCGTCTTCCACATCTGCCATGGTAAGTTCACAATCCCGTGTGCTTTGCTGAAAGCTTTTCTTATCCGGATTCACCCAGACCACTTCCTCGTTTTCTTTCATTTTCTGAAGAATCGGATAGTCTTCTACAATTTTTTTAAAATCTATCTTACCCATCTTTTCTCATCTCCTCATCCGTCTTATGCCCCTTCTCTCTCACATAAGAAGCTGGCGTCATTCCTGTATGTAACTTAAAATATTTATAAAAATTATTGAGATTTTGATATCCCACTTCTTCTGCTGCCTCTTTTACGGAAAGCCCGTCCTCTGTCATTTTTTTAATACTCTTCTCGATTCTCACCTGGTGAATATAGGAAATTATAGTCATTCCTGTGTTCTTCTTGAAAGCCCTGGCAATATGACTCTCGGAGCAGAACGTAAGATTCGCCAGTATCTCCAACTCAATCTTCTCATTGTAGTGTTCGTAAATATACTCCAAAATGGTATTGACCATCTCATTCCCGGTGAATTTCCACCCTACCGCCCGGACAATCGCCTGTCTCAGCTGCTCAAATTCCACTGGCTTGGAGATGATATCACTTGCTCCCAGCCTCAAAGCTCGCTGAGCATACTCGAAGGAGTCATATGCCGTGATGATAATCACCTTAGTATCTGTCATCTTCTGAATAATCTCAAACCCATTCATATATGGCATATGGATATCCATAAAAGCCAGATCCGGTTTTTCTCTCTGAATCAATTCCCAGGCATCCTTGCCATTCTGGGCAGTCCCCACAATCTCAATAGGCAGAGTTTCTGCCTCCACAAAATGCCGGATAATATTCAAAGCTGCTTTCTCATCATCACATATCACTGCCCGTATCATTTTTTCTCCTTTCTCGCTGTGTCTGTTTCATCCAGAGGTATTCGAATCAGAAAACAAGTATAACCTTTCACACCCGGCTCCATCCGGAAGATACATCCCTCTCCAAATACAGCCTTTAACTTGGCATAAATCATAGACAGGCCATGGGACGTATTGCTCAAAATCCCCTGATTCACCGCGTAACAGGCCTGTTCACTGACCGGTTTTCCGGTGTTAAGCACCTGAATTTCCACAAATTCTTTATTCTTGGTAATTACAAGTTTGATTTTCTTTCCTGCAGTCTCCGAAAATCCATGAACGAACGCATTCTCCACAATCGGCTGCAGAAAATTAAAGGGAACCTGAATATTCAAAGCTCTCTTGCTGATCTTCCAGATAATCTGCAGATCTTCCCCGTATCTTAACTTTTGAAGCTGAAGATAAGCCTTTACATAGTCCACTTCTTTTTCCAGCGGAACCATGGAGTTCTGCGTCCGCAAAGTATAGTGAAACATCTTTGAAAGATCAACAATAGACTGATACAACGGCATCAGGCCGCCGTCCAAAGCCATGGAGGCCATGCTGTTCAGAGTATTGAACAGAAAATGATTACTGATCTTAAGATCCGTCATCGCATACTGGACATCTCTCAGATTCTTCATGAGGATTCGCTGAGACTCCTCATGGGAGGCAATACACAATTCTTTCTCCACCAGCTCCCGGCGAAATTGCTCGAATTCACAATAATTCCGGATTGCTTTCACAATCCTGCGAAGCAGCGCCTGAATCCCCGCAACCACACTCTCCGGCACATCGTAAACACGGTCAATTCTCTTTCGGACGCCTCCGGAATGACGGATATATCCGCTTTGAATATATCCCAGAAAAACGCCACGAAAATAGATAGGATAATGAAATACCTCCATCCCATATCTGCACTGAATCGTATGTTCCTGTCCCAATTCCTCTCCGGCAGTCTGACGCATGCAGAAACAGACACCCGGATTACTGGCGGGCTGACAGCATTCCACACAGTAGGAGGGATAGAACTGGCTCTGCGTAATCAGGTTTCCCATAGCGTCAAAAATCGCGTACGCATAGTGAAGCGTCTCCAGGAACTGGGTGCGAATCGCTTCCACAGCAATGTAGATCAAATCCGGTGACACATGACTGGCATCTCCCTGAGCCGTCTCCAAAAAGAACTCTCCCTCTTCCTCGAGAACCGGGTTGGAAATCAAAAGATGCTGAAAAGGAACATTTCCGATGTTATAGACCTGATGTTCCACACCGGCTTTCCAGTGCAGAAAATCTCCGGCCCGCAGGCTGCTCTCCACACCATCTATAATAGACAGTGCCTGTCCCTGAACCACATAGATTACCTGCTCATCATAATGAATATGTTTTGACTGATTTTCTCCGGGAAATAGGCTTACAATACCAACCTGAAGGCCCTGAATGGATAAAAGTTCTTTATCTTCTTCATTTTCTGTAAGCCACAGAATCTCTCCCCAGTCTGTCTCCTGCCGTATCATTTCACCCATCCCTCCTCTTTTCTCTTAACTCTAAAAGAAGAATCTGAAATTGTCAATTGCAGAAATGCCAAAGAGAATCCTGGTCACAGGATTCCCTTTGGTTTGTCATTTCATATCAATCATCAAAAGATCCTGCCGGGTAAAGCGGGAATTTCGCAATTAATGCCTGTGCCTGTGCTCTGCACGCTGCAAGGTTTTCTTCATCTTCCGGCGCATCTGCCACCTTGTTCATGATCTCTGCAATCTCTTTGATTTCAGGCTCTTTCAAACCTCTCTGGCTCACTGCGGTAAGACCAATACGGACACCGCTGGTCACAGATGGTTTCTCCGGATCAAATGGAATCATATTTTTGTTCACGGTGATTCCCACTGCATCCAGTGCATCCTGGAACTGTTTTCCAGTGATATGCTTTCCTCTCAGGTCAGCTACCAGCAGATGATTGTCTGTTCCGCCGCTCACAATGCGGAAGCCATATTTGGTCAATTCATCTGCCAGACATTTCGCGTTTTTCACCACCTGCTCCATGATTGCACGGAACTCTTCAGAAGCTGCATACTGGAAGGACCAGCATTTTGCCGCCATGGTGTGGAGCTGAATGGAGCCAAGAGCTCCAGGGAAGGTTCCTTTGTCAAGAAGTTTTGCATGTTCTGCTTTACAGAATACCATACCGCTTCTCGCGCTGCAGAAAGTCTTGGTTGTGGAAGAAGTGACAAAGTCTGCATATGGGATCGGGCTTGGAATCACTTTAGCGGCAACCAGACCGGCGATATGTGCCATGTCCACCATGAAATATGCGCCAACTTCTTTTGCTGTCTTAGCAATTCTCTCATAATCAATCAGTCTGGAGTAAGAACTTGCTCCGGCGATAATCAATTTCGGTCTGTATTCTTTTGCCTTCGCGTCCAGAGCATCGTAATCGATCAGTTCTGTCTCAGGATCCATCGCATAGAACTCAAAATGATAGATTTTGCTTACCCAGTTTGCCGGTGAACCGTGAGTCAGATGTCCGCCCTGATCCAGTCTCATACTGAGCACCTTGTCTCCCGGGTTCAAAATGGACGCAAACACACTGTAGTTCGCTGTAGATCCAGAATAAGACTGGATATTCGCATGATCTGCTCCGAACAGTTTTCTCGCTCTCTCACATGCCAGCTCTTCCACTTTATCAGCAATGTGGGAGCCTGCCTGGAATCTCTTTCCCGGATAACCTTCCAAAGTCTTGTTTGTGAATACGCTTCCTGTCAGTTCCATCACTGCCAGAGGCGCTGTACTCTCGGACGCGATCATCTCAATGTTATGTTCCTGACGTTTCAGTTCCTCATCAACCAGTTCTGCCAATACCGGGTCTGTTGCTCTCGTAACCTTTAACATGATAAAATCTCCTCTCATTTTATAAATCTTGATATTGTTTAAGCTTCTGTTCCAGCTTTATTTTCTTTGTTCCAGATTCCCTCCGGGTCATCGATACCGAATTCTTCCGGATGGAACACAGCTCCCGGACCTCCGAAATAAATACCCGTTGCCACACTTCCCATTCCCACACGGGAGCCAACCGTAGTGGCAAAAGCCTGGAAGGGTGTGATACCGCTCTTGCTGTCCGGATCCGCTTTCACCAACAGATGAACCATATCTTTGAATAATCTGATCTGGGGGAATTTCAGTCTTACGGAAAAATAGACTCCAGCCACCAGACAAATGACTACCAGTACGTTACTCCAAGTACACCACTACGGCAGTCTGAGTTCTTTTCATTGTGCACAATTTCGGTATACTCATTATCACAAATATCATATAAAAATACTATTACAGATCTTGATTCGGTTTTTATCAAATTTGATATCTTTCCGCCTGACATTCAAGAGAACTTATAGCAGCGATATGATTTTTTTCTGGGCAGTAAATGGAAATTCGCTCAAAGTCATGCCATGTGTGTTATCATTTGTCTGCTGCAGATTTCAGCTCTCATTCTCACTTGATCCGGATGGATTTCTCTGCTTCCAGTTGCAGCAAATATTGCAGCGACAATTGGCGGATACACGCACAATGCAAGAAAAGTAAGTATTCTTTCTATCATTCGATACAGTGGAAAAATCTTGATCAGATGAGTGAATAAAAAAATAAGGACAGGTGTGATTATATATGAAATCACATCTGTCCTCATTGTAAAACCATCCGCTTCTCAGCGGTTTCTCTATTTAGTTCTCCGTATCCACTTAAAACTGTGCGCTTCCAGGCTGATATGACCGAATGATACGGTTTCCTTCGTCATCAAGTCCATACCTATGCCATTGCCCAAACCTGGGAGATCTTTATTCAGATTTGTAAAGTTGAAAATGCCAACCATCTGCTGATCGCCTTTTTCTCTCACAACACAGATGACCCCGCCATCCCCAGTCTCCTTGGTATAGACATTGGCATCTGCATCAAAGACACTCTCTTCCCGGCGGATTTTTTCCAGTGTTTTCAGAGACTGGAAAATCTTTCCCTGAACGGTACTGTTATCACCGCGTTTCTGCGCCAGTTCCCAGTGGAACGCCCCTCTGTGAATATATCTGGAATCCTGAACTTTGTCCGGATCCTCTTTATAAGTATAATCGTTGACCTGACCAATCTCATCACCACTGTAGATCATGGGAATTCCCGATTGAATCAGCATATAAGCGTGAAGCATGACATCCAGAACGATGGCTTTTTCCATTTTTTCCTCATTCTGCTCAAAACCTGCACTCTCCACTCCGCACATGGACGCAGTGGTTCCGCAGAATCTCGCATCCTGTGTCACCGGATCATCATTGTAGAGCTCTCCCCGGCTTACACTTCCTTCATATTTTCCAGTAAAATAATCATTCAGGAATCGTTTGTGAGGTATTTCCTCCATTCCAAACTGTTTCAGGAAGGCAAAATCAAGTCCCCATCCGATATCATCGTGGCAGCGCAGATAATTCAGGAACGTATACTCTTTGGGAAGGCCGCATACCGTATCCAGCTGCTGTTTTAAAAGCCTAATATTCTGCGTTGCCACGCTGTTCCAGATTGTCGCCATGGTGGTGACATTGTACAGCATATGGCACTCCGGTTTCTCCACAGTGCCAAAATACGGAACCACCTTCTCCGGCTCCATCACCACTTCACCCAAAAGCAGAGTTGCCGGACAGACAATCTCTCCGATCATGCGCATCATGCGGACAATCGTGTGAACCTGTTTTAAATTTCTGCAGGGTGTTCCCAGTTCCTTCCAGATATACGGAACTGCGTCAATCCGAATGATATCCATTCCCAGATTTGCGAAAAACAAGAAATTATACATCATCTCATTGAATACCCGCGGATTTCCATAATTCAAATCCCACTGATAAGGATAGAAAGTCGTCATCACATAATGGCCAATCTCCGGCAGATAAGTGAAGTTGCCGGGAGCCGTGGTCGGAAACACCTGAGGCACTGTTTTCTCATATTCCTGAGGATACCAGGAATTGTCATAGAAGAAATAGCGGCTCATATATTCACCGTCACCCTGCCGTGCCCTTCTCGCCCACTCGTGATCCTCTGAGGTGTGGTTCATGACAAAATCCATACACACATTAATTTTCTTCTCATGGCATTTCTTCGTCAGTTCCGCCATGTCCTCCATCGTACCCAGATCGGGACGTACCTTGCGGAAATCAGAAACCGCATATCCTCCATCGGATTTTCCTTTGGTCACATCCAGAAAAGGCATCAGATGAAGGCAGTTTACATTGCAATTCTTAATATAATCCAGCTTCTCCTGAACTCCCCGGATTGTGCCGGCAAAGTTATCGATATACAGCATCATGCCCAGCATATCTTTCTTCTTAAACCACTCCGGATCCGCCTCTCTGCTTCGATCTCTTCTCTTCAAGGCTGCTTCTCTCTGTGTGTAGAATCGATACATCTGATCACACAGCTCCAGAAACATCTCCTCGTTCTGATACAGCTCCATATAAAGCCATTTCAGTTCATCATGATGTCTTGCCAGTCTTCTTTGAAATATTTCATCCTGCTTTCTCATAGGTCTCACGTCTTCTCCTTCTATGCTTCTACTGCTCTCAGATAAATCTGGTATGCCAGATACTCCCCGCTCTCCACCGGCATTGGAATTCCTGCTTCCATCAAAGCTCCGCCGCTGTAGCGTTTCCCGGTTTGCTCATTTTCATAGATCATATCACTGCACAGGCCGCGCAGTCTCACATAATTGACCGGCATATTTCCATGAGTCTCCAGCATCACCACATTCAGAAGAACTTCTTTTTGATCCTCAGACACAAACGCCCATGCCGCAATCTCATCACAGAACGGATCAGACAGACGGTAATACTCTCCTTTTTGAATCAGCTCTGCATATTTATGATAATTTTGAATCTGGCTGCGGATTTTCTGCTTGGCATTCTCATTTAACACCTGAAGATCCAGCTCATAGCCAAAGGTTCCGGCCATCGCCACCACATTTCGGGTGTGAAGAGGCACAACTCTTCCTGTCTGGTGATTGGGAACCGCTGAAATGTGTGAGCCGACCGTGCTGACCGGATAAGCAAAAGAGGTACCATACTGGATCCGGGTACGGTCTATGGCATCTGTATTGTCGCTGCACCAGATCTGAGGCGTGTAATACAGCATACCTGCATCAAACCGGCCGCCGCCTCCGCTGCATCCCTCAATCAGAAGATCCGGATATCTGTCAATCATTTTCTCCAGGAATTCATAAATTCCAAGAACATAATCATACAATACTCTTCCCTGATCCGTGGTTCTCATGGAATACACATCACTGATGCTGCGGTTCATATCCCATTTCACATATTCTATATTGGCGTGGTCCAGAACTTCACAGATCTGGTCAAAGACAGAATCTCTCACCTCTTTGCGGGAAAAATCCAGAACCAGCTGGTTCCTGCCCTTGATAGGCTTTCTTCCTGGAATCTGAAGTACCCAGTCCGGATGCTGACGGTAAAGCTCACTGTCCTCAGAGATCATCTCCGGCTCGATCCAAAGACCGAATTTCAAGCCCATCTGATTGACTTTCGCTGCCAGCTCACCCATGGAGCAGCCCAGTTTTTTCTCATTTACCGTCCAGTCGCCAAGACCGCTGTTATCCGAATCTCTTTTTCCAAACCAGCCGTCATCCAAGACCACCATTTCCATTCCCAGGTCTGCTGCATTTTTGGCAAGTTCCAGAATCTTCTCCCCGTCAAAATCAAAATATGCTGCTTCCCAGCTATTCACCAAAACCGGTCTCACCAGATCCCGGTATTTGCCGCGGCAGACATGTGTCCGGATACATTTGTGAAGATTATGAGAGAGCTGTTCAAAACCTCCTGCACTGTAAGTCAATACTGTCTCCGGAACAATAAACTCCTCCCCCGGCATCAGCGGATAGCGGAATTTCTCAGACTGAAGCCCCATGATTGCTCTGGTCTGATTGAACTGATCTTTCTCCGCTTCCATGCGAAAGCCGCCGCTGTATACAAACAACATTCCATAGCAGGAACCGGTTGTCTCTGTGGTCTTTCTGTCACAGAGGATCATAAACGGATTGTACTGATGACTGGAAGTTCCACGGCGGCTTCCCATCAGCTGCATACCATGCTCCACCGGTGTTCTCTGAAAATTCCGTTCCATCGTATGTCTTCCATAAAAACTAATCAGATCATAATCTCCCCAGAGAAAATCCAGGCAGGCGGAAGCCGCCTTCTCCAGATAGATTTTCTCATTTCCCTGATTCTGAATCTTCACACTCCTGGTGATGATATCATACTCTGGCAGCACTCCATACAAAAGATCCGCCCGTACCTTTGTGACTGGATCTTCCATATGAATCACCAGCGTCTGTGCCTCCTCACTGGAGGCATAGACTGCCGGCAGGCCTTTCAGGCCATATTTTCCTTCCTGTATCTCATATCCCTGGTATCTCAAATCGCAGCTATAGGTTCCATCCATATTCTGTACAATCAGAGCAGAGCTTCTGTAGTCTCCGTTTCCCATACATGGAAATTCCTGAGGAAGCACATCCATGGAATAGGTCCGATCCGCTCCCGCATCATGAGGATTGCCAGAAAATCCTCTGTCATAAAAAGTCAGAAGATAATCCATCTCTCCTTCAATCCGTGCTCCGTAATAAAGATGAAGTAAAAATCCAAAACCATCTACTTGAAATTGATAAGTAGTTTTTTTCGTTGTGATTGTAAAAATTTTGTTTTTTTCACTAAACTTAATTCCCATATATGGTCTCCTTTACGTAAATTTATTTTACTGCTCCGTTGACCACACCATTCAAAATCTGCTTCTGGCAAATCACATAGAAAATCAGAATCGGAATCAACGCAAGCAAGTAAGATGCAAAAGCCAGGTTGTAATTAGTTCCAAACTGTGTCTGGAAATTTAACTGTGCCAGAGGCAATGTGTTCTGGCCGGTTCCGGCCATGATCACCAACGGTGTCATAACATCATTCCACACACTCAGCGCTGTCAGTACAGCGACAGTCGCATGCATTGGTTTCATAATCGGAAAAATTACTTTCCAATATGTTCTGAACGTACTCGCGCCGTCTACACGTGCCGCTTCCTCCAGCGCCAACGGAATATTATTCAGATATCCTGAATACAGTAATACATTCATCGGCATATAGAATACCACATACAGAAGAATAACACCAGCCATATTTCCAAGTCCCATCTCTGCCGTCTGTTTCGCCAGAGGCATCATCAGGATAGCAAATGGCACAAACATACCACTGACAATAAAGAAATATACAAATTTGTAAAATTTACTGTGCTGTTTGTTTCTTCCGATCGCATACCCGATCATTGAGTGAAGGACCAGTGACAGTGCCACTGTGATCAATGTAATCAGAAGGCTGTTTGCCAGGGAATGCCAGAAGTCTGTCACTTCCATGGCCTCTGCAAAGTTACTGAGGCTGAAATGTTTCGGCAAAGACAGAATTCCTGAAATACTGTTCGTCATCTCTGTCGGCTGTTTCAATGCAATGACAATCGTCATGTATAATGGAAACGCAATCGTAATCAGACCCAGAATCAATAAAACCATCACAGGCCAGTTTGTCTTAGTCGCTGCTTTATCTTTCATTATAACTGTTCCTCCTTCCGACCGGATATTGTCATCTGAGCCACGGAAATAGCCACGATCACAATAAAGAATATAACCGCATTCGCACTCTGGAATCCAAACTGTCCGCCGGACATACCGTTATTATAAATCAGATAGGAAATGGATTCCGTACTCTGTGCAGGACCACCTTTTGTCAAAGCCATGATCTGATCAAATACCATCAGGAAGTTCTTCACACACAGAACCATGTTGATGGTGACAAAAGGCATGATCAACGGCAGTGTCAGTTCCTTGAATTTTTTCCATCCAGTGGCTCCATCCAGAGAACCTGCTTCATAGACATCTTCCGGCACAGTCTGAAGACCGGAAATATAAATAATCGTATTCATGGCAATGGACTGCCAGGAGCAGACAATTACGACTGCAATCCAGGCTGTCTTGGTGTTGGACAGCATACTGCTTCCTTTCATTCCCACCATGTCCATCATAGCCGGAAGTATGTAGGTGAAGAAGTAGTTGAAAATATAACCTACAACCAAAGCACCCAAAACATTCGGCAGGAAATACGCTCCACGGAAAAAGCTCTTTCCTTTGATGTTGCTGTTCAGGCCAAGGGCCAGAACCAGACTGATCACATTGACAAGAATCGTAGATACGATTGCAATCTTAAAAGTAAACAGATAGGAATTTCCCACTCGTGGGTCTCCAAACAAATCGATATAGTTTCGAAGTCCTACCCAGTCATAGTCACCAAATCCTTTAAAGTTTGTAAAACTGTAGTACACACCACGGATTAACGGTACGGTGTTGAAGCAGATAAACAACGCCAGAATCGGTAGTGTCATCAGTAAAAAAGTTCTTTTTCTATCGTTTTTCATTTTCTCTTACTCCTCCCTACTCGACACTTCCATGTTCCTCTTCGTATTCCTGTACCTGGCGGATAATGTCTCGGTTATATCTTTGCCAGTCACTGTCGAATTTTTTCAGGAAAGCATCCACATCTTTGTTAATCAGGAAAGTCTGAAGCTGTGCATCCACAGCCATCTCGGACGGATAGTAATGGTCCTGATAATCTGTCATGTTGCCCTCATCAATATAAGATTCCATTCCGCTCAACATCGGGGAGAGTTCAAATTCTCCCTCTTTACAGGAAATTGAATTCTGAGCTGTAATATACTTCTGGATATTCTCATCCTCGTAGAGGAAGCTTAAGACTTCATAAGCTGCCTCTTTGTTCGGGCAGGCATCCATCACACAGAACTGAAGGTCAATACCAGAGTTCAGAGTATTTCCATCTGCGCTGTCACTTGCAGGCATCACGAAAGAGTCAATATTCATATCCGGATTCACTGTAAGGATCTGCGGCACTGCGTAGCTTCCGATTGGATACATCGCTGCCTCTCCGTTGGCAAAAGCAGTACATGCATCATTGTATCCGTAAGCAAACGGATCGTCCGGACCATAATCCAGAATCTCCAAATACTTCTGGGCAAGTTCTCCATACTCCTTCGTGAATGTCGTCTCGCCCCGGTTCACCTGTTTACATACATCTGCCGGCGCCAGATCCACTGCCATGGAGTTCCACGGTGCCAGACAGGTCCAGGTATCTTTGAAGCCCAGATAAAACGGAAGAATTCCCTCACTCTGAATCTCCTCGCACAAAGCTTTCAGTTCATCCCAGGTCTGCGGGATCTCCCAGCCATGCTCTTCAAACATATCCTTGTTGTACAGAATACCCGCTGCATTCGCCGCATAGGGAAGTCCGTACACTCCATCCAGGGGCGTGATTTCCAATGCATCCTCAATATCCATATAAGACTGTTTCACATCCTGAATTCCCTCGAAGTCAGAAATGTCTGCCAGAATTCCCGCATCCATATAATAAGAGAAGTTGATATCTCCGCCGATACCGATAATGTCTGGATAATCTTCACGGATAAATCTGGTTCTCAAAATAGTGGAAGCGTCATTCGGCGAGTCAATGGTCAGATGAATGTCATCATGCGTCGCATTGAACTCTTCTTCCAGTTCATCGAAATACGCAGTCGCTTCTGGTTTGTACTGCACAATCTCGATCTCTGTCTTTCCGTCGTTGTTCTGACCGCCGCAGCCTGTCGCAAACAGTGCGCCTGCTGCCAGCGTCAAAGCAACACCAAGATATTTTTTTCTCATTCCCTTCATTTTTCTCCTTTCCTTCCGGTGCAATTTTTATTGTTATGGATATTATAACATTCCAATATGCTAGCTTAAATATCCGTATATATGAACTTTTATGCCTTTATGCTATTTTTTCTTCTATACGTTGATATCATCAAGCATTTTGGTATATAATAAAAAAAATGAAATTTCGAGGTGCCTATGAGTAACTATTTGTATTCTATCTTTCCCAGTGAAAATTTCATCGATCTGGGTCTGTATCAATATGGCTGGGAACAGTGTGAACCGCTCCACTCCTTCGGCCCGGCTTCCCGTAACCATTATCTGTTCCACTATGTGCTCTCCGGGTCGGGAATTCTCCGAGCCAATAATGCCAAAAAAGAGAATATCACCTACCATGTCAAGAGCAACCAGGGATTTATGATCTTTCCTCATCAGATCTGTACCTATGTGGCAGATCAGTCCATACCCTGGGAATATGTCTGGCTGGAATTTGACGGTCTGAAAGTCAAAGAGATTGTGGAAACTTGCGGTCTGTCTGTGGATTCTCCCGTCTACAAACCCAGATACCGAGATCTGGCCCGTCTGATGGTGGAAGAAATGCTCTATATCACCCAGCATTCTCAGGAATCCCCCTTCCATCTGATTGGACATCTTTTCCTGTTCCTGGATTATTTCACCAAAGCCAGCACTCCCATTTCCAATCTCCAGGGAGGGCGAATGCGTGACTTTTATATCAAAGAGGCAGTCTCTTTCATCGAGCAAAATTTTCAAAATGACATCTCCGTGGAAGATATTGCCACTTTCTGCGGTCTCAACCGCAGTTATTTTGGGAAAATCTTTCATGATACTATGGGAAAATCCCCTCAGGAATTTCTCATTTCCTATCGGATGTCCAAGGCGGGAGAACTTTTAAAATTAACTTCCCTGTCCATTGCGGATATTGGAAATGCAGTGGGATATCCCAACCAACTTCATTTTTCCAGAGCATTCAAAAATGTCTATGGTGTCTCTCCGCGAAAATGGAGATATGAACATGGAAACTCCGGCCCAAGATAAAATCAGGGCTTGACATATATGTTATAGGTGTTATACTGTACACGTAACAAGTAGACGACTTAACAAAACCTATTTGTCATGCAAATTTGAAGGCTGCTAAGTAATCAGATTTTTGGAGGAAAAGATAAATGAATACTTTAAAAGCTGAAAAAAGAAACCTGGCCATCAAAGCAAAGAAACTGAGAAGAGAAGGATATGTCACCGGTAATGTCTTCGGCAAAGAAATGAAAGAGTCTATCCCCGTTCAGATGGATAAATCCACAGTGGATCGTCTTTTGAAGACCTGCGGAAAAGGAAGTCAGATTATGCTGGAGATCGAGGGAGAATCCTATAATGTTCTGATCAAAGATGTGGAATTCAATCCCCTGAAAGGTCAGATCGATGAAATCGATTTTCAGGCATTGGTAAGCAATGAGAAAGTACATTCGGTAGCTGAAGTCGTACTCCTGGGACATGAGAAAATAACAGAAGGCGTTATCCAGCAGCACTTAGAGGAGATCTCCTATCGTGCACTGCCGGCTGCGCTGGTTGATAAAGTAAAAATTGATGTGGGATCCATGAGAGTCGGTGATTCCGTCAAAGTCGGCGATCTGGAAATTGCCAAGAATCCTGAAATCGATCTGCTCACAGATCCGGAAATGATCGTGGTAAGCATCAATGAACCTCACACAAAGGCAGAGGACACTGCTGAAGAAAGTGAGGATGCTGCTGAGTAAACATTACAACTCAACATCAAAAAATCAAGAGGAATCTGTTCTATAGGAAACAGATTCCTCTTTTACGTTATCCTTGTGATTTCAGGCAGACTATGCTAAACTAAAGTCAAAGCATTATATTTCTCATTTCTGTGCGTTTTTATCGCATCTGTTAAAATTTCTAAATGTTCTAATTTTCCGGAATATCTTTTCACCCGGAATCGGAAGAAATCTCAATGCTTTTATTTCCCATTCACAATTGCAGCGAGATTTCCCAACACTTGAATATGTGAAGAAATCTCCTGCACCATCAAACAAGAACAATCACTGAATGTATCTCCGATGGGATCCTTGAAGATTTTCTTCTAAAAAACAGAATGGAGGCCAAAAAGATGAGTATTTATGAGTACGATGCAGAAAAACATCTCCGCATGGAAAGAGAAGCCGCCAGAGAAGAAGGCCGCATAGATCTCTTGACAGATCTGGTAAAGAAAAAACTTTCAAAAGGCATGTCTGTCCATGAAATTGCGGACTTGCTAGAAGAAGACGAAAGCACTATAAATCTGTTGATCCAGAATATCCAGGAACAAGCAAAAAAATAATATTTATGGCAGCCGGTGTATAATGATACACTGGCTGCCATTTTTCAAAGTTTGAGTCTACATCATCTTATAGGTCACTTTTCCGTCTTTTATTTCCGATTTCATGAGAGACGCTCTTTTTACCGTCATTTCCACCTTTGGCATTCGAATCTGATATGGATTTTTCACAGACATTCTTCTGATCAATGTAATATGCGGAATAAATTTCTCGTTGTCACAGGGGATTCCTTCTGCCCGCAGTGCAGACCGAAGGTCTTTCACGTAAGTTTTCAATTTCTGATTTCCTTTCACACCGGCCCAGAAAATATTCCCGAAATTACCGGTTCCTGTCAGACACAACCGTATCTCCGGAAACGGTACCTTAGCAATCACTTCCCGCACTTTCTTAGGTTCTTCATATTCTCCGATAAAAGCCAGTGTCATATGCAGATTTTGAGCTGGAACATAATTTCCAGAAACTCCCTGTTTCTTCAAATCATGCATAACTCCCACAAGAGCTTTTTGAATCTCCTCAGACAGTGAAATTGCAATAAACAGTCTCACGCTTTCCCCTCCTTAGCAATCAGTTTTCTCTGTGACAATATCGAATTGCTTCATCCAAAGCTTTCGTAAAAAAGGCTGAAGATTCCCTGGCAACTTTCGTACCCGGACACATGAGATCGAACGCATGATAGCAGCCCGGGAACACTTTAAATTTCACCGGTATTCCACATGCTCTTAATTTTTTGATATAAGAAATATTTTCATCACGGAATGGTTCAATCCCTCCCGTAAATGAAATCGCAGGCGGAAGTCCTTTGAGATTTTCTTCTCTTCCCGGCGCCGCATAGACAGGAATCTGTGAAGACGGCAGATCCCTCAGGTATAAATCCCATGCCTTCCGGTTCTGCTCTTCTGACCAGACCGGCGCATTATTATCTCTCATAGATTCTGTCTGCATCCGATCATCCAACATGGGATACAAAGGCATCTGGCAGGCAATCTTGACCTTGCCCTGATCCCTCATATACAGGCAGACTGCAACCGCCAATCCTCCTCCGGCGCTCTCTCCTCCCACAAAAATTTGATCTGTCCGGATACCCAGTTCATCTGCATGCTCCAACATCCACTCCAATGCCTGGCAGCAGTCTTCCAGACCAGCCGGATACGGACGGATTCCAGAAAGCGTATAATCTGGAGCCACAACAACGCATTTTCCAAATGCGTCTTTCGCTCTAGACATATAAATCATCTCTGGCATTCCACCTGAGTACCCACCTCCATGAATCCACATAAATCCGGGCAGCCTATGTTCTTTGCTTCCCCTTCCATGAACGAGAACTCGAAACTCACTCCCGTCTTTTCTGCACAGCCGGAAATTATTCTTTCCGTAGCCAGGCCACTGACGTTTAAATTCAATTGCAGCCGGCATAAGTGCCATTACCGCCTTCATGCCATATCCTGTCACTCTCAATTCTCTTCTGATCATCTCATTCGATACATGCATTTTCTGTCCACATCTCCTTACAGGTCTAAGATTGTCTCTAATTTATGAATGATTACCTGTGCCGCCAATTCGTGATCTTTTCTTCCTGGATGGTTATTACATCCCGTCCAGAATGGAACTGTCATCGGAAGGATTTGAAAAGAAGCTCTTTGATCCTTACTCTCCTTTATATATTCTTCTACCGCATATTCCAGATAAGGCGCCATCACATGTTCGCACATCCCATAGACCCACAAAATATAAGACTCCGGGTTCAAAGCCCGTAACTTTTTCAAGAATGATTTCGCAGCATTTTCAACGCAGCGCGCCGACTGTTCTGATACACCGCCATAAGAATTCTTCTGCTGTTTATGAATCGACCCGTCATTCGGATCTACCCACGCTGGCTGATTCAGAGCAAATCCATCGTTTGTCCCCAAATTTACTATTATCACATCTGGTTTCCATTTTTCAAAATCATTTTTCTCAAAGGCTCCAAGCTTTTCGTTTCTCTCGCCCTTCACCGTCCCGCAGATTTGTTCGTAATATTGAGGCATAACACAGATAAAGTCATTCAGGCAGGAACAGTATACCCCCCATCCGCTTTCAGACAGAATCCGAAAATCTGCATCAAAATGATCCGCTACACGGATCGCATAATGATTCTCTAAGCCAAAAATGGAAGATCCTACGTGTTGGAGAGTTGGCGCTCCTCCCAGCCCTTCTCCTGAACTGAGACTGTCTCCCACAATCTCTATTTTATACCTTTTTTCAATCTTATACAGTTCTCCATCACACTCCAGCCCATGTATCAGCAACATTTTTTTCTCGTCATCCCGCATAGGCTGAATTTCTTTCAGAATTCTCACCCTCCGGACAGTGTCACGAGGCCAATTGCGAAATGCACAGATTCGGCTTCGGCCTTTCGGCAGCATCATCCGCTGCATACAAAAGCCATCCACCTCAATCCGCAGCCATTCTTCGTTAATCTCATAATCTGTCTCCAAATCAATCCACAACTCCCCGCTGTCTGTACTCATCTCCAGACCGCTTCCTGTCCAGAAAAGCGGCATCGGGACACTTTCTTTCGTTCTTCCTAATACGTAAATATTGGGGTCCGTTGGTAGGTAACGATTCATGTCTTTCATTCCTTTCTTTTGTCAGCTTTTAAATCCATCTCGTAATAAAATTTTATCTTATTTATGTAAAAATCAAAATATAAAATTCTGTATTTTTGAAAATATATTTTACTTTCACTTTTTTGATTTTATTCTCAATTTCTTTAAAGTTATTTCATATGAATATCGCAAAAAATTGCTGACAATATAAATATTGCCCGGCAATAGCCGGGCAACCAAAAATCTTTATTTTCATTGGAATTAATTTTCACCTAATCCGCTCTCAATCAGGTCAACAATCGTCTTCAAGTCTTCCTGCTCGTTCTCTCCTTCACACTGTACTTCAATCTCCGTACCACATTTGATTGCCGCCGCCATGATATTTAATACGCTCTTAACCACAATTCTTCTGTCACCAGTCACAATAATCACATTGGAACTTAGTTTTCCTGCTGCTTTTGCCAGAACTGCCGCCGGTCTCGCATGAAGACCTGATTTATTTTTCACTACTACCTTCTGAGATACCATTCTTCTTTCCTCCTATACTTCCACACCGAAATGCTCGAACAAAATTCTCTCCGCCTCGGCATTCCACAGTCCACGGTTCTTCCTGCACGCCTCGTCCAGTTTCTTAAACAAAGGATCTGTCTCTCCCAGTTTTCCAAAATCCTCAATCGCCGTCAAAGGCATATCAAACTGTGTATAAGTCAGTTTCTTGCCTCCCGGTATCTTCGGCAGATTCAAGGTTGCATCCACAATGCTGTCAATTCCTCCCACATGGGTTACCATCACTGCCGGTTCAATGGCTTTTTTCGCTGCCAGATCATTCGCTTCAATCAGATCATCATTATTTCCGCCTGTGGTTCCCATAATATGAGAGCTGGTATAATGACAGTTATACAGGTTGATCTCTGCCTTAAACTGATTGTCTGTCGGACCTGCAAAGAAGTTCATACATCCGTCAAATCCCAGAAGCTGATCTCCCATCTCAGCCACCGCCCGGTTGGGAACATACACAAATACATCATCATATCCTTTTCCGCCTGTGATATCCCGCAGTTCTTTCACTGGGTCTGCCATCTTGGCAGTATTCACATAGAGCAGTTCCACACCCTTCTTCGCAGCAGTTTCTTCCGGAATGACTTCCCTTGCTCTTGCAATTTTCGCGTCATCAATATCTGTCACCACAATCCTCTTGGGCTTATTCCGATACTGAATGCCATAGCTCACTGCCCCCAGTCCCATGGGACCGCAGCCTCCCAAAATAATGATGTCTCCACCTTCCTTGGTTCCGATTGCCAGATCATGATTTCTCTTATTGGTGTGATAATTTCCATGATACCCGCCGATAATACAGCTCATCGGCTCTCCCAGAGATGCCTCAAAGAAGCTATCTCCCTCATAAGGCATCAGACACCCCAGTTCCATCACTTCGTGGGGAATGATGCAGTAAGTACAGGCACCGCCAAAATATTCATAAGAATATCCCGGAGAAGCCAGGCTTCCCTTATAGTTTAAAGCCGGCTGCTGCGCGAACTTCATACCTGGTTTGAACTGATCTTTCCACTTTTCTCCAACTTCCACAATCACTCCGGCAAACTCATGTCCGATGATAACCGGATTTGTGTCAATATTCTGAGGCGCACGCTTATGTTTCTTTCCCTGTTCAATCAACTTGTACGTGGACATACAGATACTGTCACTCATCACTTTCACTAATATCTCATCATCCTTAATCTGAGGAAGTTCGAATTCCTCCAGTCTGATATCTCTTCTGCCATACATTCTCACTGCTTTTGTTTTCATATCTGATCACTCTCCTGCTCTTTGAATCACTACTCGATTGATTAACTCATCTACCACTTCTCTGGAAGGCGGTTTTGTTCCCACCGTGGTCACCGCTCCCGCTGAGGCAGCCATACACAGTTTCACGGTATCTTCTGATCCCAGTTTCTGATCCCAGGCATAGGCCAGAGCTGCCACCATGGCATCTCCTGCTCCCACCGTAGAGTGGGACTTCACAGACAATGCCGGACACTTCACCTGATATCCATCCCGAACAAACATAGCACCGCTTTTTCCCATGGAGACCGCTATCGTTTCAATGCCGCTTTCCAGGAATTTTTCTGCCGCGTCCAAAAGCTCTTTCTCGGACGCCCGGTAATCAATTCCCATATACTCTTCCAGCTCCACACGGTTTGGCTTGATGATATCCGGAACTGCCTCCAAAGCCTCCCGGAACAGTTTTCCATCGGCATCCAGAAGAACCTTACCGCCTTTTTCATGAACCATCTGTATAATCTGCGCATAGATATCTGAATCTACACCGCTGGGAATACTTCCGGCAAGGATTACCAAAGTTCCCTCTGACGCATATGCAGAAATTTTATCCAAAAGCTCTTGGCTCTGTTCCGGACTGATGACAGGCCCAGGTTCATTCAATTCCGTGAGCTCTCCGCTTTTTTCAAAAACTTTTGTGTTCGTCCTTGTCTCCTGGTCCACCCATACGAAATCATTTCGAATTCCTTTCTGGTTCAAAACATTTTCTATGGTTCTCCCGGAATTTCCTCCCAGAAAGCCAACCGCAATGCTCTCACCGCCCAGCTCCTTAATGGTCTTTGATACGTTAATCCCTTTTCCTCCAGCATCATACTCCACACGCTGGATCCGGTTCAGACCACCCGGACAGAGAGTATCAATCTCCACCGTCTTATCAATTGCCGGATTCATAGTCACTGTCACAATCATGTACTCTTACTCCTCTCCGCCAAGAATGCGGTATACCGTATCCACATCCGTATCCTTATCCACAAGTTTTGCAGCTGAAGCCTCATCCAGAATCTTGTCTGCGATAATTCCCAGAATTTCCAGATGCTCCTCTCCCACGCCAGCGACACCGATGACAATTTTCGCTTCCTCCTCTCCCCAGGGAGTTCCCTCCGGGAAAATCATCACTGCAATTCCCGATGCCTTCACTTCTTCCTTGGCAGCCTCCACGCCATGGGGAAGTGCCAACATATTTCCCATATAGGTAGAACAAGTTTTTTCTCTCTCTACCATAGCATCTACATAAGGCTGATCCACATATCCAGTGTCCACCAGCATCTGCCCCACCTGACGGATTACATTCTCCTGACTGTCTGCCTGACAGCCCACACGAATATTTTCACGATATAACAGTTTCTTTTTCTCAACAGTTTCTTTTTTCTTCTTTTTAAACAGCATATAGGATCTTCCTCCATTCGTTCTCGTCTTTCTGATTTCATTATAGGGATCTGACTGTCACTTTTTCAATCAAAAGAACCCTGGATGTGGCACTATCCGATAGCGCCATATTTTTATATCCGAACTCTACAATTTTGCCAGATATCTGCTGAAAAATTTCTTCAGATATTTAGACAATGAATTCTGTATCTCCTCTTTTTCTCCATGCAGAACTGTATCGATAAAGTCCATCTCCTCAATGAGCAATGTGCTGACATATCCAAAGATTTCCCGGTTAATCTTCTCATTCCCGTCCCATGGAATCAGCATGACAAATACTACCTGAATGCCTTTGAAATACGGATCTTTAAATTCCTGCAGATCCTTTGTCATGCATACCGCAAAACTTGGACGGATCACTCCGTTTGTTCTGGTGTGCAGAAGGGCGAAACCAAATTCCGCAAAGACCTGCGTGGCAATCTGCTCCCTCTTCCAGAGATCTTCCCGAATCATAGCACTGCGGTCCGAGTAAGGGGACAGTTTCTCCCCAATGGCAATCAGCATTTCCTCAAATGTGATATAATTATCCACTTTAAAGAATTCCATATACTTAATCACCACATTAATCTGCGCAGCCATCTGGTTGATCTCTTCCAACTCATGGATGAACTCATTTTTCTTCTGCTTCTTAGGCAAACGCTCATACTTGTAGAAAAGTTTTCGAATCTTATCGATATCTTCCTGGTTTAAGAGCGGATTCACATATACCACAGGAATCTCCTTGATATCCACAGGAATACTGGATATGAAAAAATCTGTCTTTCCTATGATAAACGGAGTGATATCATTTTTTCCATAGGCGGTAAGTTCCACCCGTTTTCCGAACAGTTTTTTAATTTTTATCGACATCAGCCTGGAAATTCCAATTCCACTGGAACAGATCACTCCTACCTGTACCTGACGCAGTTCCTCGTTCTGTCCTTCCATACGGACTAAAGCTGCACCGAAATGCACCGCCAGATATCCAATCTCTTCCTCCGGAACCTGCTTATCCACAGCATTTCCCAGCACTTTTGCCACATTCCGGCATTTTTCATATACCTTGGGATAGTTCTGACGGATATCCTCCAACACCGGATTTTGAATGTTCAAATCATGAGTCAACCGAATCAGCGTGGGCTGTAAATGTGCCAAAAGTCCCTGAATGAACTCGTCATCCTGTTTCAGAAAATAAGCCTTCTCACTGTCGAAAGCGTCAATCATATCATTGACTAACTGCTGTATTCTCTTTCCCTCAAATTCGGACACAGGAAATTTGCCCAACTGTACTTTCTCATGCTTTGCGCTTTTTATGTGAAGACATACATAGGAAATCTCCACTTCGGGAATCTGAATTTTGAACTTTTTCTCCAGCTTTTCCACCAACTCTTGGGCCAGCAGATAGTCCTCATCTTCCTTGAACTGTTCCATCCAGTCTTTTGCCGGCTCAATGGTCTCATGTTCCAGAATCCGGTTGATGGCAATGGCAATGTGAATCACCAATCCCAGGTAGGCATTCTCTGTCAGATCAGCAATCCTGTCACTTTGCAATTCCATAATACAGCTCACCACCTGATCCACCAGATCATCACTGAAGATCTGTCCAAGTGTATTTCTCGAACTTCCTTCCTGACTGTCCCTCAGATCACTGTCTGTCTCATAAGCCTCTCGAATCATATCTGTATCGATATTCTCATCAATAAATGCCCGGATTGCCCGCCGATAGTTCTCCTCACTGCCCTCGATTGCTGTGCCGCTGCCCGGCCGCCGTGTTACTTTCAGCTGATACTTATTCAGCCATTTTTCCACTGCCTCCAGATCTGTACTGATGGTCGCCTCGCTGACCTTGAACTGGCTGCTGTAGTAATACAGCTTTTTCAGCCCTTTTTCCTTGAGAATCTGCAGTATCAGCCTCTTTCTTCGCTCCTCGCGGTTTCCTGCATCATAGGTATCTTCCTGGTCAAGTTCTTCCAACAGTCTTTGTTTCTCCTGCTCTGTGCCTTCCAACCAGATACCCACACCTGTCTTTGACATAAACGAAATGTCAAAATCTTTCAGACTGCCTTCAATATGATTCAGTTCTCTTTGAACAGTTCTTTTGCTGACACCAATCTCGTCGGCGAGACTCTGCACAGAGATGCTGTTCTCTCTGCGCAGAAGAATCAACAAAATCTGCTTCAGTCTTGGAGTAAAATACATGTATCACCATCACGCTTTCTGATTTCTCTTCTTCAAATCTTCTACCAGAACTTCATATTCAGGCGCTGCCATAAAGTTCGTAATTAAAATAATCTCTGCATTGGGATTGCTGTGGGCTGCACGTTCTCCCAGTTTTTCATGTGTAACCACAATCTGCACATCTGCCGGAATTGATGAGACCGGTGTGTGAATGACCTCAATTCCTTCCAGACCTGCCGCTGCGATCTTCTTCTTCAGAACTGTAGCTCCCATGGCACTGGAACCCATTCCTGCGTCGCAGGCAAACGCGATCTTATGAATTTTTCCTTCTAAAGAGGCTGCCGGTCTCTCCGTTTTCTGGATACCCTTGGCCTGTCTTTTCATTTCATCTTTCTTTCTCTGGGCTTCCTCAAGATCTGTATCTTTTCCCATAAATTTCAGTATCGGAAGCGCAATTCCAAAGGACACAATTGTCGCGACAGCAATGCCCAGCAAAAGACCTGCATAACTGTGGCGTTCTGCCATCATGAGAACCGCAAAAATACTTCCCGGTGAAGCTGGAGCGGTAAGTCCCACATCCATGACAGAGAACACGAAAATACCGCTTGCGCCACCTGCGATAGTAGCCAGCAGCAGCAATGGATTCATCAGTATGTACGGGAAGAAAATTTCATGGATACCACCAAAGAAATGGATAATCACTGCACCTGGAGCCGAACTTTTGGCACTCCCTTTTCCCGCAATACAGTAAGCCAACAAGATGCCAAGCCCTGGTCCCGGGTTAGACTCAAGCAGGAAGAAAATAGATTTTCCCATTTCTTCCACCTGCTGAATTCCCATAGGGGACAGAATTCCATGATTCAGTGCATTGTTCAAAAACAGAACCTTCGCCGGCTCAATGAACACACTGGTAAGAGGCAGAAGACCGTGATCCACAAAAAATCCCACTCCAATGCTCATCGCCTGATTCAAAACGTTAACCAGTGGAGTGATCACAATCATAGCTAATAACGTCAGAATTGCTCCGATGATGCCGATGGAAAAATTATTCACCAGCATCTCAAAACCAGCCTTCACCCGGTTTTCCATGAATTTGTCAAACTTCTTGATTACCCATGCTGCCAGAGGCCCCACAATCATAGCTCCGATGAACATGGGAACATCTGATCCCACAATCACCCCCATAGTCGCTATTGCACCGATCACGCCGCCTCTTTGACCAGCCACATTCGTTCCAGCCGTATACGCAATCAAAAGAGGCAGAAGCATGGTAGACATCGGGGTTACCAGCTGTGCAAATTTCTCATTCGGCAGCCATCCAGTCTCCATAAATAAGGCCGTTATCAAACCCCAGGCAATAAATGCCCCGATATTCGGCATAATCATACCGCTTAGAAATCTTCCGAAAACCTGTACTTTCTCCTTCATTTTCCAACACCTCTATTCCCTTCTTCGTGATTTTTGTTCCTTTCGGATATCAAAATCCGCGAATGCGATTGGCCAATCGAACTCTTCTGATGTTTCCATTATATCCGGTGGTGTAAAAAACTTTCAAGCAATAGAAAAAGAGATTTGTCACTATACATTAGTGACAAATCTCTTTTATATACCTTACATCTATTTAGATTCTTGCGACTCCTGTCTCGCGGGCAGCCTGGGCAACCGCTTTGGCCACTGCAGGTCCCACTCTCTTGTCAAATGCCTTTGGAATAATATAATCCGGATTCAACTCCTCATCGGAAATCAGATCTGCAAGAGCATGTGCTGCGGCAATCTTCATCTCATCATTGATGTCTTTTGCCCTCACATCGAACGCACCTCTGAAAATTCCAGGAAATGCCAGCACGTTGTTGATCTGATTTGGGTAATCACTGCGTCCTGTGGCTACTACTTTTGCCCCGCCTGCTTTCGCATCATCCGGGAAGATCTCCGGCGTAGGATTCGCACAGGCAAAAATTACCGCATCTTCTGCCATGGTTTTCACCATCTCTGTGGTCACAACACCCGGGGCAGAAACGCCAATGAATACATCTGCTCCCACCAGCATATCTGCCAGAGAGCCAGCCTTCTTCTCCAGATTAGTAATCTTGCTCATCTCTTCTTTCACAGGATTCATCCCTTCTGGTCTTCCCTCGTAGATCGCTCCATGGCGGTCACACAATGTGACATGTCTGTATCCTGCCTTTAACAGAAGTCTGGAAATGGAAATTGCCGCTGCTCCGGCGCCATTCATGACAATACGGATCTCCTCTTTTTTCTTTCCGGTGATTTTCAACGCGTTGGTAAGTCCTGCCAGTGTGATCACCGCTGTTCCATGCTGATCGTCATGGAAAATCGGAATATCGCATTTTTCTTTCAGTTTTCTCTCAATCTCAAAACATCTCGGCGCAGAGATATCTTCCAGATTCACTCCGCCGAAGGAACCTGAGATCAGATAGATTGTGTTGACAATCTCATCCACGTCTTTGGACTTGATGCACAGAGGAAAGGCATCCACATCGCCGAACGCCTTGAACAGGACACATTTTCCCTCCATAACCGGCATACCAGCCTCAGGTCCGATGTCTCCCAGGCCCAGTACGGCAGATCCATCCGTCACTACCAGACACATATTCCATCTTCTGGTCAGTTCATAGGATTTCTCAATATCCTTTTGGATCTCAAGACAAGGCTGTGCCACTCCCGGTGTATAAGCCAAAGACAGATCATCTTTGTTCTCTACCGGCACGGTGGCCACGACTTCAATCTTACCTTTCCATTGCTCATGAAGTTTCAGAGATTCTTTTGCGTAATCCATTTCATTTCCTCCTTAATAATTTCCCGTGAAAAACTTACTGTCACGGGGAAGCTGATAATCTTCGAAATACTTATGGAAATCCATATCCAGATAAGCGCACAGATTTGCCAGCTCCACCATCGTATTGTCATTCACCGGAATTCCATTTTCTCTTCTGTCTTTCTGTGCGAAAACTTCTTTCTCTCCATGGGTATAAATACGTTCTTTTCCTTCTGCTTTCGGGCTCTCTCGAAGTGTCTCAAGATACTGTGAGAAATGCTCCTTAATCTTCTGGGCATCTCCAAATATGGACGGATCCAGAGCCATAAACCCATGGCAGATCCCTGTCTTATCCTGGAAAGTACAGCACTTATCTGAAGTGACTCCCATGGAAAAGATGGAACTGAACAGCTCGCAGAGCATTCCATAGCCATACCCCTTATGGCTTCCGCTGACTTCCTCGCATCCGCCAAGAGGCATGATTCCGCCTCCGTTTTTAGCCACGATATTCTCCAGAACATCCGGGGCATCTGTGCTCTCATGTCCGTTCTTGTCCAAAGCCCACCCTTTCGGAAGGGGCTTGTTCATCTTATTATACATCTCCAGCTTTCCTCTTGTCACCACCGTGGTGGAACAGTCAAACAGGAACGGATAAGGTTCGGCAGGCATTGCCACCGCAATGGGATTGGAACCCAGCATGGCCATTCTTCCAAAAGTGGGAACCATGATCGCTTCTGAATTCGTACAAGCCATTCCCATCAGTCCCTGATCACTGGCCATCTTCGCATAATATCCGGCAATTCCAAAATGGTTGGATTCCCGGACACTGACAATTCCGATTCCTGTCTTCTTCGCTTTCTCGATCGCTTTGTTCATGGCGAACACACTGATCAACTGGCCCATACCATTGTGTCCGTCGATCACTGCCGACACCGGTGTCTCAAAAACAACCTCAGGTTTCGCGTCCCGGTGAATGGTTCCCTTCTCCAGTCCTTTATGGTAGCGGACCATTCTCTGCATTCCATGGCTCTCAATTCCGTACAAGTCTGCCGTCAGCAGTACATCTTTGATGGTATCACTTTCTTCCTCACTGAATCCGAATTTTCGAAAAACATCATGACAAAACTGACTCAGTACCTCGTAACTCCATTTTACATATCCCATTTTATTCCTCCTGTGGTAATACTCATTTTATATTTTGGTATTACCAATTCTAGAAAGAATTATACCACCCTTATTCCTGCCAATCAACCGTTTTTGCAATCTCCAGGATATATTTTTCAATCGTCTTCATATGCTCTTCCATACACTGCTGTGCTTCCTGCTCCCTGTGCCCGGCAATGGCTTCCACCAGCATCCGGTGCTGATCATCCACCTCCGCCGCAGAGTGATTTTTCTGCATCATATAGCCCCGAATTCCACTGATGATGCTCTCCGTGATCTGCGCAGACGCGTCCATCACACTGAAAATCAGAGGATTGCCGGCAATCTTTCCGATTTTCGCATGGAGATCCCGATCCAGATCTCCTCTCGTCTTCTCATCCTGCGCAGCATCCAGCTTTGCGATAATCAGATGAAGCTCTGCGGCGTCCAAAGGCGTGCAGTTCTGGGCAGCCAGAAAAGCAGCCTTCCTCTCCAGCGCGGAGCGAAGCTGCTGGGCCTGATGTACACTCCCGTGGCTCAGCCGGAAGAGAATGGACAGCGGTCCCACCAGACAGTCTTCCAGATTCTCAGAGACATAATTCTTTCCGCCCCGCACAGTTTTGATAACTCCCAGAAATTCCAAAGACCGCAGTGCCTCCCTCACAACCGGACGCGACACTCCCATAATCTGAGCCATTGTGCGCTCTGCCGGAAGAGTCTCTCCCCGTTTCAGCTCACCGCTCTGTATATTCTCGATAATCTGATTGACAATCTCGTCAATGGCTCTGTCTTTGTTATGGATTCTCCTAAACATTTCATTTCTCCTTTTCCCATAGACGGACAGCCAAAAGAAAGGGGCTGCCCGCTAGAAAAATTATACCTTACAAAATCCCCCTTGGAAAGTGGCAGTTTCGCAGATTTTTTCCGAAAAGAAAGGACAGGGCACTGCACTTGGCAGTGTCCCGTCCTCATTGAACTGCTCTTAGCGAGCTTCTTTATTTTTTACGTTATAAGGAATATTTCCTGCGAAATAATCCTTGATGCACTCAGCGATAATCACCTGAGAGCGATGTTCAGACTCCAAAGATGCAGCTCCCATATGAGAGGTAATGAATACATTCTCCATCTTAAGAAGAGGATTATCTGCTTTCGGAGGCTCATCACACAGAACATCCAGTCCGGCTGCGGCAATCTTTCCGCTCTGAAGTGCCTCAATCAGGTCTGCCTCATTGATGACACCTCCACGGCAGGTATTCACCAGATAAGCACCCGGTTTCATCAAATCAAACAGACTCTTGTTGATACTTCCCGCGGTCTCCTCTGTGAGAGGAATGTGAAGGCTTACAATATCACTGGAGCGGAAGAGCTCTTCTCTGCTGTCCAGCAGTGTGACGTCATAATCTTTTACATCTTCCTGTTTCAGATACGCATCGTATACCAAAACCTTCACGTCAAAGCCTTTCATCATACGAACCAGCTGTTTTCCGATATGGCCAAATCCCAGAAGGCCTACCGTCTTTCCATCCAGCTCTGTTCCTGTGATGGTGGATGGCCAGATTCCCTTGCGCACACCTTCCACCGTGTGGGCAAATCTTCGTCCCACATTCAGGATGTGCAGCATAGCCGTCTCAGCCACCGCCGCAGAGTTGGCTCCAGGTACATTTCCTACCAGAATCCCTGCTTTTGTGGCTTCCGGAATGTCAATGTTATCCGTACCAGCGCCATATCTCACGATATAGTGAAGTTTATCTTTGACTGCCTGAAGTGTTCTCTCATTTTATAGGAATCATCAAACGTGATTACGAAGGATGCCCTGTCTATATCACTCCTACTATGAAAGAAATTGACGAGTTAATCCCTTCTGCACCTGACATCATTGCCGTGGATGCCACCTCACGCCCCAGACCAAACGGCCTCACTCTGGAGAATTTTGTCCGGCAGATTCGTGAAAAATATCCGAATCAACTCCTGATGGCCGACTGTTCCACCATCGAGGAAGCCCTGTATGCAGACAAACTGGGCTTTGACTTTATCGGAACTACCATGGTAGGCTATACCGAGGAGAGCGAGGGAGACCACATTGAGACTGATGATTTCTATATCATCCGCGAAATTCTGAAAAATGTAAAACATCCCGTCATTGCCGAAGGAAATATCGATACTCCGGAAAAGGCAAAACGTGTGATTGAGCTTGGCTGCTACAGTGTTGTGGTAGGCTCCATCATCACAAGACCCCAGTTAATCACCAAACGCTTTACAAGCGCTTTGAAAGAATTAAACTAACATCACAACTTTAAGGAGGTAATGAACTATGAGTAAAGAAAAATATCAGGGAATTTTTCCTGCATTCTATGCATGTTATGACGATAACGGAGAAGTAAGCCCGAGCCGTACTCAGGATCTGGCACGCTACTTTGTATCCAAAGGCGTGAAAGGTGTCTATGTATGCGGTTCCTCAGGAGAGTGCATCTACCTGAGCAAAGAAGACCGCAAAATTATGCTGGAAAATGTCATGGAAGTGGTAAAAGGAAAACTGACCGTCATCGCACATGTGGCATGCAACAATACACGCGACAGTATGGAATTAGCTGCACACGCTGAGAGCCTTGGAGTGGACGCAATTGCCGCAATCCCTCCGATCTATTTCCATCTTCCGGAATACTCCATCGCAGATTACTGGAACTCCATCAGCAGTGCCGCTCCAAACACAGATTTCGTCATCTATAACATTCCTCAGCTGGCAGGAACCGCTCTGACTCCAAGTCTTCTGAAAGAAATGCTGAAGAACCCGAAAGTAGCCGGTGTGAAGAACTCTTCCATGCCTGTACAGGACATTGAAATCTTCAAATCCATCGGCGGAGACAGACTTACCGTCTTCAACGGACCAGATGAGCAGTTAATCAGCGGACGTGTTATGGGTGCAGACGGCGGTATCGGCGGAACCTACGGTGCAATGCCGGAACTGATTCTGAAAGCAGACCAGCTGGTTCGTGAGAATAAACTGGATGAGGCTCGTCCGATTCAGTACGCAATCAATGCGATTATCTCCAAACTCTGCGCCGGACACTGCAACATGTACGCTATGATCAAAGAAGTTCTCCGTATCAGAGAATCTCTGGATATCGGCGGCGTTCGTGCTCCTCTGACCAATCTGACTGAAGCTGACAAACCAATCGCAAAAGAAGCTGCGGATATGATCCAGGCAGCCATCGACAAATATTGTTAACTAGAATCAAATGATGCGCAAGTACGAAAAAAATATTATCACACATATTGAATCTGTCTACTCTTTGCTGTCACCTACAGAAAAGACCATCGCCGATTTCTTTCTGCATAACCAGAAGAGGATTGATTTTTCTTCTAAAAATGTATCCTCTCTCCTCTATGTATCCGAACCATCCCTGTCCCGGTTCGCAAAGAAATGCGGCTACAAAGGATATCGGGAATTTCTCTTCTACTACAAAGAATGGCTCGATGAACTGAATGAGAAACCCGTCACAGACAGCACTACCAGACAGGTTCTGAACACCTACCAGGAGCTTCTGGACAAAAGTTACTCTCTGGTGGACGAAAATCAGCTGAACCGGCTGTGTGAAATCTTCTCCTCCGGCAAACGTATCTATGTGTACGGCCGTGGAAGTTCGGGGCTGGCCGCACGGGAAATGAAGCTGCGCTTTATGCGGATCGGAGTGAACATTGAGGCCATCTCTGACAATCATGTGATGAAGATGAACTCTGTTCTACTGGATAATTCCTGTGCAGTCATCGGTATCAGCGTCAGCGGCAAAACCCAGGAAGTCGTGGATTCCTTGAAAGCTGCCAAGTCCGCCGGCTCCGATGTTATTTTGCTGACTTCCCACAAAAACAAGGAACAGGCCGATTACTGTGATGAGGTAATTCTTCTGGCCCTGCGTGAAAATCTGGAAAGCGGCAATGTCATTTCACCCCAGTTTCCAATCCTGGTGATGATTGATATATTTTATTCCCACTTTTTAAGATATGACACAAAGCGCAAGGAAATGCTTCATGATTACACGCTGAATATCTTACAAAAATAACCAGATTTCAACGAAAAACTCCCCTGGAAGAAAAAAGATCTTCTCGATGCTTTTCTTCCAAAGGGAGTTTTTTATTGTTATTCATCTCATTTTTTATTTTTTTCTGTACGGCCCGCCCGCACATTCATCACCAGCATCTGCAGCCGGTTTTCAATATTGGCAAAGCTTACATCCGGATCGTAATCCAAAGGCAGAATCTGCACGTTTGGGTAGAGTTCTTTTAGTTTTTTCACGATTCCCCTTCCCACCACGTGGTTCGGAAGGCAGCCAAAAGGCTGCAGGATGACGAAAGCTTCACATCCATGTTTCGCATGATGAAGAATTTCTCCTGGGATCAGAACACCTTCTCCCGCGTCAAAGGTATGGTGAATAATAGAGTCACTGTCCTTCACTAAATCCTGCATCCGGCAGGCTTTCTCATACAGAGGGTGATCCAGCGCAATTTTGTCCGCCATATCATGAGCCAGATTAAAAATATGGTCTGCCACATAATACCAGATCTTTTGATCCGGAGATTTCTTCAGATGATATTCCCGAATCTGCGCATCTTTGTAGAAATAGGTCTTACGGATGACATCTGTCATGCGCGCTTCGATAATCTCAAATCCATTTTTCTCCAGATAATCTTCGATATCATGGTTCGCGCCGGGGTGAAAATTCAGAAGATATTCTCCCACAATCAACACTCTCGGTCTTGGTTCTGACCGGTCATATTCCACCTGCTTCATGATTTGAATCGCTTTTTTGAACCCTTTTCTCGCCCCGCGTATTCCATGGTACTGAAGTCCTTCAATAAACACATCCATAGCCTTCTCGAAAGCTTCATTTGTGCTGCCTGGAATTTTCTCATAGGGCCGGATCTTCCGGAGTAATTCTTCCAGCGCGTCAATCATCGGCAGCGCAAAGGCAATTCGCACAGCCGACAGGATATTCATCTTGAATCCCGGATGCAGGTGGTGATAATCCGCATCATCATTGGTAAGGATGGATACATCCGGATATCCTGCATCATCCAGCGCTTTTCGAAGCAGAGCACTGTAATGGGTCAGACGGCAGTCACCGATATATTTTCCCATTCCGATGGCAACTTCTTTGTCATCATACTTTCCGCTTTTCAGGGCAGCCAGTGCCTCCCCGATGACGATCTGCGCCGGAAAGCAGATATCATTGTGGACATACTGTTTTCCGAGACGGATGGCCTCTTCTCTTCCAATGTCCAGAGGCACCGCCCGAATTCCCTGAGCTGAAAACACTGCCGCCATCATCCGGCTGAATGCATGGGAAGTGTTGGGAATCAGCGCTACTTTCTCTCTCCGGTCTGATTTGCGGTACTTCACCGGATACGGATCTGGCAGCTCTTCGATCTCTTCCTTTTGATTCTTCCGTTTCTTCATCTCCACAGTCTCCAGAAAAGACCGCACGCGAATGCGCAGAGGTCCCTGGATATCACTCTCATCCAGCTTCAGAATCAGCGGAGTTTTTCCGGAGATCTCTTTCATCAGGCGGATAATCTCATCCGACAGATAGGCATCATGGCCGCATCCAAAGTTGACAATCTGCACATACTCCAGATGTTCCTCTTTTGCTGCCAGAATCGCAGATGACAACATTCTTGCGTGAAAATTGTTCACGATATCCAGCCGGCTTTTGCTAAGATCCACCTGATTGACCAAAGGCAGAGAATCCGCTGTGAGGACAGGCACACCCATATTGGTGAACATCTCCGGCAGATCATGGTTGACCAGATCATCATTCTGATAAGGTCTGGAGGCAAGAACCACTGCAAAAGTGTTCTTCTGTCTCACTTCATCCAGAACCTTCTGACCGGCTTTTTTCAGTTCTCTCTCAAAAGAGTCCTGCGCCGCGTCCGCTGCCTGCACTGCCTTCTGTGTCAATTCCCGGGAAATCTTAAAAGTTTCTTCCATATAAATAGCCAACTGACGATCCCTGTCTTCTTTCTCATACCAGTGAAACAAAGGAGCATCAAAAGGAATCTTCCATTTTTTCTCCGGGTTATCCGAATTGCGCACCACAATCGGATATCCTTTTAAAACTGCGCACATGGACTCACTGGTCTTCTGCGTATTCTCAGAAGGCACTGTCGTGATGGAAGGCATGAAGATTCGGTCTACCTTATGTTTCACCAGATCACGGATATGTCCGTGAACCAGTTTTGCCGGAAAACACACGGTGTCCGATGTCACTGCCGACAATCCAGACTCATAAATTTTTCTGGTGCTGTAGTCTGAAATATGTATCTGAAAACCGAGAGAATTCCAAAACACCTGCCAGAAAGGCATCATCTCCCAGAAAGCCAGAACCCTGGGAATCCCAATGGTGACAGAACGCTCCGGCGCCAATGACGGATAATCATATTTTTGAAAGAGAAGTTTCTTTCTCACCTGGAACAAGTTTGGAACCGCCTTTTTCTCCTGCGTCTTTTCTCTCAGCTGCTTCGCAACCTGAGCATCTTTGATATCTCCCAGAATCTCTCCCCGTTCACACCGGTTGTTGGTAACCCAGGAGCTTCCGTTGGAAAACTGTATAATCGTACGCTTACAGTGATTGGCACAGAAAGGACAGGAGGAATTCGACACTTGTGTATAAGAAAAATCATCCATGGCATCCAGGCCGATGAAGGTCTTCTTCCACCCGGGTTCCTCACAGTGTTCCCTGGTCAGCAGAGCTGCGCCAATCGCTCCCATAAGTCCCGGGTAAGGCGCCCTCAGTACTTCTCTTCCAATGTACTGTTCCATGGCACACAGAACCGCGTCGTTTTCGAACGTACCTCCCTGAACTACAATCTTATCCCCCAGGGAATCCAGATTCGAGATACGGATCACCTTGGTGAATACATTCTCGATGATGGAGCGGCAAAGCCCTGCCATGATATCCTCCGGAAGCTTTCCATTCCTCTGCTCTGTTATAATACTGCTGTTCATAAATACCGTACAGCGGCTTCCCAAAGATGCCGGATGTTCTGATGAAAACGCTGCCTTCGCAATCTCCTTCACGGGAATGTGGAGCGAGGAGGCGAAATTTTCCAGGAAGGAACCGCAGCCCGAAGAACATGCCTCATTGACGAGGATGTTGGTGATGATGCCATGATCCAGCCAGATCGCCTTCATATCCTGGCCGCCGATATCCAGAATAAAGGTGGCATCCTTCACATATTTTTCTGCCGCCCGCACATGAGCCACCGTCTCCACCGTATGGTACTCGGTCTGAAAAGCATTCGCAAACAACAACTCTCCATATCCTGTGGTACCTGCAGCAAGAATCTCAAGCTTTGCTCCCCGGCTCCTGTAATAATCCCGCATGGCTATTAACGCCTTCCTGGCTACCATCAAGGGTTCCCCGCCGTTGGAGGTATAATAAGAGTCCAGGATATTCTCTTCCTCATCCATCAATACCATCTTGGTCGTTGTGCTTCCCGAGTCAATCCCCAGATACGCACGCACCACTTCCCCCGGCTTTGGCTCTCTTCTGCTCAGACCAGGCAGACGGTGCCGCTTTTGAAACGCTTCCATCTCTTCCTGGGATTTGAAAAACACCGGAGCATCATTCTGTGTATGCTCAAGCCCCTTTCTCTGAATCTCCCGGATCCGATCCAGAAGATCTTCCAGTTCATACTCTCTTTTGTCATCCGCATACATCTGCTCCAGAGAGAGCGCTGCACCGTAAGCGATCATCATCTCCGGACGATCCGGTATCAGAATCTCTTCTTCTGATAACTCCAACTTCTCTGCGAACACCTGAATCAGAACAGGATTGAAGGTGAGCGGTCCTCCCTCAAACACCACAGGACCCTCAATATCCAGCCCTTGAGCGAGTCCTCCAATTGTTTGTTTTGCGATCGCATGGAAAGAAGACAAAGCCAGATCTTCTTTTGCCACTCCCTGATTCAGAAGAGGCTGTATATCCGTCTTCGCATAGACTCCGCATCGCCCGGAGATGTCATAGACACAGCTTCCCCTGGATGCCATGTCATTGAATTCTTCAATCGGCACTCTCAGAATAGAAGCCACCTCATCGATAAAAGCCCCTGTTCCGCCGGCACAGCTTCCGTTCATCCGCATATCTGCCACTGTCAGTGCTCCGGTCTTCTCGTCTTGTCTGAAAAAGATCATCTTCGCGTCCTGTCCTCCCAGCTCAATGGCTGTGCGGACACACTGATACCGATCCCTCAGTGCCAGAGAATTTGCCACCACTTCCTGTATAAACGGAACATCCAGCGCCTCAGAAATACGCTTCGCGCCAGACCCGGTCAGTACAATCCGAAGCTTTTTTTTGAAGTAATCCGGTTCCAGACGTGCCAGAGCACGGTAGACACTTCGAAGTTGGTCCGCATGATGTCTTTGGTAATCCGAATACAGCATCTTCCCCGTCTTCTCATCCACAACCGCGATCTTTGTCGTCGTGGAACCCACATCAATTCCTATTAAATATTTTTCCTTTATTTTTTCTGTCATATGTAATACGCCTCAATAATTCCTTTATCAAAAAAGAGTGCAACCACGGACTGGACAGATACCAGTCATGGCTACACACTTTGTCCTTCTCTTCGAAGGGCGTCCCTCCCGGGACTATGCACTATTAAGCATGTCTATTATAAGTAATTCCGCTTTCCGTGTCAATGTGAATACAGACAATTTTCGCCCACATTACCCTTCCTCTTCAACATCCAGATTATCTTCAATCAGACGCAGCCCGGCTGTACTGCTCACCGGAAGAGAAAAAGCGATGGACTTTGCCTTGCTTTCCATCCCGGCCTCTTTCATGATTGCCCGCATAATCGCTTTCTTCTGCTCCGTTTTCGTCACAATCAGAATCAGTTCTTTCTCCGAGACCAAAGAGACTCCCAGGAATTTCTCTGCCCGTTTCATACCGACACCTTTTGCGTGGAGCAAAGTTCCGCCGGCAGCACCGGCATTTCTCGCCGCATCCATGACCATCTCATTGTATCCCTGATTTGCGATCACTACGATCAACTCATGTGTCGTCCCTTTCAACTGCGTCTCATCTCCTTTTTCAAAATTCTGATTTTCTGTCAGGAATAAAAGCTCTCGTTTTCCGCCGATACTGCTGAGCGGAATGAGAAAAGCAATTCCTGTTCCCGGAATGTCAATCTGAAGCTCCCTCTCCAGCCCCCTCTTCAGGATCTTCCACACGGAATCTGTCACAATATTAATGATTACTGTCTTCTCTGCGTCCTCCAGGCCGAAATAATCCAAAATTTCATTGTTGGCCGTTCCTTTTCCCAGAGCTACAATGCCCACTTCCACCTGTTTTTTCTGGTAAAATTCCAGGAATCTGGGAGTCTGTTTTCGATCTGTGATCGTCACCATCATATAAACTTCACTCATATCTGTATTCCCTTCTTTTACAAATCAATAATGGAGTCATCTTCAAACGCATCCAGCCCGGGAAGTGTCTGTAAGGTCTCTTCCGTCGCTTTTCTGCCCTGAAGTTTGTAAATCAGTCCCAGCACCTGTATGGTAATTAACGGGGTCATGGCTACCATAGCCACCACTCCGAAGGCATCCGCCACAATATTTCCTCCCACAGAAGTGCACGCACCGATGGCAAATGGTAAAAGAAAAGTTGCCGTCATAGGACCGGAAGCCACTCCGCCGGAGTCAAACGCAATTGCGGTAAAAATCTTTGGCACAAAGAAGGATAGAAGAATTGCTACCCCATATCCTGGGATCAGAAGATAGAAAATGGAAATTCCAGTCAGCACGCGGAACATGGCAAGTCCCACAGACACTGCCACACTGATGGAGAGTCCTGTCTTGATCGACGCACCCGAGATGGTTCCGTCTGTCAGCTCTTCCACCTGCTTCGTCAATACGTAGACCGCTGGTTCCGCCATGACAATAAAATATCCGATCAACATGCCGATGGGAACTATAATCCAACGGTAGGGCAGCTTCGCAATCACCTGACCCAAATAATTTCCCGCAGGCATAAATCCCACATTGGCTCCCGTCAGAAACAGCACCAGACCAATATAAGTATACAAAAGACCAATTACAATCTTGATCAGACTTCTCCTCTTCAGTCTCAGTGATAAAATCTGGAAAACCGCAAAAAACAAAATGATGGGAAGCAAGGAAACGGCAATTTCCCTGAGATAGTCTGGAAGAGCATGCAAAAACAGATATCCCAACTCCACGGAATCTGCCACCTCTGTGATGGTGCTTGCCGCATAATGACCTCCATCCGACTGGAAGATCATGCCCAAAAGCAGAACTGCCAGAATGGGACCGATGGAACACAGTGCCACCAGACCAAAACTGTCATCTGCCGCATGCCGGTCACTTCGAATGGCCGAGATACCGATTCCAAGTGCCATGATAAAAGGAACCGTCATCGGTCCAGTGGTGACTCCGCCGGAGTCAAATGCCACAGAGAGAAAACTTTTCGGCGTAAAAACTGCCAAAAGAAAGACAATCGCATAGAACACAACCAACAGAGGGGGAAGGGGAATTGCGAAAAGAATACGCATCAGCGCAACCACAAGAAAAATCCCTACACCGACTGCTACGGCCACAACCAGCACCATATTCGGCACAGAGGGAACCTGTTCTGCCAGAACCTGCAGATCCGGTTCCGATATGGTGATGATGAATCCCAGCACAAACCCCAGTACAATCATCACCCATAGTTTCTTGGACTTGGTCATACTGCTTCCCACTTTTTCGCCCATGGGCGTCATCGCCATCTCAGCTCCCAGGGTAAAAAACATCATGCCAATCACAAGCATCACTGCCCCAAGGATATATTCCAGCATAATGCTTGGCGAAATCGGCGCTATGGAAAAACACAGCAAAAGCACGATCACCATAATCGGCAAAACTGCGCTGACCGCCTCCTTCAGCTTCTCTTTTAATCTCAATCCAAGTTCTGTTCTGCGAATTTTTACTTCCTCATGTACATTTCCTCTGCTCAAAAACCGGCTCCTTTCTGTTGTCATTTTCTTCATGCTGCTCAAAATAATTTGTCATTTCTTCCAGATATGGATAACTCTATTAATTATTATGCACAACTAACCAGACTTTGTCAAATTTATCCTTGATTGACCTGCTCAGAGATGCTATAATCCATAAAAATCTTTTATAAATTCTAAAACTATTTTTTATCGAGGTGACTTTCATGAATACGATACAATTGGAATGTTTTGTCACCGTGGCAAAACATCTAAACTTCTCAAAGGCCTCTGAGGAACTGAAAATCACTCAACCTGCTGTCAGCCATCAGATTCGTTCCCTGGAGGAAGAACTGAATGTCAAACTGTTTCAAAGAACCAGCAAAAGTGTCTCCCTCACGCCTGAAGGAATTATGTTTCTCCCGGATGCAGATGTCATCCTCAAAACTGCTTTCTCCGCCAAAGAGCGCCTTGGACGCCACGAATATGTCCAGACCTTTGACATGGGCTGCCGCAATCAGATTGAGCAGGATCTCTTTCCCCCGGTGCTGCGTGCTTTGCAGAAAGAATTTCCCTCCGTGCATCCTTCTGTACATATGGTCCCCTTCGACTCCATCATGGGAATGGTGGAAGAACGGCATCTCCACACGGCCTTCGGGTTTGGTGAGCAGAAGAAAACACTACTGAAATACCGGGAAGTATTCTCCTGCCCTGTCTGCTGTATCTGTTCTTCGGATCATCCTCTGGCCAGCCAGACTTCCATCTCCAAAGACCTTTTAAAGGGGAGCATCATCCTGTGCTCCCCTCAGCAAACTTCCTCTGCCGTCTTTGCCATCCAGAATCAGATCGCGCCGAAAGTTCCGCTTACTCAGCGTTATTTCGGAGACAGCATTGAGAGTGTACTCACTCTCGTAAAAGCAGGAATCGGCTATACTATTTTCCCAGCGCTTCCTCCCCTTCGGGAGAGCCATCTGCGCTGCGTGCCCATCAACGACTTCCAGGACGTTTCCTTCCGGGTATACTACCGGGGAGATGAGACTTCCCCAGTACTGAAACGTTTTTTAAAGCTCATCGAGCAGATCTACTCCTCGAATTGAAAACTAGGAAGCGAAATTACCGGTATATAACTGATAGTATTTTCCTTTTTCCGCAATCAGCTCATCATGGGTACCTCGCTCAATAATCCGTCCCTGTTCCATAACCATAATACAGTCAGAGTTCTTCACAGTGGACAGACGGTGAGCGATGACAAAGGTGGTACGTCCCTTCATCAGAGCGTCCATACCGGCCTGTACCAGTTTCTCGGTACGGGTATCGATGGAGGAAGTCGCCTCATCCAGAATCAGCGCCGGAGGATCCGCAACCGCCGCCCTGGCAATGGCGAGCAGCTGCCTCTGGCCCTGGCTGAGGTTCGCCCCGTCTCCCCGCAGCATCGTCTGATATCCTTCCGGAAGACGGCGGATAAATCCATCGGCATTGGCCAGTTTTGCGGCCGCAATGCACTCTTCATCTGTCGCATCCAGCTTTCCATAACGGATATTATCCATAACCGTTCCCGTGAAAAGGTGTGTGTCCTGGAGCACCATGCCAAGAGATCTTCTCAGATCCGGCTTCTTAATCTTATTAATATTAATTCCGTCATAACGAATCTTACCATCAGCAATATCATAGAAACGGTTAATCAGGTTTGTGATAGTTGTCTTACCTGCTCCGGTGGCACCCACAAATGCAATCTTCTGTCCCGGTTTCGCCCACAGGCTGATGTTATGCAGAACAATCTTGTCATCCGTATATCCAAAATCCACATCATCAAAGACAACGCCGCCCTGCTGTCTTACATATGTCACTGTGCCGTCTGCCTTGTGAGGATGTTTCCATGCCCAAAGATTGGTTCTGGTAGGAGATTCCACCAGCTGTCCGTTCTCGTCTTCCTTCGCGTTGACCAGCTCCACATAACCTTCATCTTTCTCCGGCTCCTGGTCCATCAGATCAAAGACACGAGATGCGCCGGCTGCAGCATTGACCACAAAGTTAATCTGCTGGCTGACCTGGGTAATGGGGTTCGTAAAACTTTTATTCAGTCCCACAAAGGTGATCACCGTACCGATGGTCACACCTGCCATCTCATTGATTCCCAGAATGGCACCCACAATCGCCACCAGCGCATAACTGATCCATCCAATATTCGCATTGATTGGCATCAGCAGGTTCGCATAACGGTTTACCTTGTTGGTGCTGTTTCTCAGCCGTTCATTGACTTCATGAAAATCTTTCATTGCCGCCTGCTCATGGCAGAAAACTTTTACAACCTTCTGCCCATCCAGCATTTCCTCAATAAAACCATCCACAGCACCCAGATCAATCTGCTGGCGGATATAATACTTACCGGACAGCTTTGAAAAATTGGAAGTGACAAAAAGCATGACAAAAGCTGTCAATATGGAGATCACCGTCAGTGCCGGATTCAGAATAATCATTGTGATCAGCGTGGCAGTCATGGTAATCACAGAGTTGATAATCTGCGGAATACTCTGGCTGAGCAGCTGTCTTAATGTATCCACGTCGTTGGTGTAGACTGACATGATATCTCCATGCGCATGAGTATCAAAATATTTAATCGGAAGAGATTCCATCCTTGCGAACAAATCATCTCTCAAATGACGCATGGTTCCCTGGCTGACATTGACCATGATCCGGTTATAGGAAAAAGCTGTGATAACGCCGATTCCCATAATACATACCAGCTGGAGCAGATCGGAAGCCAGACTGTCAAAATTATTGGAACCTGTCGCCAACATGGGCGTGATGTAATTATCCACCAGTTTCTGGGGGAACGTCGCCCCGACCACTGTCGCAATTGCAGTGACCAGAATACAGGCAATTACAATCAAAAAAGGATATTTATAATAATGAAGCATGTATCGAATGACCCGGTTAATCAGCTTGGTGGCCGTATTCATCCTGGATCCTGATTTCTTTTCACTCATTTTATCATTCATAGATCTGATTCCTCCTTTCCGCTTCAGGCCGGCTGGTCAAAGTCGCCGCTGCCTTCCAGCTGTGAATTATAGATTTCCTGATAAATTTCATTGCTTTTCAGCAGATTCTCATGGGTGTCAAAAGCATTGATTCTGCCCTCATCCAACACAAGAATCCTGTCCGCAGACTCCACACTGGAGACACGCTGCGCAATAATAATCTTTGTAGTACCTGGAATCTTTTTCGCAAAAGCGGCACGGATACTTGCGTCTGTCGCTGTGTCCACCGCACTTGTGGAATCATCCAGAATCAGAACTTTTGGTTTTTTCAGAAGAGCACGCGCAATACAAAGACGCTGCTTCTGTCCGCCGGAGACGTTGGAACCGCCCCGCTCAATTTTTGTCTCATATCCCATCGGCATACGGTCGATAAACTCATCCGCACATGCCGCCTTACATGCCTCCACGCACTCTTCATCTGTCGCATCCGGATTTCCCCAGCGCAGATTATCCAGAATACTTCCCGAAAACAATGTGTTTTTCTGCAGAACCACAGAGACCTGATTTCTCAAAACCTCAGTATCATATTTGCGGACATCCACCCCGCCGACACAGACAGAGCCTTTGTCCACGTCATACAGACGGCAGATCAGATTCACCAGACTGCTCTTGCCGGATCCGGTACCACCAATAACACCGATGGTCTCTCCGCTTTTGATATGCAGATCAATGTCAGACAGCGCATTCTTTCCGCTTCCATGTTTATAGGAAAAATCCACATGATTGAAATCGATGCTTCCATCTTTTACCGTCATCTCAGGATCTGCCGGATCTGTCAGGTCTGCCTTCTCATTGAGCACCTCACTGATACGGCGGATGCTGGCCATGGACATACTGATCATGACAACCACCATGGAAAGCATCATCAGACTCATCAGCAGTGACATAATGTAACTGAACAGACTGGTCAGATCACCGGTCGTCATAGATCCTCCAACGATAAACTTAGCACCGAACCAGGAAACGGAGATAATACAGAAGTAAACCGCCACCATCATGGCCGGGTTATTGAATGCCAGAAGGCCTTCTGCTTTTACTGAGAGGTCATAAAGCATCTTGGAGGCTTTTGAGAATTTCACATTCTCATGATCCTCACGGACGAAAGCCTTGACCACACGGATCGCCGTCACATTTTCCTGTACGCTGGCATTCAAGTCATCATATCTGCGGAAAACCTGTTTGAATATTTTCAACGTTACTACCATAATGGAACCAATCACTGCCACCAGGAAAACAACAGCGATCAGAAACATACCGCTCAGCCGTGGACTGATAATCAGACACATGGCAAAGCTGAACACCAGGTTCAACGGTGCACGGACTGCCACACGGATCACCATCATAAATGCATTCTGCACATTGGTGATATCGGTTGTCATACGTGTGACCAGGCCCGGTACACTGAACTTATCAATATTTGAAAAAGAAAATGTCTGAATGTTGGCGTAAATCGCTTCACGTAAATTTGCGGACAGTCCGGATGCTGCGCTGGCAGCATTCTTTCCGGCCAGAGCGCCGAAAATCAGGCTCAGAAAAGCCATGAGTACCATCACTGCCCCGTAGCGATATACAACCGGCAGATTTCCGACTTCCAGTCCTTTGTCAATAATCATTGCCGTGATAAAGGGCATTAAGATTTCCATAATAACTTCCAGAGCGGTCAGACCAATACATAGAAAGGTATCCCGCTTATACTGTTTAAGCTGCTGTATCACTTTTCTCACGGTAGATAAACCTCCTGTCTGTTTTTTTCATTGTCTTCCATTTTCGCTAACTGCATCAGAAGCTTTTTTTCCAGTTTCCACATCTGAATTCGTTCCTGCCGGTCAAGCACACTGAAGATTTCCGCCTCTATCTGATCAGCGTTCTTCAGTAATTCCTCTGCCTTGTTCAACAGTTGCTCTGTGGGAACCACTTTTTTCTTCCTGATATCTTCCGGATTTCTCTCAAAATAGAGATATCCCTTTTCTCTCAGTTTTTTAATCAGTTCGGACAGGGTAGACTTCGCCACTCCTATTTCATGGCATAGTTCCGTTATATAGGTCCCCTTTGGATGATGTCTCAGGATATACACCAAAAAATAGAGCTGAACACCGGTAACATCCTTTCTCGGAAATTTCATTTCCAGTTGCGCCGTCCAATCCAGATTGATCTTCTTCATCATAAAGAACATTTCTTCTGTCCTGAAACTTTCTGTCATGCCTATGTACACCTCCCGTAGATTTCTTCAAATTTGTTCAACTCAGAACAGTTCGCATCCTTATCATCTGTCCACAGGAAATTCTATCGCGAATTTTCAGAAATGTGAAATACAAAAAAGTTATCTCCTATAAAAGATTTTTATAGAAGATAACTCTTTCTCACAACTCCATGTTGATTTTTCAATCGCAAAACCCAGCTTACTGATTTTGCGAAATCAGATACTCATAAACCTTAAAGTTCGTCCACCCTGTGTCCTCATAATACATTCTGATTGTATCGACATAAGAAAATCCCGCTTTCACATAGACACTCTCCGCCGGAAGATTCCCCTCCAGCACATCCAGGCGGATCGCCTGCATCTTAGCTTCCTTTGCCAGGTTGATCACCTTCTGAACCATCATCTTAGCAATCCCTCTTCCAGTGTGGGAAAGCCGCACACCCAGAGCGTGAATCACCCACAGACGAGAATCTTCCACATCTATAGACCATTTAATATTCCGATAGCCATCATTATATTCATGGTTTACAATCATACAGGAAATCAGTTCTTCCCCTTTCTCGCAGACAAAAAGCTCCTGATTTTTAATTGAGACCATCAGAAACTCCTGTGTGGGATATACATCTTTCTCCCATCCAGGTTTGAACTGTGCATGTTCCATTTCATCTGTCAGTTGATAATAAAAATCTCTGATCTTAATATAATCCTGGGACTCTGCTATTCGAATTTTCATTGTCTCCTCCCCTTTGTGCTTTCCTTTTTTTCATTATAACTTCACATAAAAAGATATGCAATTTTAATTTTTTTTCATTTTAGGGGTTGCAATATACCTCCATGGGGTATATAGTAAGAGTATAAAAAATACCCCATAGGGGTTTATTAGATAGAAACTTGCAAGCCAGTCTTGAAAGGAGGGGCATAGATATATGGAAGAAAAAAAAGTCTGTCCGGCGTGTAAACACCGCACCAAGAAACGCACAGAAAAAGAACGGCGGGATATGCTCAATCGACTAAATCGTATTGAAGGTCAGGTGCGTGGAATCAAGAAGATGGTGGAAGGTGATGTATACTGTCCGGATATCCTGATTCAGGTATCTGCCATCAACGCAGCTCTCAACAGTTTTAACAAAGTTCTGTTGGCGGAGCATATACGCTCCTGTGTTGCAGAAGATATTAAGGCAGGAAAAGATGAGACCATAGACGAATTGGTCCTGGTCCTTCAAAAGCTTATGAAATAGTAGCAAGGAGGTTTTTGTATGGAACAATATAACGTAACAGGCATGAGCTGTGCAGCCTGCAGCGCGAGAGTTGAAAAAGCAGTTTCCAAAGTGCCGGGAGTCACATCCTGTTCTGTCAGTCTTCTGACGAATTCCATGGGTGTGGAAGGAACCGCTTCCCCATCAGATATCATCGCCGCTGTGGAAGAAGCTGGATACGGCGCCTCGGAAAAAGGGCACCATGATTCTGCTTCATCCCATGGAAATGCCATCTCTCTGGCAGAAGCAGAAGACTCCCTGAAAGACAAAGAGACACCAAAGATGAAGCGCCGGCTCATCGCTTCCCTGTGTTTTCTGATACCGCTGATGTATTTTTCCATGGGACACATGATGTGGAACTGGCCGGTTCCCTCCTTCCTGGAAGAGAACCATGTGGCCATCGGGCTGATTCAGCTGCTGCTGACCACCATCGTCATGGTGATTAATCAGAAGTTTTTCATCAGTGGTTTCCGTGGACTGATCCACAGAGCCCCCAACATGGACACTCTGGTCGCCCTCGGCGCAGGCGCCTCATACGGTTACAGTGTTTACGCCTTATTTGCCATGACTGACGCTCAAACACATGGGGATCTGGCGGGTGCTATGTCCTACATGCATGAATTTTATTTTGAATCCGCAGCCATGATCCTCACTCTGATCACCGTGGGAAAGATGCTGGAAGCCAGATCCAAGGGCCGCACCACCGACGCTTTGAAAAGTCTGATGAAACTGGCGCCCAAGACCGCAACCGTTCTCCGGGGAGAAAAGGAAGAAGTCATCTCCGTCGACCAGGTGAGAAAAGGAGATATTTTTGTTGTCAAACCTGGCGAAAACATTCCCGTAGATGGAATTGTCCTGGAAGGCACCAGTGCAGTCAATGAATCTGCCCTCACCGGTGAGAGTATTCCTGTAGATAAAAATATCGGAGACACTGTGTCTGCAGCTACCCTGAACCAGTCTGGCTATCTGCGCTGTGAGGCTTCCCGTGTCGGGGAAGACACTACCCTCTCTCAGATCATCCAGATGGTCAGTGACGCGGCAGCCACAAAAGCTCCCATCGCCAAGGTGGCTGACCGGGTATCCGGCATCTTTGTGCCGGCTGTGATCGGAATCGCCTTCGTGACCATCCTCGTATGGCTGCTCGCAGGCCAGACCATAGGATTTGCCCTGGCCAGAGGAATCTCTGTACTCGTCATCAGCTGTCCCTGTGCTCTGGGTCTTGCCACCCCCGTGGCAATCATGGTTGGAAACGGAATCGGTGCCAAAAACGGCATCATGTTCAAGACCGCCGTGTCCCTGGAAGAGACTGGTAAGACACAGATTGTCGCACTGGACAAGACCGGAACCATTACCAGCGGCGAACCGAGAGTGACCGACATGATTCCGGCCAGAGGAATTACAGAAGAAGAACTTCTATCTTATGCCTACGCTCTGGAAAAGAAGAGTGAACACCCTCTGGCACACGCTGTCATTGTCAAAGCCGAGGAGCTTCCTTCTCTGAAGAAATTTGACACCGAAGATTTCCAGGCTGTTCCCGGCAATGGATTATCCGGAAAAGTGAACGGCTCTGTCATCTGCGGAGGCAATCTGAAATACATCAGCCAGAGTACCCAGATTCTGGAAGAAACTCAGAAAACCGCTGAGAAGCTGGCCGAGGAAGGCAAAACACCTCTGTTCTTCAGCAGAGACGGACACCTGATCGGTATGATCGCTGTGGCAGATGTCATCAAGGAAGACAGTCCGAAAGCCATCAAAGAATTGCAGAACATGGGAATTCACGTGGTCATGCTGACTGGTGACAACGAGCGCACCGCCAAAGCCATCGGAGCACAGGCTGGTGTGGACGAAGTGATCGCCGGTGTGCTCCCCGATGGAAAAGAAAGCGTCATTCGTTCTCTGAAACAGAAAGGTAAAGTTACCATGGTGGGAGACGGTATCAACGACGCCCCCGCACTTACCCGGGCTGATATGGGAATCGCCATCGGAGCAGGCACAGATATTGCCATCGACGCCGCCGATGTGGTTCTCATGAAGAGCCGGTTATCCGATGTCCCGGCGGCAATCCGGCTGAGCCGCGCCACCCTTCGCAACATTCACGAAAATCTGTTCTGGGCTTTCTTCTACAATGTCATCGGCATCCCTCTGGCCGCAGGTGTATGGATTCCGCTTTTTGGCTGGCAGCTGAATCCCATGTTTGGAGCTGCTGCTATGAGCCTTTCCAGCTTCTGTGTGGTAAGCAATGCTCTGCGTCTTAACTGGTTTAAAATGTACGACGCCAGCAAAGATAAAAAAATCAAAGTGAAACAGAAAAAGGAGGAAAAAACAATGACAAAGACAATGAAAATTGAAGGTATGATGTGTGGACACTGTGAGGCAACCGTGAAAAAAGCTCTCGAAGCGCTGGAGCAGGTGGAAACCGCAGAAGTAAGCCACGAAGCCGGTACTGCTGTTGTCACACTGAAATCCGATATCAGCGATGACGTCCTGAAAAAGACCGTGGAGGACAAAGACTACAAAGTTCTTGGCATTGAATAATGCAATCTAACAAAAGCGCCTGCTCATCCCAAAATGAGCAGACGCTTTTGTCTCGATTATCCTTTTTTCCGCAGGTAATCCCCCACATTCTCAGTGGTGACTTCTGTATATGGAAGATAGACATAATTGTCCTTCTCAAACTGAATCTGATCCATTCCTTTCCCTGTCACAAGAGCGGCGGACAACTCAGCCATGGCCTCCGCCTGTCCCTCCTTATCATTGTATACCGTACCAGACAGTTCTTGATCCCTGACTGCCTCCAGACCGGCATCTGTCCCGTCAATTCCAAAGAAAGCCGGCCATCCGGATTGCGTGCGGTTCAGCTTTTTGTAGGCATCCACCGCCCCCAGAGCCATATCATCATTGTTAGCCAGAACCAGCTCTATCTCATTCTGATACTGGCCGATCATCTGCATCATGCGATTCTGCGCCTGCGCCCGGCTCCAATTGGCAATTCCGCCTCCCAGTTTTTCCAGTTCAATCCCTTCACTCTTCAGCGTTTCCACCACACTCTCTGTCCGGATGATCGCGTCCTGATGACCTGGTTCCCCCTCCAGCACCACATACTGAATTTTTCCATCTTTATTGCGGTCAATCTGAGGGTTTTTCCGGATTGTCTCAGCAGCCAGCTCTCCCTGTATCACCCCGGACTGCTTCGCCTCCGCTCCCACATAATATAGCTGATCCCACTGCCTCATATCCTCAGCCACAGGCTCCCGGTTAAAAAAGATAATCGGCACATCATTGTCCTTTGCCAGATCGATAATCTGAGAAGGATCCGCCCGGTCCACCAGATTCACACAGAGTACATTACACCCTGCGTCAATCAGTTCCTCCACCTGCTCGTCCTGTGTCCGCTGCGATCCGGCCGCATCCCTCACGGTCACCGTCACTTTCAGCTCATCACTCTCAAATTTACGAATCTGTTCTCTGAAACTCGTCATCAATTCACTGATAAACGTATCACTCTCATTATAACAGGTCACTCCCACATGGAGTTCCTCCGTCGTATTAGCCTGCTGTTCCTGACAAGCACACAGAAACTGTGCACTCATACACAAAAACAGACCTGCCGCCCAAATTTTCTTTTTCTTCATCCTGCACCTCTGTCTAACAATCGGACAAATTCCTCCCCTTTAGGAATCTCACTGGCTCATGCTATAGAGAAGTTCCTGGTTTTCCTCGGAAAACAGCCGATCCTTTCTCAGAATTGAGTGGGAAACCGTCTTTGACTCCATCTTTCGGAATGGATTTTTCAAATGCTCCGCAATCTCGGTCACACTCTCATACCCCATCATAAATTCGTCCGGTACCACCAGACATTCCACCGCACTGTTCTCTAGATAATATACCCCGTCTGTGGAATTCCCGATTCCATAGACCACCGATCCATGAAGATTATTCTCCAGCGAACATTTTCCTGCCAACGTCAGACTGGAATCATCCAGGGCAGCCACAACATCCACTGTCGTCTGAGCAGTCATCAGATTTTCCCTGTTTTTCGCACCTGAAATATTCAAAGACCAGCAAAGTTCCATTCCCTCCGCCTTCAGTGTATCCCAGAAGCCAGCTCTGCGCTGAATTGCCCCCTGGGAATCATCCGTCTCCGAGACAATCCCCAGCGTTTTTCCTTCCACATTTCCATTGTAATCCCTTAACAATTCTTCTGCCAGATCCTTCCCCATAGCATAGTGATCCGGCTCCACAACGGACAACTTGTCCGTTGACGACGCAGCGGATTCCACAAGAATCGCGGGAACCTTGGACTTTACTTTTCCCGATGTCTCATCCGGACTTTCTCCAAAAGCTGGCTGCACAATCACCGCATCCGCGCCGCTTTCTATCTCCTGCTTAATTAATTTCTGCTGTTCTTCCTCTGTCAGGACCGCCCCTGTGCTGACCACAAAAGTCTCAACATTCTGATCCATCGCCGCCATCTTGACACCGTATTTAAATGCCGCCCACTGACCATCATCTGCGTTCTGAACAATAATGGAAATTTTGTCCGCCGCTTTTCCCGTCTTCACCTGGATCATGAGAAAAGCAACCAAAACAACCAGAACTGCCAGGATTACTTCTGTCAGAATAAAAACTTTTTTTCTATTTTTCATCTTCCCTGTCCTGTTTTCTTCTATCCCATAATTCCTCTTTGCTGAACAGATATCCCTTCTCCAGAATCTTTCTATTCTCCTCGCTATATGAAACCGCCGGCATACAGATGGAAACTGTTGTCCCCTCATCCGGCTCACTCTCGACCGTAATGCCATACTCCTGTCCGAAGAAAAGCTGGATACGCCGATTTACATTGACAAGCCCCACACCAGAACCATGCTTATGCTCTCTTTTGCTTTCATCGGCGAACAGATGACTCACTTCCTCTTTGGACATTCCCATGCCGTTATCCGTCACTGACAAAACAATATTGCCATCTATTTGTTTTCCTGTCACACGGATCTCTCCTCCATCATCCTCATCCATATTTCCCACACCATAATTAATCGCGTTCTCAAGAATCGGCTGCAGAATCAGTTTCACCGTGCAGAATGCTTCCACCTCCGGATCCACATCAAACACAATCGAAAAGAGATTTTTATACCTGACTTTCTGAATATTCATATAACTCTGCGCATGCTGCAGTTCGTCCTTCACCCGAATAATCGTACGGCCTTTGGAGAGACTGATGCGGAACAGCTTGGCAAGCTGGGAAATCATAAAAGAAGCCTCCTCATTTCGCTCGCCTTCCACCATCCAGGTGATTGACTCCAGGGTATTATACAGAAAATGCGGGTTGATCTGGCTTTGCAGAGCATCCAATTCACTTTTTCTCCGCTCATTCTCCTCCAGAACAATCTTCTTCATCAGTCTCTCGATTTTCTCATAAGAATCTTGTATAGACTGCCCCAGATGCCGGATTTCGATGGAACCTCCGATATAAATCTCCGGCTTTTCACCTGCCTCATACTCCATCACGGAATTGTTCAGACGCATGATCGGTCTGGAGATTCTCACAGATACCACATAGTTAATCACCACGAGCATCATCCCCATCAACAGCATAAGCATGAGAATGAAATATCGAAGATTCAACATCCCAAGGGAAAATGCAGAGTAAGGAATCACACCCACCAGCTTCCATCCGGTATAACTGATGTTCTGGACAATCACTCTCCTGTGCTCACCTCCGAAGTCTTCTTCATATATTCCGTCTCCATGCTGTGCCGCTCTCACACTGTCCTCGCTGGCCATCCCTCTTTTGATCTGCGCCTGTTTCTGGTGATAAATAATCTCCCCATTACTGTCACACAGATAGAAATACTGCCCGTTTCCCAGAGCATTCATCTGCTCCATCATGCGGGAAATATTGGAATAGTCCATATCCACCAGCAGCACTCCCAACTGGGAATCTCCATTCACCGTCAGTTCCACCGCACGGCTAAGAGAAATCACCCAATAATACCGCTGGCTTCCGTCATCAAAAAGATTCTGGACATGGGGTGTGGAAAAATGCAGGTTCTCCATCTCTTCCATTGCCTGCTCATACCATTTCTGTTTTGTGACATTGGGATCCTCTTTCTGTGAGGCAACCGGCTCCGCAGTGATAAGACTTCCATAGTTATTATAGACAGCGATACTGCGCAGATCATCTTTGTTCGCCTCATACAGAATATTCATCCCTCTTTGAATCTCTTTATTCTGACTTGAAAAGTCACTCTCCTTAATCACATTATAATAGACCGCATCTGAAATTCTTCTCATCTGAACCAGGTAATCTTCCAGGTTTTCACCCGTCTGCTCCATCAGCTTCTGTGTACTCTGTGTGCTTTCCTCCCGGGACAGTGCCGAGAATCTCAGATACATCACACCTGCCAGAATCAGAATAATCGAGATGGAGATCACAGAAAAAGTCACCATCACTGTGGACTGCATTCCCCTTGGCTCCAGTTTCCGAAGCCTCCTGAAAATTTTCTTTTTCACTCTTTCGTATGCTCCGTTCTGTATTTCATCGGCGATACGCCAAACTTTCTCTTGAAAACATAACTGAAATAGTTCGGATCCGCATAACCGACTTTTTTCGCAATAATGTAACTCTTTTCATTACTCTCAATCAACATTCTGGACGCCTGTATCATCCGGTAATCGGTCAGATAACCAATGAAAGATTTCCCTGTCTCCTTCTTAAAAATCGTGGAAAAATAAGAATTTGACACTCCCAGCTCCTGGCAGACACTGTCCAAAGAGAGTTCCTCATCAAAATAGTGGTTCTCCACATATTCCATCGCTTTTGAGACAAAGGATTTTGTCGAACGGCTGCGGGCGTTAATCAATTTTTCCCGGAAAGAAAGACTGATATCTGTCAACCATTTCTTCAGTGCCTCCGGTTCCAGATCCAGCAGCTTTCCGTACAGGCTCTTCATGTCCCCTGAAAATTCATCGATGGTGATGTCATTGTTGGCAGAAAACCGATAAATCTCACTGACCAGTTCCATGACCGAGATATGATAATGCTGCAGAGAAGTCAACGGGAACACGTTGTGTGACAAATACCGCTCCACTGCCTGCACCACCTCTTCCTGGCTTCCCAGACGGATCATCTTAAACAAATTTGCCAGCTCCGCCTCCTTCGGAGAATCAAAACGGCTGATCTCCTGGGGTTCGATCTCCTTAATGTTGATCGCCCGGGAGGTTCCATAGAACCCGCGGTAAGAGACTGCCTCCCTCGCACGGCTGTAAGACTGATCCAACTCCAGAATGTTTCCGCACACCGGACCAATACCAATGGTGACCACCGCTCCGATGATACGCCTTGCATACCGGCAGAAGCGGTCGCACTCGTCGGTCAGCTCAGAGACCTCTTCCGGACGTTTGAGCTGTACCAGCAGAACCGTGTTTCCCAGATAGGAAAAACTTTTTGCCTGCCACTTGTCCCCCAGATGTTCCATCACCTGTTTCTGAACGGAGGTGAATAGCAGAAGCGGATTCATATCCTTTGGCACCTGGCTGGAAGATGTATGGACCACAAGGCAGCAATAATATGGCCCTGAAAAAGATATCTGATAATCTGTAAGAAATTTTTCCACTTCCTCCTCACGGATTCTCCCCTCAATCAGGGTGGAATAGAAATTGGCCTGCAAAAGAGGAAGGGACTCCATATAATATTTCTGCAAGGTCTGCACATTCCGCTTCTCACTGATCTCCTGATCCAGCTTGATCTTCAGCTGGGTGAACACATTTGTCAGCTCCAGGGAATTCAAAGGCTTTAAGATATATTCCTCCACCTCCAGGTGAACCGCCTCTTTTGCATATTCAAATTCATCGAACCCGGTAAACAACAAAATCTTTGTCGCCGGAAATTCTGTCTTAATGCGGCTGGACAACTCCATGCCATCCATATAAGGCATCTTCACATCCGTCATCACCACATCCGGCTGAAACTCTTCCACCATCTCCAAGGCTTTCACACCGTTGTTCGCATATCCAATCACTGAAAAGCCAAGACCTTCCCAGTTGATTTTCTTCATGATCACCTGGATGACTTCTTCCTCGTCATCCACCAAAAGGACTGTATATTTATCCATAATTCTGTCTCCACAATCGTACATCCTTCTGTCCATTGCGCATTATTATAACAAATACTCAGACAAAAAGAAACGCTTTTTTTTCCGTACAAAAAGAAGCCGCACAACAGATGATGTGCGGACCTCTTTTTGTATCCATACTTTTTTATTTTTTCTGAACGTATTTCAGGCAGTCAAGGGTTACCGCTACCAGGATAATGATACCTGAGAATACGAACTGAAGGTTCGTGTCAATACCGAGAATTGTGAGGGAATATGTAAGTGCAGTAAAGATACATACACCAACTACCACACCGGAGATCTTACCGATACCACCGGTGAAGGACACACCACCCACAACGCAGGCTGCGATGGCATCCATCTCCCAGCCCTGTCCGTAAGCTGCTGATCCGGAACCAACCATTCTCGCACATTCCAGCCAAGCGCCAAATCCATAGAGGATACCTGCCAGAATAAATGCTCCCACTGTCACGGCAAATACAGAGATACCAGAAACCGCTGCTGCCTCCGGGTTTCCGCCTACTGCGTACAGGTTTTTACCAAAAGTAGTCTTATTCCAGATAAACCATACAATTACAATCGCTGCCACTGCCCAGAGGATAATCGTCGGGAAACCATTTACCTTCGGAATAATCATATTTGGAATCGTAGGCTCGATTGCACCGAACGATACACCTTTTGTCGCATAAGTCACAAGACCAAAGATTACCAGCATGTTTGCCATTGTGGAAATGAAAGGATGCATCTTGAACTTCGCTGTGAAGAATCCGGCAATTGTTGTGAAGAATGTACACAAAACCACACAGACTACCAGTGCAAGAACCACTCTTCCCACAAGGGGCACACCTGTGAAATCAAAGATATGTCCGAAGACACCGCCTGTATTGATTCCCTGGTGCATGATAATCGTCGCAGCTGTCATACCCATACCTACCATACGTCCGATGGAAAGATCCGTACCGGTGAGGAGGATCAGACCCGCAACACCAAGAGCAAGGAACATTCTCGGTGAAGCCTGCTGCAGAATATTCAATACGTTGTTGTAAGTCAGAAGCGGAGATCCTTTTACCATCGGTGTGATGATACAAAGGGCGATAAATACCAGAAGAATCGCGATATACAGACCATTCTGCAGAAGGAAGGTTCTGCGGTTAAATGTATATTTATAATTCTCCCATCTCTGCGCCACCGACTCCGCAAAAGTAAATTTCGACATACGGAGCAAGTCGATCAGATGATATTTATGGGCAAATGCCTCATGTTTTCTGTCTTTAATTTCCTGGAAATCCTGTTCCAGTTCCATTTTGGCATCAAACTGACGGTTCTTATACACATAGTTCTCATCTTTGATTTCCTGATGATCCGTAAGCTTTGAGACGATCGCCTGATGCTCTTTCTCTAACTGCGCAATTCTCTTGCTGTATTTTTCTTTTGCCGCAGCTTTCTCCAGCACACTGCTTTCTTTGATTGGCTGGTAATAATCCTTATCAAAATGTTCCTTTAAATAGCTCTCCGCCTGGGAGATTAATTTTGAAATCTCATCTTTATTTTTGGCTTCCACAGCCTTTGCTTTTTCCAGTTCCGCCTGCGCTTTCGCAATGCTGGAATCCTTCTCCGCTTTGCTCAAAGCCCGGTTTCTCTTAATTCCGTCAATTGTATTCTGAATTGAGACGACCTTCTCTGTGCCATCTTCTCTCAGATCATCAATCTGTCTTTGTATCTTGCCCACATAGTCATCAATCGGCTGACGAAGCTGCATCTTCTGCTCAGCCGTGAGCATCTTACTGTTTCCGTTCGCCATATCTATCCATCTCCCTCATTATAGGTATTTCGCGCTGAGTCTCAAAAGCTCTTCCTGATTTGTCTCTTTTGTATTGACAATTCCGGACAGATGACCATTGGACATCACGCCAATACGGTTGGTAATTCCCAGAATTTCCGGCATCTCAGAGGAAACTACAATAATGGTTTTTCCCTGTTTTGCCATATTAATGATCAATTCATAGATTTCATACTTGGCACCCACATCAATTCCTCTCGTGGGCTCGTCCATCATAAATACCTGTGGTTCACGCTCCAGCCATTTTCCAAAAATGACTTTCTGCTGATTTCCTCCTGAAAGACTGGAAATCATATCATCCGGTCCCATGCATTTGGTATGCATGATCTTAATCTCTTTGGCCGTGGCTTTCACCATCTTGGAGTCAGACAGAGCCAGACCGGATTTATACTGATTCAGATTCGCAATGGTGGTGTTGAAGGTGAGGTCACCTTTCAAAAACAGACCATTGGCTTTACGTTCCTCTGTGATCATGGCAAATCCATGATCCATTGCCTCTTTCGCACTGTTGAAATTCATGAGATGATTGTTAAAATACACACGTCCTGCCGCTCTGGTGCGGACGCCGAAGATCGTCTCCAGAAGTTCTGTACGTCCTGCTCCAACCAGACCATACAGACCGAAGATCTCCCCTTCTCTCACGTCAAACGTAATATCCTGCAAATGAGGTTCAAATTTCGTGGATAAATGCTGAATAGACAAAATTACATCTTTTGGTGTGTTATCAACCGGCGGGAACCGATTTTCCAGAGAACGTCCTACCATTGCCGCGATCAGTTCATTCATATCAGTATCTTTTGACTCTTTTGTCATAACCAGATTACCATCACGCAGCACAGAGATCTCGTCACAGATCTCAAAAATCTCATCCATCTTATGGGAAATATAAATCAGAGCGATTCCCTGCTCCTTCAACATTCTCATCATCTCAAACAGCTTGTCCACTTCCTGCACTGTCAGAGAAGATGTAGGCTCATCAAGCACAATTACCTTGGAGTTGTAGGAGATCGCCTTGGCAATTTCACACATCTGCCTCTGTGAAACAGACATATTCCGCATCGGCTGTGTGAGATTCACTGTCATACCCAGCTTTCTGAAGAGTTCAGAAGCCTCTTTCTTCATTCTGCCTTCATCGACGATTCCCATTGAGTTAACTGGATAACGGCCAAGGAATAAATTATCAATCACGTTTCTTTCCAGACACTGATTCAATTCCTGATGTACCATGGCAATGCCATTCTCAAGGGCATCTTTTGGTCCGGAAAAACTTACCTCCCTGCCGTCCAGGAAGATATTTCCCTCATCTTTCTGGTAAGTACCAAAAAGACATTTCATCATTGTTGACTTACCGGCGCCATTCTCACCCATCAGCCCCATAACCGTTCCGCGCTTCACATCCAGATTAATGTGATCCAGAACCCGGTTTCGGCCGAAGGATTTGCTCATACCGCGTATCGATAAGACGATATCATCTTTCTTATCTGCCATTCTTTTACTCCTGTATTTCGATTCTTAAAATAGGCGGGGCTGCCGCAGCATAAGTGCGGCAGCTCCATCCAGTTTATCACTATTCTCTCTCAAAAGCTTTGGACGCCAGCCGTAAGACCGGGCATATAGGTTTTACCCTTACTGATTCAGCAGAGCTGTGTAGGAAGCGGCGTTATCTGTCTTAACCATGTTGATTGCAAATGCATCATACTGGCTTGGATTTCCAAGACGGTTTGTGATATTGGACTCTGTCTGTCCGTCACCGCCGATGTACTCAACATCCAGATTCAGAAGATCATCATAGTTCTGAAGCAGAGGCTGATAAGTAGAGCTCAAGAAGTTATCTGCTGCATTGTAGATGTCAAGCCATACTTTCTTCGTTGGGCTTGTGCTCTCATCCAGCTGTTTGGATACAGGCTCGTATACCTTAGTAGAGTCTGTGAAATCCTGATAATTCTCAGCAGTAACTGCAACATTCAATGCATAGTAAGAACGCTCGTCTGCATTGTATACATAAACATCATCTGTCAGAACATTTCCTGCCTCGTCTGCTGTTCCGATACCAGTATCTACATCCACACCGTCCAGAGCATTACGCAGAACACGAAGTGTCAGATATGCCTGTACGTCTGCATGCTGGCTGATGGTTCCGCCATATCCTTCTGCGATTGCAGCCACTGCGTCATTGTTAGCATCGTAGCCGAAGGTTGGAACTTCATTATCTTTTGACCATGCGTTGAACATGGACATACCCATTCCATCATTATTAGAAACTACAACATCAATAGAATCTCCAAAAGAAGAAGACCATGTTCCGATTGCGTTACCTGCTGTAGCAGCATCCCAGGTAGCACCTGCAGAGTTCTTCATCTCCTGAGAAGCAAGCTCACGAACTACATAAGTCTTTCCGTCAACTTCGATCGATCCATCCTGAACCGCTGTCGCGGATCCGTCTGTGTTAGTACCAACAGGATCACTGTTGATGTCTCCATCTTTCTCAACACCGGTTCCAAGAGCTTTACGAACACCTCTGGTACGTGCGATGGAGTCGTTATGTCCGATATCACCGATTGCCAGAACGTAACCAATCACGCCATCACCGTTACGGTCAATCTCATCGATGTGTTCTTCAATATATTCTTTTACCATTGTACCCTGAAGCTCTGCACCCTGATTTGCGTCAAATCCAACATAATAGGTGTCATCGTTAAAGCTCAGAGCAGTCATATCCAGCTCTCCGGTAGAACTGTTAGATGGCTGGCGGTTGAACCAAACCAGAGGTTTGTCTTTGTTCGCAACCTCAGATCCACTGTCTGTGGTCTCGCTGCTTTCTTCTGTCTGAGCAGATGTGTCGGAGGAAGCAGAGTCCCCGCCAGAACTACATGCCACTGATGAAAGACCGAATAACATAGCCATCGTCAATAAGGCAATTCTCTTTTTCATATACTTTTTCTCCCTTCTTTTACACTTTTTTCCGTGTTCTTTGTTGATATTGACAGTATAGCGAAAGAATGCTTCATAAAACATAGAATATTTTTCTCTTTACATTGAAATTTTTAAGGTTCTATTGTCAAAATTCGACAAATCAGAAAAAAGTCTTAAAATATTATTTTTTTATTTCTGAAAACACAGAATAATTTCTGAAAATGTTGTATGATATATAAAGGCAGAAAAAACATTCAGAACAAGGAGGTAATGCTATGTGTACTTGTATCACTTATAAAAACGGAGATTTTTACTTCGGACGGAATCTGGACCTTGACTGTTCTTTCAATGAAAGTGTAGTTTTGACACCCCGCAATTTTCCTCTTGAGTTTCGAAAAGCCCCTAAACGGAATACCCACTATGCCATGATCGGTATGGCATCAAAAAATGACTGCTTTCCGCTCTACGCAGAAGCAGTCAACGAAAAAGGCCTGTGTATGGCCGGTCTGAATTTTCCTGGGAATGCTTACTATCAGAAAGTGACTGAAAGTGGCCTGGAACTGGCCTCTTTTGAAGTGATTGCCTGGTTTCTGGGAGAATGTGCATCTGTGGAAGATGCCAAAAAATATCTGAAGAATCTGAGCATTGTGGATCTCTCCTTTGCCAGCCAGATGCCGGCGGCACCTCTTCACTGGATGCTGGCCGACTCAAAAGAATGTCTGGTACTCGAGGCGGTCAAAGATGGATTAAAAGTCCACAAGAATCCTTTCGGTGTCCTGACAAATAACCCGCCTTTTGACTACCACAGAATGAATATGGTTAATTATCTGAATCTGACCGCCCAAAATCCGGAAAACCGCTTTTCTGCCGGCCTGCCATTAAAGCCCTATGCCCAGGGAATGGGAGCTGTCGGTCTTCCGGGAGACTGGTCTTCTTCCTCTCGTTTTGTGAGAGCCGCATTTCTGAAAGAGAATTCCCATGCACAGCAAAGCGAAAACGCAAATGTATCACAGTTTTTCCACATTCTGGATAACGTTGCCATGGTACGCGGCTCTGTGATTACAGATACAGGAACCTGCGATATCACCACTTATTCCTGTTGTGTGAATACTCGGACAGGAAGATATTATTACCGCCGATATGATGATTTCATGATCCGCACAGCAGATCCCCTGACAGCAGATCTGGACGCTTCCTCCTTATACTGGTTTGAAGAAGAATCCCAGTCATTGCCATCTGCGATAGATCCCGCGATAAAATAAAGTCCCTGCGAGCAGCATACTAATCACATCTGCAATTGCCTGAGAGGCCAGCACTCCGTAATATCCCCACACATTGGAGGCAATTGCCAGCACAATCAAAAAGAGAATCCCCTGCCGGCTGACAGAGAGCAGGAAGGAAATCCCGATTTTTCCTGCTGACTGGAAAATCAGAGTCAGCAAAAGGACAATTCCCGCAAAAGTCATGGTCACCACTTGCAGCCGGAGCATTAAGCTGCCGCTCCTCACAATCCGAGAGTCATCCATAAAAAACCGAATCAGAGGGGAGGCAGCCATAAAAACTGCCGCAGACAGCACCATAGCTGTCCCTGCAGATACTTTAAGATTAAAGTGCGTCAGTTTTCTCAGATTTTCATCATCCTTGGCGCCAAAGAAATATCCAAACAACGGCTGGCCGCCATAGGCAAGCCCAACCAGTACCAGATTCACAATTGAGACCGTTTTCATGGCAATTCCCATCGCCGCAATCTCTATATTCCCATATGGGAGAAGAAATTGATTCAGAAAAATCACACTCAGACTCTGGACAAGATTCATAATCGCTGCCGGAATGCCAATTCCCAAAACTTGTTTTTCATAAGCCCAGGAGAGGAAAAAATACCGAGGATTCAGCGACAAAATCCGGCTTTTTCTAAGTAAGACAACCGTACAGTAGCAATCCGACACAACATATCCGGCGACAGTTGCAATTGCTGCTCCCTGAGCCCCCATGTCCAGCCCTGAAATAAAAATAGGATCTAGAACCACGTTTACCAAAGCTCCGACACTGGTTCCAATCATTGCTTCCTTAGACATTCCTTCTGCACGGAACAGATTTGTATACACATAGGAAGCCACAATGAAAGGCGAACCTGCGGCAATCCAGTAAAAATATTGTCCCGCAAATCCAACTGTATCAGAGTCCGCCCCCAAAACCAAAAGCATTCCCGGCCCCGCCAAGACAAAGACGCCTCCCAGAACAATCCCCAGTAAATATCCTGCGTAAATACAATGGGAGCTGACATGCCGGATCTCCTCTTTCTTAGCTGCTCCCAAAAGACGTGATGTCAGCGAGCATCCTCCCTGAGCAAAAATATTTCCACATGCCATCTGAATGGTCAAAACGGGAGCACATAGAGAGACTCCCGCTACCAGATCTGTATTTCCCACCGCTGCTATAAAATAAGTGTCTGCCAGATTATAAAACAAGGTAACTACCATGCTGAGAACATTGGGGATCGCCAGGCGAAAATATGATTTTGGTATGTCTCCATTGATGAACAGTCTCTCTTCCATCTCTTTTCCTCACATAAAATATTCTAAAAACTTTGAATCGGTACAAACTTCCGCTGTCTATTTCAAAAATATGTACTCCCTGTCTGAGGAGAGCCCCTCATCAAACCGATAACCCAATCGGTCAAAATTTTTGATCTCTTCCATATCTTCTACCTGGTTCTCAGCCAGATATCTCACCATCTCCCCCCGCGCCATTTTCGCATAAGTCCCTTTCTGCTTCACTTTTCCATCTTCCAGTTCTCCGAATACACAAGTCAGGAAAACATCTCCAGGCTGCAGATATTTTTCAATACAGCGGGAGTATTCCTTCGAGGCAAGATTTAAGATGAAAGTTCCTTCATCCTTCTTCAACTCCCGGTATAATTTATCTCCCCAGAATCGATACAGATCTCCTGCCTCCGAGGCCTTGGCCTGCATTTCCAGACGATAAGGAACCACACCGTCAAAAGGTCTCAATACTCCATAGAAACCTGACAGAATCTTAAGATGATCCCGGATATATTCCATCTGCCTCTCTTCAAAAACTGCCGGAGCCATGTACTGATACTGGATTCCCTCGTAGGAAATCACAGCCGGAGTCAGATTTTTTCTCAGGTTCATCTCCTGAAACCGCTGATAATTCTGATCCGCAATCCGGTCGTTACACCTCCATAATTCTTTTGCCTCCGGCCGGGACAGCTGCCGCATCCATGCCAGAAGTTCTTCTGTCTTTTCAAGAAACACCGGCAAACTTTCCGGCGCCAGAGTATCCGTATCCATGTTCATCTTCTTGGCCGGTGAAATAATTATTTTCATGATCCCAAACACTCCCCTATTTTTTATCTCCTATTTTCCGCTATCCTATCGTTCAGATCCCTTGTTTTTCAAATTCATCACAAAACTTTATTGCCTCCTCCATGGTGTTGTGCCATCCATCTCTCTTAAGGTTCACCCTCCAGCCTTCTTCCGTATATTCCACACGGACGCCCTCTGCCTCCAGAAGTATTTTCTGCATATCTGCCGTCTCGAAAGAAGCCGCCCCGCTTAAAACACCTCTCGCGTTCACAATCCGGTGAGCAGGGATTTCTTCCCCAAGTCTCCCCGTCCTCAATGCATAGCCGACCTGTCTGGCGTTTTTCGGCTTTCCGCACAAGAGCGCAATCTGCCCATAGGTCGCAGCTTTTCCATAGGGAATTGAACGGCAGACAAGGGCCGCCCGTCTATAGAAATCAAATTTTTGTTCACGATTCACTTTCATCTCTTCTATCCCCTTATGTTCCAGCTGTTCTTTCTTCACATCTACTCTCTAAAGTTTCGAAAATTTTCTCTGTGGCTACCGGATTTTCTCCGTTGATGACAACTACTTTTCCTTTCACATGCAGCCCGGATCTTTCCTCTTTCTGGCTGACTTACCCTCTCTCATCAAAAATATAACCGAACTCCCTGCGATGGAGAGGACCGGACAAATCCAGATCAGCTACGGTTTTCCGATTCATACAGATCTTTTCTAAGATAGCTCTATTATACAGCAAGAGAGGCATTTTGGCTTGTATTTACTACAAAATATATGCACTTTTCAATCACTGCCTCCAGCGTTCCTCCTAACAGCCCGTGATGTTCCCCAAATTCTTCGATCAGATCATCCAGACGTGTCAGTTCCCCTGCCTTCAGCAGATACTTCTCTGCTCCCATTGTCAACGCGGACTCTATGATCCCTATACTTTTTTCATAGTTCTTCTGCAGATAAAAATAATAAGCTTCCACATACAGGGCAAAAGCACGCAGTCCAAAGAGCAGAAACGGCGCAAACTCCTGGGGCAGCACTTCTGCCTGCAACAGCAAATGCAGAAGGACAGCCTCAATAGAAGCGCCGATCACCCTTGCCTTCGAAGTACTCTCCTTATCAGTCTTTAAGGTTGTGGCATCCGGGACTGCCTGGAAACAAATTATAACGAACTGCTGAAATAAGAACAGCGGCAATTGTATTTTTTCAATCCCCGACATATAATTAAAAAGAACTGAATTTGCAGGATTGACTTTCCCAGCCAGTTTTGCTATATTTAGTTCAGTGATCGTACTGGAGAAACTTGTGAAGCCTCCAGTCCGGAAGGCTCCTGCGGGGGCCTTTCGTTATTTTTAGCGATAAGAGGTGAAGAAATGGCAAAGCCTTTTAAGACATATGAAGAACTGCTTTTATTTTTACGGGATGAAAAAAATCTAACCATAGACAACATGGATACTGCCAGACATATCTTATTAAAGACAAGCTATTTTTCTCTTATCTCCGGATATAAAGATACGTTTAAGAATCCAACCACCGGTAAGTACATTGATGGGACAACTTTTGATGACATCTACCGTTTATATCAATTTGATAATGAGCTGCGCAGCATTTTCCTGAAATATATTCTTATCGCTGAACACAGTGTAAAATCTTCCCTTGCTTACCATTTTTCAGCTACATACGGGGAAGATCAGAAAGAATACTTATCCTTATCCCATTACATGATTGCCAGTTCAACACAAAAAAAGATACAGAAGCTCATCAGTATCTTCCAGTATCAGTTAAAACGGAATAACGAATACGCTTATATCAATCATTATAAATCGAAGCACCACAATGTTCCTCTATGGATCATGATACAGGTTTTAACACTAGGACAGGTTTCACATATGTTTGATTATTTAAAAGCCTCTGTCCCCATTAAAGTCTGCAACGATTTTAATCAAATCAGGCGGAAAGATATGCACTCTTTTCTTTCTATTATGACAAAGTACCGGAATGTATGCGCACATGGAGACCGCTTTTTCAATTACAGGACAAAAGACAGCATTACCGATACCCCCATACATAAAAAACTGCATATCCCCCAAGTCAGCGGACGCTATCAGATGGGAAAAAATGATCTTTTCTCAGAAGTCATTATTTTAAAATATCTTCTGGATAAAGAAGATTTCCGGAATTTTTATTATGAATTGAAAGCCTGCTTGAAAAAGCAAGCTCCTGGAGAAAATATTTTAGCCCTCATGGGATTTCCGGACAACTGGATGTCTATTCTTAGAATGAAGTGCTGAATAGGGGGCTGCGGCAGCTATATTTTACACTCTCTTACCTATAAGGTTTTACAGTTTTACAGGATTGACTTTTCCGGTCAGCTTCACTATATCACCGTTTTCTGATCTATGTAATAATCTGAACCAGCCAGGGAATTGTGGCATAAAGGAATTGAAAGACTCACAAAATATCAGGGATTTTTTCAAAATTGAGTAGGATGCTAATCATTAATTGATTAGCCGACCTCTCAGTCAAATAAGTAAGAGGACTTTCACCTCAAACTTCTCACGGAACCGTACGTGAAGTTCTTCCTTCATACGGCTCTTATCATTTAACAATATGAGTACATCCTGCTCCAATGAGCAAACAGCTTCGGCTCTCGTTTCCTGATAGAC
>ERZ1643246.170-NODE-170-length-84895-cov-12.611763_pt1 | contig 84895 bp, 81 predicted proteins | sample MGYA00579265_ERZ1643246 | MGnify/ENA primary metagenome ERZ1643246 (study PRJEB29033, sample SAMEA4952261) | chicken gut metagenome | biome: Broiler Chicken; feature: Gastrointestinal Tract; material: Caecum | place: Ireland | collected 2018 | study: Broiler...
TTTATTATGCACTTTATATTAATAGGCTATAGATTTAATTCTATAGTCTATTTTTATATTTAGGTAAATAAAAAAGAGGCAAAATGCCTCTTTTTAACTAAAACTTTTAGTTTCTGTTCCTATTAATTTTCCATCTATATATAATTCAAACTGTGTAGGTTTATCACCTGTAACAGTTATTGAAAATGGAAAATTATTTGCACTATGGTTACTTGACCATATTACACTAGATTGTCCATCTACTACTTTTACCACTTTTACTTCTACACTTTCTGCTCCCTCTGGTAAAGTTGGATTTATAACTAAATTATCAGATTTTAAAACAGGTTGTGTTGTTGTTTCTGTTGTCGTTTCTATTTTAGTTGTTATTTCTGTTGAAGTGTCCACAGTTGTATCTTCTACTATTGGTTGTGTTGTTGTTTCTGTTGTCGTTTCTGTTGTTGTTTCTTTAGTTGTCGTTTCTTTTTTACCACTACTAACAACTATACTTACTGATGTACCTTCTGCTACTTTAGTTCCATATGCTATACTTTGTTGTATAACATTTCCTTTTTCTACTGTACTACTTTCTGTCTTACTAACTCTACCAACATTTAAACCTTCTCTTTGAAGTTTATCTTTTGCCTCTTTTTCACTAAGTCCTATTAAATATGGTACTTCAACATCTGTTTCTTCATTTTCTTCACCTTTACTTATATAAAGTGTTAAATCATCACCTGGATTTAATTTACTTCCACCATTTGGACTTTGTTTTATAACTTTTCCTATTTGTACCTTATCATCAGATATATATTCCTCTTTTAAATTTACATCTAATTTTTCTACTTTTCTATAAACTTCAGATATATCAAGCCCAACATAATCTTCTATTTCAAATTTTCCAGTACCTAAACTAAGTGTAATATTTATATTACTGCCCTTTTTTACTTTTGTACCTGCTTTTATATCTTGTTCTATTATAGCACCTTTTTCTACAGTATCACTAAAATCTTCTTTTGCATTTGTTATATATACTTCTTTATCTTTTGCTATTTCAACTGCTTGTTCCCAAGTTTTACCTGTAAAATCTGGTACTTTAGACTTTCCCCCAGATAGCACCCATACTATTAAAAATCCTGTTATTACACCTATAAGTAATAAAGACGTTACAACCGCCCATATAGTTACTTTTCTTTCCATACCTCTATCATTTTCTTCTATTTCTATTTTAGGTGGTGTAACTTTTGGTTTTACCTTTTGTGGTTGTATATTTTGTCTTTGTAAATTTTGTGATGATTGACTTGGTTTATTAAATCTTTCTTGTTCTACATATTCTTTATCTTCATATTTATCTTTTGGTCTATTATTATTTATATTATTATTTAAACCACTATTTACATTATTATTTATGTTATTATTTCCTTTATTTTTTTCTATCATTCTTTTTATTTCTTCCATTTCTTCTGGTTTTATAACAACCGTTGGACTATCTTCATCTACAATATTTCTATCTGTTACAAAATTGCCACTTTCATCTGATAATGCTTTCTTTAAATCTTGATTAAGTTCTTTTGTTGAAGAATATCTATTATCTGAATTTTTAGCTGTTGCCTTTAATATTATCTTTTCTAAACTGTTTGATATATTTGGATTTAACTCCTTCATATTTGGTATAGGCTCATTTATATGTTTCATTGCAAGCTGAACAACACCATCACCATCAAAAGGTAATTTCCCTGTTGCCATTTCAAACATTATTATACCTAATGAATATATATCACTTTTAAAGTCTACATAACCACCTCTTGCTTGTTCTGGTGAAAAATAATGTACACTTCCCATTGTATCTGTTGTTATTGTGTTTGCTGTTGTGGCTCTTGCTATACCAAAATCGGTTACTTTTATTCCACCTTCTTTTGTTACCAATATGTTTTGTGGTTTTATATCCCTATGCACTATCCCATTACTATGTGCAACTTCCAATGCACTAGATATTTGTATAGCTATTCCCAATATTTCTTCATTAGTAAAAGGAGCTTTTGTTTTTATTATATCTTTTAATGTATAACCGTCTACATATTCCATAACAATATAATATATGTTACCATCATTTCCAACATCATATACATTTGCTATATTTATATCTGCTATTCTTGCTGCTGCTCTAGCCTCTTTACTAAACTTTCCTATAAATTCTTCATCTATAAATTCTTCTTTTAATACTTTAAGACTTACTTTTCTATCTAATTTTAAATCTTTGGCACAATAAACATTTGCCATACCACCCACACCTATTAGCTCTAGTATTTCATACCTATCACTAACAACTGTTTTTGGCTGTAATCTCATATCATCACCCCTAATTTTCTATAATAATAACAGCTATATTATCTTTACCACCATTATCATTTGCTCTTTGTATAAGACAATCTACTTTTTGGTCTGTAGTAATTTCTTTATTAGATGCTATTTTTAAAATTTCATCATCTGTTATCATATCACTTAAACCATCTGAACACATTACAAAAATATCATCTTCATATACATCACAAAATAGTGCATCTGCTTTTACGCTTTTTTCTGTACCTAATGCCCTTGTTAAAACATTTGAATCTTTAGAATTTTCTGCTTCTTCTCTAGATATTACACCTGCTTTAAACAAGTCCATAGCATAAGTATGGTCTGATGTCATTTGTGCTATTTTATTGTTTCTTATTCCATATAGTCTGCAATCGCCTACATGTGCTATAAATATCCTATTGTCTTTTATAGTTGCTGCTAATAATGTCGTTCCCATATTTTCATATTGTTTACTACTTCTTGAAAGTTTGAAAACTTGTTCATTTGCATATGCAAGTGCTGAAACTAAAAGGTCTAGAACTTCATCATCTTCTGTTTCATATATAAATTGCTCAAAAAAATCTATTGCCGATTCACTAGCTATTTCACCTGCTTTATGCCCACCTACACCATCTGCAACAATATATAAATTATCAAGGCTACCTATTGGTTCATTATTAATGTATACATAGTCTTGATTTACCTTTCTTAGTTTTCCAACATCAGTATTTCCAAAACCTATCATAATAACACCTCTTTTCTAATATTTGTAGCTTTTTCTAAGTTGTCCACAAGCTGCATTTATATCACTACCTAATTCACGCCTTATAGTTGTTTCTATACCTGCATCCATTAAAGTATTTGCAAACTTTTTAATTTGTTCTTTTGAACTTTTTATATAGTTTCTTTCTTTAACATCATTTACAGGTATAAGATTAATATGACAAAGACTACCTTTTAATAATTTTATAATTTCTTTTGCATTTTCTTCTCTATCATTTACACCTGCTATAAGTGCATATTCATAAGTAACACGCCTTTTTGTTGTGTTTGCAAAATATTTACAAGCTTCTACAATTTCTTTTACTGTGTACTTTCTAGCAATAGGCATTATATTTTTTCTATCTTCATCTTTAGGTGCGTGTAATGATAATGCAAGGTTTATTTGTAGTTTTTTATCTGCTAATTCATATATTTTAGGTACAATTCCACAAGTAGAAACTGTTATATGTCGTTGTCCTATATTTAATCCATCTTTATGATTTATTATTTCAATAAACTTTAAAAAATTATCAAAATTATCAAAAGGTTCACCACTACCCATAAGAACTATACTTCTTATTTTTTCACCACTATCTTTTTGTATTTCATATATTTGAGACAACATTTCTGCTACTGTTAAATTTCTTTCTAATCCATCTAAAGTTGAAGCACAAAATGTACAACCCATTCTACAACCTACTTGTGAGGATATACAAACAGCATTACCATAACTATATTTCATTAATACACTTTCTATAATGTAATTATTTTCAAGTTTAAATAAATATTTTGTTGTTTTATCAACATTAGATACTAATTTATCTATTATTTCTATTTCTGTTAACTTAAAGTTATCTTTTAATTTTTCTCTAAACTCTTTAGATATATTTGTCATTTCATCAAAAGAAGAAATATTTTTATTGTGCAACCAAACAAAAATTTGTTTTGCTCTAAATTTTGCTTCACCTAATAATATTATTTCCTTTTCTAGTTCTTCTAATGTAAGTGTTTTTATATCTATTTTATCCATATATTACCTTTCTAATTTATTCTTTTTAATTTTGCAATAAAAAATCCATCTGTATTAAACATACTAGGTAAAATATTTATATAGCCTTCTTCCATTCCTTCTATATTTGTATGATAATCTATTTTACATAATTCAAATCCATAATTTTCACAAAACCAATTTACATTTTCTATATTTTCTTCTTCAAATAAAGTACAAGTGCTATATATTAATATTCCACCTTTTTTTACATATCTAAAAGATGCTTTTAATATTTCTCTTTGTATAGAAACAAGTTCTTTTATATCATTTTCTGTTTTTGTATATTTTATATCTGGTTTCTTTCTAACTATACCAAAGCCAGAACAAGGTACATCTACTATTAATTTATCTGCTGTTTCTTCATCTTCTTTATAAAACTGTGTTGCATCTTTTAATTGTAAATTTATATTTTTAATATCTAATCTTTTTATAGTATCTTGCATAAGGGCTATTTTATGGCTATGTATATCCCTTGAAAAAATTGTTCCTTTATTATTCATAATATAAGAACTATAAAAAGATTTTCCACCTGGTGCTGAACATACATCTATTATAGTATCATTTTCATTAGGATTTAATATTTCTACTAAAATCATTGAGCTTTCGTCCATAATATGAAAATAACCATTTTTAAAAGCTTCACTATCTACTATATTTTTTGTTTTTGTTATATATATACTATTTTTTGATATATGCCCATCTTCTACTATCATACCTTCTTGTATAAATATTTCTTGTAACTTTTCTTTAGTTATTTTATTAGTATTTACACATATAGACACTTTTGGTGCTAATACATTAGCTTTACAAATTTCTTTTGTTTTATTGTATCCAAATTGATTTATCCATTTTTCAATTACCCAATTATTATAAGAATATTTTGTAGCTAAAAATTCAACTGGATTTTTTTGTTCATCTGGTAACTTTATATTATTTATATTTCTTACTATATTTCTTAAAACTCCATTTACAAAACCACTAAGTCCATTAAATTTTTTCTTTTTAGTAAATTTTACTGCTTCATTACATACAGCTGAAACAGGTATTTTTTCCATAAACATTATTTGATAAACAGATATTCTTATTATATTTAATATAAGTGGTTTCATTTTTTTTGTTTTAGTATTTGAAAAACTATTTATTATATAATCAATATAAATAATATTTCTTAAAGTCCCATTTACAAGTTCTGTTATAAATGCTCTATCTTGCACTGTTATATTTTTATTTTCATTAAAAACTCTTTTTAATGTTAAATTATTATATGATTGTTGTTCTAATATATCTATAAGTGTATAAACTGCAATTTCTCTAGAATTCATCTTTTCACCTAAAATCTTATTTTTAAATTTAATATAAAATATAACATTATAATTTTATATTAAAAAAGTATAATTTTCAAGCATTTAATCACATTTTTTCTTAAATACTTGAAAATTACAACATTTAAAAATTACTGAAATTTTTTCCAGTATTCATCTATTTTATTAACATCTACTGCATAGTAATATTCATCTGCTATGTCAAAAATTTCACTTTCATCATCTATTAAATAATACGTATTTCCTTTTTCTATTTTAACATTTTTCTTTTTTATATTATCGTTTTTAAGCCATTTTAAAAAGTTAAGTTCCCACATATCTGCTTGTTCTTGACCTAATTCTTCATAACTTAATATTTCATCTTTTACTTCAAATATAAACTCTTCAATCTCAAGTTTTATCATATTAATTTCTCCTTTTGTAATATTTTGATATAATCATACCAATTATTATACCACAAATTCCCCCTATAATGTGAGTTATTTGTGATATATTATCACTATAAACTATACCATAATATATTTCTTTACCAAGATACATAGTAGCTATAAGTATCATTGTTATAGGTATTTTACCATCTTCTACATTAGTAAAAGATGTTAAAATAATAAGCATAAATGCTATTCCACTAGCTCCTAAAAGTCCCTCATCTGATATAATAACTTGAACAATACCTGTTATAAGTGCTGTTATAACAATAAGAGCTAACAACACTTTAGAACCATACTTTTCTTCAAGCATAGGTCCTACCATAAGTATTATTAAAAAATTATTAAAAAAATGCTCAAAACTAGAATGTCCCAATATATGAGTAAATACTCTTATATATGAAAGAGGGTCTGAAAGACTTGAACGATAAACACAAAAGAATTTTTGTGTTGTATAACCACCTGTTATAGTTCCTAAACCTAAAACAATTAAACAAATTAATGTAAATGTTAATATAACTGGTGAATTATATTTTAATTTCTTTAAGTACTCCATATCTACTCCTTTAAATATTTTTTTCTATAAAATGTTCTGAATACTGTTCCCAATATTTTTTGTATATTCTATCTTTATTTTCATCTAAATTTAATTGATACATTCTAAATGTAACTAATATATTTTTAGGTTGCCATAATTCTTTATATGTATAGCAATATTGCATACCGATATTTTTCATTACATTTCCACTTCTAATATTATTAATATCATGTGTAGCAGTAATATATGGTATATTATCTTCTTTTAACATTTCAATTATAGCTTTTGTTGCCTCTGTTACTATTCCTTTATGCCAAAATTCTTTTTTTAAACCATATCCTAAATCATAACTATCATTATTAGATAAATGAACATAACCTATAGGTATATTATTTTCTTTTAAACATATAGCATATTTATAACCATTATTATTTTTATATTCTTTTTCATACTTTTCACAATATAAACTTTCTGCTTCTTCTATACTTTTTAAAGGATACCAAGGAAGATATTTATTAACTTCCTTATCTTTATAAATTTCAAATATTGCTTGTATATCTTCTTTATTAAATTGTCTTAATATAAGTCTATTTGTATATATTAAATTCTCCATATTAAATTCCTTTATAAATTATTATTCATATCTAAGAGCTTCTATAGGGTCTAGTTTTGCTGCTTTACCTGCTGGATATACTCCAAACACTACACCAACTATTGTAGATATAAGCATTGCTCCTATAGCTACTGGCATAGATAAAACAGGAGGTTTCATATCCATACCTGTAGTCTGTGTAAAAAATGTATTTAAAACATTCCCTAATGACATAGCTATACTATATCCAACTATTATACCAATAATACCTCCTAAAGCACATATAAACATAGACTCTATTAAAAATTGTGTTTTAATATTACTATTAGTAGCACCTAATGATTTTCTTATACCTATCTCTTTTGTTCTTTCTGTTACTGTTACAAGCATTATATTCATTACACCTATACCACCTACTAATAATGATATACCTGCTACAAATGTTATAAATATAGTAAACATATTAATAACATTTTCTATCATTTTTACTTGCTCCATATTAGACATAGCCATATATTTATCATCTGTTGTATTATGGTTTGCTGCGATAATTCTTATTATTTCATTTTTTGTTCTTGTTAAATTTTCTGTATCTTCAACTTCAGCATACATTATATCTAATTGCTCTGTATTGTTTATATCTAAAAGTGTATTTATAGGCATAGGCATTATAGAACCCATAAGTTTAGCATTTTTACCATCAGTAACACCTACAATTTTAAATTTATAGTCTTTATCATTTATAAAAACTTCTATTTCTTCATCTACAACATTTCTTCTGCCAAAAATTTCAAATGCTAATTCTTCATCTATAAGACATACTTTAGCTTTTAAATCATTTTCTTGTTCTGTAAATACCCTACCATATTTAACTTGAAAAAAGTTTTTTTGCATATATGAGAATTCTACATCTGAACCCATTATTTGAACACTTTTAGTTGAATTTGGAAGTCTAATATCAACTATACCATAAGAACCAGCATATCCTGATACATATTTAACATTTGGATGTTTTCTTATATTTTCTACATCTTCCATAAATATTTTATCTTTAGCTGTAAGATTAGCACTCCAGTTAGGCATAATTTGTAATGCTTTTGAATTTAATATTTCAAATGCACTTGAAATTGTATTTTCAAACCCTTTGCCAAGTGCTGTTATAGTTATAACAGAAGATACCCCTATTATAATACCTATCATAGTAAGAAAAGTTCTCATTTTATTTGAAAAAACACTTGATATTGCAGCAGATATATTTTCAAAAATATTCATATAATCACACCCTTTCTATTCATATCTAAGAGCTTCTATAGGGTCTAATTTTGCTGCTTTACTTGCTGGATATACTCCAAATATTATACCTATCATACTAGATATTATAACAGCCCCTATAACTATTGGTATAGAAACTTCAGGCATTATAGTAGAACCCATAGCAGTTATTACTTTACCTGCTATAAAACTTCCTATATATCCAAATAATATACCAATACCACCACCTAATAATGATACTGTTATAGCCTCGATTAAAAATTGCATTTTTATATTTCCATTAGTAGCACCTAATGACTTTCTAATACCTATTTCTCTAGTTCTTTCTGTTACTGTTACAAGCATTATATTCATTACACCTACACCACCTACTAATAGTGATATACCTGCTACAAGCCCTATAAATGTTGTAACTATTTTTATAGTACCAGTCATTGAGTTTAACATATCAAAATTACCACTAACATAATATATATCATCTTTATTATTATGATTTGCATTTAATATTTTAATTATTATTCTTTCTGTTTCATTTACCAATTTTTCATTTTTTAACTTTAAAGTAATACTTTCAAAAGTTTCATCAACATTATCTAAAAATTCAAAAGCTGTTGTTATAGGATAATATATTTGTGGACTATAAAAAGCCTTTTCTTCTATTTCATAAATACCTACTATTTCAAGTTCTATACTTTTAATTTTTCCATAAACAGTTTCTACAGAAATTTTTTCACCTATTACATCTTCTCTTCCAAAAATTTCTTTAGCAAGTTGATTATCTATAACACATATTTTTGATTTTGATTGTATATCTTTCTCATTTAAAAATCTACCATATTTTATTTTTAAAGTTTTTAAATTTTTTCCATCTTCATTAATACCTGTTATAGAACCACTTTTTAATTGAGAAGGGTCTTTCATTTTTATAGACACATTTGAACCATATTGAGTAGATATATATTCAATATTGTCTATTTTTCTTAAATCTTCAATATCTTTAAAAGTAAATTTATCTTTACTAGTTACTTTCTTACCATAAGAAATTCCAACATCTATTGCACCAGTATCTATACCTGAAAAAGTTTTATTCATATCATTTTCAAAACCTTTACCAATAGCTGTTATTATTATAACTGCTGTTATTCCTATAATTATACCAAGTGTTGTAAGAAAAGTTCTCATTTTACTAGAAAAAATATTAAATATTGCAGATTTAAAATTTTCTATAATATTCATTAATCTTCACCTACAATCTTTTGATTTTGATTTAGGTAATCTTCTAAAACAACACCATCTTTAAAACGTATTATTCTTTTTGTATATTCAGCTACATCTGGTTCGTGGGTAACCATTACTATAGTTACACCATCATTATTTAATTTTTGAAAAATTTCTATAATTTCAAAAGTAGATTTAGAATCTAAATTACCTGTAGGTTCATCTGCTAATATTATTGCTGGGTCATTTACAAGACTTCTAGCTATTGCAACCCTTTGACGTTGTCCCCCTGACATTTCATTAGGCTTATGGTGTTCTCTACCTTTAAGCCCTACTATTTCTAAAGAATGTAATGCTCTTTTTTTTCTTTCTTCTCTACCAACCCCTGCATAAACCATAGGTAACTCTACATTTTGCAATGCTGAAAGTTTTGGTAAAAGGTTAAATGATTGAAATACAAATCCTATTTTTTTATTTCTAACAAAAGCAAGTTTTTTACCTGATATTTTACTAACATCTTCTCCATCTAATATGTACTGTCCTGAAGACAATGTGTCTAAGCACCCTAAAATATTCATCATTGTAGATTTACCACAACCAGATGAACCCATTATAGAAACAAATTCACCTTTTGATACAGTAAAATTTATTCCTTTTAAAGCCTCTACTTCTATTTTACCATTTTTATATACTTTTTTAACATTTTTTATTTCAATTATACTCATAAAAACACCTCCCTAATTAGTAGGATTAGTATTTTGTTCTACTTCAGTATCATCTATTACACTAACTTTCATACCATCAGTTAAATTTTCAGCTGGTGAATTTACAACTTTTTCACCTTCTTGAAGCCCTTCTACAGATACAACAGAATTTTTAATAGTTTTTGTTTTTATAGTTCTTTTTTCAAGTGTACCATCTTCTTTAACAACAAAAACATATTCAGAGCTTTCATCACCTACTTTTTCTGTCATATAAGACATAATAGGTATAACTAAAGCATTATCATCTACTTTTGTAGTAATAACTAAATCTGTTGTATACCCAGCTTTTAATGGTGTATCTTTAGGCATAGATATTTCTACTTTTACAACACTTTTATTTTCTTTATTTAATTCAGCTAAAGGATATACTTTTGTTATTTGTCCTTTGTATTCATTATCTGTTATATCACTTTTAATAGTAACCTCTTGCCCAACAGCTACTCCGTCCATATCATATTCTGGTATGTAAGCCTCTATAACTAAATCTTTTAAATCCCCTACTTCTGCTACTATCTTACCTTCTGTTACTGCTTCACCATCTGATACATAAAGTTTTACTAAAGTACCTGTTATTGGTGATGTAGATGTACTTTCAAAGTCATTTATATCTTCTGTAATTTGATTTACTTTAAGTTGTGCCTGTTGTACCATAACTTTTTGACTATCTATTTTATTTTTTGTATTAGGGTCTTCATTTTTATTTTTAGCACTTTCATATTGTGATTTATTAGCTTCTAATTGTTTTTTTGTACTATCTAAACTATTTTGTGCACTTGTTTTTTGGTTTTGTAAATTTGTAAGTTTAGTTTCAAAACTGTCAAATTCTGTTTTTGAAATTGCACCTTGAGTATATAATACATTTGCACCTTCTAAATCTGATTGAGCTTTAGATATGTCTATATCTAACTGTGTAATATTATTTTCTAAATCAAAAATAGATTTTTCTGTTTGGCTAATTTGTGCCTCTAATTGCTTTATTTGACTATCATCTGTTGGTATCATAAGACCTTCTAATGCTAAATTAGCTGATTTTAAAGAAAGTTTAGCATCTTCTAGTTGTCTTTGTAAAGTTTCTAATGAAGACTTATCATAGTTTACTAAAACAGCTCCTTTATTTACTGGGTCACCTTCTTTTATTGGTAAATTATTTACTTTTCCATTATTTTTAGCATATACAGATATTTTATCCCTAAAAGCAACCATACCATCTGCTTCAATAGTTGTTACCATTTGCTGTTTGGCAACTTTATCTACTGATACTGTTACAATACTTTCTACAGCTGTTTTAGGTTTATTCATTGTAGTATATACACCAAAACCTATACCACCTATTACTATAATTCCAATTATTATTGCTATTTTCTTTTTCATAATTTCACCTTCCTAAAGATTCGACTATAATATAATACGATTAATCTTAAAAAAATATTATTTTTTGTCAAAATTTACCCCAAAATGTTCATATCCTATTTGTGTTATTTCTCTACCTCTTGGCGTTCTTTTTATAAATCCTAATTGTATAAGATAAGGCTCATAAACTTCCTCTATTGTATCACTTTCTTCTCCAATAGAAACTGCTAAATTATCTAAACCAACAGGTCCACCAGAAAATTTTTCTATAATAGTTTTTAGTATTTTTTGGTCAATGGGGTCAAGCCCTAACTTATCTACATCTAATAGATTAAGTGTTTCATCTGCTACAATTTTTGTTATATTTCCATCATATCTTACTTGTGCAAAATCCCTTACTCTTTTTAGTAATCTATTTGCTATTCTTGGTGTTCCTCTTGAACGTCTTGCTATTTCTAATGCTCCATCACTTTCTATTTCAACCCCTAATACATTTGCTGAACGTTCTATTATATGTGTTAACTGTTCTGGATTATACATTTCTAAACGACTTATAACACCAAATCTATCCCTTAAAGGATTTGTTAAAAGTCCTATTCTTGTTGTTGCTCCTATAAGTGTAAATTTAGGTAAATCTACTCTTATACTTTTACTATTTGGTCCTTTACCTATCATTATATCAAGTGTAAAATCTTCCATTGCAGAATATAAAACTTCTTCTATTGTCCTATTAAGTCTATGTATTTCATCTATAAATAAAATATCACCTTCATTTAAAGAATTTAATATTGCAGCCATATCCCCAGCTCTTTCTATTGCTGGTCCTGATGTGGTTTTTATATTAACTCCCATTTCATTTGCTATAATATTTGATAAAGTAGTTTTTCCAAGCCCTGGAGGACCATATAATAAAACATGGTCTAAAGGCTCATTTCTCATTTTTGCTGCCTCTATATAAACTTTTAATGTTTCCTTAACTTTTTCTTGTCCTATATAAGTATCTATACTTTGTGGACGTAGTTTTGTTTCTATTTCACTATCTTCTTGTTTAAAATCTGAAGTTATTATTCTATCTTTTATATTAATCACCCCTTATTTATTTATTTTTCTAAGGCATAAACTTATCATTTTTTCTACTGGTATATTTTTATCTTCTATACCATTAATAACTTTTAATATTTCTTGTCTTGTAAATCCTAATGCTAAAAGTGCTTCTAATGTTGCTTTTGTTGTATCATTTTCTTCTATATCTTCAACTGTTTCTGGTTTTATATTTATTACATCTATTATATCAACTTTATCTTTTAGTTCTAATACCATTCTTTGTGCTATTTTTTTACCTATTCCTTGCCCACTAGATAATGTCTTTATATCTGAAGTTATAATAGCTGAAATTATTTCTTGTGGGTTCATAATATTTAAGAGAGCTATCGCTCCCTTTGGTCCTACACCAGATACTGTTATAAGTTTTTCAAACAATTGTAATTCCTCTAGTGTTAAAAATCCAAAAAGAGAAATATCTCCCTCTTTAACATTCATAAAAGTATATAATTTTATATTTTCTCTATTTTTACTCAAATAAGTATATAATTTACCTGAAATATTTATTTTATAACCTATACCATTATTTTCTATTACTAAAAAATTTTCTTTTAATATTTCAATATTTCCCTTTATAAAACTAATCATTTTTTCACCTAAGCCTTAAATTGATTTTCTTCTTTTATATATTTATACCCTACATTTTGTAGTTTTTCTTCTATTTCTTTTATATTTACATTATAACTTTCACAAAAATTTTCTAAACTATCAAAATCATCTCTAAGTTTTGTATTTATAAAACTTAATAGCATATATGGGTCTTTTGGTATATTCATTTTTTATCACTCCTAAAATTTTTTCCTTATATTATATCATATATTTGTATACTTTTCTATATTTACTTTAGTTAAAAATTACTATATAATGTTTTATATAAATAATTAAAAAGGGGTGTTTATATGAAAGTTTTTATTAATCGTTATAGTGATAAAATAAGTACTTTTTTAATATGCTTCACTTTATTAATTATGTCTACACATACAAAATATGGTACTGTTAGTGATATTTTATTTGGAAATTTTTCTGGTGAAATAACATTAGGTTTACTTGTAGTTTCTTACTTTTTAGCTAAAGAAAAAATGACTAAGTACTCTAAAATAACTTTAGGTATTTTAAAATCACTAATAACAATATTTATTATAATATCAATCTTTGCAATTATATCAACTATGTATGTTTAAGTTATAAGGGGAACTTTATGGAAAAATCAAATAATAATGATATAGATAAATTTACACTTTTAGTGTGTATATTTAATTTTATATTTTATTTTACACCAACTCATTATGGAAATTTATATTCATATTTAGCTCAAAACGATAATAATAATTATAGTGTAATAGCTATTATTATATTTATACTATGTTATTACTTATCTAAAAAATATTATAGTAAATATTCTGCAATAACTTTAGGCATTTTAATAATATCTATTACACTATTTATTTTTATAATTGTATTTAAAATTTTTTATCTTTTATTTTTTATTAGATAAAATAGGTAAAATTGAATATCCATCATTTTCTATTTTATCGCCAAATTTAAAATTTACTTTTTCTTTAAAAAGAGGTCCATCAGATACAAATGTATGATATTCTCCATTTTCTCCACATATGTCTGCTCCCTCTTTTTCTATTTGCTCACAAATTTCTTTTGTCATAGTAAGTCCTAAAAATTTATCATTTAACATTTTTGTATTTATAACTGTAAATGTAGAAGTAAACCCACTTTCTAAAAATTCATATACCAATTTTTTTCTATCTTCTTGCCAAAGTGGAAAGCAAGGTTCTAATCCTACATTTTCGCATCTTTCACTACACCATTTTAAATGTCCCTCTAAATCTATGTCTCCAAATATACAAACTTCTGCCCCCTCTTGTTTTGCTTTAATAAGTGCGTTTTCAAAATTTTTTGTATATTCTTCTCCACTTGTTTCTATAAGCCATATAGGTATATTTAAAGATTTTGAAACACTATCTAAAACATCTTTAGGTACACCGTGAAACCAAGATAAATTTCTATCTTTATTATAAGTTATTATTAAACATATTGGTTCTAATCCAGCTTTAATAGCTCTATATATAGATAACATACTATCTTTACCACCACTATAAGAGGCTACAAATTTTTTACCTTTTAAACTTTCTTTTATCATTTTATCACCTTTGTTTCTTTCATTTTTTCTATTGCATTTATTAACTTTTCATTTTGTTCTTTTTTATATATACCTATTCTAAAAAACTCATCTGTTAAATTAGTATAGTTACTACAATTCCTTATACAAATATTAAATTGTTCATATAAAATTTTATCAAAATTTTTAAAACCTTTAAAAAATATATAATTTGCATTACTTCCTATTATTTTAAAATTTACACTTTTAAGGCTTTTTATTATTTTTTCTTTTTCTACATTTATATAATTTAAACTTTCTTGTAAATATATATTACAATCTTTAAGACAATATATCCCCATTTCTTGTGCAAATGTAGAAACAGCCCAATCTGCACCATAAAAATATAAATTTTCAATAGTTTTTAAATTTGATGTTATACAATAACCTAATCTAAAACCTGCTAAAGCAAATATTTTTGTAAAAGCTTTTAAAATAATTAAATTATTATATTTATCTATAAATTTTTTACTTGTATATTTATTATTGTTTTCTATAAAATCAATAAAACATTCATCTATAAAAACATACCCTTTACTTAATTGCAAAATTTTTTCTATTAAAGAATTTTCTATTAATTGTCCTGTCGGATTATTTGGATTACATAAAAATATTATATCAAAATTTTCTTTTTGAATAATATTTAATATATCATCTTTTAAATTAAAATTATCTTCTTCTAATAAAATATGTTTATATATTTTACAATTTACTGTTTTTAAGGCTCTTTCATAATCTGAAAATGTAGGTGCTAATATTAATGCTTTTCTAGGCTTTATATAGTTAACAAACCTAAAAATTATATCTGATGCACCATTACTACAAAATATATAATCTTTATCCACATTTTCATAATTTGAAATAGATTTTCTTAATTCTGTTGAAAAATTATCTGGATAAAAAATACTTTTACTTAAAGCCTCTTTTAATATATGAAAACTATTTTCTCTTAAGCCTAAAGGGTTAATATTTGCAGAAAAATCTAATATATTTTTATTTTTAAAAATTGCATTTCCACCATGTTCATAGTTATACACATTATCACTCCACTAAAAAATTTTTAATATAAAATGTTGATAACCTATATTATAAAATAAATTATTAATAATATTAAAATAAAAATTATTGTAGATATATACATAAGTTTATTAGCTAATAAAATATCATTTATATTAGGATTTTTAATATTATCACCTATCGTTTTTTTATCTACAACCTTTCCTTTATATGTACTTTTCCCCCCTAGCTGAATATTTAATGCTCCTGCACAAACTGACTCTGTATGAGCAGAATTAGGACTTAAATGATTATATCTATCTCTTATATAAATTTTTATTGCATTTTTTGTATTAAGTCTACTTACAAATGTAGCTATTATCATTAAAATAGCTGATATTCTAGCTGGTATAAAATTTACAATATCATCTAATTTAGCAGAAAATCTACCAAAATACATAAATTTTTCATTTTTATAGCCTATCATAGAGTCTAATGTATTTATTGCCTTATAAACCATACCTAAAGGAACTCCACCTATAGATAAAAATATTAAAGGTGCTATAACTCCATCTGATAAATTTTCTGATATAGTTTCAACAGTAGCTTTAACTATTTTTTCTTCTTCCAAATTATCTGTGTCCCTACCTACTATATAAGATAAATATAGTCTAGCATCTTTTATATTATTATTTTTAAGTTGTTTATATATTTTCATACTTTCAGTATAAAGACATTTAGGAGCTATTATAAAATAACACATAATACTTTCAAATATAACACCTAAAATAAAATTTATTTTATAGAAAACAGAAATTAAAAATAAGTTTATAAAAAACACTATTACTAATATAAAAATATTCATAAACATACCATATAAAAATTGTAACTTGTAATTTTTTATATTTAGCTTATCATATATTTTAATACCTATATTATTTGTATATCCTAAAAATCTTATAGGGTGTAAAGGGTTTTGTGGGTCACCTAATATACAATCTATTATAAACCCTATTAATATAGCATATTTAAAAATCATATTTAACCTCTTATTAAACTATTTAAAAATTTGTATAATTCCTTATCATTATAAAAAATATAATCTGCTACTTCTTTTAAATTATTAGATATTTCCCTACTACCACTAAAAGCTATACCAATATTAGCATTTTTTAACATTCCTATATCATTATCACCATCACCAATAGCAACAAAATTAAAATCAAAATTTTTAACTACTTTTTCTTTATTTATAACTTTTGTTACATTATATATTTTATTATCTTTAATAACACTTTCACAAGAAAAATAACTATTTTCCATATTTAATTTTTTTAAAATAGGTTGTATTATAATATCTAAATTACCTGTTACAATATAACAATTATTTTTATTTTCTAATATAAATTTTTCTATATATTCATTTAATTTTATATTTTCTACAATTTTATGTATAGTTGATATAGGTATATCTTTCAACATATTAATTCTATTTATAAAATTTACTGAAAAATCTTCTTGTCCATTCATAGCTTTTTCAGTTAGGTCTTGTATTTTATTATATAAGCCTATTTCCTTAGCTATTACTGGTAATATTTCTTCTTTTGTAACAGTAGAATCTAAATCAAAAATAAATTTATAATCTAACATAATATTCTCCATTATTTTTCTATACCTACTCTTGCCATAACACCTTTAGTGTAATAATGTTTTATTTCTTTCATTTCTGTAACTAAATCTGCTTTTTCTTTAACACTATCTAAAGCATATCTACCTGTAAGTATAAGTTCAGCATTTTCTGGTTTTTTGTCCATTAAATCAAGTATTTGATTTTCTGTTAAAATTTCCATATAAACAGCTACATTTATTTCATCAAAAATATAAATATCATATTCATTTTGTTGTAAAACTTCTATTGCTCTATCATAACCATTATTACCACAAGATATATCATAATCTTTTAAATTACCCTTTTTAGCAAATCCTTTTCCTGTTCCATATTGTTCAACTGTAACATTAGGTAAAAACTCTCTTATAGCTTTTATTTCACTATATTCATCATCTTTCATAAATTGTCCTATATATATTTTTTTACCTGCTCCACTTGCTCTTAATGTTAACCCTAACATACAAGTAGTTTTACCTTTTCCATTGCCTGTATAAATTTGTATATAACCTTTTTCCATAATATCCTCCTTTACTTTATAAAAGACAAGATTTAAACCTTGTCTTACTAATTTTCAATTTTTACATTTATACCATTTTTTTTGAAAAATTTTAAAATAATATCTTCCCAAATTTTATCTTCTTTTTTATCTAAAGAAAATGCTCTTTGACTTGTACCTGTTGTGCCAGCTATAATATTATTTTGATATGTAATATTTAAAAACATAGCATTAGCATTATCACAAAGGTTATTGACTGTTTCATCATCTAAAGAAAACACTATTTTAAAAAATTTAGGTTTTACATTTCCTTTTACAAGATTTATAATATAAGGCTTTAACTCTTTCCATTTTATAAAATATCTTTTTTCATCTTCTTGTAAATAATCTTTATTAATATTACCTGTAATTTCATATTTAACTATAGTTTCTAAAGTTATGTTTCTAACTTCTAATTTATCAAAACTATCTTCTTTTAAAAGTTTTTGCATAAATATTTTTACTTCTTCATCTTCAATGGAAAAAACTAACATACATACTTCACCTCAAAAAATATTATATCAAAAAATAGTATATATAACAAGTATACATACTATTTTATAAATTATTTTTCTAATAGTTTTATTGCTTTAAATGCTGCTGCTTGTTCGGCATCTTTTTTACTCTTTCCTTTACCTATACCCAACTGTTTATTCTTATGTGTCACTTTTATTGTAAATAATTTATCATGAGCTGGCCCTTCTTCTTTTACAATTTCATATTTTATAGGTTCTGTACTTTCTTTTTGTATAATTTCTTGTAAATATGTTTTGCAATCATTCATTTCAAAAGTTTGTCTTTTTTCTACTATAATATCTTCCATTTTTGAAATTATAAAATCTTGAGCTTTTAATATGTCATTAGAATCTATATATATGGCACCTATAATAGCCTCAAAAGCATCTGCTAATATAGAATCTCTTTCTCTACCCCCTGTTAATTCTTCACCTTTACCAAGTTTAATATTTTCTCCTATTTTAATTTCTCTAGCTTTTCTAGCTAAAGAATCTTCACATACAATACTAGCTCTAAGTTTTGTAAGTTCACCTTCTGATAGCTCACTAAATCTAGTAAAAATATGTTTACTTATAACAAGCTCTAAAACAGCATCTCCTAAAAATTCTAATCTTTCATTATGTTCTATATCTTGTTTTTTTTCATGGCTAAATGATGTATGAGTAAGGGCAACTTCTAATAAATTTTTATTTTTAAAATTATATCCAATTTCTAACATTTATCCTCCTATAATAAATCTTTCTTAAAAACAAATATACTACACAATTATTATTTATATTTAACAAAAATTTATTTTCTATACTTTATTTATATTAATATATTTAAAAAGTGAGCATAACCAAAAAAGGCATAGCTCACTAAAAATAATTAAATACAATTATTTTGCAGCTTCTATATAATTCACTGCATCTCCAACTGTTTTAATTTTTTCTGCATCTTCATTTTGGAATTCAATACCAAAGCTATCTTCTAAATCTGATATAATTTGGAATAAATCTAATGAATCAGCACCTAAATCATCAGCAAAAGTAGTTTCTAAAGTAATTTCGTCTTCAGAAATACTCATTTGTTCAGCAATGATTTCTCTAACTTTTTCAAATACCATAATTGCACTACCTCCTTTATGTTTTTTAACATATATAAATATACTAGATAAAAGTAAATTTTACAAGTATTTTTTTGATTTTTTATAAAAATTTTTTATAAATTATTATCTTCTAAAATAGCATTTTCTATTTTTGTTGCAATATCTGTATCAATAAATTTATAGCATTGATTTATAGCACTTTTAATAGCTTTAGCATTAGAGCTACCATGTGCTTTAACAACAAGTGACTTAAGTCCTAAAAATGGTGCTCCACCTACTTCAGCATAATCAAATTTTTTCTTCACATTACTAAAGGCTCCTTTAGATAAAAGCCCACCTATAGAATATAAAAAATTAGATTTTATTTCATTTTTTACAACTTTAGAAAATGTTTTTACAATACCTTCAGATAACTTTAATATAACATTTCCTACAAAACCATCACATACAACAACATCAGCATCACCTGCTGGTATTTCTCTACCTTCTATATTTCCAATAAAATTTATATTTTTAGTTTGTTCTAATAACTCATAAGCTTCTTTTGTAAATGTATCACCTTTTTCTTTTTCAGAACCTACATTTACAATAGCTACTTTAGGATTATTTATTTTCATTATATTTTCCATATATATTTTGCCCATTTTAGCAAAATTAGGTAAATAAGAAGGTTTACAATCCATATTTGCTCCAGAATCTATTAAAAAAGTATATCCATTATTAGCATTTGGTATTAATGTAGCTAAAGCTGGTCTTTCTACTCCTTTTATACGCTTTATAATAACAGTAGCACCTGTAAGTAAAGCCCCTGTACTTCCAGCAGATACAAATGCACTAGCTTTTCCCTCTTTTAATAGTTTTAAACCTACTACTATAGAAGAATCTTTCTTTTCTCTAATAGCAGCCGTTGGACTTTCTGTTGTTTGTATAACTTCGGTTGCATTTTGTATTTGTACTTGTTCTTTATTATATTGATATTTTTTAAGCTCACTATCTATTTCTTGTTCTTTTCCTACTAATATAATTTTTATATTTTTATTATCATTAATAGCATCTATACTTCCTTTTACTATTTCTTCAGGTGCATTATCCCCACCCATTGCATCTATTGCTATTATATAATCTTTCATTTTATCACCTAATATCCTTAATTTATTATTTATCAATATAAATTATACATTTTAAAATAAAAATTATCAAGACATTTTAAACTTTTACTTAAATATGTAAAACAACATCAACAAACACTCCTCACTTTTATGGTAATTAACCTTTTCTTTTGTTTTACGAAAAAAACATCTGTTTGCCAAATAATAGCTTATTTATGTTTAAATTTTCATATTTGGCATAACAACTGAATTTTTATCATTATAAAATTCTAAAATATGAATTTCATTTTTAATTATATTTATAATAACATTTTTTATAATATATAAAAAAAGCTAAAGACATAAGTCTTTAGCTTTTTATAATCAATTTAATTAAACTTCAACAACAGTTCTTTTGTTGTAAGAACCACAAGATTTACAAACTCTATGACGTAACATTAATTCGCCACATTTATCACATTTAACTAATGTAGGGCTAGAAATTTTCCAGCTTTGAGCTCTTCTTTTATCTCTTTTAGATTTAGACATTTTCCCTTTAGGACAAATAGACATTGTTTATACCTCCTTAGTATCAAAAAGATGTAAAAATTTTTCAAATCTAGGGTCAATAAAATCCCTATCGCAACCACAGTCGCCTTCATTAAGATTATGCCCACATATACGGCATAAACCTTTACAGTTGTTAGAACATAGCGCTTTCATAGGTAAATTAAGTAATAAGTTTGTTTTGATAGGTTCGTCTAAATTTATAATGTTATCTTTACTAGAAAATAACCAAATTTCATCATCATTTACAATATCTTTAGAAAAAACTTCTACCATATCAAAATCTATTTCTTTATCAAATTGTTCCAAGCAACTATTGCAATTAAAAGTTACTTTAGCTACAACATTACCTTCAAATGTATATTTACCATAAGAATTAGTAATAGTACCTTTACCTTGTACATATACATCTTTGTGATAGACTAAAGACTCAGGCAAGGTAATATTACCATTAAATTCAACCTCTTTACTAAACCCATTATTAAGACTATCAACATTAATATTCATAAAAACACTCCTGTTCCATACGAACAATTAATAATTATAATTATTAACTACAATTATTATATAAAACACAACCTATATTATAAAGGTTTATTTATTATTTGTCAAGAAGTTCTTTTGTATCTCTTGCAATAACAAGCTCTTCATTTGTAGGTATAACTAAAACTTTTACTTTAGAATTAGGAACAGAAATAACTAACTCTTCACCTCTTTTAGAGTTTTGTTCTTCATCAAGTTCTATACCAAGCCAAGTTAAATAATTACAAATTTCTTTTCTACTATCTTTACTATTTTCACCTAAACCAGCAGTAAATACGATAACATCAACACCATTTAAAGTAGAAGTATATTCACCAATATATTTAGCTACTTTATAATGGAAAGTATCTAAAGCAATTTGAGCTCTTTTATTACCTTCTTTAGCTGCATTTTCAATATCTCTAAAGTCGCTAGATACACCAGATAAACCAAGAACACCAGATTTTTTATTCATAAGTTCATCTACTTCTTTATTGTTTAAACCTTCTTTTTCCATAATGAAAGATACAACAGCAGGGTCTATATCACCACATCTAGTTCCCATTACAAGACCTTCTAATGGTGTAAATCCCATACTTGTATCCATACATTTACCACCATTAATAGCAGCAACACTACCACCATTACCTAAATGACAAGTAATAATTTTAAGGTCTTCAATGTTTTTACCTAAAACGTCAGCTGCTCTTTGAGAAACATATTTGTGGCTTGTTCCATGGAAACCATATCTACGAATTTTATATTTTTCATATAATTCATAAGGTATACCATAAAGATATGCTTTTTCTGGCATAGTTTGGTGGAATGCAGTATCAAATACTACAACTTGAGATATACCAGGAATTAAATTTTCACAAGCTCTAATACCCATAAGATTAGCTGGATTGTGTAAAGGTGCAAGGTCTATACAATCTTCAATAGCTTTTATAACTTCATCTGTTACAACAACAGATTTAGCAAAGTGTTCACCACCATGTACAACTCTATGACCAACAGCATTTATTTCTTTAATATCAGATATTACACCATGTTTTTCGTCTACTAATGCATCTATAACCATTTTAATAGCATCTTCATGATTTTTCATTTCTTGTTCAACTTCATAAACTTCTTTACCTTTATGTTTAAGTCTACCATCAATACCTATTCTTTCACATAAACCAGAAGCTAAAGGAGTTTCTGTTGACATATCTATTAATTGATATTTTAAAGATGAACTACCACAATTTAATACTAATACTTTCATTTTTTTACCTCCAAAATTTTGATTTTTAATTAAAATTTATTTTTGATTTTGAGCTTGAACAGCTGTAAGTGCTACAACTCCTACTATATCTTTAGCAGTACAACCTCTTGATAAGTCATTAACAGGTTTTGCAAGCCCTTGAGTAATAGGACCATATGCATCTGCTTTTGCAAATCTTTGTACTAATTTATAACCTATATTACCAGCATCTAAATCTGGGAAAATAAGAACATTTGCAGTACCTGCAACTTCACTATCTGGTGCTTTAGTTTTTGCAACTTCTGGAACGATAGCTGCATCTAATTGAAATTCACCATCTACAATGAGTTCTGGATATTGTTCTTTAGTTAATTCTAAAGCTTTTAAAACTTTATCTACATCTGGGTGACTTGCACTACCTTTTGTAGAATGTGATAAGAAAGCTACTCTAGGTTCTTTACCTGTAAATCCTTTAAATGAATCTGCTGAGCTTTTAGCAATTACACAAAGTTCTTCACTTGTTGGATTTTGGCATAATCCACAATCACCAAATACAAATACACCATTTTCACCATATTCACAATTAGGTACCATCATTAAGAAAAATGCTGAAACTGTTTTAACACCTGGTGCTGTTTTTATAATTTGTAAAGATGGTCTTAAAACATTAGCAGTAGAGTTTATAGCCCCTGCTACCATACCATCTGCTATATCACATTTTACTAATAATACACCAAAATAAAGTGGGTCATTTAATAATATCTCTCTTGCTTTAGCTTCATCTATACCTTTAGATTTTCTAAGCTCTACAAATTTATCTACTAAAACATCTAAATTTTCATAATTATTTGGGTCAATAATAGTAGCTCCTGATATATCTAAATTATTAGCTTTTTTTAATATTTCATCTTTATTACCAACTAATATAACATTAGCTATATCTTCTTTGATAATATCTTGAGTTGCTTCTAAAGTTCTAATTTCTAAAGATTCTGGTAAAACGATTGTTTTTTTATCTGACTTTGCAGATTTTTTAAGTTCTTCTAAAAAATTCATTTTTTAATCCTCCTTATTAAAAAACATAAATTTAGATACTCTACTTATATGATAGAATTTCTTACAATTTATATTATAAACATTTTTACATATATATACAATATAAAAATTTATCAATTTTTAAACATTATCCATTATTATTTTAGGTATATCCACTAAAGATGCTTGTGTTGATACTCCACCTATTTCATTAGCTACTTTTGGCATACCATAAACAACACAACTATTTTCATCTTGACCTATAGTAAATCCACCTTTATTTTTTATATGTAATATTCCTAGTGCTCCATCATTACCCATACCTGTTAATATACTTGCTACTACTTTAGGTGCTACATTTTGTGCTATACTCTCAAATAATACATCAACTGAAGGCATATGACCATTAACTTTATTTTCTTCTATACAAGATAAATATAACTCTTTACCTCTTTTCAAAACTCTCATATGATAACCACCAGGAGCTATATATACTACTCCATATTTTAAAATATCCCCATCTTCAGCCTCTTTAACATACATTTTACAAATATCATTTAATCTACTTGCATATAATCTTGTAAACCCTGGTGGCATATGTATAACTATAACTGTTGGTGGTATATTTTCAGTTAAATTTGTTAATATATATTGTATTGCTTCAGTACCTCCTGTTGAAGCACCTATTGCTACTATTTTATCAAAGGCTTTATTTATTAGTTGTTTTTTACACCTAGAATTTATTATATTTGCAATTTCTATAGATTGGTTTATTTTACTTATTAAATTTTTTATAAAAACCTTATATTCAACACTAGTTGGTGTTTGCTTTAGTATAATATTTCCCATAGCTCCTTTTGTCATAGCAAAAAAATTTATAGTGCTACTCTCTCCAACACAAATCCAATTTAATTTATTTTGTTGAAAAATACTAATTATATTCTCAGACTTTTCTTTATTTTTATAAGGTAATTGTACAACAAATATATTACTTTTTTTATCTGTTATTTTATTTATTTCATTTAAATTATTTATACACTTTTGAATATTTATATTATAAGCTTCTAAGGTTTTTTTAGTAACATTTAAAAATTGAGCCGATTCTGAAAATAAAACAATACTATGTTGTTTCAAAAATATCACCTCATTAAAAATTTAAAAAAATAACAATACCTTAATTATAATTAATATTAAAGCTCCAATAAAGTAATATAACTATAACTTTATTAGAGCTTGTTTTGCCTAACAATATAAAAATTTATCAAGGTCTAATAAAAGCTGTACTTCATCATTCATTTTTCCAATAGCTTTTATAAATTTATTTTGATATTTTAATTTTGCATTAGGTGGAGAAGATATAAAGTTTTTAGGGATATATAATACTTCATTTACTGTATCTACAATAATACCTATTTGATTTTCTTCATATTCTATAATTATTATGCAAGTAAATTCATCATATGCTCTTTCTTCTTTATTAAATCTTATCCTAACATCTATAACAGGTATTATAGAACCTCTAAGGTTAATTATACCTTTAATTGCTTCTGGATTTTCTGGCATCCAAGTTATAGCAGGTACTGGTATTATTTCTATAACGTGACTTATATCAATACCAAAAATTTCATCTTCTATAATAAAAGTTAAATATTTATTTTTAGTAGTATCATTTTCTACTTCATTTTGATATAATTCATTTTCCATTTTATTCTATCCTCCTATATTAGTTGTCATAAAATCCGGCAACATCTACTATTAAAGAAATATCACCATTACCAAGAAGAGTACAGCCACTTATACCTTTAACTTTTTTAATATAGTTTGGTATACTTTTTACAACTACTTGTTGCTCTCCTATAAGTTCATCAACAAATAAACATACTGTTCTACCATCCATTTCTAATCTAATAACAACACCTTCTTCAATATCTTTAACATTTGTTGGAGCATTAAAGAAATCATAAAGTCTTACTAAGTTAAATACATCATCTCTAAGTGTTATCATTTCGTTACCATCTGGATCTAAGAAAATATTTTCTTTTTTAGTTTTAAATGTTTCTTGTATAGTAGAAATAGGTATTGTATATTTAGCACCACCCATACTAATAAGCATACCTTCAATAATAGCAAGTGTTAAAGGTATTTTAAGTATAGTTGTTGTACCATATCCTTGTTCACTTTCTACAATAATACTACCACCAACAGCTTCTATATTAGCAGTAACAACATCCATACCTACACCACGACCAGAATAGCTTGTAACTGCTTCTTTTGTAGATAAACCAGCATGGAAAATAAGTTGATATATTTCTCTATCAGTATATTCTTCTTCTGGTTTTTTAAGAATACCTGCAGATTTTGCTTTAGCCATAACTTTTTCTTTATTTATACCTGCACCATCATCTTTAACACTTATAAGAATTTCTCCACCAGAGTTTCTAGCCTCAAGCTTAATAACACCTTTTTCTTCTTTACCAGCTTTAAGTCTATCATTTGGTAACTCTATACCATGGTCAACAGAGTTTCTTATAATATGCATAAGAGGGTCTGCTATATGTTCTATAATATTTTTGTCTACCTCTGTATCTCTACCTTCAATGATAAGTTCAATATTTTTACCAAGAGCTTTACACATATCTCTAACAATTCTTTGCATTTTAAAGAATGTAGCATCTAATGTTACCATACGCATACTCATAACACTATCTTGTACATCTTTTATTATTTTTCTAAGTTGTCTAGCTGATTTATTAAAGTTTTCAAGTTCTAATCCATCAAGGTCAGGATTTTGTGTAGTCATAGCTTCAGATATAACAAGCTCACCCATAAGATTTAATAATTGGTCAAGCTTACCTATACTAACACTTATCATTTGTTGAGGAGAATTTTGTTTTTTGTTAGCTTCTTTTGATTTTTCATTTTCTTTGGCTGATTTTGGTTTGTCTTTTGGCTGGTCTTTTATCTCTTGTGGTTTGTCTTTTAATTGGTCTTTTATCTCTTGTGGTTTATCTTTTGATTGGTCTTTTGGTTCCTCAACTTGTTGTTTTAATTCTTCCTCTTCTTCTATTTCTTCAAGATATAAGGCTTTTAAAAATACTGTTTGACTAAGCATTTCGTGTACTTCTTCGTAATCTTTATTTATAGAAAACTTAATTTTAAATCCTTTATCTCTTATTATTTCAATAGAATCTTCTGATACTACATTTTCTGGTTGGTAAACAATATTCTCTGCTATGTTTTGTAAGTTATGTACTATTGTATAAGAACGAATATTTTCCATTTCACAACCATCAACAAAATAAATAGTTGCTTTATATCTTTTTAAAATATAAGGTTTTAATTCAAAATTTTTTAAATATATAGTAGAATTTATAATTTCATGTATTTGGTCATAAGAAACCTCTGTAGCAATTACAAATTTAAAACCATCTTTTTTGATTATTTCTTCAGATTTTTCATCTGTAACATCTTTAGGTATAGTATGCATTATTTCCCCAAAGTCTTTTAAATGATTTATAACATTAAATGCTCTTATATTTTCCATACCACTTTCTTCTTCAAAATATAAGTGACATTCAAATTTATTATGAAAGTTAAGTGTATCAATATTTTCACTTTTTTCTTCTTGTTTAACTGATTTACTAGTTTGAGCTGGATTTTCTTCTTGTGCTTCTTCTTCACCTTTTAGAACACTTAAAAATGATTTTATTCTTTTAATAATTTCTGTTGGGTCTGAATCTGCTTCACCACCATTGGCTATTTTATCAAGTTCATTTTTTATAAAATCCATACCTTCAAGAACTAAATCTGTAAGTGTTGAATAATTAACATCTAATGGATTCTCTTCTCTTAAAAAGAAAAATAAATCTTCTGTAGCGTGAGCTGTTTTAGAAATATTTTCATACATCATCATAGCCGCAGAACCTTTAACTGTGTGCATTATTCTAAATATTTCATTAATATTATCCATAGAATAACCATCTTCACACTCTATTATTAACTGTTCCAACTGGTCTACAAGTTGGTTCATTTCAAATATAAACATATCTAGCATAGATTCTCTTGAAAAATCTGCCACTTTCTATCAATCCTTTCTCTTTTTAAATACAATTACTGTTTATAATAAATTTTTATTAATTTAACTATTTTTAATACCCCTATTTTATTATATCAAATTTTTATAAAAAATCAAATAATGTAGTTATATTTTTCTATATACTGCTGGCATAATATATTCATAGTTTGTTTCTATATTATTTAATGTTTCAGAATGACCTATAAAAAGGTAAGCTCCTTTTTCTGATGCATCATAAAACTTTTTAATTAAATTTGTTCTTGTAACATCATCAAAATAAATCATTACATTTCTACAAAATATAACTTGAAATTTTCTTTTAAATGGAAACTTATTTTCCATTAAATTAAATTTTCTATAAGTTATACTTTTTTTAATATCATCTATAACTTCAACTTGACTATCATTAATAGGTTTAAAATAATTTTTTTTCCACTCTTCACTAAGTGGTCTTATTTGGTCTTTTGTATAAATTCCTCTTATAGCTTTTTTTAAAATAGATGTAGATATGTCTGTTGCAAGAAGTTCTGTATCCCAATTTCCTTTATTTCTAAAATAATCTTTTAATATCATTTCTAATGTATAAGACTCTTCTCCTGATGAACAACCAGCACACCAAATTCTTACATCTCTATCTTTTGATGTAGACTCTATATAAGGTAATACAACATTTCTCAAATATTCAAAATGGTCAACTTCTCTCATAAAAAATGTATGATTAGTAGTCATTTTATCTATAAAAGTGCTAGATGCCATTCCTGTTTTGTCATTTATTAAGTAATCATAATATTGTGTAAATGAATTAAACCCTTTTTTATCTAATATATTTCTTAATCTTGAATATACTAAAGATTTTTTATCAACAGATAAGCTAATACCATAGTTATTTTTTATATACTCACTAATAATAGAAAACTCCTTATCAGTCATATCTTGCATTTAACATCACCCAATTCTCTTTTTTTAATTATAGTCATTACATTAATTATACATAAAATTAGTAAATATGTCGATAGTAATATTTAATAATTTAAACTTTTTTTGTTATAAAGTATTTTTATCATAAAAGATATTTAATGATATTATTATAATTTAATTGAAAAAAAATATTAATTATTATATAATTACAATATACTAACTAAATATATAAAGGAGTTGATTTTATGAAACATACCCCTCACATAAATCAAACTGCTGAAATAGCAGAAACTATTCTTTTACCTGGTGACCCTTTAAGAGCAAAATTTATAGCTGAAAATTTTTTAGAAAATCCTATTCAATTTAATGCTGTAAGAGGGGCTTTAGGATATACTGGCACATATAATAGTAAGAAAATATCTGTTATGGGTACTGGTATGGGTATGCCTAGTATTGGTATATATTCTTATGAACTTATAAAAATATTTGGAGTTAAAAATCTTATAAGAATAGGTTCTTGTGGTGCTTTAAGCAAAGATTTAGCAGTATATGATATAGTTTTTGGTATGTCTGCTTCTACTGATTCAAACTTTGCTAGCCAATATCAATTACCAGGAACTTTTGCTCCTACTTGTAGTTATAAACTTTTGGAAAAAGCTAAAAATATAGCTGATAGTAAAAATATTCCTGTTCATATTGGAAATATTTTATCTAGCGACATCTTCTATTCTGAATTTAAAGATGCTCATAATTTATGGGCTAAAATGGGTGTTTTAGCTGTAGAAATGGAAGCAGCAGCTTTATATATGAATGCAGCCAGACTTGGTGCTAATGCACTTTGTATATTAACAGTTAGTGACCATATAATGACTGGTGAAGAAATATCTGCTGAAAAACGCGAAAAATCATTTACTAAAATGATGGAAATAGCATTATCTATGGCATAATTTATCTAAATATTATAAATAAAAAAACTATGTTTAATAAATTAAACATAGTTTTTTTAAATTTTTTAAGCAACTTTGTCACCTAAAACATACACATTTACATTTCTTACACCATATTTTTTAGCATCTTCATAATCATCTAAAAATACATCTATTTTATTACCTTTTATAGCACTTCCAGTATCACCAGCAATAGCATAGCCATAACCTTCTATATAAAGTTCAGTACCAAAAGGAATAATGCTTGTATCTACAGCTACTATACCTTTTTTAGCTTTCATACCAGATGCTGTTAAACCATAACCTTCATCACCTGGTTTTTTACCTGTAGATTCCATTCCAGCTGTATATGCTGTAGATTTCATATTTATTTTATTATTTACAACAAAAGTACCTTTTTCTGTTTTTATTGTATTAAGTTTTTTCTTAGTACCTTTTTCTATAATTTCTGTAATAGGTTGTTTTGTTACTTTTTCTTCTATAATTTCTTGAGATTGTAACTCATCTTTTTTATATATTTCTTTTGTTTTTATTTCTTTTATACCATTTTCACCTTTTGTTTTTACATTAGTTGTTCCTTCTAATAAATTAGAATTTTCAATTGTTTTTGTTTCAAAAGGTATTTCCTGTTTTGTAACTTTTATTTCTTCTTTTAAAGATGCTACTTTTATAATCATATCATCTTTAACATCAGCTGCTGAACTTTGCCCCTCTTCAAGATAAACTTGTTTACCTGTTTCCTCCATAAATTCATTTACAGCAACTCCAACTCTAGCATTATTTACTATAAATGGAATTTCCTCTTTATTATCTACAACAAACTTAACTTTTTCAGCACGGTTAACTTCTATATCCATATCTTTATCAATTAATGTATCAACAGGTACACTAACTATGTCTTTTTCATATATATTGATATTTTCTCTTTTAAGTAAATCTGAAACTTTCATATCTCTAGCTTTATATACATTTAATTTACCATCTACAGTAAGTTTAATTGTATATGCACGATTAATTTTTATAGACATATCTTCATCAATAACTTCATCTGGATTTACATTTATTTTATCTTCTGGAGATAAATCAATATCTTCATATTTTAAAAACTTAGAAACTGTTTTTTTAGGTGTTTTTAATTCATATTCTTTTCCATCATCTATAACTACTTTAATAGTATAAAAACTTTCAGCATAAGCAGTAAGACTTCCTGTAAAAGTAGATAAACCTAAAACAAGTCCTGTAAACATATGAATTTTTTTAACTTTAGCTTTATTAAGTTTAAAAACATTGTTGCATAAATTTTTCGTCATTAATATTTCCTCCTGTGCAGGTTTAAAGATACAATTATATTATTAACAATTATTAAATTTTTAAACCTGTTTATTAAGATTTATTAACAGAGATGTAACCTTCTCATAACACCTCAGATAATATCTTAACATATTTGTAATATTTACGCAACATATTTTTACTATTTATTTTAGACAAAAAAAGTTTTTAGTTGTTTCTAATATTATTTTTTCAACTTTTTCTACTTCTATTTGTTTTATTTCAGCAATTTTTTCAACAACATATTTTAAATTTTGTGAATTATTTCTAGTACCTCTTACAGGAACTGGAGCTAAATATGGAGCATCTGTTTCTATTAAAATATACTCTAATGGTATATTTTCAACTACATTTATTAATTTATTAGCATTTTTAAATGTTAAAACTCCTCCTACACCTATATAAAAGCCTAATTTTATATATTCAAGTGCCATTTCTAAGCTACCAGAATAAGCGTGGACTACCCCTTTTCTTACTTTACTATCTTTTATTATATCAAAAACTTCTTGGCTAGCTTCTCTTGAATGAATTATTACAGGTTTTGTAATATTTTCACAAATTTTTAATTGTTTTTTAAAAACTTCTCTTTGAATATCCCTTGGAGAAAAATCATAATGAAAATCAAGACCTATTTCACCTAAAGCTACAACTTTTTTATGCTGTAACCATTTTTCTAAAGTTTTATAGTCTTCTTCTTTTAATTTTATAGCTTCATGTGGGTGAACACCTACACTAGCATATACAAAATCATATTTTTCTGCCATTTGTATACTCTTATAAGAAGACTTCATATCTACTCCTACATTTACAACATAACCTACATTGTGATTTTTTAAATTTAATAATAATTCTTCTCTATCTTCATTAAAATTTTTATCATCATAGTGTGCATGTGAATCAAAATACATTTTATTTTACCTCCGCACCACTTTTAATAATATTTTCACTATCTTCTACTGTTATTATTTTTAAATTGTTATCATTATCACTAGCAGCTAAAATCATACCTTCTGAAACTTCACCACAAAGTTTAGCAGGTTTTAAATTTGTAAGAACTACAACTTTTTTTCCAACCATTTCTTCTGGTGTGTAATAATTAGCTATGCCAGAAATAATTTGTATAACTTTATCACCTATTTTTACTTGAGATTTTAAAAGTTTATTAGATTTTTTTATTTTTTCACATTCTAATACTTCACCTATTTTAAAATCCATTTTTAAAAAGTCTTCAAAACCTATTTGTTCTTTTTCTTCTGTTTTATTTTCTGTTTTTGTTTCTTCCTTATTATTGACTTTAGCTTTTGTAGCCTCTATCATAGCATCTAATTGTTCAAGTTCCTTTTCTATATCAATTCTTGGGAAAATAACATTACCTTTTGTAATAGAAAAATCTTTTTGTAATAAACCAAATTGTTTTGTACTATCCCAACTTAATAAACTATTATCTTTAATAGATAACTGTTCAAATATTGCTTTAGAAGTATTAGGCATAGCTGGTGTAATAAGTATACCTATTATTCTTAAAGATTCTGCTAAAGTATACATAACATTTGCAAGTTTATTTTTATTTGCTTCATCTTTAGCTAATACCCAAGGAGTTGTTTCATCTATATATTTATTAACTCTTCTTACTAAATTCCATATTTCTGTTAATGCATTACTAAATTGCATTTTATCCATATATTCTTCTACTTTTATAATAATATCATTTGAAAAGTCTTTTATATTTTTTTCACTTTCATCATCACTATCTATAAATATTGGTAAAGTTCCTCCAAAATATTTATCTATCATACCAACTGTACGAGATAATAAATTACCTAAATCATTAGCTAAATCAAAATTTATTCTTTCTATAAGTGATTTATTTGTAAAATTCCCATCTTGTCCAAAAGCAACTTCTCTAAGTAAGAAATATCTAATAGCATCTACTCCATATCTATCTACTAAAACTTTAGGGTCTACTACATTACCTTTAGACTTGCTCATTTTACCACCATCTATGAGTAACCAGCCGTGACCAAATATTTGTTTTGGTAATGGTAAATCTAAAGCCATAAGCATTGCTGGCCAAATAATAGTGTGAAATCTTACAATTTCTTTACCTACAACATGTATATCTGCTGGCCAATACTTTTTAAAATCACTATCATCATCTGAACTATAACCAAGAGCAGAAATATAGTTTGATAAAGCATCTATCCAAACATAAACTACATGGTCTGTATCAAATTCTACTGGTATACCCCATTTGAAAGATGTTCTTGATACACATAAGTCTTCAAGCCCTGGAAGTAAAAAATTATTTAACATTTCATTTTTTCTAGATGCAGGGCTTATAAAATCATCATTTTCTTCTATATGTTTGATAAGTCTGTCTTGATATTTACTAAGTCTAAAGAAATAACTTTCTTCCTTTACATTATTAACTTCTCTACCACAATCTGGACATTTTCCATCTTTTAATTGACTTTCTGTAAAAAATGTTTCACAAGGTGTACAATATAACCCCTCATAATGCCCCTTATAAATATCCCCTTTATAATATAAAGCTTTAAATATTTTTTGAACTGTCTTTATATGTTTTTCATCTGTTGTTCTAATATAATAATCATAATCTATATTTAAAAGTTTCCATAAATCTTTTATATGATTTGTTATATGGTCTACATATTCTTTAGGTGAAATTCCTTTTTGTTTTGCACTTTCTTCTATTTTTTGCCCGTGCTCATCTGAACCAGTTAAAAATTTTACATCATAACCACGCATTTTTTTATATCTAGCCATTGTATCTGTAGCAATAGTTGTATAAGAATGTCCTATGTGTAAATAATTATTTGTATAATAAATAGGTGTTGTTATATAAAATTTTTCTTTATCCATATTTTTTAGCCTCCAATAATTCTTAATTAATATAATTTATAATATTATATATTATTTTTTAGCAAAAAGCAAAGTTTTATTAAATACTTTATTAATAATAACTAAATAGAAAATAAAAAGTAAAGTGAATTTTAAACTCAAAACTCACTTTACTTTTCATTTTCTATTTTTCTTCCTTAATTTCTTAAAATTATACATTTGCTCATCTGCTAGTTTTATTATTTCATCTCTTGATAGTTTATTATCTGGTGAAACTTCTATTACACCATAACTTATAGACGTACTATAAGGTTTGTTAAAAATTTTACTTAAATTTTCAACTCTTTCAAAACATCTAATAACACATTTCATTGTAGCATAAATATCTGTATGTTCAAGCACAACTAAAAATTCATCTCCACCTATTCTTCCTATAACTTTACCTACAAACTCTGAATTTAATATTTCTGCTACTGCCTTTATATAAAAATCCCCTTCATCATGTCCATAAATATCATTTGTAATTTTTAAACCATCTATATCTATAAATACAATACAAAAAAATGGTATACCTTCTAAAATGCTATCTATTTTTTTATAAACACTATCTCTTTTTAAACAAGAAGTAAAATAATCATAATTTGCTTCATCTTCTAATTTTTTTAATACTATTTCATCTTCTTTTATTTCCTTTTCTATATTTTCAGCTTTAACTACATATAGTTGTAATTTTGAAAATAAATAACTATATAACATTATAACAAAAAATTCTATTATTGAACATATTGATGCATTTAGACAAAAAATAATCATTAAATAACTAGCTTTATCTACATATAAATATTTCATTAATAACATTAAAAATAAATACATACTGCTTAATATAGATATACAAAACTTTAAATTATTCTTTTCTGCAATAATCATATGTATATATTTTATAGGTGTTAAAATAATAAATGGTAATAAGTAAATACTAACTGTTATTAGTGATAATATTGTTATTATTATCATTATTTCAAAATTTTTAGAAACTTGATAAACTGTAGTATTTATAATTAAAGAATATATACACATATAAATTAATCTTACAGCAAAAAAATTAACACCAAAACATAATGTAACAAAAATATTTTTTATCCATTCATCATTATAAATTAATTTAAGTTGTAAGCATATAAATATAAAATATACTATCATTAATAACCATTCATAAATAACATTATCAAATAATAAAATCATTCCTAATGTAAAACTATTTATAATTACTGCAATATTAATTTTTTTAGTATTTTTACCTACACCTAAAAATAATTTTGATGAATGAAATAGAATAAGATAACAATATATTGTAAATAATAAAAAACAAACTATTTTTATCATCTAAATTTTTTCTCCTTTTTCTTTATGTTTTGATGCCATTTTTTTTATCCTCATTTCATCATCTGAAATTTTAATAATATTTTCTACTCCAGTTTTTAAAAGCTGTTCATCTATAAAAGTAACACCTATACTAGCAGAAACTTTGTAATCTTTTGTCAAATTATCTAAAAATTCAATATTTTTATTTATTCTATTTAAAACAATATTTACATCTTCTTTTTCTACATCATTTACAATGATAATAAATTCATCTCCACCAAGCCTAGCTATTACATCATTATCTCTAATACAATCTTTTAAAACACTGCTAACATTTATTATATATTCATCTCCTTTTTTGTGTCCTAATGTATCATTTACCTTTTTCAAACCATCTATGTCTATAAAAAATATAGCAAAATTAAATATATTATTATCATATTTTTCTTGTAAATTTAATGTTATATATTTTCTATTATAACATCCTGTAAGTTCATCTTTTAATATTTTATTTTGAATTTCCTTTTTGTTAATATTATTTCTAATTTTTAAAAGTTCTAATTCATCTGACTTCCTTTTAAATACAACCATATTTACACTTTTTATACTATAAAAAAACAATATATAAAATAATATTAAATTTAATATAGGTGCTGCTATAAATATAAGTAAATATTGTAAAAAATATTTTTCATTTTGTAAAACTATAACATCTACAATTGTATATAATAAAATAAATATAATTATTGATGAAATCATTAAAGAATATGTAGGTTCAGTAGATATCTTTATAATATCTTTATAAGATATAAACCTTGAAATTATATAAAAAACTATAAATAAAACTATAAGTAATATTGATAAACCTTGAAAAAATATATCTTTATTATAAAATATTTCATAAGGTGTTTTTTTTATAATATATGCATATATTGGTATAAATAACATTTGTATTGTACTTATATTAATAACTATTAAACCAGAAAATAAAAAAGCTTGTATAAACTTAGCTTTTGAAAATATTAAAAATTCTAATGTTAATACAAACAAAACAATAAAATAAGAAACATAATAAGGTGATTTTAAATCATAAGCTAAAACCATTAAATATGTATTTAACAGTGACATAATAAAATATATAAATCTTTTATTATTAAATCCAATTAAAACTTTTGACAAATATGCATATATATAATAATTAAAACAAAAAAATATTATAATTGCAATACTCATCATAAACCTCCTTAGTAATGCATATTTACAAAACATATTATAATATATATACAAAAATTTTACAATAAAATTTTGATTTATTTTATATAAAAATTTTACTAATATTATATAATTAAATATACAAATTTTATATAATTTAGTTTAATTTATTTTATTTTATATAAAAAAATAACTATTTCTAAAAAAATTAGAAATAGTTATTTTTCTTAGTATACTTAAAGATATTTTTTAATTTTTAGTGTTTTGGGGAAACATAAATTATTCTATATCTTCTTTTCCTTCTGGTCTATTAGAAGAAACATATTTTTTGAAATTTTTCATTATACCAATAATAAAATCAAGTTCTTGTTCATCCATACTATTAATATATGTTAATATTGTAGTTTTTTTCTTTTCAATACTAGGTTCTTCTTTTACAATCATTTTTTCATCTGCTGGACAAGTTATTAACTTATCTAATGAAATACTAAAGAAGTCAGCCATTTTACATAAATTTTTTATACTAGTACCTCTTTGACCTCTTTCAATTAAACCTAAAAATCCAGGAGCAATATTTAATATTTCAGAAAGTTCATCAATAGTAAGGTTTCTTTTTTGACGTTCAAATCTAACATTTGAACCAATTATCTTATTATAATCCATTTTATACCTCCAAATTAGTTTTAAAATTGTTTTTTAATATAAATTATGTAATAAACTACATATTAATATAATTCTAACACAATTAGTACATCCTTTCAATAGCTAATTGCTATTTTTATCAAATTTTATCGATTTTTGTTATAAACTAAAATTTTTAGATAAATACTCTTTATAACCTATTTCTTCTAAACAATTTACTTTATTTAAAACTAACTCATTTAAATCTTCTCTATATTTTTGTAATTTTTGTCCTAATTCACTATCAAATGAACCTAATATTTGAGTTGCTAAAAGTCCTGCATTTGCACCACCATTAATAGCTACTGTGGCAACTGGTATACCTGCTGGCATTTGTACAATAGAATATAATGAATCTACACCTTTTAATGTTTTAGTCTTTATAGGTACACCTATAACTGGCACAGTTGTTATAGCTGCTACCATACCTGGTAAATGTGCTGCACCACCTGCACCAGCTATTATAACTTTTATACCTCTATCTTTTGCATTTTCTGCATATTCATATAAACGTTTAGGCGTTCTATGAGCTGAAACAATTGTTAACTCATAATCAATATTAAAGTCATCTAAAATATTTGCTGCCTCACTCATAACTTTTAAATCTGAGTCACTTCCCATAATAATTCCTACTTTTGTCATAATAAAAATCCTCCTATTATTTAATCACATATAAATTTTATTTTATTATATGCATTTATTGCATTTTTATCTGCTTCTTCTAATGTTGGCATAATACAAGTTAAATGTCCCATTTTTCTTTTTGGAACAGTTTGTTTTTTACTATATATATGAACAAAAATATTTTCAATGTTTAAGGTATCTACAATTCCTGATACTACTGCATCACCTTTATAACCTTCTTCACCTAAAAGATTTATCATAACAGTTGGATTTATTAAATTTGTACTTCCTAAAGGTAACCCTAAAATAGCTCTTATATGATTTTCAAATTGACTTGTTATGCAACCCTCTATTGTATAATGTCCTGAATTATGAGGGCGTGGAGCTATTTCATTTACTAAAACTTCACCTGATTTTGTAACAAAAAATTCTACACAAAACATACCTACACCATTAAATATATTTATGATATCATAAGCTATTTTTATTGCTTTCTCTTTACTTTGTTCAGATATATTAGCTGGTACAATTGTTTTATGTAAAATATTATCTATATGTATGTTGTTTCCTACTGGATATACTTTTATATCATTATTTAAACCACCACAAGCAAGAACAGATACTTCCATATTAAAATCTACAAATTTTTCTACCATTAATGGTATATTTAAATTAGGATTTAATGTATTAAATGCTTTTTCTATATCTTCTTCACATTTTATTACATAATTACCTTTTCCATCATATCCCCCGGTACAAGATTTTAATATCATAGGATATGAAAACTTTTTACTAATATTTTTTATATCTTCTATACTTTCAACTTTATAAAAATCTGGTACAAGTATATTATTTTCTTTTAAAACAGTTTTTTGAGTAAATTTATTTTGTATAATTTTTAATGAACTAGGGCTTGGATAAACTTTATGTCCTAATTCTTCAAGCTTCATAAGACAAATATAATCTATATGTTCAAACTCATAAGTTATAACATCACATTTTTTTGCTAAAGAATATATAGCTTCTCTATCTGAAAAACTAGCTACTATATGTTCATCACAAATACTACTAGCAGGACAGTCTTTTGTTGGGTCTAATATAGTTATATAACAACCTAACTTTTTAGCTTCTAATATCATCATTTTGCCAAGTTGTCCCCCACCTATTATACCTATTTTTTGATTTAATGGGTAAAAACTCATAATCGAAAACACTCCTATTGAAAAATATTTATTGATAGTATAACATAAAAATAGCTATATGTCGACAATAAAAATGCTTGTGTTATCCTCTCTAATTTGTTATAATTTTTATTAATGTTATTGTTTTCAAGGAGGTTATAATGACTCATTTATTAATTAGATTATTTATAAAAGACTATAAAAATATTAAAGATGAAAATATAAGAAAAAAATATGGTGAACTAGGTAGCTTTGTTGGTATTTTTAGTAATGTAATGCTATTTATTATAAAATTTCTAGTTGGTGTTTTTATAAATAGTGTTGCTATAATGGCTGACTCTTTTAATAACTTATCTGATAGTTTATCTTCTATAATTACATTAATTGGATTTAAACTGGGTGCAAAACCTGCTGATGAAGAACACCCTTTTGGACACGGTAGAATGGAATACATATCTGGACTTGTAGTGTCTTTTATTATAATGCTTATAGGATTTCAATTTTTAAGAACTTCTTTCTTAAAAATAATAAATCCTGAAACAATATCTTTTAGTTATGTAACTATTTTTATATTATTAATAACAGTAATAATAAAAATATGGCAAGCATTTTTTAATATAAAAATAGGTAAATTGATAAATTCATATTCTTTAATAGCTACTGCTACTGATAGTAGAAATGATGTTATTGTAACATCTGTTACTATATTATCTTTAATTATATTTAAATTTTTTAATCTTAATTTAGATGGTTATTTTGGAATAATTGTAGCTATATTTTTAATGTATTCTGGTTTTAATCTTGCTAAAGAAACACTATCACCTCTTTTAGGTGAAGCTATTGACAATGAACTTGCTGAAAAAATAAAGTCTATTGCATTAAGTTATAATGGTGTTATAGGTGTCCACGATATATTAGTTCATAATTATGGTCCAAATAAAAGCATAGCTTCTTTACATGTTGAAGTACCTAGTAACGTTGATATTAATAAATCTCACGAAATAATAGACCTTATAGAAAAACAAATTCAAGAAGAACTTAATATATTTTTAACTATTCATATGGACCCTGTAAATGTAGATGATGAACGTATACAAACTATTGTAAATACTATAAGAAATGTATTTAAAAACTATGATGAAGAACTAGATACTCACGACCATAGACTTGTAGATGGTGAAAATAGAATAAATTTTATATTTGATTTAGTTATACCTTATAACTTTTCAAAAGAAAAAGAAAAACATCTTATATCTGATATAAAAAATAGTGTAAAAAATATAGATAATAGATATAAGTGTATTATAAATATAGAAAAAAGTTTTATTAATAAATAATTTTACTAAAAAGGAAGTTTATAAATGGCTAAAACAGAAAATAAAAAGGATAACTCAAAAAATAATAAGACAAGCCCTATTAGCCCTATTACTAGTAATCTATCTTTAGAAATAACTTGTATACTTATAATTTGTTTTAGCATATTACTTATAATAAGTATATATTTTAGTAGTGGTGGGTTTTTAGGTAAAGCATTAAGTAGTTTTTTCAAAGGTTTGTTTGGTATAGGAGCTTATTTTTTACCTATAATAATGATTGGTTGTAGTATTTACATATTTTTTAAGCAAGACAAAAAAATAAATATTTTTAAACTTATTTTATCTATTATACTATTTATCCTTTTAGTAAGTTTTTTTCATATTATAACTAGACAAGATATAAATAATTTTTCAAGTTATTTTATATACTTATCTAATGAATACACAACTGCTAAATTTTTAGATGGTGGTATTTTAGGTGCTTTAGTAGGTGATTTACTTGTAAAAGTAATAGGTGCTTTAGCAAGTTATATTGTAATAATAATATTATTTATTGCAAGTTTATTTTTATTAACAGGTAAATCATTTTTTACTAGTTTACATTCTAGTTTAAAAAATTTATCTGATTATTTTTACTATGAATATGATATTGACAAAGAACCTGAAAAAAATGTAGATAGTAAAAAAAATATTAGTCTAAATATTTTTTCTAGAATAAAAGAAAAAGTAAATGATTTTAAAACTAATCAATATATTGAAGAAGATGAAGAAATAGAACAACTACCACCTCCTCCTATAAGTGTAAGAACCCCTAAAAAATTACCTGACCCATATATGGTAATGGAAAATAGTGAAGATTTTGAAATACCTAGAAGAACTATAAAAAAATATAACAATTATCTTTTTGATGGTATAGATAAATATAAACGTATTGAAAAACCTGTGTTTTTTGATATGAATAAAAATAATAAAAGTAATAAAGATAGAAAAATTTTATTTGCAATAGATGAAATAAATAAAGCAAAAAAAGATAAAGAAAATAATAATAACTTTAATAATTTTAATAACTTTAATAATTTTAATAATAATGATATTAATAATAATATTCAACAAGAACCCCAAATTCCTAATAACATAAATTTTAATAATCAAAATTTTAATAATAATGAAAATATATATTCTACAACTGCAAATATAATTAAAGATTTTGAAAAAGATAAAAATAATCAACAAAATAAAACCTTATTAAAAGTTAAAAATAAAAACAATTATATAAATAATGTAACTAATAAAAGAAAAAATGATGATTTAATTAAAAATAATAAATATAATATTGATTTAAAATTTGCAAATAACAATTCTATTGATGATATTTTTGAAAATCCACCAGAACAATTTTTATCTAATGATATAGAGCAAACACATTTAGATAATTTAGATGAATTTTATACCTTTGATGATAATGAAATAGAAAATGAATATACTATACCATATGATTATATTGACAAAAATATTACACAACAAAATACTATTAGATATGAACCTATTAAAAATATAGAAAAAATTAAAACAATAAATAAAAATAATAGTGTTCAAAATACTAACAATATAGAAAACAAAAATTTATTAGATGACTTATTAATATCTGATGAAGATTTTGACACAAAAGAAGAAAATAAAACAAATAAAGAAAATACTATTAATGATAAATCAAACTTTATAGAAAAAGATGATGATGATTTTATTGTTATAAATCAAAATGTTGACAAATATGAAGAAAAAGTGCAAAATATAAAAGAGCCTATTATTATAAGACCTGATGTTGAAAAAATGGTAAATAAATCTGAAGTTGAAGAAGATATAAAAAAAGAATATGTATTTCCTAAATTATCATTTTTAGAAAAAAATCTAAATGAAAATACTGATAATAATGATATGGAACTTAGAGAAAACTCTTATATATTAGTAAAAACATTAAAAAGTTTTAATGTTAATGCTCAAGTTATTAATATAAGCCAAGGCCCTTCTGTTACAAGATATGAATTATCTATTGAAGATGGTATTAAAGTAAGCAAAATATTAGGGCTTGCTGATAATCTTGCACTTAGTTTAGCTGCTAGTTCTATAAGAATAGAAGCACCTATACCTGGTAAATCTGCTGTTGGTATAGAAATACCTAATAAAGAAGTCAAAAGTGTATTTTTAAGTGAAGTAATTTGTGCTGAAAAATTTCAAAAATTTCCTTCTAAAGTTGCTTTTGGTTTAGGTAAAGATATAACTGGTAATGTTATTGTTACAGATATTGCAAAGATGCCTCATATGCTTATAGCTGGTGCTACTGGTTCTGGTAAAAGTGTTTGTATAAATACACTTATAACTAGTATTTTATATAAGGCTAATCCTGAAGAAGTTAAACTTATGATGATTGACCCAAAAGTAGTAGAACTTAGTGTTTATAATGGTATACCACACCTTTTAACACCTGTTGTTACAGAACCTGAAAAAGCTGCTGGTGTTTTAAATTGGGCTGTTTCTGAAATGATGGAAAGATATAATCTTTTTGCACAAACAGGTACAAGAAATCTTGTTGGTTATAATTCTTTAAAAGAAGAAAATAATGAACCAAAACTACCTCAAATTATTATAATTATTGATGAACTTGCTGACCTTATGATGGTTGCTGCAAAAGAAGTTGAAGCATCTATTTGTCGCCTTGCACAACTTGCAAGAGCTGCTGGTATACACCTTATTATAGCTACTCAAAGACCTTCTGTTGATGTTATTACTGGTCTTATTAAAGCTAATATACCTTCTAGAATTGCTTTTGCTGTTTCTAGTGGTACAGACTCTCGTACAGTTTTAGATACCGTTGGAGCTGAAAAACTTTTAGGTAAAGGTGATATGTTATTTAGGTCAGTTGATATGAACAAACCTTTAAGGATACAAGGTGCTTTTATTTCAGATAAAGAAGTAGAAAATATTGTAACTTTTATAAAACAAAATAGTTCACCTAACTATGATGAAACCATAATCAATAAAATCGAAAATTCTACAAAATCTAATGATAGTATGTCTTCTGAAAATTCTGATGAACTTACAGAAGATGTTATAGCATTTTTAGTAAAAAAAGGAAAAGCATCTACATCTATGATACAACGTCAATTTAGAATAGGCTATAATCGTGCTGCTAGAATAATAGAAGAACTAGAAGATAGAGGCATAGTATCTTCAGAGAATGGTAGCAAACAGCGTGATGTCTTAATGGATAGATATCAATATGAAGAATACTTAAATAGATATAACAATTATTAAACACACATTTAAGGAGAAATTTTATGAAAAAATCAATTCTAACCATATTAATTTTAGAAATTTTACTTATTGTTTTAGTTTTTTCATCTACAAAAACAACTAAAATTAAAGAAAATACAAGTGTACAAACCCTTGTACAAAAAGAACTTAAAGAAAATGAAAATGCATCTATGAACTACTTATTAAAATATCCTACAATAGATGGTTATGAACCTGTTATGGAATTATATGGGGAAGCTGCTATACAAACTTCTAATAAAGAAGCTATGTTTTCAATAGATACTATCAATACTAAAGATATTGACATAGAAACTTTCTTTAAAGAGCAAGAAGAAATATTCTCAAGTTTTGGAAATTATGAGCTTGTATCTGAAAATACTTCTACATTAAATGATAGAACTATACAAAAGAAAATTTATCATATTAATGCGGATTTATATGAACTTTATGCAATGATTGGTATTGTAGAAATAAAAGGTGTAAATGATAAAGTAATAGCAGTTGTAGGTAATGTACAATCTTTAGATTATGAAAAAGATTTTGATACTTTATTAAATTCAACAAACTATACAAAAATATCTATTGATGAAACAAGATTATTTGATAGTGAATTAGAAAACTTTACTATGTCTGTTTTACCTAATTGGAAAAGACTTGAAAAAGTTATTCCTTTTAGCTTCTATAAAGAAGATGAAAATAGTACTACTTTCTTAATTGCTAATAGTGCTAATAAAGCAGATACAGAACCAATGGAAGCATTTAAAAATGTTACAGAGGCTATGCTTTCTGAACAAACAGCTAGTCTTGTGGAAGATTCTAAAGTAGAAACAATAAAAGATAAAACTATTACAACTTCTATTATTAAATATTCAGATGCACCTATTACAACTTTAATTTCATTAGTAGAATTTAAAGATGCTAATACATTTGTATTAGTAAGGTCTGATATTTCAATAAAAGTAAATCCTTCAGACATTCAAACAGAAGAAGACCTTAACAATGTTTTAAATAGTTCTGAAAATGAAAAAATTACTAATAATCTTATGACAGAATTAGATACTATAATAAAATCTATTAATTTAAAAGAAATAAGTGAACAAACAGAAGCTTCTAGTGAAACTACTACTAATTCTGAAGAATAAAAATATAAGGGTGTAGACAAAGTCTACACCCCTTTTAAAGCCTCTGAAAAAGTTTTTGTTATTAATTGTGGTCTTGTTATAGCACTACCTACAACAACAGCATAAGCTCCCATATCAATTGCTTTTCTTGCTTGTTCTGGTGTATTAAAATTACCCTCTGCTATAACTTTTGCATTTTTACAATCTTTTATAAGTTTTTCTAATACTTCAAATTTTTCTATACCTTTAGATTGTTCTGTATATCCTATTAAAGTAGTTCCTACATAATCAAAGCCTAATTTATCTGCTCGTATACCTTCTTCATAAGTAGATATATCTGCCATAAATTTCTGATTTTTATATTTTTCTATTATTTCTTTTAAAAAATTTTCATCTTGATTCATTGTAGCATCAACAGCTATAATATCTACACCTTCTTCTATAAGCTGCTCAACCTCTTTCATTGTTGGTGTAATATAAGGTATAATATTTTCATAATCTTTTTTTATAATTCCAATAATAGGTAAATTTACATTTTTTTTAATCTCTTTTATGTCTTCTATACTATTAGCTCTTATACCTACTGCTCCACCTTCATATGATGCCAATGCCATTTTACCCATTATAAAAGAACTATGCAGAGGCTCATTTTCTAAAGCCTGACACGATACTATAAGTCCTTTTTCCATAAATAAACCTCCTTATGCTTTTACTAGCTGTTTAGTTTTTAAGTTGTTCTAAAGTGTAAGTTTTATAGATAGATTTTGAGCCTCTTGGTGCTGTTTCATACATTATAGCAATATCATTATTTGGCAATTCTGTTAAACAAGAATATTGAAACTCACCACTATTAACTTGCTCTTTATATTTCCAATCTACATTATATCTTGTTTTTCCTTCACTATCTTTATATTCATCTATTAATCCAACTCTTATTATACCATTATTTCTATTTGGACCTTCTGGGCTAGATAAAATTATAGCATCTTTTCCATCTACTTTTTGGCTATAATTTATAACAGATATCATACAACCAGAGCCATTATGACCATAAGGTAAGCCCTTATCTTGTTTTAAAGGTTCAAATGTTACACCACCGTCAAAGCTATCTGCATAACCTATATAACCAGCACTACCTCTAGCATACATTCTAACAGTGCCATCTGGTAATTGTATTAATTGAGCCTCACTAGCTTTACCTGGGCTATCTTGTTGGCTTAAAGTAACTCTGTTTCCTCTGCTCCAAGTTTTTCCGTTATCATCACTATATATAACACCGCTTCTTTCTCCATCTTCGCTATCATATATAGGCACTAAAATTCTACCTTTGTATTCACCTTCTGTTATAGTAAATCCTCTTCCTGGGCCTGTTCCCATAAATCTTTCATTATCTCTTTTTAAATAATTTAAACACATTGGATCACTCCAAGTTTTACCACCATCTTCGCTTGATATAGTCCACATATAAGATGTTGAAAATACTTTAAAAATAGAATCTTTGTAAAAAATATTCATAGGAACTTCTTTACCATTGTAGCTGCCATTAGGATTTTTTTGTTTAACTTTTAATTGTTCTCCATTTTTATATAGGTTAAAATAACCGTCTACAGAATATTCTGTAGCATTACCTTGCTCATCAAATATTTTATTATCTTTTATATAATAATTAAAATTGTTAAAGTTTATTGTATCTTTGCTTGTTGTTAATGCTAAATATTTTTCACCGTTAATAGTTTTATAGCCTGAGCCTGCTTTTGCATTAGGATAACCATAGCCTGCTGGAAATACGTCTACTGTAAGATGAATTTTACCATCTAATCCTTGCACAATGTTTGTATCTATAAATGATGCACTATTAGATGTTCTACCACTATCGTTAGAATAATCTCCAAAATAATAAGGGAAAGTTGCTTCTGACCATACGTTATCTTTTAATGTCATTAAAGCTATATCAATATTGTTAGGTGAATCTGCTTCAGAGCCAAACCTTGCATCTATCGTTGCAAAAACCGTTCCATCGGCTAACGTATACATTGCAGGTATTCTATGATAGCTTGAACCTGTAGACTGCTCGTTAAAAATTTGTTGCCCACCACTATCATTATTTTGCGTAGATGCAAATGCTAAATTTGAAAAAACACTAAAACTAAATACAGAACTTAAAAATAATGCTAAAACTTTTTTCTTCATAAATATAACCACCTTTACTATTAATTATTTTCAATATTACCTACATAAATACTATTTGTTCTAACCCCTGGTTTAATCTCTCCGTTTATTAAAACAATAGAACTATCATCTTTTATTAAACCAGCACCACAAGGTGCATCAAAAGGCACTTTTCCTATAGTTTTCCAACTATCACTTTTACTATTGTATATTAATATTTCTTTGTTCCAATTATATTGGTATGGATCTAACCTAAAATAAATATCTCTAAATTTTTCTAGTTGTTCATCTTTTAATGTGGTTAAATTTTTAACCGCATTATCATAAACTGTTTTATCAAAACCACCTATAACTAACATTTCATCATCATTAATCTTTATAGAGCTAGCACCATATAATGATATTTCTTTACCATTAATATTAACAGGTGCTACCTTTTCCCATTTATTTTGGCTAATATTATATTTATATCCATCTGTATATATAATATCTCCGCCACCGCTAAATAAATAAATTTCATCATTTAAAACTTGTGCAACGGCCTGATTTCTTACAAAATTATCATTTAGAGTATTAAGCTCTTTTATAAAATTGTCATCTAAATTATAAGATATAAATCTATTACTAGGCTTACCATCTTGTTTTCCAAAACCAATATATAAAATGTTATTATGCTCAACTGCTATACCATCTGTTATAGTAAAAGGTAAATCGCCTATTTTTTCATATTTTATTTTTCCGTTAGATTGTGTAAAAAGTGTTATATCGTTGGCATTTTCATTGTTTGTGCTACCACCTATATAATAAACACCTTTATCTGTAGTAACAGAGCTACCGTAAGCTATTTCAAAGGGCAATTGTTGTTGATCAACTATTTGTATATTATTATCTTCATCTTTTTTTAACAAATATACATCTTGGTAAGTTTTTTTAGCTCCACCTTCTAAAACGCTTTTTTCTGGAAAGTTTGCTCCACCACCAACAATTATATAATCATTTATCTTTCCATATAAAACACCTGCCGTGCCTATATTTTTTTGATAGCCTTTTTGTGGCGGTAGCTCTCCGCTATGTTGCCATAATATTTTATTAATAGATTTTTCTTGGTTATCGGCTTCTTTAAACCCACTTAATGTTGTTATAAATATACTAGCTATTAAAATTCCACTTAGACTTTTCTTTAATCTTTTCATAATAGTATCTCCTTTAATATTTAAAAATACTATATTATAATTATTTAATTACTAAGGGTTAAATTATTTCTGTCTAGCTAAAAAATTATAATATGCACCTATCATACCTGCATTATTTTTATATTGAGCAAATTTTATTTTAGTGTTTTTTAATATTGGCTCTATTAAATATTTTTTTAAATTATCTAATATTTTATCATATAAATAATCTTTTTGAGCCATTATACCTCCGCCTAAAACAACGGTTTCTGGATTTATAACATAGCATATATTAGCTATGCCATATGCTAAATTATCACAAAGTTTGTCTATTTGCTCTATACAAACTTTATCACCTTGTTTTGCTTTTTCAAAAATTATTTTACCATTAATTTCATCTTTATTTATGTTTAAAGCATTTGCCGTATTTTTCACTAGAGCTGTTGTAGATGCAATATTTTGAAATGTATCGTTAAATATATTCATATATCCTACCTCACAACCACTATTTGAAAAACCGTTTATAACTTTGTTATTTATAATAATACAACCACCTATACCTGTACCTATTGTAAGGCATAAGCTAGAATGTGTATTTTTAGAAGCACCTACATAACTTTCACAAATGCCCGCACAATTTACGTCATTTTCTACCTCACAAGGAATGTTAAAAAGTTTCTCAAAAGATTTTTTATAGTTTATACAAGTATAGTTTGGGATAGACTCATTGGCATATATTATTTCACCTGTATCGGCATTTACCATACCAGCTGTTGATATACATATGCCAACTATATTTTTTTGTAAAATATAGTCCTCACATATATTTTTTACTTTATCAAAAATATATTTTCCACCTTTAAATGCCTCTGTTTCTGTTTCATTAGCCTCTAAAATATTTCCGTCTTCTTCTATGATACCATATTTTATCATAGTTCCGCCTATATCTATACATACATATTGTTTTTTCATATTTTCACCTTAAATATAGCTTTTTTTACTTTTGTAGGCTTACAAACATTTACGGCAGTCATATGAGCATCATTAGGATAACAAATTAAAAAATCTTCTTTTTGTAAAACAACACTTGTTTTTACATCTCCTGCAAGTGGTAAAAAATCATCTTTTTCTACAAATTGTTTTTGCTCCATATTTTTTATAAAATTAATATTTATAATTTCTTCTCCATCTAAAATAAAATGTATGTCTAAATAATTTTTATGGGCTTCCCAAAATCTTTTATCTTCTGTTTTTGTTTCATATTCAACTATATTTACAAATAGATTTTTCCCATCTATTTCATAGCTACCTTTATCTAAAGATGCTAAATCATTTTTATTTATATATTCAAAACATTTTTTTATATTTTCTGGTAAAAAACTATATTCTTCTATATTTTTTATGTTACTATATATCATAACAAAACCTCCCTTCTATTCTTTATAATAAATAGTTGCTTTTTCATTAATATTGCTATTTTGTTTAAAAAATTTACTTGCTATAAGCCCTACTACTAAAGATAAAACAATAGATATTATAGCATAAGACCAGCTTGTAATAGATGGCACTTTATATTTTATAAATATAATAACTATAGATGCAGCTATAAATGCTATAAAAGTACCTTTTGCATTAGCAGATTTTGTAAATGCACCTAAAACAAATATACCAACTAATACGCCTAATACTAAGCCCATAAATGCATTAAATGTTTCATAAGCAGATTTAATATTACCATTAGCAAGTAACATTGCAACAATTATTGTTAATATACCAACACCTAATGAAATATATTGAGCAAGTTTTGTTTGTTGAGCTTCGCTTATATCTTCTTTAATAAAAGGTTGAATATCTAAGCTCCAGCTTGTAGCAACAGAGTTTAAACCTGTTGATAAAGTAGATTGAGCTGCCGCATATATAGCTGCTAATACTATACCTGTTATACCAACTGGTAGCTCATATGCTATATAATGAGCAAAAATTTTATCTCTTGTAACATCTGCAACAGACGGATCGTTAGCATAAAATACTGATAATCCTGTACCTATTAAATAAAATACTGTTGCTATAAATAAAGATAAAACACCGTTAGTAAGCATCATTTTGTTTAATTGTTTTCTATCAGTTGTTGTTGTAAATCTTTGTACTATATCTTGGCTAGATACAAAAGATGCAAATGTATTAAAACCAGAGCCAACCAAAATTATAAATGCACTTGTTTTAAATATATTAATATCAAAGAAATGTTGTTCAGGCGATAAAAATTTACCATTGTGTGTAAGCTGGTCTAAAATAACAGGAAAACCACCATCTATTTGAGTTATTAAATATATTAAAGCAAATACAACACCTGCTATTAATATAGCTCCTTGTGTAAAATCTGTCCATAAAACAGATTTTATACCTCCTGTATAAGAATATACAATAGCTATAACACCCATTACAACAATTAAAATATTTACATTAATTTTCATAAGCGGTGCTAACGCAATACAAGGAAGGAACATAATAATAGACATACGCCCAACTTGGTATATGATAAACATAACTGCACCTAATATTCTAAGCCCTTTGCTACCAAATCTAAGCTCTAAATAATGATAAGCAGTATCTATATCTAATCTACTATAGATAGGTAAGAAAAATTTTATAGTTAAAGGTACTGCTATAAAAAGTCCTAACTGAGCAAACCATAATAACCAGGTATCTGCATAAGAGTTACCAGCCAAAGATAAAAAAGATATAGGACTTAAAAGAGTAGCAAATATAGAAACACTTGTTACCCACCAAGGAATAGTTCCATCACCTTTAAAAAACTCTTTTCCTTTCATATCTTTTTTAGAAAACACTATTCCAACTAATAGAACTGCTGCTAAATAAACTATAAGTATAACTAAGTCTATTTTCGTAAAACCAACACCAGAGCTCATAACTACTCCCCCTAACTCTAATTTATATTTCTTATAATTTATATATGTGAAAAATTATTAAATTTCTCACATATATAAATTTAAAACTTTTTATTTAAAATATTTTTCATACATAGCTTTTGCTTTTTCTTTTTGGCTTTCTGTAATTAGAGACATTGGCTTTTTACAATATCCTGCATCTACCCCTTGTAATTGTAATAAATATTTTAATGTTTGATATAAACCATTACCTAAAATATCTGTTATCAAATCATTTGTAATATTTTGAATTTCAAAAGCTTCTTCAACTTTTCCTTGTTGTGCCAATTCAAAAATTTGTCTAGCTCTTATACCATTTACATTAAATGTTGAGCCAATAGCACCATCTACTTTTAAAACTGTAGCAGGTAACATCATTTCATCAAATCCTGCATAAATAAGGTGCTCTGGATAGGCCTTTCTAAGTCTTTCTAATAAATAAAAGTCTGCCGCTGTAAATTTTACACCTATTATTTTCTCATTTTCAAATAATTCTCCAAATTGTTCTACACTAATGTTAACCCCTGTTAAAAATGGTATTGAATAAATTATAAGATAATTATCAACGCTATTTATAATAGTATTGTAGTAATCTTTAATCTCTTCAAAGCTAAATTTATAGTAAAATGGAGTAACGGCAGATATAGCATCATAGCCAAGCTCTGTAACATATTTTGCAAGCTCTATAGATTCATTTATATTTAAAGAACCTACTTGAGCTATAAGTTTAATATCATTTTTAGCCTCATCTTTTGCTATTTCAAAAATTTTTTTCTTTTCTTCTGTAGATATTAAAAAGTTTTCACCTGTTGAACCACCAACATATAAACCGTCAACTTTCATTTTATCAATATTATGTCTTACTATTTGTCTTATACCTTGCTCATTAATATTACCTTGTTCATCAAAAGATGTTAATAATGCACTAAATATACCTTTTAAATCTTCTTTTTTCATAGCTATTGCTCCTTTTTTATATAATATTAAATAAATTTTCATTTTTATTAAAATAATTTATATATATATTATATTTATGAAAATTATTTTAATCAATAGTAATTATATTTAAAGTTTTTAATATTTTTTTATTTACTTTGTATATATATATTTTTTTTAATATTATAATAAATAATTTTATGTTAATTATTTATATATTATTATTATTTATATATTATTTTTTGTTAATTTATTATATTAAAATTATTTTATTGAATTATATATTTATTATGATATAATAATATATATATTTTAAACTATGGTGATAAAAAATGAATATTTTAGAAATAATACAACTAAATTATCCTAAATTTTCTTTAAAAGAACAAAAAATAGCAAACTATATACTAGAAAATGCTAAATTTATAGAAAATATGAATATTACTATTTTTGCTAAAAATTGTAATGTTTCTACTGCTACTGTAACTAGATTTTGTAAAAAAATAGATTGTCAGACTTTTGCTAATTTAAAAATAAATCTTAGTTCAACATATTTAACTGTTCCTACAAGTAGTAATAAAAATAATCCATTATTAAAAGTACATTCTTTTTATAAAGATATTATTAATATAACTAAACATATTATTAATATAAATGATTTAAAAATTTTATATAATAAAATAAAAAAAGCTAAAAGAATTTATATTTATGGTCTTGGTAGTTCTGGTTTAACTGGTACAGAATTTATGTTAAGGCTTTTAAGAATGGGATTTCATTGTCAAGCTATTACAGATTCTCATCTTATGATTATAAATAGTTCTATATTAAATGAAAATGATTTAGTAATAGCTTTTTCTTTATCTGGTGAAACAGTAGACGTTATAAATGCTGTAAAATTAGCAAGAAAAAATAAATGTTTTGTAACTTCTATAACAAGTTTTCCTACAAGTACATTAGCACAAAATTCTGACTTCTTTATTATTGTTCCAAACTCCAATTTATTAACTAAAAATACTTTTGTAAATACTCAATTTTCAACTATATATATTTTAGATGTACTTACAACTATATTTTTAGAAGAAAAAGAAATGAAAAATAAAATGAATATTACAATAAATACTATTTTAGAAAATCAAAAAAAATAGGCAAATAAAAATTTGCCTATTTTTATTTTTCTACAATACCTTTAAAACCTCTACCCATTACTTCACTAACATTAGCAATAACAACAAAAGCATTTTCATCAATATCAGCTACAACTTCTTTAAGTTCTGGTATTTGTTTTTGTTTAACTATACAAAATATAACATTTTTTTTATTTTTTGTATACATACCATGTGCATCTAAAGCTGTTGCACCTCTATCAATAATATTTAATATGCTATTTCCTATTTCTTCATATTTATCACTAATAATAAATACTGCTTTAGCAAAGTCAAAACCATCTACAACAACACCTATAACTTTACTAACTATAAATACACTCATAATTGCATATAGTGTAGGTCTAACGCCAAATACAAGTATACCCATAAAAATAATAGTAGCATCAATACATAAAAGTATTTTTGATACTTGAATATATTTAAAAAAATTATTAACTATAATAGCTAGAAGGTCTGTTCCTCCAGTACTACATCTATTTCTTATAATAAGACCTAATGCTATACCATCTAAAACAGCTCCAAAAACTGCTGCTAAAAATATATCTTCTGTAAATGTTGGTAAAAAATCTGTAATAGCCAAACAAAATGATAAGAAAAAAGTTGCAAATATAGTATTACCTAAAAATTTAAATCCAAATGTTTTATACGCTATTAAAAACAATGGTAAATTTATTAAAATATTACTTATTGAAAGTGGAAATGGTATACCAAATGCTCTTTGAAATACACTATCTAATATAATACCAAAACCTGTAACACCACCTAAAACAAAGTGATTAGGTTTTAAAAAAACATTAAGCGAAACAGATAATAAAAAACAACCAATAACAATATTTAAATATTTTATAAATATTTTATTTTTTAATAGTTCTTTCATTTTTATCACCCTTTATTTTATATTTTAAAACTTTTATTATAAATAAAGGTAACTTTAACATTCTTTTAAATCTTGTAGGTTGTGTTATAAGCCTATAAAACCATTCTAAATTTAATTTAATAAATATTTTAGGGGCTCTTTTAACATTTCCACTCATAACATCAAAGCTACCACCAACACCTATCATAACTTTAACATTTAATTTTTCTTTGTTATTATATATCCATTTTTCTTGTCTAGGTGAACCTAGCCCAACTAATAATAAATCTGGACTAACTTTGTTTATTTCATCTATTATTATATTGTCCTCATTATCTTTAAAATATCCATTATGAGTTCCAACTATTTTAAGCCCATTATATTTTTGCTCCATCATTTTTTTAGCTAAAGTAATTCTTTCTTCACTAGCACCTAAAAAATATACTGTTTTATTTGTATTTTTTATTTTAGAAAAAATTTTTTGTGTTAAATCATATCCTGGTACACGCTCTTTCATATTGTAACCTAAAATTTTACCACCTATTACTATTCCTATGCCATCTGGTATATTTAAGTTACTTTTATTTAATATTTCCATAAACTCTTTATCTTCAAGTGCATTTATAACAAATTCTGGATTTGGTGTAAAAATCATTTTTTTTTCATTTTCTTCAAGATATAAAAGTACTAAATTTAAAGCTTCATTTAAATTTACATTATTTATAGGTACACCTAATATATTGCAAGTTGTAAAAGACATATTTTAAACTCCTTCTATTTTATTTCATATTCACCTTTTACTAAAAACCAAGCTTTTTCTGTAACCTTTACACCTCTACCATCAGACCTTGGTATTATAATAAGGTGATTTTTATTTACAGTACCTTTATTTCTAAGTTCTAAACCACTTGTTAAATTTGAAATACCTTCTGCACCAGGTACAACAGCATTTCCTTTACCACTTCTTAATATAAGCTCTGTACCTTCTTTACCATATATAGTTTGTCCAACCTCTACTAAAACTGGTTTAAAAATATTTCCACTTACTTGTTGTGTACTTATATTTCCACTTTCTACTACATCTTTATCAGAGCCTACTGTACCATTAATAACTTCTAATACTTGATTGATTTTATCATCTACATAACTTTTAGCTACTAATGGGTCTTCTGAACTTCCTGCTTGACTATTATTTGCAAAAGTAACACCTGTTGCTATTATTGTAGACGCTAAAAATATTTGTATACCAACCAAAATCTTTTTTTTCATTTTTCATACCCCCTAAATATAAGTTACTTTTTTAATCTTCTTATTTCATTTAATTCTTTATTTAAAAGCATTTCATTTTGTCTTGCTTTTTCTAAAAGTATATCTATTTTTTTAGCTAATATATCTTCATATCTTTCAATACCTAAAAACATACCTTCCATTTGTGCTGTAAGTTTTTTTGCATCTATATCACCTGTTCTAACATCTCCACCGTTTGGCATATTTAAAACATCTAAGTAATATTCTATTTTAGGGTCATATACAAGTCCTATCATAGGTACTTTTTTAGATGCTGAAAATAATAAAGTATGAAGTCTCATTCCAAGTATAAGTTTCATTTGTCCTATTATACCAAGTATTTCGTCTGGTTTATATAGTTGCTGTAATATATAGCTATCTTGTTTCATTTCATACATAACTTTTTTAGAGGTTTCTATGTCCTTTGGTTGTTCCATAGGTATAAAAAGAACTGTCTTACCTTGTTTCACCATATTATCACAAGCTTTAGCTATTTCTTTAATGTATCTATCACCATATTTAGCTTTGCTCCAATTTCTAACAGATACCCCTATAATATCTTTATCAAGTGGTATTTTTTCTTTTATTAAAAATTGTCTAGCTTTTTCATCTGATATAGACCTAAGTGTAAAGGCTGCATCTGCTGTTATATGAATTTCAGGTTTTTTTACACCCATATCTAATAAATCTTTTTTAGAAAATTCTTCTCTAAGTGTAATTAAATCTACATTATCTACTACCATTTTTACTAGGTTTCGATTAATTTTACCATTAACAGGGCCTATACCATTAGAATATAGCATTACTTTCTTCTTAAAAAGTTTTGCTAATTTTATAATACTTAAGTAATATAAAAGTGAACGTGTGCTAGTGCCATTTTGTATTAAAGTGCCTCCGCCAGATAGTATGATATCACTTTTTACAATAGCTCTCATCACTTCAATAGCATTAAACCTCTGTATAGAATTAATATTGTATTCAGTTTTTGTTAATTCAGGAATATGAGAAATAGCAGTTATATTAACATCTGGTGCCATTTCTTTAATGTTTGTTGTCATAGCCATTAAAGTTGCCTCATCTCCGCAATTTCCATATCCATGATACCCAGCTATTAATAAGTTAATCATTAATTATCCCTTCTTAATTTTTAATATTGTTATCTTTATAATTTATATACCAAAAATGCATAAGTACTGCCACTAAAAGCCAAAAACAAGATGTCATCATAGGCACTTCAAAAACATTTTCTACAAAGTTATGCACAATAACTCCAAAAAGCCCTGCAAAAATACCTATTTCTAATTCTTTAGATACTTTATCAGTTGTTATTCTAATAGTTCTTAAACCATTTACTATTATTTGATACATAAGCATTACAAATGCAAATAATCCAAAAAGCCCTGTTTCTACTGCTGTTTTTAAATAATAATTATCCATATAGAAAGTTTCAACCATTTCAGTACCAACAAGGTAAGATAATTCATTATTTATTGCAACAGCTCCACCAAAATGACCAAGTCCTACACCAAAAAGTGGTGTACCTTTTAATATTTGCAAACCTGTTATCCATCTTACAAGTCGTCCACCTCTCAAGCTACTTTCTATATATTCTGGACTTAACATATAAGTTATTCTGTTTGCAATTCCTGGTACTAATACTACTGCTAATAATCCTAGTATTATAACAGGTACTAAAAGTCTTTTATCTTTTAAAAATACATATGCTAAAATTGCAACACCAAAACCTATCCATGCACCTCTTGAAAATGTAAATACTAAACAACCTACCATCATTAATGCAAGAAAATAAAATAATGATTTTGTTTTTATATTTTTAGATATTACTCCAAAAGATAATGTTAAAGGTAATGCTAAAGTCAAAAGTGAACCTAAAATATTAGGACTTGTAAGAATAGAAAATACCCTTGTTCTAACTCCAGCTTCTTTACTATCCACCCAACCTGCTGGCATTTCAACTCCTATTATATATTGATAAACTCCATGTATTGCCATTAATGAAACTACTATAACAAATATAATGCAAAGTCTTTTTGCACCTTTAGTGTCTTTTAAAAGCTGTATTATAACAAAATACCAAAGTATGTATTGTATAACTGCTCTAAAGCCCTCTAAAGATATTCTATAATCTGGAGAATTTAAAATAAATACTACCAACATTGCAATTAAAAATAAAATAACTGGTAAATCTAAAGGTGTTTGTTTTACTCCCTCTTGGTCTCTATATTTCAAATATTTATAGCCCCATACTAAAAACATTGCTATAAATAAAAGTTCATCCCATATGCTTGCTATACTTGGTACAAAACTTCTAAGTACAAAATCTATAAAAGGATATAAACAAAGTATATATGCTATAATTTGATAATTGGCAAAGACAATACCCATCATAGCTAATACTAATGAAAATATAATTATCTTTTCAATCCCCAAAAATGCACCAAATATACCAGCCAATGAAAATAATATTATTAAAATAATTAGCGTTTGCTTTTTCACATCTTCACCAACTCTTGAATATTTTATAAATAAAACTGTTTTTAAAACAATTTGTATTTTTACTAAATAAGAAAAGTATTATTGATATTAATAAAAGTCCAGAAGTTGCATAATAATTTGTCTTATCTAAAAATACATTTGTTATAGTATAAGCTAAATTAAATGCACTTACTAAAGTACTTATTAATAATAAATTTTTTTCTTTTGTAGAATATTTTACACTTCTTAATTCAAAAAATGTACTACTACCTAAAAGACATTTTTTTATTGTTTTGTGTAAAAAATCCATTAATTTATCAATTTTATTTACTAGTTTTCTAATAAGTTTATAATATACACTATTTAAAAAATATGGTTTTTTATCTAAATATTTTTCTACTCTTTTATATAAAAAACTATTCTTAAAACAATCTGTTATTTTTTGTAAATTTTTCTTTAATAAACTATTATTATAAGGTATTATAAGTAATTTTTCAAATAATTTATAAATAAAACTTTCTTTTATAAATAAAGGCATAGTATACCTCCTATTCTGTTACACTTTCACTTTCTTCAGTTTTTGTTGTAACTTCTGTATTATTTGAGCTACCTATATCTTTAAGTTCTATTCCTCTTACTTTACAATTAGCCTCAAATTGTTGAGTTTTTAAAATAAAGTTATAATTAACTCTAACTTCTTGATTACCTGCTTTTAATATAGGATTAGAAGCATTTACTGTATCTTTTATAACTACTGTAATATCTTTCCAGATAGGGTGTTCTTGTAAAAGAGCTTCACCATCAGAATTAGTAGTAATATAAGCTGCTGGTACCATATCAACTGAAACTATTTCTGCATCTGTAAATACATTATTTGCTACAAGTTTATCACCTGGTTTTAAAGTTTCTGCTGCTTCTGGTACAATAGAGTTACCATATAATGTAACATATATTTCTTTTTTACCATCTAAAACATTTTCTCCTTCAGCATTTCTTTCACTACTAGTAAGTCTTATACCAATAACTGCTATAATACCTATTATTACTAAAGTTACTAATAAGTCTACAATATTTATAACACCAAACAATTTTCCTTTTTCGTCTACTATTTTACTCACTTTTTTGTCTCCTTTAAAATATTTTTATAAATGTCTATATGTGTTTTTGCCATTTTTTCATCTGAAAAATGGTCATAGGCATATTTATAAAAGCTTTCGCCAAAGCTAGACATAAGATTTTTATCTTTTAAAAGTATATTTATTTTTTTAGCTAATTCTTTACTATTATGTGGTTTTACTAAAAAACCTGTTTCATTATCTTTTATCATTTCTGGTATACCACCAACACTTGTTGCTACTGTAGCCTTTTTAAGTCTTGCACCTTCTAATAAAGCATATGGAAAACTTTCAGAATAACTTGTTAAAACATTTATATCTAAAACATTATAAAAACTATTTATATCACTTATAAATCCAAGCATTTTAACATTATCTTGTAAATGATTTTCTTTTATATAAGTTTTCATACTATCTTCTAATGTTCCACTACCTGCTATTAAAAACATAATCTTTTTATTATCTTTTAATAAATATTTACTAGCTTCTAAAAAATGTTTTAATCCTTTAACTTGTTGTAACCTTGCTGCTATACCTACATACAAATAATTTTCGTTATAATCCAAATTATATTTTTTTAAAAACTCTACTTTATCTAAAGTTTTTATTTCTTTTTGCATATTTATACCATTATATATAACTTTTAATTTTTTTTCACTAAAGCCTCTTTCTATAAGCATATTTTTAAATGCTTTTGTAACTGCTAGTATATAATCAAATTTTCTAAGTGCAATAGCATTAATTGGCATAAATATAGCCTGTTTATAAATATTATCTTTAAAATCTAGCTTATAATCACTATGCAGAGTTGTTATAAAAGGTATATTAAAGCTATTTTTTATAAAAAATGATATATAGTTAGCTCTAGCTCCATGACAATGTACTATATCATAATTGCCTTTAGCTATATATTTTTTTATATCCAAAATAGGCTTTAAACTATATCTTTTCTTTTGATGTATAATTTTTATAGGTATACTTGCTTTTTTAGCTTCTTCTGTAAAAACACCTTCCATTATACATAAAAGCTCTACATTTATGCCTTCTTTCATAAGCCTTTTAAGAAGAGTTATAACGTGGGTTTTTGCTCCTCCACCATCTCCTCCGCTTATTAAATGAAGCACTTTCATTTTATTATCACACCCCAAGGTATTTATTTTAATATTGATAATTCTACAAAATTATCAATATATTATACTATTATAATATATTACCTAATTTTAAACAAATTAATTTTTTGTAAACTTTAAAGCCATATCGAAAATATTAGCTAATTCTTTAGTAAGTCTTTTTCTTTCAAATTTTTCTATTACGTTAAAATCTGGTTCAAAATCTAATTTGTTTTGTTGCCACTTCTCATAATAATTTTTTATAATGTTTTCTATTTCTAATACATTATCTGTATTAGCTACAATACCAATTTTACTTTCTAAAACTAAATCTTTTGCTACACCATCTGGAAGTATTGCAAGAACTGGTCTTTTAGTATTCATATATTCAAATATTTTACCTGTATAAAAAGCATTAGCACCAATACCACTACCTTCTATTAAAACTAGTGCATCTGCACTTAATTGATGTTGTATACAAACATTATGTGGTACATAACCTATAATTTCTATTTCATTAGTTAAATTAAGACTATCAATTTGAGCTTGTAACCTATCTTTATGATAATTGCCTATAAGTTTAACTTTTACACTATTTTCTTTAATTATATTTTTATCTTTCAAATTTTTTATTGCATTAAAGAAATTATCTGGTTTTCTTCTTCCATATAATGCCCCTGTGTATACCATTGTAAATTTATCATTTTTAGGTTTTGTAAAATCCATATTATAAAAGTCTTCTTCATCATATCCATTTGGTATAACATAAAAATTTTTCCCATCTATACCATTATTTTTTATAAAGTTATCTTTCATAACTGGTGTATTAGTTATAAGATAGTCTGCTTCTAAAAGAACACTTTTTTCCATATTTTTTTCTATTTTTGTTCTAATAAGATTATGTGGATTATCTAATGTATATGGATTGTTTGTCCATTCATCTCTAAAATCTACTATCCACTTTATATTTGGTATTTTCCTTTTTATATATAATCCTAAAAGATGGTCGCTATAAGGTGCACTTGTTGTATATATGACTTTTATATTTTTATCTTGTATTGTTTTTAATACTTGTTTTTTACTCATTTCAAACCATATTCTAGCACTATCTGGTATCATTATTTTAGCAAGTACTTTAAAAGGTATTTTTAATATTCCTTGCATTTCTGAAGGTTCATAAGCCTTTGTTCTAATAATTTCTACACCTTGTGGTACATCATTTAAAAGAGTTTCATCTATTAATGTTGCTCCTTTTGTTTCTCTAGTAAATACAACTGGTTCATATCCAAAATTTATAAGATGTTTTACAAATTTTACACTACGTTGTACACCAGACCCCCCCATTGGTGGAAATTGATTTGCAATAATAAGAACTTTCTCCATTATTTTTCACCTAATAAGTAATAGTTTATATTATTTTTAACAATTTCTTCTCTATTAAAGAAATTTCTAGTATCTAATATATTTTTGTCTTTTAGCAATGTAGCTATTTTACTAAAATCTATATTTTCAAATTCACTATGATTTACACCTAATACCATAATACTAGCATCTTTTACTGCCTCATAAATATCCATATTATTTTCTACTTGTTCTTTAGCGTGTGGGTCACATACATTTACTTTTATATTTTCTTTTTTAAGCATATCTAAAAGATGCATAACTGGACTTTCTCTAATATCATCTATATTAGGTTTATAAGTTACACCAAATAAAGCTATTTTTTGTCCATTAAATCCTCCTAATATATTTTTAATTTTATCAAATACAAATTGAGGCATACTATCATTTATAAGTCTTGCTTGTTTAATAAGTTTTGCATTTTCTGATTTTTCTACTAAAAACCAAGGGTCTAAAGCTATACAATGTCCACCTACACCAGGCCCTGGGCTTAATATATTTACTCGTGGATGGTGATTTGCAAGTCGTATAACTTCAAATGCATTTACCCCTAATTCTTCACTTATTTTTGCAAGTTCATTAGCTAAAGCTATATTTACATCTCTAAAAGTATTTTCCATAACTTTGCACATTTCAGCTGTAGTTGATGTTGTAATAAATATTTCACCTTCAACAATACTTTCATATACTTTTTTAACTTCTAAGCTAGATTTTTCATTTATACCCCCAACTATTCGACTATTTGTTCTAAGCTCTTCTATAACTTTACCTGGTAAAATACGTTCTGGAGAATGGGCTACTAAAAGTTCTTCTCCAAGTTCAAGACCTGTTTCTTTAAGTATAGGTAACATTAAATCTTCTACTGTTCTAGGTGGTGATGTAGATTCTAATATAACAATACAACCTTTTCTTAAATGTGGTACAATAGCTCTTGTAGCACTTTCTACACAACTCATATCTGCTGTTTTATCTTCATTAATAGGTGTAGGTACTGCTATTATATATACATCACAATCTGGTGGGCAAGTAGTAGTTGCAGATAAATTGCCTTTTTCTACACATTCTTTAACAAGTTCTAAAAGTCCTGGTTCTTCAATTATTATTTCACCTTTATTAAGTGCATCTACTGCTTTTTTATTTAAATCATAACCAATTACTTTATGACCTTTAGAAGCAAACATAGCTGCTGTAGGTAATCCTACATATCCAATACCAATCATACAAATCTTTTTCATAGGTATAAATTCCTTTCATAATATATTTTATATAAAATATTTATAGTTTTTTACATTATTTCTATTTTACCACTTTTTATAACCTTTAACAATATTTATTTATAATAATACAATTATTTTCACAAAAAATTTACAAAATTAGATACTTCATAAAATATATTAATTTATTTTCTATATATAAAAAATACTATTTCATTTTTAATTTATTTACTATAATATTTATTTCATTTTTAGCTTCACCTGTAAAATATAAAGATAATGTATAAACCAACATACCAACAAATACTAAAATACATAATGTAATAATATTAATTGGTAAAAATGATTTTAACAATAATATAGATGCACCCATTATAAAAATACTTAATAATATTCTATATAAAGATGGTTTATTTATATTAAATGGCATATATTCTTTTGTACCACTTTTAGCTAATAAAAAGTATATGAAAAATGCTAAAAATGTACTTATACCTGCAAATTTATAACCAAATATTTTTATAAATACAATATTTAATATAATATTTAATATTCCACTTATCATACTTCTTTTAAATATTTCTTTAGTTCTTGCATTAAGTTCCCAAGGTTTTATTGCATATTCAGTAAGCCCTAAAAACATCATACCAAGAGCCACAAATCCCATTATACTGTGTCCTTCAAAATATTTTGCTTCAAATAATACTTTGGCCACAAAGTCTGAAATACAAAATACACCTACTACTGCTGGTAATGATATTAATAAATATGTTCTTATTGCATTAGATATAAGTATTTTTGTAAGTTCTGTATCTCCTTCACTCCAAGTTCTTATAATTGTAGGATAACTTCCACGCATAGCTCCTGCTGCTAAAAGTGTAAAAGCTGATGCTATTATAGAATAGTTTGTTTGATATATACCTACTTTATCTTCTCCTAAAAAATATTGTATAACATATATATCTGATTTATTTAATACAGAGGTTGCTATCATATTACCCATTAAAGGCATACCATACATTTTTAAAACATTTAATATTTCTTTATTAAAACATTCTTTTTTTATATGTTTTTTTATATCAAGTTTTATAAACCCTATTATTGCAGTTATAAAGTCAAATATTATATAAGATATAAATATCCATTCTATTTTTGTTATAAAAAGTTTGTTTAAAATAATTATTCCTAAAAGTTTACCTACTACGTTTATTACTGATAATACTAAATTTATTTTACTTTTTCTAACACCTGCTAACATTCCTATAACAAGTTGAGAAGTATTGTATGTAAAAAACATAACAAAACTTACAATAATAAGACTTATAGGATAAATACTAGTTATTGATTTAAAAAATCCTAGACTAAATATTAATATTATAAAACTAGATATTAAAAATACTAACATATTTACTTTAAACCAAGAAAAGAAAACTGTTGAAAAAAATTCATCTTGTTTATTATCTAATTCATATTTATTTATATATCTTAATACTGATTGTACTAACCATTGTATTAATACCATAGCAACAGTAGTTATTGCTATATTTATAGTAGAATATCTTCCCGTTTCTTCTGGAATGTATATATATGACATAGCTGATATAGTTAAAACTCCCACTATACCCTCTATAATTTTTGCTATCATATATATAATAGTATCTTTTGCCATTGCTTGATTTTTTGTATTTGACATATTATTACCTCTTTTACTTTTAACATTAAAACTATTTATTTAATAATTAATTTAATACTTCTTTTATATTACTTTCTATAACATCTATGTTACCACAAGGAATTATATTATTAGCATATAAATAAATAATACTATTTAACCAGTTATTGTTTATATTAAAAATATATGCTTTACATATTAACTCAAAATCATCTGATATATAACTTGCTAATTCACTATTTTCTGATATATTACAAACTTTTATAAAAATTTCTTTTTTTATTTCATTTATTAATTTTAAACTATCATTAGAAACTTCTAATTTTTCCAAACTATTATACAATTCTATCCATTTACTGTCGAAAATATCATTATCTCTTAAATTTAAAACATCATCTAAATTATAATCTTCAAATAATTGTTTTGTAATAATACAATTATTTTTTATTTTTTCTAATAATTTATGTAACATATTTAAAACTCCTTTATAAAAAAATTAAGGCTAAAGATTTATCTTTAGCCTATAAAAAATATAACATAATATTATTTATTTTACAATGTTTTATTAAAGTTTTGGTATAAAATTATAATAATATTCTAAAGGTGCATCATTTAAACAAGCCTCTATTATTTGTCTACCTAATGGATTTAATTCTTTAGTACAATATTTTTTAAGCTCTTTTTTGAAGAAATCTATAAGCATTTTAGCTCCTATGTCATAGGCTTCATTGCCTACTTCTGGTTGTCTATTAACTTCTAAAAATCCTTTAGGTATAAGCATACCATCTATTTTTATACTTTCAGGTACATAACCTAAAATAGCACATCTAGATTCTTTTAAAACTTCTCTTTTAAACTTACATCCTCCACGCCTAGATAAATATTCTCTAGTAGCCCATTGAGCCCCAAAACCTACTTTATAAGCACCTATATATTGATTAGGTATTAATATATATCTTGTAGATAATGTATTTAAAATTTGGTCTAAAAGTAAGTTAGCTTGGTCAACCATTTTACCAGTAGCAAAAGGCCAATAAGAGCCTACACCTTCACTTTTCATACCTCCACTATTATCAACAATAGAAGGATTTGCAAAACCTCTAGGGGATACTAAACGCCATAACCAAGCTAAAGCTGGTGGTAAAACATGTAACATACCTATTATACCATAGTTAGGATTTTCTTTAGTAGTTGGTGGAGTTCTAATTCCAAAACTTCTAATATCTATTTCTGTTGCCTCATTTATAACATTATCTTTAGCTTTTCTAGGTATTATAATACGAGGATTAGGACAAGGTACACCTGGTTTATCTTCTATATGTTCCCATATAAGACAAGTAGAATTAGGTACAGCATCTATATTAAAAAATACAAGTGGTTCTGGTGGGTGCATACAAATTTTTTCAGTTTCTGGTTCTGTACCATATTTATTTATATGGTCAACACGCAAAAACCAACCATACTCTGCATCTGCTACAACTAATTTTTTACTACCATTTTGTATATAAGGGTGAACCAAAGCCATATCATCTGTAATAGGATTAAGTTCACAAGTATCTGCTAAACTTACTAATGTTTCTTCTCCTGTTATAATATTTGTACCTAAAAGTAAACGTCCATCTTTTTTTCTATGAAAAGGTTCTGTCATTTCACTTTTACCACCACCAGATGCACCTTCGTGCATAATTGTTAAAGTAAGCTCATAAGGTGTAGTAATTTTAACTGTAGATGCATGAAGTGTATTCCAACCTTCCTTTTCTCCAAGGTTTAAAAGAATGCTATAAACACCTTTTTTAGCACTTGGTCCTGGGTATAAGTTATAAGAAAATACTTCGTGAACATTTTCTAATCTATTATGAACAACTATTTGTTTACCTTCATATAATGTATGTCTAAAAGGTGGTGCTACATATATTATAGCTTTAGGGTTAAATCCTTCTTTTACTTTGTCTGCTGGTATAAATCCTTGTAAATCTGCAAGACCTGCTCCAAAAAAAGCTGCATTTATAGGCATAATAGCTAAAGCTTCATAACCTATTTTAAGTTCATCATTACCAGCAAAAAAAGGCAACACTAGAAGTTCTTGTTGATTTTTTAACCATTCAAAAGTTGCTTCTCTATCTTCATCAAAAGGTTTATTAAATCTATCTTTATAAAGAGGTTTATCTGTTGGCATATCATCTGCTATAACCATACTGTTAGGGTCGCGTCTTCTAAGGCTAATATCTTTAAAATTTACTGCTATACCATTTTTACATCTTACAACAGTAGCCTCTTTAACTTCTTTACCATCTATATTGTATATAACATCAAATTTATTATTGTCTTTACCACCAAGTGCAATATTTAAAAGCTCATTTTTGCTATTTGGTACTATTATTTTTGCATTTGTATTTTTTAATATATTATCAACCATTTTAGGTAAAACCATTTTATCTAAAGCTATACTATGCATATAATCACTCCTAAACAATTTATAAATTAATATTATTTTAACAAATAAATTTATTTTTTGCAAGTTTTATTTTTATTTAATTCTTTTTTCGTAATTTTCTGACAATTCATTATAAAAATTTATATATGAAAAAAGAACAGCTAACGGAGCTGTTCTTTTCTTTATAAAGAGAAGGTATTTTTTATGGGGTTTACAGAAGAACTGATTGGGGGATGTTCTTAACTGTAAATGTGAAAATATTTAAGGGTTTTCACATTTAATATTATACCACATTTAAAATAAAAATGTTACCAAACTTTAGTAATTTTTTTCAATTTTTTTATATATTTTTACTATATTAGCTTCCATAAGATTCTAAAAATCTCATTAACTCATCTTTGCCTGTTATTTTTATACCTTTTTTTATTTTTTCTTGTTCTTCAATTGGTAAACTTTCTAAAGGTATATTTGTTATTTCTTTTAGATTTGTTCCATTTATTTCTTTTTCATAAAATATTCCTATATATCCATCATAATCTTTTATTATATAATGCTGTGTACTTTCTCCTTGAATAGTTTTTTGTAAAACTACTTCTTTAGGTGAAAAAGATTTTATTTGCCAATCTTTAAAATTTGTTTCTAAATCATTTCTTGTTAAATCTATTAAAAAATATGGTGGAACATCTTCTACTCTTTCTGTAATACTATCTTCTTTATAAAAATATTCATAAATCATTTTTGTAGAGGGTGTTATTTTAGCAACTGTTATATTATCAACTGGCTTTTCTTCTCTTTCAAAAAATTCTGTATCAGTTTCTGCTTTTTCTTCTACTATTTGAATATTATTTTCTTCATTATCATACATATTATAACCTATATTTATACTAATAATAGATACAAATATAATTACTATAAAAAATAAAACAAAATATATTTTCTTTAGCATTTTTTATCCTCCACATAGAAATTATATATTTATATTTTCCAAATAAAAGATAAAAAATACATCTTTGAATTATTTATTTTTATTAGTTAAAACTTTTTCTAATTCTACAATAACTATAGGCATAATACATAGTATTAAAACAACTAACCATTGTGTAGTATTAAGTGCTACTACTTTAAAAATACTAGCTAATGTTGGTATCATTATAACTGAAACTTGTAAAAATGTACCTATAATTAATGAACCTATTAAATATATATTATTAAATAAGTTTATTGAAAAAAGAGAATTTTCTGTTTTCATATTAAAGGCATGTATTAATTGTGATATACTAAGGGTTGCAAAAGCCATAGTAGAACCTATTATTTTTTGTTTAAAAATTACTGAACCTATTGCATATGCAAGTAACGCTAAACAACCTATCATCATACCTTCTAATGCTATTCTAATCCATCTATCCCTTGTAAATATACCTGTTTTAGATTTTTTTATTTTGCCATTCATTAAAGATTTATCTGGTGGGTCTATACCTAGTGCTATTGCTGGTAAACTATCTGTTACAAGGTTTATCCATAATAGCTGTATAGCTACAAGCGGACTTTTAAACCCTAATAATAATGCTACTAATATAGTTACTATTTCTCCTATATTACTAGATAATAAAAAGTGTACTGACTTTTTTATATTTTCATATATTGACCTACCTTCTTTTACAGCTTCTACTATTGTAGAAAAATTGTCATCTGCTAATATAATATCTGCAGCACCTTTTGCAACATCTGTACCTGTTATTCCCATTGCACAACCTATATCAGCAGTTTTTAAAGCTGGTGCATCATTTACACCATCACCTGTCATTGCAACAATATTACCTCTTTTTTTAAAGGCTTTTACTATACGTACTTTATGTTCTGGACTAACTCTTGCAAAAATATCATAGTTATATATATTTTCACAAAGTTCTTTTTCATTTATATTGTCTAACTCTGCTCCTGTTATAGCTAGTCCATTTTCTCTTAAAATACCTATTTTTTTACCTATTGCTTTTGCTGTTTCTATATGGTCACCTGTTATCATAACTGGTTTTATACCTGCTTTTTTACATTTAATAACAGCATCATAAGTTTCTTCTCTTGGTGGGTCTATCATACCTACCATACCTAAAAATACAAGATTTTTTTCTACATTACTACTTTTTACATCTATATATGTATCACTATCTTTATAACATATAGCTAAAACTCTTAAAGCCTCTTTAGCCATTGACATATTTTCTCTTAATATTTCTTTTTTCTTAGTTTCTGTTAACTTTTCTACTTTTCCATTTTCATAATAATAACTACATTTTTGTAAAAGTACATCTATCGCCCCTTTTGTTATTACTTTATAACCTGTTTTATTTCTATGTATAGTAGTCATCATTTTTCTTTTAGAATCAAAAGGTATTTCATTTACTCTTGGTAAAATTTCTTCTTCTTTATTTTTATAAACTCCATTTTGTATAGCTAATTCCATAAGTGCTATTTCTGTTGGCTCTCCTATTAACTTATTTTCAAGTCCTATTTCTACATTATTACAAAGACTAACCATACTATATAACATTTGTTTATCTTTTGTATATGTTTTTATAACTTTCATTTTATTTTGTGTTAAAGTTCCTGTCTTATCTGAACATATAACAGTAGCAGAACCTAAAGCCTCTACTGCTGGTAATTTTCTTATTATAGCATTTCTTTTAACCATCTTTTCAACGCCTATTGCAAGCATAATAGTTACTATTGCTGGTAAACCTTCTGGTATTGCTGCTACTGCAAGACTAACAGAAGTCATAAACATTTCAAAAGGTGGTATTTTTCTAAATAAACCTATAAAAAATATACCAAAACAAATAAGTAATGCTCCTATACCTAATATTTTACCCGTTTCTTCTAATTTTTTTTGTAAATTTGTTTGTTCTTCTTCGTGACTTATAAGCATATGTGCTATTTTACCCATTTCTGTTTGCATACCAGTTGCTGTAACTATTGCTTTTGCCTTACCATTAATAGCTAATGTACCACTATAAACCATATTTTTTCTATCACCAATAGAACTATTTTCTATATTTATTATATCTGTTGTTTTTTCTATTGCTGTACTTTCTCCTGTTAAAGATGCTTCTTCTACTTTTAAATTTGTACATTCTATAAGTCTTGCATCTGCTGATATATAATCACCATTATTTATAACAATTATATCACCTACTACAAGGTTTTCACTATCAATTTTTTGTAAAATATTATCCCTTATAACATTAGCTTTATGTGAAGACATTTTCTTTAATGCTTCTAATGCCTTTTCTGCTTTATTTTCTTGCATAAATCCTAAAATAGCATTTAAAAAAACTATTAAAACTATTATAATAGCATCTAAAAAATCTTTTTCACCTTGTAAAAAACTTGTTATAAATGATATAGCACCTGCTATTAATAATATTATTACCATAAAATCATTAAACTGTGCTAAAAATTTAGATATATTACTTTTTTTATTATTATCTTTTATTGAATTTTCTCCATTTTGTTTAAGCCTATTTAAAGCCTCCTTACTACTTAATCCTGTTTGTATATTCGTTTTTAATATTTTTTCTGTTTCTTTAATGTTTTTTGAATAATAGTTCATTTGTTCACCTCTTAAAAATTTATTTATATATTATATTAGCTTGTCCTATTTTATATGCTAATATTTTTATAATATGTATAAAAATATATTAACCTTTTTATATATAAAACATATAATAAAATAAGAATTTATATATAGGAGGTAAAAAAATGATTATTTTAGCATTAGCTTTAAGTATAGATGCTTTTGGTATAGGTATATCTTATGGTGTTAGAAAAATAGATTTTAAAGTTTTATCTTTAGCTATTATTTCTTTTATAGCTTTTTTATTTTCAAGTGTTTCTATATGGTTTGGAAATATAATAGCTTCTTTCTTTTCTGAAAAAATAACTTCTTTTATAAGTATTTTAATACTTGTAATATTGGGATTATTTATTATAAAAAAAGGTCTTGAAAAAAATGAAAATATAGAACCTATTTCTATACCTACTATAAATAATGAACATAAAAACTTATATTCTTTTTTTATAAAATCTTTAGGTATAACTATAAATGTTATTAAAACACCATCTATTTGTGATATAAACCATTCACTAAAAATAGACCCTAAAGAAGCTCTTTATTTAGGTATAGCATTATCATTAGATTGTATAGGTACAAGTATTGCTGTATCTTCCTTTGAAAAAAACACATTTTTATTTCCTGTATTTATTGTTATATTTCAATTAACTTTTTTACTATTAGGTACATTTTTAGGGAAAAAAACAATAATTAAAGTTTTAGATGAAAGTAAAATTTCTATAATATCTGGACTTATATTAATAGTTATAGGATTTTTAAGACTTGTTTTTTATAATTAAATATTGCATAGCTTATCAATTAATGTTAAAATTTTTAATATAATATAATTTTACTTGAGGTGAGCTATGAAAGGTTATATATATGGTTTTTTAGGTAATAGTTATCTTGTAAAAGGTGATAGGGAGCGTGCTATTATATGTTTTGAAAAATCTATTGAACGTAATACAAAAAATATATTAGCTATTTATAATTATGGTCTTGTACTATTACAAGATGGCGATTTTAATAGAGCTTTAGATTTATTTTTTAAATCTAAGCAACTTAATGACAAAAAAGCTAGTAAAAAAAGTCTTACTCCTACTGCTCTTAATAGAACAGTTCTTTTACAAAAAAATATACCACTTGCTATTGCTAGTACATATTGGCGATTAAATGATATGGATAAAGCTATAGCTACATTAGAGGATTTAAGAAAAAAATATGACTATGTTAGCCCTAATACTCTTACAACATTAGGATACTTTTATTTATTAGTAAAAGATTATGAAAAAGCTAAAGAAATTTCTCAATTAGCTATTGATGATGATGAAAATTTTGCATCTGCTTGGGATAATTTAGGACAAATATATTTAGAACAAAATGATTTAAAAACTGCTAAAGAAAAGTTTTTAAAATCTATTGAGCTAAACCCTAAATCTGTTGACAGTCTATATCATTTAGGAAATATTGAAGAACAACAAAATAACAAAACTAAAGCTTTAGAATACTTTAAGCGTGCTTTAGATTGTAATATAACTTCTTTAAATACCGTTTCTAGAGAAACAATTGAACAAAAGGTTAAAAATCTTAGTTAAAAAATAAAGTGAGAATGTATAATACATTCTCACTTTATTTTTTAAGGTGCATTAAATACTGGGTCACCTACTGTTTCCTCTTGTGTAGGTGGTTCTGTCGTAGTTTCTGCTACTGTTGTAGCTTGTGTTGTTTGTTCTTGTGGAACAGAAGGAACAACATTTCCTACTTCTTCTGGTAAAGTAGTAGTTTCTTTACTTACATCTTGAGAAGATGTTGTATTATCTGAAGGATTTATTATAATTGTTTGACTTTCTGTTTCACTATTATTTTCCGTTAATGTTTCTCCTTCACTTGTACTTTCTGAAGAATTAGGGTCTACTGTAATATCTTTTTCTAAATGTATATCACAAACTTGTGTTGGTGCTGGATTTTTATCTGTGAAATTAAATATTGATTTTATTTGTACACTTTCTGGTGGACAAAAATCTCCAGCTAATTTACCACTATCTTTACAAATAGAAATTACTTGATGTCTATCACAAGCCTTTTTAGGCTCTGTACCTTTTAAGAACATATCTACAATAACTCTATTTCCTCTTGGGTCTTTTTTACAATCATCTGTTGCTATAAGTCCTGAATCTAAACATATAGATACATCTACAATACCTTTTGGTCTTGGTCCAAAGCTAGCTTTAGGTAAATCTTTATGAATTTTTTCCATAACATCACGCCATAATACTAAATGATATTTATCATTTGCTATAACACGCTTTCCACCTACTCTAGCCATCATACTAGGTACTACATCATCATATCTATCATATCCAAACCATATACCAGCAACATAATAAGGAGTATAGCCTACAAATGTTAAATCTCTAACTTCTTGTGTAGTACCAGTTTTACCTGCAATAGGCATAGATATATTTTTAAATCTAGCAGCTGTACCTGTCCCTTTAGTAACAACCCCTTGCATCATATCTGTAAGCATATAGGCAGTTGTTTCTTTTATAACCTGTTTAGCTTCTCTTGTTGTAGCATCTAATATAACATTTCCATCATGGTCTAAAACTTTAGTATAAAGTTTAGGTTCATAATATTTACCACCATTAGCAATTGCTGCATAAGCTGCTGTAACTTCCATTTGTGTAACACCATAAGTTAATCCGCCTAATGCTGTTGCTAAATGATTATCATTTTCTAATGTTGTAAATCCAAAATTTAAAAGATATTTATAAGCTGCATCTACACCTACCATATCCATTGCTTTAACTGCTAATATATTCATAGATTGCTCTATACCTTCTCTAACTGTTGAAGGACCTCTATAAGATTGACCATACCAGTTTTTAGGGCTATAGTTTCCAATTTTTATAGGCTCATCTACAATAACACTCCCTGGCATTAAAACACCCATATCTATTGCTGGAGCATATGATGCTAAAACTTTAAATACTGAACCTGGTTGTCTTTTCGCATCTGTAGCTCTATCAAAACCTCTATTAACAGTTTTTTCACCTCTAGCTCCTATAAGAGCAGTTACATTACCTGTTTTATAATCCATTATAACCATAGATGCTTGAGGTTGAATAGAAAAACTTACTCTATCTGCAACTATTTTTTGATTTTGTGAAAGATTTTTCTCTATTTCTGCTTTTTTATTTGCTACAAATTCATCACCAGCTTCTTTAGTTTTTACAAATTGTCTATAATCTGTATGTTGTTGTTTACCTGTTGTAGTATCTTCAATAGAAACTGTATATGTTACATCATATTTATATACTACATTTGGGAAAAGTTCATCATTTGCAAAAGAACTTTCTAATATATTTTGCATATTAACATCTTTTGTAGAGTGTATTTGTAGACCAGCATTATATATAAGATTATCTGCTTGTGCTTTACTTATATTATGTTTTTCTTGTAAATCTTCAGATACTTGCTCAAATAATGCATCTTCAAAATATCCATGTATAACATTACCTTCTACTTTCTTTTGTGCATTACCATCTGACACTTTAGAATATAAATCTTCAGCCATTGCTTCATCATATTCTGATTGAGTAATCATACCTTGTTCTAACATATGATTTAATATTTTTGTTACCCTTTTTTTATTGTTTTCTGGTTGAGTTCTAGGAGAGTATAAAGAAGGGTTATTCGTTATGGCTGCTATACAAGCACTTTCTGCTAATGTTAAGTCTTTTGCATCTTTATTAAAATAACCAAGTGCGGCTGCTTGAATACCATTATACCCGTGTCCTAATGCAATTGTATTTAAGTAAAGCTCTAATACATATTTTTTAGCTTTTTCTTTACTTCCATATTTTTCTTCTAAATTCTTTTCATACATAACAGCTAAATATTGTTCTTGTATTTTTGTTTCTATAGTATTTCTAGTTACTTTTGTTACATTATTTTTTATAAGCTGTTGTGTTATTGTACTAGCACCTTGTAAACCTGTTGAACCTGTTAATTTATTTACTACAGTTGTATAAGCTGCCCTTAAGATACCTTTTATATCTATACCAAAATGTTCATAAAATCTTTCATCTTCTACAGCTACTACTGCATCTTGTAAGTTTACTGCTATTTCATCTAATGTAACATATTCTCGATTTTCTTTTCCATGGAAACGGTCTATTTCTTTTCCATCTTTATCATATACAATAGATGTATAAACATTAGGTTCTACAGATATAAGTTCTAAATTTGGTGAATCTTGTATTATTTTTACAAATATACCTGCACCTACACCACCTACTACAGCTATAACAATAATCATAGTCAATATAAAGCCAAGACAAGTTCTTTTAAATCTTTTCTTTTTAGATTTTTTTCTTTTCTTTTTATCAGATTCTTTTTTATTTTCTTTTTTTACTTCTCTTTTTTGCTCTATTTGGGGCTCTTTTTTATTTTGCCCACTAGAAACAGGTCTTCTTTCTAAGTTATTTCTTAAAGGTTGTTGTTTAATTGTTTCCCTTTTAACAGTATTATTTAACTTATTAGGATTGTTTCTAGCTTGTATGTTATTAGTCGTTCTAGGTCCTTTAACATTGTTTTGTTTAGTTCTTTCATTATTTCTTTGTTGACTCATTAAATCGACTCCTTTTCAAGCATATATTATACCAAATATAAATAAATTAATAAAGTAAAAAAATTAATTTTTAAAAATATTGTAACAATTTTGTTACAATATTTTTACATAACGTAAAGGTGATATAAAATGTTTCAAAAAAAAAGAAAATTAAAAAGAAAAAAATTTTTTAAAATACCTTTTCTTACTCTTTCATTATTATGTTTATTTACTTGGTCAATTTACTTATTTATTTTACAATTTGAAAATGAAGTTTTACCAACAGCTATAAAAGTAAGTCAAAAATATGCAACAAATATTGTAAGTCAAGAAATAAACAAAAGTGTAGAAAAAGTTATAAAAGACCTTAATTTATATACTAATGATTTTTTTAATAAAAACTTTGATGAAAATAATAAAAAAACTTATTTAGATGTAGATACTATACTTATAAATAATGTTTGTGCAAATGTATCTGAAGAGCTTTCAACAAATTTAAAAAACATTAAAGATACAAAAATAGAATTACCTATAGGTGTATTTTCTGGTATAAGTGCATTTTCTGAATTAGGTCCAGCTTTTACAGTTTATTTAAGTTCTATTGGTGATGCTATTGTTGACTATGAAACCAACTTTCAATCTGTTGGTATAAACCAAATAAACTTTCAAGTATACTTAAATATTAATTGTAGCATTAGTATAATAAATCCTATATATAAAAAAGATATAGATATATCAAGAAAATTAATGCTTGTAAATACTGTATTTGAAGGTGACGTTCCTAACACTTATCTTAATACAAGTACTTTCCCTTGACTAAATTTTTATAATATTATATAATTGTTTTATTGTAAAAATGTATATTATATACATTTAATATATTTTTATAGGAGATGTTAAAATGAATTTTACACTATTAAATACTGTTATAACTGGTGGTGAAACTGTTGCTCAAACTGCTAATACTACAAATCAAGCTCAAGCTGCTGCACCTAGTGGTTTAGGATTTTTTGCTACTTTACCAGGTATAATCATTTATATTTTATTTATTGTTTTAATATTTTATTTTATAGGTGTTAGACCACAGAAAAAAAGAGAAAAGAAAATGGAAGAACTTCAATCTGAAATTAAAGTTGGTGATTGGGTTTTATTAGATAGTGGTATATATGGAAAAGTTACTGATATAGCAGACCAAGTGTTTATTATAGAATTTGGAACAAATAAAGGTGTATTAATTCCTGTTATAAAACAACGTGTTGTATCTAAAGGTGAACCTAATCTTTCAAGTACAATAAAATAATATAATATATAGTTTTTTTGTAGGAATTGTATAAAAAGTATATTAAAAAAGTAAGATTTATTATTAATTACTAATAAATCTTACTTTTTTTCTCTTTTTTTCTTGAAAATATAAAAAATATATTGTATTATTTAATTGTTATTATTAATTTTTTTATTTTTACAAAATTAATATAACTAACCTTTATTTTACGAGACTTAATGTCAAGTTTACCCCCTAGTAACTAATGATTTTATTATTAAAAGCCAACATTTATGTTGGCTTTTAATAATGCTATAATTTAAAATAATCCTACTATATTTCCATTTTCGTCTATATCTAAATTTTCTGCTGCTGGTAATTTTGGTAATCCTGGCATAACCATAACATCACCTGCTAAAGCTACTATAAACCCTGCACCAGCCGAAACTCTAACCTCTTTTATAGTTATATCAAAACCAGTTGGACGCCCTAAAAGATTAGGATTGTCTGAAAATGATGCTGGTGTTTTTGCTATACATATAGGCATTTTATCAAGTCCTATTTTTTCTATTTGAGCTATTTCAGCTTTTGCTTTAGGTAATATTTTAACACTATCTGCACCATATATTTCTTTTGCAATAATATTAAGTTTTTCTTCTATTGATAATTTTTCATCATATAATACTTTAAAATTAGATTCTTCCTTTAAAGCTTCTAAAACTTGATTAGCAAGTTCTATACCACCTTCTCCACCTTTTGCCCATACTTCTGATAAAGCAAATTTTACACCTATTTTTTCACATTGTTCTTTTACAAAATCTATTTCTTCTTTTGTATCTGTTGTAAATGAATTTAATGTTACAACTATTGGTAAACCATATTTTTTAACATTTTCAATGTGTTTTTCAAGATTAGCAAAACCTTTTTTAACGGCTTCAACATTTGGTGTGGAAAAATCTTGTTTTTCAACTCCACCATTAAATTTTAAACTTCTTATAGTAGCTACTATTACTACTGCATCTGGTTTTAAATCAGCCATACGGCACTTAATATCAAAAAACTTTTCAGCTCCTAAATCTGCTCCAAAACCTGCCTCTGTAATAGCTACATCTGATAATTTTAAAGCAAGATTTGTAGCTTGTACACTATTACAACCATGTGCTATGTTAGCAAAAGGTCCACCATGTATAATAGCTGGTGTATGTTCTAAAGTTTGTACAAAATTTGGTTTTATTGCATCTTTTAGTAAAACTGTCATTGCACCATTAGCTTTTAAATCTTTAGCTGTAATAGGCTCACCTGATACACTATAACCTACTATTATTTTTCCAAGACGTTCTTTTAAATCTTGTAAGTCGTTTGCTAAACATAATATAGCCATTATTTCAGATGCAACTGTTATCATAAAACCATCTTCTCTTGGTACACCATTTATTTTGCCACCAAGACCTATTGTAACATTTCTAAGTGCCCTATCATTCATATCAAGAGTTCTTTTCCAAGTAATATTTCTTGTATCTATATTAAGGCTATTACCTTGATGTATATGATTATCTAACATTGCACTAAGTAAATTATTAGCTGTTGTTATTGCGTGTAAATCACCTGTAAAATGTAAATTTATTTCATCCATAGGTACAACTTGTGAATATCCACCACCTGCAGCTCCTCCTTTTATCCCCATACAAGGTCCAAGAGATGGCTCTCTAAGTGCAACAACTGATTTAACACCTATTTTATTAAGTGCTTGAGAAAGTCCTATTGTAGTTGTTGTTTTTCCTTCACCAGCTGGTGTTGGATTTATTGCTGTTACTAAAACTAGTTTACCATTTTCTTTATCTTTTAATTTATTATAAAGACTATTAGATGCTTTTGCTTTATAGTTTCCATAAAGTTCTAAATCATCATAAGTTATATCAAACTTTTCTAATACTTTTTCTATATTTTCCATTTTTACTTCATTAGCTATTTGTATATCACTCTTCATAAAAACCTCCTAAAATTTAAATTTTACATTTTAATTTTATCATATATAAAAATAAAATAATAGATATAAAAGTAAAATAATCAACTTTTTATAAATTTTATATAAATTTACTTAAATTTAAGGTTATTATTTAATTAAAATTATTACTTTTTTACTTTTAAAAATTAAAAGAATTATTGAAATTTTTAATTTAATTAGGTATAATAAAATTACAAATATATTATTTATGGAGGTATAAAAAATGGTTATATATAATGCTAAAGATTATAATGATATGAGTAGAAAGGCCGCTAATATTATATCAGCTCAAGTTATTATAAAACCAGATAGTGTTTTAGGTCTTGCAACAGGCTCTACACCAGAAGGAACTTACAAACAACTTGTAGAATGGTATAAAAAAGGCGATTTAGATTTTGCTAAAGTTAAAGCTGTAAATTTAGATGAATATAAAGGGTTATCTAAAGATAATGACCAAAGTTATGCTTATTTTATGAGAAAACATCTTTTTGACCATGTTAACATTGATATTAATAACACATTTATCCCAAATGGTCTTGAAGAAGATTCTAAAAAAGAATGTGCTAGATATAACCAAGTTATTAAATCTTTAGGTGGTATTGATTTACAACTTTTAGGTATTGGTGGTAATGGTCATATTGGATTTAATGAACCTGGTGAAGCTTTTGAAAAAGAAACTCACTGTGTTAAACTTACAGATGATACTATTAAAGCTAATTCAAGATTTTTTGCTAGTTTAGATTTAGTACCTAAGTTTGCATATTCTATGGGTATAAAAAATATTATGCAAGCTAAAAGTATATTATTAGTAGCTTCTGGTAAATCTAAAGCAGATGCTCTTTACAAAGCTATATATGGTGAAATAGTTCCAAGTGTACCTGCATCTATTTTACAACTTCATAACAATGTAACTATTGTTGCTGATGATGATGCTTTATCTATTATAAAAGAAAAAGGTCTTTTATAATAAAATAATTTAAAGAAAGGAATAGCCAATATAAAAATATATATATTTTTATATATTTTTGGCAACAGCTTATTATGATTATAAAAAATGGTTTAGTTTTTAATGAAAATTGTGTTTTTGAAAAAAAAGATATTTATATAGAAAATGGTATTATAGTTTCTAGTTTAGATGAAGTTTCTGATAAAACAGAAATAGATGCTAATGGAAACTATGTTATACCTGGTCTTATAGATACTCATATACATGGTGCAACTGGACACGATTTTTGTGATAAAGATGTTAGTGGACTTTTATCTATTGCTAAATATTTAAAAAGTCAAGGTATAACAGCATTTTGTCCTACATCTATGACTTTAAAAAAAGATTTATTAAAAGAAATATTTAATACTGCTACAACAGATTTACCAAAAGAATGTGCTAATATAGTAGGTATACATATGGAAGGTCCTTTCCTTTCTTCTGCTAAAAAAGGTGCTCAAGATGATAAGTTTATAATAAACCCAGAAATAAATTTATTTAAAGAACTTAATGAAGCTTGTAACAATATGATTAAAATTATTACAATGGCACCTGAGTGTGAAGGTGGTCTAGAATTTATTAAAGAAATGTCTAAAACTGTTAGTGTATCACTAGGTCATACTACTGCTAGTTATGACATTGCTAAACAAGCATATGATTTAGGTGCTACAAGAGCTACTCATTTATTTAATGCTATGCCTCCATTTAACCATAGAGAACCGTCTGTAGTTGGTGCTGCACTTGACAATGAAAATACTTTTGTAGAAATTATATGTGATGGTATACATATTCACCCTAGTATTATTAGAGCTACATTTAAAATGTTTGGTGATGATAGAGTTATTTTAGTAAGTGATGCTATGATGGCTACTGGTATGGAAAATGGTACTTATGAACTTGGTGGTCAAGAAGTTACTATGAAAGATAGAAAAGCAACTTTAGCTGATGGTACTATTGCTGGTTCAGCTACAAATCTTTTTGATTGTATGAGAAAAGCTGTATCTTTTGGTATACCTTTAGAGTCTGCTATTAAAGCTTGTACTAAAAATCCTGCTGAAAGTATTAACATATTTGATAAAATGGGTAGTATATCTACTGGAAAAGTTGCAAATATTGTTATTATGGATAAAGACTTAAATATAAAAAATATTATATAATTTAATTCCCCACTTATTAAAAGTGGGGTTTATTTTAATATTTTATTTTTGAAATATAGTTTTCTTGAAAATCTTTCAAATCCAATATATTTTGTAAATCACTAGATATTGAAATTGGTGTAAAATTTCTTCTTCTATCAAAAAAACTTTGACAAGTTTCTATATATCTATTAGGAAACTTAATAAGGGCATATAATATAGGTAAAATATTACCATCTATATAATTTATTTTAGAATATGTACTTAAAATATCTTCTAATTTTATATAATCTTCTGGGTGCTTTTTTATATATCTAATTATAAAATTTGCTAAGTCATATATAAAATGGTCTATCGTTATATTTTCAAGCTGTGTTAAATATGTACTTTTATTTCCTATTAAAATATTTTCTTCTTTTATTCTATTATGACATATCATACCATTTTTTATAGCTAATTTATTCAAATTTTCATATTTATTTTTATCTAGTATTTCTATTGACTTTATTGCATTATTATAAAAATAGTCAAAAGTTCTAATAAAAGCTAATTCAAAATCTGTAAGCTTCTTTTGCTTTGTAACTATTCTTTTCATCTTCTTTAAATTTTCTAATTTTTTTATAAATACTTCTTTTATATCTAAGCTATATATATCTTTATTAGAATAATCTGTTTTAAACCCTTGTGATAATTTGTGAAAATTTGCTAGTAATTCTATTGTTTTTTTAGTGTCTGTTTCTTTAGTTAAATCACATTCTTCTAAATCTATATAATCTGCCATAATATAAATTATATCTTCATTTATTACATATGGTAAATTTTCTTCTGAAATATAATAAAAATCTATATTATTAAAGCCTTTTTTTAATAAATGTTGCTTTATATTATGTACAAATACGATTTTGTCTGTTGAATAGTTAACTGGTCTTATTACTTTTATACCCCTGTCTGTATTACATATATACATATATTTTTTTCTACGAATATATTTTGGTTTAAAATTAAATTTTTGGACAAGAGTAGAAGTAAATTCGTCCATAAATACACCTCCCTTAAATTTCTTATATTTTATAATATTCATTTTAATAAAAAAATATGATTTATTATTTATTACTTTTATGGTAAAATTAAAATAAAAGGGAGTTTTTATATGAGCTTTTTTGATTTTTATACTGATAAAATGACAAATATACTTAATAACTTAAGTCCATATGAATTAAATAAAATTGGTTTAATGTGTTTAGAAAGACAATTTAAAACTTATTATCCTTTTATTTTAAAATTATTTTCAAATTAAAAATATAGAATGAAAAAAGAATATAAAAACTTTTGAATTAGCTAAAAAATAAAAAATAGTATGAAAATTGTAATACTTTATTTAAATATTAATATTAAAAAAGGTTAGAAAAAATCTAACCTTTTCATCTATAATTATGCTAAAGAATTTAATTTTTCAATAATATCTTCTTTTTCTGCAACGCCAACTATTTTATCTACTTCTTTACCATCTTTAAAAAATACAAGTGTTGGTAATAATCTAATATTATATTCAGCACAAAGTTCACCTAATTGGTCACTATCTACTTTAACAACTACTGCTTTGCCTTCCATTTCACTAGCAATTTCATCTATAACTGGACTTAACATTTTACAAGGTCCACACCAAGTTGCAAAAAAGTCTACCATTGCTGGAACTCCTGCTTTTAATACTTCATTTTCAAATTCTTCTTTACTACCTAATATTTTAGCCATATTATAACCTCCATATCTAATTATTTTAATTTATTTATTGTTAATATTTACATTTATAATATACATTATACTATAATATAAAAAATAATTCAATATAATTCTTAGTAATTTTCTATACTTACTTTTTCTGCTATATGATTTTCTTTTAATACTAAAGAACATATAAAATCAAATTTATCATTTTTATCACTTACATAAAATTTATGACTACCACCATTTTTATTTTCTAAATTATTTTGTTGTAAATAATTTTTCATTTTTAAAGCTGTTTCAAAAGCTGGATTTACTATTTTAACTTTATCCCCCATAACCTTTTTTATACTTTCTTTTAATAATGGATAATGTGTACAACCTAATATAAGAGAATCTATATTATAGTTTTTTAAATCTTTCAAATATTTTTCTGCAACATCAACAGTTATTTTATCTTCCAAAAATCCTTCTTCTGCTAAAGGTACAAATAGTGGACAAGATTTAGAATATACCTGTATATCTTTTATATTTTCTTTTAATTTTCTTTCATATTCACCACTTCTTATAGTAGCTTCTGTACCTATAACTCCTACTTTATTATTTTTAGTAACTTTTATAGCAGATTTTACACCTGGTTCTAATACTTCAATTATTGGAATATCAAAAAATTCTTTTTTTAAATCCTCATAACAATTAGAACTTACTGTATTACAAGCTATAATAATAGCTTTGACATTTTTTTCTTTTAAAAATCTTATTATTTGACAAGAAAATTTATATACTAATTCTTTAGATTTTGAACCATAAGGAACTCTTGCAGTATCTCCAAAATAAATTATATCTTCTTTTGGTAAAACTTCTATAACTTCTTTTACTATTGTAAGTCCACCAACACCTGAATCAAATATTCCTATTGGTCTTTTGTCAGTATTACTCATAAAACTTACTCCACACTTTTATTATTAAAATCTTCAAAAGCTAATTCTATAAGATTATCTAAAAGTTCTGGTAAAAGTATTCCTTTATTTTTCCATAACATATGATACATACTTATAGAAGTAAACCCTGGAAAAGTATTTATTTCATTAAATATAACTTTGTTTGTATCATTTTCTATAAAGAAATCTACTCTTGATAATCCTCTACCATCTAATGCTTTAAATATTTTTATAGCTTTTTCTTGTATTTCTTTAGATATACTTTCTTCTATATTAGCTGGTATTACTGTCTTAGATTCTGGATTATTATATTTTGCATCATAATCATAAAATTCTAAAGCAGATAAAACTTCTCCAACATTTGTAGCTTTAACATCATAGTTACCTAAAACAGCACATTCTACTTCTCTACCATTAATATTTTGTTCTATAATAACTTTAATATCATATAATAAAGCATTATTAATAGCATCTAACAATTCTTGTTTATTGTTAGCTTTTGATATTCCTTTAGAAGAACCTGCATTAGCTGGTTTTATAAAACAAGGATAACCTATTTCTTTTTCAATATCTTTATATATACTATTTATATTTTCTATTTCATATTTATATACCACTTTATAATTAGCTTGTTCTATACCTATACTATTGGCAATAATTTTTGTATATAATTTATCCATACACACAGCAGATGATAAAACACCACAACCAACATAAGGTATTTTAGCTAGTTCCAAAAGACCTTGTATTGTTCCATCTTCTCCCCATTTACCATGTAAAACAGGTATAACAACATCTATTGGCATAATTTTAATTTTATCACCAACTATTCTTATTATTCCTTTATGTGATACATCTGGACTTATAATGGCATTAGTTGAATATGCTTCCCACTCTGTATTACATATATTTTCTATTGGACCATCATATATTTTCCATTGACCATCTTTTGATATATATATAGGAATAACTGAATATTTATCTTTAGATAAATTTGATATTATTGTAAAAGCAGATTTTTTTGATATTTCATGTTCAGAAGATTGCCCCCCAAATAATACTACAACAACTTTTTTAGACATAATTAAACCTCTTTCCTATAACTAAATATTTATTTTAAATACTTTATTATATGCAAAAATAATAATATTGTTTTTACCCCAAAATTATATTAAATATGTAATTTACAAATAAATTTTAAAGTATAAAATTAATAATATTATAAACTAATATAAATAAAAATGCAATTAATTTTAAAAATATTAATTTAGTATTTTAAAAACAAAAAAGCCAGATACATTTCTATATCTGACTAAATCTATGAGTCACCCGGGGTTCGAACCCGGGACACCTGGATTAAAAGTCCAGTGCTCTACCAACTGAGCTAGTGACCCGCATTATTATTAAGGGTGGATAACGGGATTCGAACCCGTGACCTCCAGAGCCACAATCTGGCGCGCTAACCAACTGCGCCATACCCACCATATGTTAGCAAAAATGAACCAGGAGGGATTCGAACCCCCGACCCACGGCTTAGAAGGCCGTTGCTCTATCCAGCTG
>ERZ1643246.173-NODE-173-length-84721-cov-32.140411_pt1 | contig 84721 bp, 74 predicted proteins | sample MGYA00579265_ERZ1643246 | MGnify/ENA primary metagenome ERZ1643246 (study PRJEB29033, sample SAMEA4952261) | chicken gut metagenome | biome: Broiler Chicken; feature: Gastrointestinal Tract; material: Caecum | place: Ireland | collected 2018 | study: Broiler...
TTGACCTCTCGGATGCGAACCGAACGCTCTCCCAACTGAGCTACAGGCCCATATGATCTGCCGACCAACGGCTAAACTGTTATACCATAAAAACGCGAAATAGTCAACCATAAATTTTTGCGCCGCTTTGCTCGGCCGCGCCGCTGGCCGAGTCTTGTTTGATTTTACAAAAAAGTGAACATTCTGTGCAGACCCTCTTTGCATTTTGCGCAAAGCCTGCTATAATAAGGGTAACAAACGGCGGTACGCATGCCCGGCGCAGGACTGCATCCGGCGCGTGCCCGCCGCAAAATACGCGGGCGCTGGCGTGCTGCGCCGCCCCGTAAAGGAGGCTTGTTCCATGAAAGTTACATGCACAGGACGCAGGGTCACTTTGAAACCCGGTTTTATAGAGAAAGCGGAGGCTCGCCTTGCCAAGCTGGATAAGTTTTTCCCCGGCGAGGCCGAGGCACAGGTGACGGTGAATGTGGAGAGATCCGGCCAGACCGTCGAGATCACCGTGCGTGAGGGCGGGCTTATGCTGCGCGCCGAGAAATCGGCCGACCGCATGGAGGATGCCCTGAACGACGCCTGCGATCTGCTGGTGCGCCGTGTGGTCAAACAGCGCAAGCGCCTGGGCGACAAGCTGACCAGCGCCGCCGCCGAAGTCCCCGCCGCCGTGGAGCCGGAGGAGGATTACGAGATCATCCGCGAAAAGCACTTTGCCGTAAAGCCCTGCTCGACCGACGAGGCGATCCTGCAGATGAACCTGCTGGGCCACAGCTTCTACGTCTACCGCAGCGCCGACACCGGCGGCATCCAGGTCGTCTACCGCCGCACCGACGGCGGCTACGGCGTGCTGGTGCCGGAAGAGTAAGCCGTCCTTCTCCCCTTTGCCGGCCTGCGCCGGCTGAGCAAGAGCATACGCCAAACGGAAACTTCGCCTGTGCTTTTTGCAAGATACCGCGCAAAAAGCACGGGCATTTTTTTGCCATTCGCAAGAAAGAGAGGAATTTCCATGGATCTGCGATCTGCCCGACTCCACACGACCCCCTAACCGGCGGCTTTGATCCGCCGATCGGAAAGGAATGGTGTTTGAGAATGCTTTTGGACCGATCAACCGACAGACTGCTGTTTCGCTACGATCGCGCGGCCATGATGCCGCGCGGCAGGGAGGACAAAACAAGAGATGAAAGAGACGCAACAGGCCGGCGTGCGGCCTTATCTGCACGCGATCTACCAAAATAACCGGCTGCGCTTTGCCGTGACCCTGGCCGGGTATCTGCTCTTTGGGCTTACCGACACCGCCTTTGCCATCCTGCAGGGCGAATTTTTGAACGTGATGGTTCAGGGCAGTCTGACCCGCCTGGGGGTTCTGGCCGTGCTGCTGGCGGGGCTTTTGGCCGTCCAGTTTGCGGCCGCGTCGGCCACCTACTATCTCAAGTGCCGGTTTGTGCACCAGGGCATCGCGCAGTACAAGAGTTTTCTGTTCCGGCGGCTCTGCAAAAAATCCATTGCCGCTTTCCAGCGGGAGAGCACCGGCCGGTACCTGTCGCTTTTGACCAACGACGCCAGCTCCATCGAGGAAAACTACCTGAACCGCACCACCCTGCTTGTGACGATGGCCTTTACCGTCGTCACGTCGCTGACCGCCATGGTGGTGCTGAGCTGGAAGCTGACGCTGCTCAGCCTTTTTCTCAGCCTGATCCCCGCCGCCGTCTCCGCCGCCATGAGCGGCGAGCTGGCCCGCCGCGAGAGGGCGGTCAGCGACCGGAACGAGCATTTTGTGGCCGCGGTCAAGGATTTTTTGACCGGATTTGCGGTGGTCAAGAGCTTCAAGGCCGAGGACGAGATGAGCGCCCGCTTTGACGAGATAAACCAAAAGACCGAGCTTTGCAAGCAGCGCCGCCGATGGTGGGACTGTTTTGTGGCGGCCGCCGGCGACCTTTCCTCCTCCGTCTTTATGTTCGGCCCCTACTTTGCCGGCGCGCTGCTGGCGCTGAACGGCGAGATCGCAGTGGGGACCGTGGTGTCAGTGGCGAACCTGTGCGGCTCCATCTCCTGGTCCATCCGGGATTTTCCCGGCTTCTGGGCCGGCCGCAAGGCGGCCAGGGCCTTGATTGACAAGGCGGCCTGTGCAGCCGAGGAGCACGCCGGGCGCAGCGGGCGGCCCATTGCGCCGGTATTGAAGGAGGGCATCCGGCTTTCCCACGTCAGCTACCGCTACGACGGCAGCAGCGCCGAGGCGCTGCGGGATGTCTCGCTGGAATTTGAGGCCGGCAAAAGCTACGCCGTCGTGGGCGGGTCCGGTTCCGGCAAATCCACGCTGCTCAGCCTGCTGATGGGCGCCAGCGCGCAGTACGGCGGCAGCATCGCCATCGACGGGCAGGAGCTGCGGGACATCGACCCTGACAGCCTGTACGACCTGTGCAGCCTGATCGGCCAGAACGTGTTTTTGTTTGACGACACGGTGGCCAACAACATTACCATGTTCCGGCAGTTCCCCGCCGACGCGGTGGAGCGCGCGGTGCAGCGCAGCGGCCTGGCGCCCCTGGCGGCCGAGCGCGGGCTGGACGCCCCCTGCGGCGAAAACGGCTGCCGGCTTTCGGGCGGAGAGCGGCAGCGGGTATCCATTGCCCGGTGCCTGCTGCGTGGCACGCCGGTGCTGCTGCTGGACGAGGCCACCGCCGCGCTGGACAACCAGACCGCCTTTGCGGTGACGCAGGCGGTCCTGGACCTGGACGGCCTGACCCGGCTGGTGGTGACCCACCGCCTGGACGACGCCCTGCTGCGCCGGTACGACGAGATCATTGTGCTGCGGGACGGCGCCGTCTGTGAGCGCGGGCACTTTGACCAGCTGATGCGCCGGATGGGATATTTCTATTCGCTGTACACCGTCAGCAAGGGATAAGCAGCGGCAAAAAGGCGCCGGCTGCGGGCAGAAGTCTATACTGCCCGCAGCCGGCGCTTTGTACTTGCGGCATTTTTATGGTATACTGCTGCCAGAGCGGCTTAGTAGCAGACCTGCTGGTTGTAGGGGTCATAGTGGGGCATGCGCCCGCTTTGGCGCATGGAGCAGGCGTCGCCGGCGGTGATGATGATATGGTCCAGCACGTCGATGCCCAGCAGCCCCAGTGCCTTGACGATCTGCGCGGTGGCGGCAAAGTCCGCCTCCGACGCGGCGGCCAGGCCGGACGGGTGGTTGTGGGCCAGCAGGGCGCAGGTGCAGCCGGTGGCCACCGCCGCGCGGGCCAGGCGGTTGATGTCAAACGTCACCTTGTTGGGCAGGCCCTCGGCCACGCGGATGTCCCGCAGCGGCGTGCAGTGGTCGTCCATGGCGATCAGGTACAGCGCCTCCTGCTGGAGGCCGAAAAACAGCGGCCGGACGTACTCGATGGCCTGCTCGGTCTGTTTCAGGCTGACGCGGCGGCCCCGCTTGTGCAGGCTGTAGTACCGGGCAAAGCCCAGCACCCCGTGGATCAGCCGGGCGCTGGCCGGGCCAATGCCCTCCACCTGGGCAAGCTCCTCCTCGCCGGCTTCCAGCACGGCGCAGAAGCTGCCGAACCGCTGGATCAGCGCATGGGCGATGGGGTTGGTGTTTTTGCGCGGGATGGCAAAAAACAGCAGATATTCCAGCGCCTCGTGCTCGGCCAGGCTTTCCAGGCCGTCGCGCTGGACGCGGGCCTGCATGCGGGCGCGGTGGTCGGCATGGATGGGTTTTGACGGTTTGGTCTGCTTGGGTTCCGGCATAACGCACATTCCTGCAATGGGGCCGCGCGGCGGTGCGCCGGCTGCGGCTGTCGTTTTTTGGCGCTGCCGCAAGGGACGGCGCCGCTTCCTGTTGGTTCCATTATACACGCAGACGCGGATTTTGAAAAGAGAGGCATAGCATGAAACAGTTTACCGCCGGCGAAAACGAAAACGGCGTGCGGCTTTCCCGCTTTGTGGAGAGCGTGACGGAAAACCTGCCCCGGAGCCTTTTGTACAAGAGCTTCCGCAACAAGCGCATCAAGGTCAACGGCAGGCGGGCCGAGCCGGACGCCCGGCTGTGCGCCGGCGATGTGATCGAGCTGTACATCAACGACGAGTTCTTCCCTGCCCGGCCGGCGGTGAAAAAGCCGGCGCCCCGCCGCCAGCCGCCGGTCACGGCGGTGTACGAGGATGACAGCATCGCGGTGCTGTACAAGCCCGCGCATCTTTTGTGCCACAGCGACCGCACCGGCGACGCCAACCTGGTGGACGCCTTTGCGGCGCAGCTGGAAGCCCAGGGCAAGTACGACCCAAAAGCCGAAAACCGCTTTGCCCCCGCCATCTGCAACCGGCTGGACCGGGGCACCGAGGGGCTGGTGATCGCCGCCAAAAGTTATGCGGCGCTGCGGGACATGAACGCCATCATCCGGGAGGACCTGCTGAAAAAGGAGTACCTGACCATCACGGTGGGCGCGCCGCCCCAGGGGCGGCACACTGCCTGGCTGCAGCACAGCGAGAAGGGCAACAAGGTGCGCATCCATGCCCGCCAGAGCGAGGGGTACAAGCAGATCATCACCGACGTGACGGTGATCCGGCAGGCCGGGCCGTTTGCGCTGTGCCGCATCGGGCTGGTGACCGGCCGCACCCATCAGATCCGCGCCCACCTGGCCTATCTGGGCCACCCGGTGCTGGGGGACATTAAGTACGGGAACCGCAAAATGAACGAGCGCACCGGCTTAAAGACCCAGGCCCTGTGCGCCCAGCGGCTGACCTTTGGCCGCATCCCGGAGGAGAACTCCCTGCACTATCTGTCCGGCCGGGTCGTCAAGCTGGACGACCCGGAGATCGTGAAAGTGTTTGACCGGCTGGGCGCAGCGGACGGCCGCCCCGCCCGCTGAACCGCTCACAGCAGCGCAAGCCGCCAGAGGCAGACTGCGTGCAGCAGGGCCATAAAAAGCGGGCCTGCAGTTTTCGGCCGGCTTTTGCTGTACAGGCCGATGCCGCCGTCGATCAGCTGCACCGCCAGCATGGCGGCTGTGACCGCCCCCAGCAGGGGCCTGGAATATACCGCCAGCGGGATCAGCGCCAGCAGCACCAGCGCGGCGCTGCGCGCCAAAAGATACAGAGCATTCAGGCGCTCGTTTCCCTGCCCGGCCCGGACCCTGCCGGCCGAAAAAACCAGCCCAAGCCCTGCGCTGCACAGGGTAACTGCCGCTGCAACCCAATATTCCATCTGTGTTCCTCCTGCACCAACCGTGGGGGCAAAAACACGACCGCCGCCGCACGCAGAGCCTTGGGGCCCTGTGTGCGGCGGCGGTTTTGTTTGTTTTTATGCGATCAGCAGCCGGTAGATCACGGCAAACGCCACGATCAGCGCGCAGATCACCGCGGTGATGGGCGGCGCCCAGTGGATGATGCGCTCGGCCATCACGTCGTCGGGGCTTTCCTCGCTGTCGTCGGCATAGCGGCCGCGGCGGCGGGGCGCGTAATCGTCGTCATCCTCGTCCTCATCGTCGTAGTCCAGCTCGCCGGACTGCTCCTCGGTGTCGAACATGCGGGTGCTCTCGTCGTTGTCCTCGTCATCGTCCAGGATGCCGCCCCGGCTGGCGTAGCGGCGCACGCGGGCCAGTTCGGGGTTGTCCTGCTCGGCCTGGGGGTCAAACTGGGCGGTGGCCTCCTGCTGCTCGATGGCGGCCTGGGCTGCGGCGGCGGTGGCGGCGGCCGGGTCGGCCGGGCCGTTGGCCACCTCGTTGATCTCCCGCTGCTGCTGTTCGGCAGCCTGGCGGGCCTCCTCCAGCACGCGGGTCAGCGCCGCCTTGATAAAGGCACGGTCGCCGCCGCACTCGCTGCAGACCTGGGTGTTTTCCTCGTTGGGGTGGAAGGCGCCGCAGGCGCAGAACCAGCCCTGCTCGATATCCTGGGGCACGCAGACCAGCTGGTCGTTGCCGGCGCGGGCCTGCAGCGTTTTGGCGATGGAGGCCGGCAGCATGCGCGGGGTCTGCAGGCGCACCCGCTTGTAGCTGCGCAGATCGACGCCGCGGCCGTTCAAAAAGGCGCGGTCCTGCTCGATCTCGACGCTGGACACCGGCGTATCACTGACATAGACGGCGTCGTCGCTGCCGAACAGGTCGCCGGGCTGGGCTTCCAGCTGCTCGTAATAAAAATCATCCTCGCACAGCACCTGGCCGGCGGCGTCCTTGCACTTGAAATGGATCACAAGGCCGGTCAGCGGCTCGGTGCCTACATTTTTGAAGGTCAGGCAGACAGCGATCTCACCGGTCACGTCGCCTTTCAGCAGCTCCACGCGCACAAACTGCACCGGGCTGCCCGCCGAATAATAGTTTGCACGGGACTGCGCCATCAGCGAAAAATTTTGATCCATGCTTCACTCACCTTGCTTTTGATAGTTGCTCCTCTTGCAGGCCCGGCCGGCTGCCGGGCCGCTGTGGTACAGGGGGGTTCAGGCCTGGGGCGGGGCGGCGTCCTCCGCCGCATCGGCGGGGCCGGCCGTACCGGCGTCGGCGGGCGTTTCCGCGGCGGCCGGGGCTTGCGCGCCCGCATCGTCCGCACCGGTGTCCGGGTCGGCGTCGTAGTCCACGCCGCTGGACTCCATGATATCGCGGAACTCCTCGCCGGAGATCTTCTCCTTCTCGATCAGCACGCGGGCCACCTCGTGCAGCTTATCCATATGCTCGGACAGGATGCGGCGGGCGCTCTCGTAGGATTCGTCCATGATGTCGCGGATCTCGTTGTCGATCTCGGAGGCGATGGTCTCCGAGTATCCCTTGCCCTGGGCCAGGTCGCGGCCCAGGAAGGTCTGGTTGGGGTCGTTGCCGTAGACCACCGGGCCCAGCCGCTCGGAGAAGCCGTAGCGGGTGACCATGGCGCGGGCGGTGTCGGTGGCGCGCTCCAGGTCATTGGACGCGCCGGTGGAGATATCCTCCAAAACCAGCTGCTCGGCCACGCGGCCGCCCAGCAGGCAGACGATGTCCTCGTGCATGGCGGTGCGGGTGACGTAGCTGGGCTCCTTGTCCGGCAGGTACATGGTGTAGCCGCCGGCGGCGCCGCGGGGGATGATGCTGATCTGATGCACCGGGTCATGGGTGGGGCAGAAATAGCCGGTGATGGCGTGGCCGGCCTCGTGATAGGCGGTCAGGCGCTTTTCCTTGTCGGTGACGACGCGGCTCTTCTTCTCAGGGCCGGCCACCACCTTGATGGAGGCCTCCTCGATCTCCGGCTCGGTGATGGCCTTTTTGCCCTTGCGGGCGGCCAGCAGGGCGGCCTCGTTGACCAGGTTCTCCAGGTCGGCGCCGGAGAAGCCGGCGGTGGACTGGGCGATGGTCTTGAGGCTGACGTCCGGGCCAAGGGGCTTGTTTTTGGTGTGGACGCGCAAAATCTCCTCGCGGCCCTTGACGTCGGGCAGGCCCACATAGACCTGGCGGTCAAAACGGCCGGGACGCAGCAGCGCCTTGTCCAGGATATCGGCGCGGTTGGTGGCGGCCATAACGATGACGCCGTCGTTGGCGTCAAAGCCGTCCATCTCCACCAGCAGCTGGTTCAGCGTCTGCTCGCGCTCGTCGTGGCCGCCGCCCAAACCGGTGCCGCGCTGGCGGCCCACCGCGTCGATCTCGTCGATAAAGATGATGCTGGGCATCGTCTTTTTGGCTTTTTCAAACAGGTCGCGCACACGGGAGGCGCCGACGCCCACGTACATCTCCACAAAGTCGGAGCCGGAGATGGCGTAGAAGGGCACGTCGGCCTCGCCGGCGCAGGCGCGGGCCAAAAGCGTTTTGCCGGTGCCCGGAGGGCCCACCAGCAGCACGCCGTGGGGGATGCGCGCGCCCAGAGAGTTGAACCGCTCCGGCGCCTTGAGGAACTCGACGACCTCCTGCAGTTCGGCCTTTTCCTCCTCGGCGCCGGCCACGTCGGCAAAGGTTGCCTTGCGCTGGCTTTCCTGCTGGTCCTTGACCTTGGCGCGGCCCACGTTCATGATGCCGCTGCCGCCGGCGCCGCTGCGGTACATCGAGATGAACAGAAACGCCACGCCGCCGATCATGACCACATAGAGCACGATCTCCATCCAGGGGATGGAAGCGCGCACCGGCGTCATGTCATAGATCATGGGGGCGTCGGGGTTGGCCTCGTTGTACTGCTCGATATATCCTTCGCTGCGCAGGGTGCTCAGGAAAAAGTCGATATAAGGCAGGCGGTAGGTGGCCAGCACGGTACCGCCGTTCTGGGGGCCGTAATTCTCGTCGGCGCCGGCCAGCTCCTGCAAAAGGCCGGTGGACTCGCCGGCAGGAAGGGCGTTCTCCGGCAGGGGCTTGTCGCCCTCTTTCAGGCTCAGCTCAATGGTGCCGGTGTTCAGGTCCAGCTCAAAAGCCGTGACCTGGTTGTTCTCGAAATACTCGATGACATCGGAATAGGCCATGGTGCTGGGTTCCGAGCCGGACAGCGACGAGTACATCGTCACCATCACAAGGGCAAGCACCAGCACGATGGCAATGATGATGCCACCGCTGAAACGAGGTTTTTGCTGCAAAAAATCAACTCCTACTCTTTAGGGTGCCGCGGCCGGGGACGCCGGATGCCGATGCCGGCAGCCGTCCCTCCTCCCCTGCCGCAGCAGGCTTTATTTGTTGTACACCTGGGGCTTGAGAACGCCCACGTACGGAAGATTGCGGTATTTTTCGTCGTAGTCCAGGCCGTAGCCCACCACGAACTCGTCGGGGACGTCGAAGCCTTTGTAGTCGGGTTCGATGTCCGCCTGGCGGCGGCTGGGCTTGGAGAGGATGGCGCAGATCCTGACGCTGTTGGGGTTGCGCATCTGGAGCATGGGCACCAGATGGGACAGCGTGACGCCGGTGTCCAGGATATCCTCCACGATCAGCACGTCCTTGCCGGTCAGGTCCTGGTCCAGGTCCTTGATGATCTTGACCAGGCCGGTGGTGGTGGTGTTTGCCCCGCCGTAGCTGGACACCACCATAAAGTCGATGCCGCAGGGGATGGTCACCGCCCGCATCAGGTCGGCCATGAACACCACCGCGCCCTTGAGGATGGAGACCAGCAGCAGGTCGCGCCCCGCGTAGTCGCGGCTGATGGCCGCGCCCAGCTCGGCAACTTTGTCCCGAAGCTGCTGCTCCGATACCAGAATATGGTCGATATCCCGATTCATGTCATACATGGCAGTTCATTCCTCCGTATCGCGCCAGGCCCGCACCACGCAGACGGTGCGGGTGGCCGCGGTGGGGGCAAGCCCCTCCGCAAAGCCGCAGCCCCACAGCCAGACGACCTCGCTGCCATCCGCCAAAAGCGGCGCCAGCGCCCGGTCCGCCTGGCTTGTGCCAAGCTCGTTGAACAGTTTTTTGAGCGATTTGCTCACGTGCCGGCCGGCGGGGCGGAAAAAATCGCCCGGCTGACGGGTACGCAGCTGAATACTCTTTTGTATTTTATCATAATCTGCGCAACAGTTTAAGTCTTTTTTGAAAATTGGTGCATTTTTCAGAAATTCTTCATATTTTTGCCTCTCGATCTGCAGGCAGTAGCCCCCCGGCAGGCGGTAAATGCCGGGCAGGGCGGGCTGCGGCGGCGCGGGCGGCGGCAGCGTGCCGGGCGGCGCCACCCGCACCAGCGCGCCGTTTTTGACCTTGTAGGTCACCTGGGGCGTCAGCTGCAAGGCGCCCTCGCCCCGCAGCACCAGGAAGCGCAGCAGGCTGACATACTTTTCCTCGGCGTCCCGCACCGGGACGATCAGGCTGTGCAGCGCGGCTTTCAGGATGGGGCCGTCGGCGGCGCGCAGGCGCTCGATGTCGTAGCCGTCGCCCAGGTCCGCGGCCTGCAAAAGCGCGGCCGCCTCGCCGGAAAGCCAGTCGTCCAGTTCCTGCATCTGGCGGCAGAACCGGCCGATGGACCGCTCGGCCGCCGGGTTGACGCCGGCCAGCGCCGGCATGGCATGGTGGCGGATGCGGTTGCGGGCGTAGTCGTCGGTCTCGTTGGTAAAGTCCTGCACATAGCTTTGGCCAAGGGCGCGGCAGTATGCTGCCGTCTCGGCCCCGGTGACGCACAGGCAGGGCCGCACGTAGACGCCCCGCCGGGCCGGGATGCCGGTCATGCCATGCAGCCCGGTGCCCCGCGCCAGCCGGAACAGCACCGTCTCGGCCTGGTCGGACAGGGTGTGGGCTGTGGCGATCTTGGCTTCCTCGCGGGCGGCCAGCCGGTCAAACCAGGCGTAGCGCAGCCGGCGGGCCCAGTCCTCACTGGGATGCTCCGGGATGGCGACGCCCTCTTTGACCGCATCGTAGACAAACAGCTCGACGCCGCTGCGCCGGCAAAATTCCCGCACAAAGTCGGCGTCCCGGCGGGAAGCCTCGCCCCGGATGCCGTGGTCCACGTGGGCGGCCAGCACCCGGATGGACAATTGCCGGCGGCAGCGCAGAAGAAACAGCAACAGGGCCATAGAGTCTGCCCCACCGGAGCAGGCCGCAATGACCCTGTCGCCGGGCTTGAACAGCCCGCGCTGCCGGCAGAAGGCCAGCAGCTTTTGTTCTGTTTGTTCGATGATAGGCTCAACCGAAGTCGTCATGGCCGTAATCCAAATTCATAAAGCGGGTGTGGGCGCCGTCCCAGCCAAGGCGCACCGAGGTGGTCTCGCCGTGGCGGTTTTTGGCAACGATACATTCGGCGACATTCTCGTCCGCCTGCTCGCCCTCGCCGTTCTGGCTGTTGTAGTAGGCGGCGCGGTACAAAAACAGCACCACGTCGGCGTCCTGCTCGATGGAGCCGGAGTCGCGCAGGTCGGAAAGCTGGGGCCGGTGGTCGGACCGGCCGCTGGACTTTTCGGCCGCACGGGACAGCTGGGACAGCGCGATGACCGGCACGTTCAGCTCCTTGGCCATGATCTTCAGGTTCCGGGTGATGTCGCTGATCTCCTGCACGCGGCTTTCGGTCCGCTTGCTGGACTGCATCAGCTGCAGGTAGTCGATGATGACCAGGCCGATTTTTTCCTTTTTGGGGTCCTGGTTGATCTGGCGGATCTTGGCCTTGATCTCCGGCACCGAGATGCCGGAGGAATCGTCCATATAGATGGGCGCGTCGTAAAGCAGCGTGCTGGCCCCCACCAGGTCGTTCCAGTCGGAATCGTTCAGCCGGCCGGTACGGAAGGTCTGGCTGTCGATGCCGGCGGTGCTGGAAAGGATACGGTCGGTCAGCTGCTCGCAGGTCATTTCCAGGCTGAAAATGATGGTGGGCACCTTTTGCAGCCTGGCCACGTTGGTGGCGATGTTCAACGCAAAGCTGGTCTTGCCCATGCCGGGGCGGGCCGCCAGGATGACCAGGTCGGACCGGCCCAGCCCGGTGAGCACCGTGTCCAGATAGGTGAACCCGGTGGGGATGCCGGCGAACTTGTCTCGGTCGGGGCCGCTGAGCTTTTGCAGCGTGGCGATAACATCCAGGATGGACTCCTTGATGGTCTTGACGCCGGATTTGTCCTTGCCGCTGCGGATGTCGTAGATCTTCTGCTCGGCGCTTTCCAGCAGCATATCGGCGTCCGATTCCTCGGCAGACTGCTGCAGGATGGTGCGGGCGGCCTCGATCAGGCGGCGGGTCTGGTACTTTTCGCGGACGATGCGGATGTAGGAGTCCACGTTGGACAGGGCCGGCACCGTCTCGGCCAGGCGGGCGACGTAGATCTTGGCGTCGTCCGCCCCCTGGAACGCCGGGTCCTGGGCCAGGGCGTCCACCAGCGTGACCACGTCCACGGCCTCGTTCTCGGCAAACAGGGCGGCCATCTGGGTGTAGACGGCGCGGTTCTGCTCCGAGTAGAACATATCCGCTTCCAGCTCGGTGATCAGCTGGGTCAGGATGTTCTCGTCCATCAGGGCGGCGCCCAGCACGCTCTGCTCCGCCTGCATATTGTACGGCATCTGGATGCCCAGCCCTGCCAGGCTGAGTTCATTGTTCGGCATGGGACCACCCCCTTTTTAATGAAAAGTCAGGAATGAGGAATGGACGCAAGGGCAGCGTGTTGGGCCGGCGGAGCAGGTCCGCGGGCAGATAAGGTGCCGGCAGGCCGGCCTTTGCCGCGGGTCACAGCGCCGTGCCCGGCCGCCCGTTAAGATCCCCGTTCCTTTGATTCCTCATTTCGCATCGCGCTGCGCTTTACAGTTCTTCCACTTTCACCTTGAACCCGGCGGAAACGCCGGCGTAGAGCTTGACGGCGGCGTCGTAGCTGCCAAACTCCTTGATGCCGGAGGGCAGGTCCACCTTTTTCTTGTCGATCTCGGCGCCGATCAGCTTGCTGAGGGCCTCGGCCACGTCCTTGGAGGTGACCTTGCCGTACAGCTTGCCGGAAGCGCCGCCCTTGACCTTGACGGTGACGACCTTGTCCTTGACCTTGGCGGCCAGGGCCTCGGCCTCGGCGCGGGCCTCGGCCTCGTGGTGGGCCTTGGCTTCGCTCTTGGTGCGGGCGACGTTCATCGCGCCGGCGTCCGCCACGGCGGCCAGGCCGCGGGGGAACAGGAAATTGCGGGCGTAACCGTCCGAGACCTCGTGGATCTCGTCCTTCTTCCCGATATTTTTCACGTCCTGCTTGAGAATGACTTTCACAGCAAAACCCTCCCTACTGAAATTACTTGATCTATTTGGTATTGTTGGCTGTCTGGGTGGCGCGGTAATGGTCGATCTGCTCGCGGATACGGCGCTCGGCCTCCTCCGGCGTGCAGTCTTTCAGCTGGGCGCCGGCCATGGTCAGGTGGCCGCCGCCGCCCAAAGGCTCCAGGATCACCTGGACGTTCAGCGCGCCCATGCTGCGGGCCGAAATGTTGACGCCGCCGTTTTTGGCCACCGCCACAAAGCTGGCGTCCACGCCGGAGATGGTCAGCAGGTCGTTGGCGGCCATGGGCAGCACCACCGCCATGCCGGGCTCCAGTTCGCCGGAAACGGCGATGGCGCAGCCCTTGTAGATGTAGGCGTCCTCCACGATATGGGCGCGGGCCTCGTACTCCTCCTTGGAGGTGTTGAACAGCAGCTTGGTGTCGGCGGTCTGGGCGCCGCGGCTGCGCAGCCAGGCGGCGGCCTCAAACGTCCGCACGCCCACATGCAGCGCAAAGCTGCGGGTGTCCAGCATGATGCCGGCCAAAAGGGCCTGGGCCTCCAGCGGGGTGATGTTGCCCTGGCTGGGCATAAACTGCAGCAGTTCGCAGACCAGCTCGCTGGCGCTGGAAGCGTAAGGCTCGTGGTAGAGCAGGATGGGGTTGTCGATATGCCCCACCGCCATGCGGTGATGGTCGATGACCACCACCCGCTGGCATTTTTCGTAGATTTTCTGGCTTTCCAGCAGGCGTTTCTGGTAGGTGTCCACGACGATCAGCAGCGTTTTGGGGGTGATGATCTCGTAGGTCTCCTCCGGCTCGATGAAATTGTCGCTCTCGCCCGCTTTGTCGAACAGCTCGATCAGCTGGCCGGCCAGCGTGGCGCTGCGGCGCACCGTGATGACCGAGGGCACGCCGCACATCTTGCAGATGCGCAGCACGCCGATGGCCGAGCCGATGGCGTCCAGGTCGCTCATGCTGTGGCCCATGATCAGCACGCTGTCGCTCTGGCGGATCTGGTCCTCCAGGGCGTTTGCGATGATGCGGCTGCGCACATGGCTGCGCTTTTCGACGCCGTGGGAGACGCCGCCGAAAAACTCAAAGCCGTCCAGCGTCTTGACGGCGGCCTGGTCGCCGCCGCGGCCCAGCGCGATGTCGATGCTCTCGCGGGCCATGTCCTGGCACTCGGCCAGCGTTTTGCCGCCGTGGCCGACGCCGATGGAGATGGTCAGCATGCCGCCGGGATGCAGCGCGCGGACCTTGTCCAGGATGTCGAAGCGGTGCTTGATCATGCGGCGGATGTGCCGCTCCTCCACCACCGCGATGTAGCGGCTGTTGGACACCCGGCGCAGAAAGCCGGTGGTCTGGCCGATGTACTCCTCCAGCAGGCGGTTGATGGCCTCCTGCTCGTGGGCCTGCTCCGAGTCCTTCATGTCGGTGAACAGCTCGTCGTAGCTGTCAATGACGATGATCATACAGGCGGGGCGGCTGGCGGTGTACTCGTCCAGGGTGTCTTTATAGAAGGTATCGTCCACCAGGTAGACGATGCTTGCGCCGTTGCTGGTGGGGCTGGGGCTGGTGTAGGCGGTGAACCGGAAGCCGTTGGCCGTGATGTCCTGCCCGTGGGGGCGGGCGCAGACGGCCAGGTCCAGCCCCGGCAGCAGCTGGCTGACGGGCGCCATGACCGAGTCCCGCCCGGCCAGCACCTGCTCCTTAAAGCAGGCATTATACCACAAAACGGTATGGCCGGACAAGAGCAGCACCGGGATGGGCAGCTGGGTCAGCGAATACTGCACCTTGCTGCCGCCAAACACGTTGCCGCCCAGGTTTTGGGCGATGAAGGTGCGGAGCCGCCGCCGGTTGGCGACCATCAGCAGGATGGCCGCCGCCAGCACCACCACCGGCGCCAGCAGCCACTGGGGTGCATACAGCGCCACCGGCACCGCCAGCGCGGCGCAGCTCACCAGCAGCAGCAACAGGATGGCGCCGGTATCCAGACGTAGCTTGTTTTTCATGGGACTTCCTCGTCTGCCCGGCAGGGAAAAGCGGGCGCCGCCCTCCCCTGCCGCCGGGCCGGCCGCAGATCGCGGCCTGTAAACAGTCTTGGCCGCCCGCCGGCCCGCGCCGAAGCGGCGCCGCAGCCCGGCAGGCAGCTGTGCTTTACACTTCCATCAGGATGGGCAGGATCATGGGGCTGCGCTTGGTCTTGCGGTAGATATAGCTGGAAAGCGCCTCCCGCACGCGGGTCTTGAGGCTGTTCCAGTCGTGGGCGTTGTCCGCCAGGGCGCGGTCCAGGGCGATCTCCACCTGGGTGCGGGCGCCGTCGATCAGCTCCTCGCTCTCGCGCACATAGACAAACCCGCGGGAAACCAGCTCCGGCCCCGCCAGCACCCGGCCGCTGCGGCCGTCGATGGTGACGGTGACGACGATGATGCCGTCCTCCGACAGATGATGCCGGTCGCGCAGGACCACATTGCCCACGTCGCCCACGCCGTAGCCGTCCACCATGACGGCGCCGGCGGGCACGGTGCCCTCCAGCACCATGCTGTCGCGGGAAAGGCGGATCTTCTGGCCGTTTTCGGCGATATAGATGTTCTGCCTGGGGATATAGCCCAGGTGCTCGGCCGTCTCGGCATGGCGCTTGAGCTGCTTGAACTCGCCGTGCACCGGCAGGAAATACTGCGGGTGGGCCAGGGTCAGCATCAGTTTCTGCTCCTCCTGGCAGGCGTGGCCGGACACGTGGGTGTCGTACATATTTTCGTAGATGACCTCGGCGCCCAGGGCCAGCAGGCCGTTGACCACCTTGGTGACGGTCTTTTCGTTGCCGGGGATGGGCCGGGCCGAGATGATGATAAAGTCGCCGGGGCCCACCTTGACGTTGCGGTGGCTGGCCTGCGCCATGCGGGACAGCGCCGACAGCGGCTCGCCCTGGCTGCCGGTGGTGATCAGCACCACTTTTTCCGGCGGGTACTTGTTGACCTCCTCAATGTCGATCAGGACGGTGTCCGGCACATGCAGGTAGCCCAGCTCCTTGGCCATCTCGGTGTTGGAGACCATGCTGCGGCCGTTGACCGCCACCTTGCGGCCCGACTCGATGGCCAGGTCGATGATCTGCTGGACGCGGTAGATGTTGGAGGCAAAGGTCGCCACGATGATGCGCTTTTTGCGGGCGCGGTTGAACAGGGCGCGCACCCCCTCGGCCACCGTCTGCTCGGTGGCGGTAAAGCCGGGGCGCTCGGCGTTGGTGGAATCGGCCAGCAGGGCCAGCACGCCGCGGCGGCCGTACTCGGCGATGGTGGACAGATCGGTGACCGCGTCGCTGGACAGCGGCGTGTAGTCGATCTTGAAGTCGCCGGTGTGGATGACGACGCCGGCCGGGCACTCGATGGCGTAGGCCACGGCGTCGGGGATGGAATGGTTGACGTGGATGGGCTCCACGGTAAAGCAGCCCAGGCGCACCTTCTGGCGGGGGCGGATCTCGTTGAATTTGGCGCTGGCGGCCAGGCCGTGCTCCTCCAGCTTGTTGCGCATCAAGCCGATGGTCAGCCGGGTGGCGTAGATGGGCACATTGAACTGCCGCAGCAGGTAGGGCAGGCTGCCGATGTGGTCCTCGTGCCCGTGGGTGATAAAAAGACCCTTGATGCGGTCCTTGTTCTCCAGCACGTAGGAGAAATCCGGGATGACCAGGTCGATGCCGAACATGTCGCTGTCCGGGAACACCGAACCGCAGTCCACCAGAATCATGTCGCCCTGGCATTCATACAGGGTGATGTTTTTTCCCACTTCGCCCAAACCGCCCAGCGGGATGATGTGCATGGGAACGGCGGGCTGCTCCTCCACGCGGGTGCGGGACATTGGCCGGCGGCGCGGCCGGGGCTGCTGGATGGGCTGCACCTGCTGCACGGCGGGCGCGGCGGCCGGGGCCTGGCTGCGGCGGGGCTGCGGCGCACGGCGGGTGCGCGGCGGGCGGGACGGCTGCTCCACCGTCTCCACGGACGGGGACGCCTGGGCCGGCTTGGGCGCGGCGGCACGGCGCTGGGTGCGGCGGGGTGTGGTATTGCGGGGCGCACGGGTACGGTTGGACTGACGCTTGTCGTTGAAATCTTCCATTGAAACCTCCGAAGAAATGGCTCGGCAAAGCCGGCACCCGGCGCTGCAAAGGAGACTTTGCCAGCGAGAGATGCCGCAGCTTTGCGGGTATCGTGATGTATATTGGGATACAACAGCGTTTCCGGCGCGGGTCTGGCCGCAAATACCGCCGGGAAAACGCAGAGTCACCGGATGTTGCGCGTCGGCCTGCGTGCGCACGGGGCACGCCAAAGCCGCGCCTTGTCCCCGCAAAAGGCCGGCCGCGGCGCAGGCAGCCCGCCTGCGCGCCAGAAAAACACCTTTTGGGGACAGACACTGAAAAAACACGAACATTGCAGGCAGCTTCCTGCGGCACGGCGCGCCGGTGCGGCGGCGCCGGGTCCTGGCCCCGGTTTTGGGGCCGCAGCCGGCAGGAATGCCTTCCGTCAATAGGTATTATACGGCCTGGCGGGGGCAGTTGTCAATCTTGCCGCCCTGCCGCCCCTTGCCGGCGGCGCGCAAAGCGGGTATAATGGCAGAAACGAGACCCCGGGCGGCCCCGCCGTCCGTTTATCACCGTGCCCAGCCACAGTATGGGCTGCATCCTGGGAGTTTAGCATGAAGCATATCGAGATCTACACCGACGGCGCCTGCAGCGGTAACCCCGGACCGGGGGGTTGGGGCGCGATTTTGCGGTTCCGCACCGCCAGCAAAGTGTTTGAAAAGGAGCTTTCCGGCGGGGAGGCCGAGACCACCAACAACCGCATGGAACTGACAGGCCTGTTGGAAGCCCTGCGCCAGCTGAAGGAGCCTTGCGACATCGACCTGTACTCTGACAGCCAGTATGTGATCAACGGGCTGGAGAAGGGCTGGGCCAAAGGCTGGCGCGCCCGCGGCTGGCGCAAGGCGGACAAGTCCCCCGCCCTGAACGCCGACCTGTGGGCGCAGCTGCTGGCGGAGAGCGAAAAGCATGTGATCCACTACCACTGGCTGAAAGGCCACGCCGGCCACCCGGAAAACGAACGCTGCGACCGCCTGGCGGTGGCGCAGAGCAAAAAGTACGGCGGCAGGCAGGCCTGACCGCCCCTCGGCAAAGGCCCCGGCAAGACCTGCCCCCTCAACGCCCGGCCGGGTGTGACAACTATTTTTCCTGCCCCATTGACGGCGCTGCCGGCAGATGCTAAACTGCCTACGCGCTGCCCGTGCGGGCAGGATTTTTTTGCGATGCGGCCGCATTTTCTGCGCGCGGCCACGGGGGCGGACGCCATGGAGATCATCACGGTCAAAGACCTGACCAAAACCTTCACCTACTCGGTCAAAGAGAAGGGGCTGAAAGGCTCGCTGCACAACCTGTTTGCGCGACAGACCCTGCAAAAGACCGCGGTCAACGGTGTCAGCTTTGCCGTTGAACAGGGCGAAGCGGTGGGCCTGCTTGGCCCCAACGGCGCCGGCAAAACCACCACGCTGAAAATGCTTGCCGGCATCCTGTACCCCACCAGCGGCACCGTGGCGGTGGCCGGCTATCTGCCCTGGGAGCGCCGGCGGGACTATCAGCGCCGGTTTGCCATCGTGATGGGGCAAAAGACCCAGCTCTGGCCCGACCTGCCCGCGCTGGACACCTTTGAGCTGAACCGCCGCATCTACCAGATCGACGAGGCCCGGTACCGGCGCACGCTGGACGAGCTGACCGGCCTTTTGGACGTGCGCAGCCTGCTGCAGGTGCAGGTGCGGCGGCTTTCTCTGGGCGAGCGGATGAAGATGGAGCTGATCGCCGCGCTTTTGCACCGGCCGGAGATCCTGTACCTGGACGAGCCGACCATCGGGCTGGACATCTTGTCCCAGCGCAGCATCCGGGAATTTCTGCACTATTACAACCAGCAGACCAAAACCACCATCCTGCTGACCAGCCATTACACCGCCGACATCGAGGCCATCTGCCCGCGCAGCGTCATCATCAACCACGGCAGCGTGGTGTTCGACGGCCCGCTGGCCGAGGTGAGCGAGGTGTTCGGCCACAAAAAGCTGGTGTCCATCAAGGCGCGGCGGGATCTGACAGCCGGCGAGCTGGCGCAGTTTGGCGCCGTGCGCCAGCTGGAGCGCAGCACCGCCCTGCTGGAGGTGGAGCGCGACGGGCTGGAACGCTGCCTGCAGCGGCTGTTCGGCGCGGTGCCGGTGGTGGATCTGGACGTGAAGGACATCCCCATCGAGGAAGGCATCGCCTATTTTTACCGGAAAGCCGGGGTGGACGCGCAATGAAAGCTGCCGGTTACTGCTATGTGTTTGGCATGGGGATGCAGAAAGCCATGGCCTACCGGGCCGACTTTTTCCTGAGCATCGTCAGCTGCATCTTTCCCATCCTCATGCAGGTGTACCTGTGGACGGCGCTGTACGCCGCCGGCGCCGCCGATACCAACGGCTACACCTACGAGCAGATGATCCTGTACACGCTGCTGGCGGGCGTCACCTCCCGCATCGTGGCCACCGGGTTCGAGAACGACGTGGCGCAGGACATCAAGGACGGCGGCCTGAACAAGTACCTGGTCAAGCCGATGAACTACGGCGCGTACTGCTTTGCCCAGTTTGCGGGCGGCAAGGCGGCCGCGGCGGGCTTTCTGCTGGCGGCGGCCGCCGCGGTGCTGGGCGGCGCGGCGCTTACGCTGGGCGTTCCCTTTGCGCCGGTGCGGCTGGCGCTGTACGCGCTTTCGCTGGTGCTGGCCCTGGTTTTGAATTTTGCCATCTTTTTTACCATCGCGCTGCTGAGCTTCTGGCTGACCGAGATCAGCCAGCTGTTCGGCACCATCTCCATCGTCATCATGGTGGTCAGCGGCGGCGTGTTCCCGCTGGACATCTTCGGCCCGGCGGCGGCCGCCGCGGCTAAGGTGCTGCCCTTTGGCTACACCACCCAGTTCTGCGTCAACATCGTCAGCGGCCGGCTGGCGATGGACGAGATCTGGCCGGGGTTTGCGGCGCAGCTTTTGTGGATCGCCGTGTTCACCGCCGCGCACACGGCGCTGTGGCGGCGGGGCGCAAGGCGTTATACCGCCGTGGGCGGCTGAGGGAGGTGCCGGGCATGAAACAGATCTGGGAACGTCTGCGCTATTACCTGGGCCTTTTGGGGCTGTTTGCCAAATATTCGCTGATGGAGCAGATGGAATACCGCATCAACTTTGCGGCGGGCATCGCGGTGGAGTGCGGCTACATGCTCATCAAACTGATGTACGCGGTGCTGATTTTGAACGCCGGGGCCGAGATCAACGGCCTGACCGCCAACGAGATGCTGATGTGCATCGGCACCTACATCATGGTGACGGGCGTTTACATGGGCATTTACCCCAACTTCTGGGCGCTGCCCCTCTCGGTGCAGGACGGCAGCCTGGACATGCTGCTGACCAAGCCGGTGAACACCCAGTTCCTGGTCACGCTGCGCAGGCTGGATTTCGGCATGCCCATCCCGGACGTGCTGTGCGGGCTTGCACTGATCGTGTACGGCTGGCAGCAGGAGGGCCTGCCGGTGACCTTTGCCAACGTGGCGGGGTTTGTGGTATTCTGTATTGCAGGATGGTTTTTGACCTACTGCCTGTTTTTGATCCCGGAGCTGCTGTCTTTCTGGTTCGTTTCCAACAACGGGGTGCAGGCGCTTTCCTCGGCGGTGTTCGACTTCAACAACACGCCGATGAACCTTTACCCCAAATGGGTGCAGCGGCTGGGCATTTTTCTGCTGCCGGTCTTTTTGATCACCAATTTCCCCACCCTGTTTGTGATGGGCGCGCTTTCGCCGGCGATGACCCTGTGGGGGCTGGCGGCGCCGGTTTTGGTGTTTGCCATCCAGCGGATCATCTGGCGGCGGGCCATGCGGCGGTATACCAGCGCCAGCGGCTGACGCCGGGACGCAGACAGACAGACAGACAGGCAGGCAGACAACAGGAAACGGAGGGTCCCCCATGGAAGGTTTCAACACATACGAACAGCAGGACAAGGTGCTGGTGGGCATGAGCGGCGGCGTGGATTCCAGCGTGACGGTGCGCATTTTGCAGGAGCAGGGCTTTGCGGTGCAGGGCGCGGTGATCCGCTTTTCCCCCGCCCACGACGACGCGGTGGCCGAGGCGAAGGCCGCCGCCGAAACGCTGGGCGTGCCGGTGCATGTCATCGACGCCGGCGCGGAGTTTGAGCGGGAGGTGGTGACGCCTTTCTGCATGGATTACTGCGCCGGCCGCACCCCCAACCCCTGCATCCTGTGCAACCCGGCGGTCAAGTTCAAATTGCTGGTCCAAAAGGCGGACGAGCTGGGCATCCGGTTTATCGCCACCGGGCACTATGCCCGCATCGAACGCTGCGCCGACGGCGTCTGCCGACTGTGCGCGCCGGAGAGCGCCGCCCGCGACCAGACCTACATGCTCTACCGGCTGGGCGGCGAACTGCTGGACCGGCTGATTTTGCCGCTGGGCGAGTTTGAGAAGGACGACGTGCGGGAGATCGCGCGGGACATCGGCCTTTCCTGCGCCGACGCGCCCGACTCGATGGAGATCTGCTTTATCCCCGACGGCGACCACGCGGCCTTTATCCGCAGCCGCGGCATGCAGCCCAAGGCGGGGCGCTTCCTTGGCCCCGACGGCGAGGACCTGGGCGCGCACCTGGGCGTGGACCACTACACGGTGGGCCAGCGCAAGGGGCTGGGCATCGCCGCCGGGCGGCCGCTGTTTGTCCGGGCGATCCTGGAAAACGGCGACATCCAGCTGGCCGAGAGTGGCGGCGAGTTCCACACCCGCGTGACGGTGGGCAGCGTGGTGACGCCGGACGGCAAGCCGCTGCCGGAGGGCGAGTACCTGGCCAAAGTGCGCAGCACCGCCGCGCCCGCCCCCTGCCGCGTGACCGGCGACGGCGGCGCGCTGACGGCCTGTTTCGCCCGGCCGGTGCGGGCCGCCGCGCCGGGCCAGAGCGCCGTCTTTTACAAAGACGGCTACGTGGCCGGCGGCGGCATCATCCTGGCGGCGGAGTAAGGCGCAGCGCCCCCGCCGGCAGGGCCAAATCAAAAAACGGCGTACCGGTTTGTTCCGGTACGCCGTTTTTGTTGGGTTTGCGGGGTGTTTCATTTCAGCGTCAGGCACTTTTTGGGGCAGGAGGCGGCGCAGATGCCGCAGCCGATGCACTTTTCGGCGTCCAGCTGCCACTGTTTGGCGGCCCGGTCCACCGTGATGGCCCCCTGCGGGCATTTTTTGGCGCACAGGGTGCAGTAGACGCATTTGGCCGCGTCGTTTTCCGGCTTGCCGCCCGCCTTGCCCGCCGCCGGGGCGTCGGGGGCTTTGGGGCGGGTGAATGTCTCGCTGGCTTTTTGGCTGCCAGGGGCGGTGTAGCCGGGCAGGAGGGCCAGGCACTTTTTGGGGCAGACGTTGGCGCAGTTGCCGCACTGGACGCAGTCAAACCGGTTGATGGTCCAGGTGCCGGCGGCCCGGTCCACCTTCAGTGCGCCGGGCGGGCAGCTGCGGGCGCACAGGCCGCAGCTGATGCAGTCCTCGATCTTGATCTCCACATGGCCGCGCATCCGCTCCGGGTAGTGGGCCGGCTCAAAGGGATAGCCGGTGGTGGCGGGCTTGGAAAACAGGTTTTTCAGCACCGTGCCCGCAAAGGGGAACACCCGCCAGGGGGCCGGCGTCTGGTCGTGTTTGTGGTCCATCTTCCTCACCTCTCGGTACAGCTGATGCAGGGGTCAATGGTCAGGATCAGCAGCGCCACGTCGGCCAGCTGGCAGCCCTTGAGCATCTCCAGCATGGGCGGGATGTTGCTGGTGGTGGGGGTGCGCAGGCGGAAACGGTCAATGAACTTGGTGCCGTTGGCCTTGACGTAGTAGATGGCTTCGCCGCGGGGCTGCTCGATCCGCATGAAGTGCTCGCCGTTGGGGTTGCCCTTCACCGGCACGGCAATGGGGCCCTGGGGGATCTTGGCCACGGCCTGGCGGATCAGGTCAAAGGACTGGAAGATCTCCTTGATGCGCACCTCGCACCGGGCGAAGGAATCGCCGTCCGACGCCGTGACCGGCTCCAGCTCGAGGTCGCCGTAGGCCGCGTAGCCCAGCCTGCGGACGTCGTACGCCACGCCCGAGGCCCGCAGCATGGGGCCGACGGCGCCCTGCATCCGGGCGTCCTCGGCGCTCAGCACGCCCAGGCCGTGCAGGCGGGTGCCCACGCTGTAATCCCGCAGGAAAGACTCGGCGATGGGCCGCAGCTCCTTTGCCATCTCGTTGATGGTCTGGACCAGCGTTTTGAGCATGGTGTCGTCCATGTCCTTCAAGACGCCGCCCACGCAGTTGACCGAGAAGATGACCCGGCCGCCGGTGGTCATGTCGAACATATCCAAAATCTTTTCCCGCAGCCGCCAGCTCTGCATGAACAGGCTCTCAAAGCCCAGAGCGTCGGCCAGCAGGCCCAGCCAGAGCAGGTGGCTGTGGATGCGGCTCATCTCCATCCAGATGGTGCGCAGGTAGGCCGCGCGGGGCGGGATCTCCACGTTCATGATCTTTTCCAGGCACTGGCAGTAGCCCAGCCCGTGCCCAAAGCTGCAGATGCCGCAGACCCGCTCGGCGATGTAGACGTATTCCTTATAATCTTTGGTCTCCACCAGTTTTTCCAGCCCGCGGTGGACAAAGCCGATGCTGGGCACCGCCTTGACCACCACCTCGTCCTCCAGCACCAGGTCCAGGTGCACCGGTTCCGGCAGGACGGGATGCTGCGGACCAAACGGTACGATACTCTGTTTTGCCATTGCCCTCTCACCCCTTATGTTTGAACGGCGTCTCTTCCGCGATGCGGTAGAGCTTGCCGTGGTAATCCTGCACGATCTCCTCGATCTGGACGCCGAACAGCTCGGCGGCCTCGTTCTCCTGCAAAAATGCGCCGGGGTAGATCTGGGTGATGCTGGGCACCTTTTCTTGCTCGCCCACCGTCAGGCGCAGCGTCCGCAGGTCGTAGTCCTTGCCGAAGGAGTAGCTCAGTTCATAGCCCTCGGGCAGGCGGGCGGCGCAGATCTGTACGACCCGCCAGCCGTCCATTTTGAACCGCAGCACCTCCGGCACAAAGTCGGCCAGGGCCACCGGTTCAATGGTATTGCATGCTTCCATTCGCATTGTCCTCCTTTTTACGCCTGGCCGCGGCGGCGCCTGGCGGCGTAATCTTCCCGCTTGCGCTGCAGGATCTCCAGCGCCTGGACGACACCGTCGATGATGGCCTGGGGCCGGGCGGCGCACCCGGGCACATAGACGTCCACCGGGATGACGGTGTCCACGCCGCCCTTGATGTTGTAGCAGTCCTTGAACACGCCGCCGGTGCAGGCGCAGATGCCCACCGCCACCACCACTTTCGGCTCGGGCATCTGGGTATAGATCTGCCGGATGACGTCCTCGCTCTGGTGGTTGACGCCCCCTGTGATGAGCAGGATATCCGCCTGGAAGGGGTCGCCGGTGTTGATGATGCCGAACCGCTCGATGTCGTATTTGGGCGTGGTGCAGGCCAGCACCTCGATGTCGCAGCCGTTGCAGCTGCTGCCGTCGTAGTGCAGCAGCCAGGGCGATTTTGCCAGTTTCTTCGTCATTGTTCCCGCCCCCTTATCGGATCAGCATTAAGATCAGGCCGTTCAGGCCGCCGGTCAGCAGGGTGACCACCCAGCAGCTGTCCAGCAGCGCCTTCCACTTGACGCGGGCGCTGACATTGTCCCACAGGATCTCGAGGAAATAGACCACCAGGCAGGCGATGATGGCCACCGGCCAGCTCAGAGGATCGCTGTTGAGGAAGAACAGCGCCACCAGGCCCAGCATCAGGGTCATCTCGTAGTATTCGGCAATGTTCATCACCGCCAGGGCCGGGCCGGCCATCTCGGTGGTCAGGCCCTTGACGATCTCCTGGTGGGCGTGGTGGCTGGTGGACAGGTCGAACGGCGACTTGCGCAGCTTGATCGCCATGGTGAACACCATCCCCAGCAGAAAGCCCGGCATGGCGACGACGGCGCTGACCGGCTGGCGGATGATGTCCGCCACCTGGAACGAACCGGTCGCCAGGTAAAAGCCCACCGCCAGCAGCAGCGTCATGGGCTCGTAGGCCATGATCTGGATCATCTCGCGGCCGGCGCCCAGCGTCGAGAAGGGCGACGAGTCGCTGGAGGCCGCCATGACCAGGAACATATCCGCCGTGGACAGGATGAACAGGCACATCAGGATGTCCGCGCCCGCAAACAGCAGCGAGCCCGACACCGCCAGGAAGATCAGATAGCTGAGCAGCAAAAAGATCTGCACGTTGTTGACCGCCAGCATCTGCTTGGAGAACAGCTTGGCCAGATCGTAGAAGGGCTGCAGCAGGGGCGGGCCCTGCCGGCCCTGCATCCGGGCCGAGATCTTGCGGTCCATCCCGTCCAGCAGCGCGCCGGCAAACGGCGCCAGCAGCAGATAGAGAACGACACTCACAGCCTGCATCATACCGCACCCCCGATCACCATGCACAGCATGACCACGATCACGCCGGCCGAAACGATCACCGACGGCCGCATCAGCCGCCGCCGGCCGAACTCAAAGCGCAGATACCAGTTGCTCAGGTACAGATGCTCCGGTTCGCCGTAACTGTTGACGAAATAGGTATTGTCCCCCATGTTCACGCCGCCCATGTAGATGGGCACATAGTCCCTGTGGGCGCTGCGCGTCAGCAGGAACATCAGGGTGGGCACGAACAAAATCGACACCAGCATCACCGCCATGGTGGTCAGCACGTCCATGGACAGCACCTCGTGGGAAGCGCCGAACAGTGTGCGGACGATGGGGTCGACGATGCGGGAGGAGACCAGCGGGAACAGCAGGCACAGCAGCAGCATGGCCCCCGCATGGACGAACATGGACAGGTACTGGTTGTGGTGGGTCTTGTCGTGGACGACCTCCTTGGTGTGGTGCAGGGAGACCAGCTTGCTCAGCCACTTGGTCCAGTACAGCATGGTGGTGGCGCTGCCGTATGCCAGGAACAGCACCAGCAGGTAGTTGTCGGCGTCCACAAAGGCTTTCAGCGCCACCCACTTGGAGATCAGCATGCCAAAGGGGGCCAGGTACATCCCCGCGATGCCAATGCCCATCAGATAGGTCAGCTTGGGCAGGCGGAGCAGCAGCCCGTGCATGGACTCGATGTCCCGGCTGCCCAGGCTGTTCTCGATCGAGCCCACCGCCTGGAACAGCAGCGACTTTGCCACCGAGTGGAAGATGGTCAGCAGAATGGCGGCCCAGATCGTCTCCTCCGCGCCGATGCCGGCGCAGGCCACGATCAGGCCCAGGTTCGAGATGGTGGAAAAGGCCAGCACCTTTTTGCCGTCGTTCTGGGCAATGGCCATCATGCTGGCCACGATAAAGGTAAAGCCGCCGATGAACGCCACCATCATGCCGCCCAGGGTGCCGGCCAGCGCCGGGGCCAGGCGGATGAGCAGGTAGACGCCCGCCTTGACCATGGTGGCACTGTGCAGCAGCGCGCTGGAGGGCGTGGGCGCGACCATCGCCCCCAGCAGCCAGGAGGAAAAGGGCATCTGCGCCGATTTGGTCAGCGCCGCAAAGGCCAGCAGCACCACCGGGATGGCCGCGCCGGACATGACCACGTCGGTCAGCTGTACGGTGCCGCCGGTGGCCGCCGAGTAGACGATGGCAATGGCAAAGCCGAACCCGCCCAGCAGGTTCATCCACAATGCGCGGAAGCTGTTGTGGACGGCCTCCTCGGTGCGGGTGTAGCCGATGAGCAGGAAGGACACGACGCTGGTGACCTCCCAGAAGAAATACATCCAGACCAGGTTTTCGGACAAAACCAGGCCGAACATGGACGCCAAAAACAGAAACAGCATCGAGAAGAAAAACCCGCTGCGGTCCTTGTATTCCTTATGGTGTTCGTGGTAGGCCTTCATGTAGCCCACCGCGTAGATGCAGATAAAACCGCCCACAAACGCCGCGATGATGCACAGCAGCATGGCCAGGCCGTCCACCCGCATGTGGGTGGTCTTTTCCACCGGGTAGAAGATCTCGGACCAGGCCACCAGCAGCGTCTGCCCGGCCGAAAGCAGGATCACCGGGTATTTGCGGTGCCGGATGGACAGCGCGATGATCAGCCCCATCAGCACGAACTCGCCCGCCAGCATGGCCAGATCAAGATAGTTGGTATAGATGCTTTCCGGCGCCAGAAACAGGGTCTGTTTGCCGGCGGACAGCCAGGCAGCCAGCAGCACCGCGGCCAGCAGCATCATGCCGGCGGCGGCCGCGTAGACCACCGCCGCGCGCGCCTTGCGGCTGCGGACCAGCGGCAGGATCACCGCCGCCAGCGCCGGCCAGGCGATCAGAATCGGTATAACACCCATAACGCACGCCCTTTCCTGGAGAAAAACCATCCAATGTGTCAAATCCAAGCCCCATTATAGCCCCCTTTGCCGGGATTTACAAGAGTGGTGGAAAGTTTTTGTCTATTTTTTCACAGGCAGTTTCTTCCGGGTGCTTGCGGCGGGTGCTTGCGGCGGGGCGGGCGCGGCGGCTTGCCGGCGCCGCCAAAAAGCAGGGCCTGCCGCGCTGCGGGGCCCTGCGGCAGGCCAGGTGTTTCTGCGGTCTCGCGCCCGGTATCCGCTTCTTTTCCGCAAATTCTCAGCACTTCTGCTTTGTCAGCGGCATCCTGATCACAAAGCGCCCCCGCCTGCCGGGAAACGGCGGGCGGGGGGCGTGCTGCGTATCGGGTTTATTCGGCGCTGTGGTGGTGGATGTTCTGGGACTGCAGCCCCATCGAGACGCCCAGTGCCTCGTCCACGCGGCGCATGTCGTCGGGCGGGATGCAGCCGGCCTTCTCGCGCAGGCGGCGTTTGTCCAGCGTGCGGATCTGCTCGGTCAGGACGATGCTGTCCCGCGAAAGGCCGCAGCGGTCGGCCCGCACGCCGATATGGGTGGGCAGGCGGTTTTTGTCCTGCCGCGAGGTGATGGCCGCCGCGATCACTGTGGGGCTGTGCCGGTTGCCCACATCGTTCTGGATGATAAGTACCGGCCGCACACCGCCCTGCTCCGACCCGACCACCGGGCTGAGATCGGCATAGAAAACTTCCCCTCTGTGTACCTCCATGGTGCCTGCCTCCCTGCTCAAACAAGTTTGTTGCTAATAGTATAAGCAGGAAGGCCGGGTTTCAATCACCGGTCGGGGAAGATTTTGTCCAGCGCGCCCAGCGTTTCGTCGCCGCGGCGGCAGAGGGCGGCAAACCATCGGCTGCCGCGGATGGGCTGCATCACAAGGCGTTCCCGCGCCAGGTCGATGGCGGTGCAGCCCAGGTAGACCGCCGCAATGACAAACAGCGCATACCCCGCCGAGCCTGCATGGTCGGCGGTGTGAAACAGCCCCGTCCACAGCAGGCCCATCACCGCAGGGGTCTGGTGGATGACATAGACCCCCAGCGTGGCCGACGCCAGCCGGTTGACGGCCCCCACGCTGCCCAGCCGCAGTTTTTGGAAGGCGAAAAAGAAGGCCAGCGCGCACAGCAGGTTGGGCGCGGCGCCCAGGGCAGTGCGGTAGTATTCCAGGTACTGCATCACCTTGCCGCCCACGCCCAGCCACTGGGCCGCGCCCCGCCCGGCGGTCAGCGCCGCCACAAAGGCCAGCGCCAGCCAGGGCGCGGCGGGGGCCTGCATCAGCCGCGAAAGCCGGTTGTCCGGGTAAAAGCGCAGGTAGCCCACCAGCAGGTAGAGGAACACAAAGCTCCACAGCCAGTCGCCGAAAATGCCGTCCTCGGCAAACAGGGTGGGATAGCCCACCAGGAACACCCCCACCGCCGCCAGCAGCCCCCGCATAGCCGGGCGGGGCGCGGCACGCAGCAGCAGGTTGAGCGCCGGGGACAGCAGCAACAGCAGGATATACTGGGCCACAAACCACAGCTGCTGGGTGCTGACCGGGAACATGGCCCAGCGCAGCGTGCCCAGGCCCACGCCGCTGCCGGGGATGAACCAGCACAGCAGCGTCAGCGGCACGGTGTACAGCCAAAGGCTCAGCCACAGCCCCAGCGCCCGCCGGGTGTGAAAGGGCTGGCGGCAGAGGAACCACGCCCCCAGCACCACAAAAATATCGCACCCCAGCCGGCTGCCCGCCCCCAGCGCCGAGAAGAACAGCGCGCGGGGCAGCGTGTCGTACACGGCGGCGCCCGACTGGCCGGCGTAGTGGTCGGCGATGATGAACAGCATGCACAGGATGCGCAGCAGCTCCAGGCCGCTTTCCCGGCCGGGCTTTTGCACAGCGGCGGGGCGGGCCGCGGCGGAGGGCATGGCGGCGGGCGCGGGCATCACAGGTCACCTCCCTGGGATCCGGCGGGCGGGTCGGGCTGTTCCAGCACCGCAAAGGCGCAGGCCAGCCCGGCCTCGTGGGTCAAAGACAGATGGGCCGTGACCCGGTTGGCCGCCGCCCAGGCCGCGGCGCGGCCCTCCAGCGCGTAGCGGGGCGCGCCGGACGCTTCCCGCAATACGCCGATCTCGGCCAGGGCAAAACCGGACAGGCCGGTGCCGCAGGCCTTGAGGAAGGCCTCCTTGGCGGCAAAGTTGGCGGCGGCTGTCTGGGCGCGGGCGGCGCCGCGGCGGCTGTCCAGCAGCGCGCGCTCGGCCCCCGAAAAGACATGGGCGGCAAACCCCGCCCGCGAAAGGCTTTTTTCCATGCGTTCGACCTGGCACAGGTCGGTGCCGATCCCTAAAATCATGGGCATCCCCTCTTAGCGGAGTGCGCACCCGGTGCTTCGCAGTTTTGCTGCCTGCGCAGCAAAGCCAAAGCTTCCGTACGCTTGCTCCGCTTTGCGTTCTGGCTGTTTTACGACCAGCCCCGGAGAGCTTCCGGCGCTGTCTGCTTTCCGCCTCCCCCAAAGCCGCGCCTGCCGGCGCGGGGGCGGCCGGGCAGCACGGGCGGGGGCGGATATCGTATGTATTATGTCACATTTTGGCGGGATTGTAAACGGCGGGAAAAGGCGGCAGCGGGCAGGGCGGCCGTGCGGGCGGCGCGCTTGCAAATTTTCCGCGGGGCGCAGCCGCTTCCATAACTCCACCGCAAAATCACCCCAGATTTTTCACATTTGGAACCTATACTGGGTGGATAGACTGGGGTGCGGGGCGGCCGTGCCGGAAGGGCGAGCCGTCCCCGGCCCCGTCTTTCCCCTGACCCCCATTGACAAAGGAGCGTGTGTGCTTTGATCGAAGTAAGCCACCTGACCAAGCGTTACGGCAGCCACTGTGCGGTGGACGACGTCAGCTTCACCGTGGAGGACGGCTGCATCTACGGCCTGCTGGGGCCGAACGGCGCCGGCAAATCCACCACCATGAACGTGGTGACGGGCTACCTGTCCCCCACCAGCGGCACCGTGCGCATCGACGGCCACGATATCGTGGAGGAGCCGCTGGAAGCCAAACGCTGCATCGGCTACCTGCCGGAGCAGCCGCCGCTGTACACCGACATGACCGTGCGGGAGTACCTGCATTTTGTGGCCGAGCTGAAAGGCGTGCGCAGCAAGGCCGACCGTGCCGGGCAGATCGACCGCGCCATGGGCCGCACCGGCCTGGACGGCGTGATGGACCGGCTGATCCGCAACCTGTCCAAGGGCTACCGCCAGCGGGTGGGCATTGCCGCCACGCTGCTGGGCGACCCCAAGGTCATCATTTTGGACGAGCCCACCGTCGGCCTGGACCCGGCGCAGATGATCGAGATCCGCAGCCTGATCCACGACCTGGGCAAGACCCACACCGTTATTTTGTCCAGCCACATCCTCAGCGAGGTGCAGGCTGTCTGCGACCAGGTGCTGATCATCGCCCACGGCAGGCTGGTGGCCCAGGGCACGCCGGAGGAGCTGGCCGGCCGGCTGGCCGCCCGCGGCGTCATCTCGGCCACGGCGCTGGGCAGCCGCCAGGCGGTGCTGGACGCCGCCGGCCGGGTGCCTGGGCTGTCCCACCTGCAGGTCACCGCCGAGAAGGGCGGCGAGGTCAGCTTTACCGCCGCCAGCGAGGGCGGCCAGGACCTGCGTGCGGCGCTGTCCCGCGCGCTGGCCGAGGCCGGCTGCCCCGTGACCAGCCTGACCAGCCAGACGCTGAGTCTGGAGGACGTGTTCCTGCAGCTGACCGAGAGCGAGCCGGACGCCGCCGCGCCCGCCGCCCCTGCCGGGGAGACCGCCCCCGCCCCGGCCCCCGCCGGCAGCGATGCCCCCGCGGAAGCACCGGACGCCCCTGTGGAGGCGCCGGACACCCCCGCGGAGGCTGCCGAGACCGACGACGCCCCGGAGGCCCCTGCCGACCGAAAGGAGGGCGACTGAGTTATGAAAGCCATCTTTAAGCGGGAGACCCGCAGTTATTTCACCAGCGTGGTGGGCTATGTCATCATTGCGGCCACCTTTGCCTTTATCGCCCTGTACTACGCCGCCAACAACCTGATCTACGGCTCGCCGGACTTTGCGGTGGTCCTGTACTCCACGCTGCTGGTGATGCTGTTCATTTTGCCGGCGCTGTCGATGCGCAGCTTTGCCGACGAGCGCCGCAACAAGACCGACCAGCTGCTGCTTACCAGCCCGGTCAGCATCCCGGCCATTGTGCTGGGCAAGTACCTGGCCCAGCTGGCGGTGTTTGCGGTGCCGGTGGCGCTGGCCGCCGTGCTGCCGCTGACCATGGGGCTGTTTGGCACCGTGTCCTACGTCAGCGCCTACGCCGCGCTGTTCGGGTATTTTCTGGCCGGCGCGGCCTGCATCGCCGTGGGCACCTTTGTGTCGGCCCTGACCGAAAACCAGATCCTCTCTTACCTGGCCACCTTTGCGGTGCTGCTGGTCTGCTACATGATGAACAGCATCCAGACGCTGTTCACCAGCGGCAACACCATGGCGTTCATCGTGTTCGGCATCGTGCTGGCGGTGGCCGCGGTGCTGGTGGGCCTGCTGTGCAAAAACGTCACCGCGGGCAGCGCGGTGTTCTGTGTCGGCGCGGCGGCGCTGGTGCTGCTGTTCCGGCTGCGGCCCGCCTGGCTGCTGGAGGCCTTCAACGCTGTGCTGGACGCGCTGGCGCTGTTTGACCCCTTCCTGGACTTTGTGGGCGGCATGTTCACCATCTCCGGCGTGGTGTACTATTTCTCTGTCATCGCGCTGTTTTTGTTCCTCACCGGCCAGGCGCTGGAGCGCCGCCGGTGGAACTGAGAGGAGGCTTGGGACCGATGAATCTTTTCCGCAAAACGCCCCGCAGCGGCCAGGCGCAGCCTTCGGCCGCGCAGAAGGCCAGCAGCGCCCGTGTGCTGAAAAACGGCGCCTACGCGGCCATCCTGACCGCCGTGGTGCTGGCCGCCGTGATCCTGGTCAACCTGCTGGTGCGGGCCCTGCCCACCAAATATACCGAGTATGACATCTCCACCACCGGGCTGTTCACGCTGAGCGACACCACCAAAAACCTGCTGGCCGGCCTGGACCGGGACGTGACCGCCTACTACCTAGGCGAGACCGGCAACGAGGACACCAACATCACCCGCATCCTGGACCGCTACGCCGGCGAGAGCAGCCACTTTACCTGGCAGCAGCGGGACCCGGTGCTCTACCCCACCTTTGCCCAGCAGTACAGCGCGGAGAATGCCAGTTCCAGCAGCGTCATCCTGGTCTGCGGCGACCGGTCGGTGGTGGTGGACTATTCCAGCCTGTACGAGGTGGACTACAACACCTACTACACCACCGGCAGCCTGAACTACACCTTTATGGCGGAGTCGGCGCTGACCGGGGCCATCTCCCGCGTGACCAGCGACAGCAGCTACCGGCTGTACCAGCTGTCCGGCCACGGCGAGCTGGAGCTGGGCACCGACCTGACCGAGACGCTGACCAACGCCAACGTGACGGTGGAAAGCCTGAACCTGCTTTCAGCCGGCAGCATCCCGGAGGACGCGGCGGTGCTGCTGATCAACACGCCGCAGGTGGATTACTCGGCGGATTCCATCGCGCTGCTGCGCAGCTACCTGGAGGGCGGCGGCCGCCTGCTGGTAACCACCAGCCTGACCTACGACACCCCCAACCTGGACGCCCTGCTGGCCGAGTACGGCCTGAGCCGCCAGAGCGGCCTGCTGGTGGACACCGACGCCAACTACTACGCGGCCAACTACGCCCCCACCTACCTGCTGCCCGCCATGCAGGTCAACGACATCACCGCCGGCGTGACCAGCGGCATGATGGTCTTTGCGCCCATCTCGCAGGGCATTTTGACCGACAGCGAGAACGAGGACATGACCTACACCTCGCTGCTGAGCACCAGCAGTTCGGCCTTTGCCATGCAGGATTACGAGAACGCCACCACAGCCACCCCCGGCGAGAACGACCCCACCGGCAGCTTTGACCTTGCCGTGGCCGCCGAGAGTGCATCCACCGGCGCCAGGGTGGTGTGGATCGGCTGCCCCAACATCTTTGTGTCCGAGATCGACCAGATGGTGTCGGGCGGCAACTCGCAGCTGCTGGGCAGCATCGTCAACTGGTTCAACGGCGAGGAGAACGCCGTCGCCATCGACGGCAAGAGCATGTCGGCCCAGAGCCTGTCGGTGCCCGGCACCGCCGTGATCGGGCTGGGGCTGCTGTTTGTCATCGTGCTTCCGGTGGCCTGCATCGTGGCGGGCGTGGTGATCTTTGTCATCCGCCGCCGCAGGTAAGCGGCCGCCATCCGGCAAGGGAGGATCTGCCATGAACCGTAAAAAACTGCTGCCGCTGGCCGTGCTGGCCGGCGTGGTGTTGCTGCTGGCCGCGGCGCTGCTGGCCGTTACCCTGCTGAACCGCCGGCAGGACGGGGAGGAGAGCGGCATCGCCCTCTTTTCGGTCTCGGCCGGGGAGGTGACCGCCCTGTCCTACCAGGACGGCAGCACCGACGTGGCGCTGACTCAAAACGAGGACGGCGGCTGGACGCTGGAGAGCGACCCGCTGCTGCCCATCGACAGCGATACCGTCACCGATCTGCTGGACAGCCTGACCGGCCTGACCGCCCTGCGGGATCTGAGCGGCGAGACGCTGGAAAGCGCCCAGCTGGGCTTTGACAGCCCCGCCATGACCTTTGCCTTTACCGCCGGCGGCACCGACTACACGCTGACCGTGGGCGCCGAGAACAGCATTGCCGGGGCCTATTACGTCCGGCTGGGGGACGGCGGCGTTTATACCGTGTCCACCTCCAGCTTTTCGACGCTGTGCAAAACGCCGCGGCAGCTGTACGCCGCCCAGGACATCACCGACATGGAGTCCACCGACGTGGCCGCCATGACGCTGGACACCGGCAGCGAGGTGCTGTCCTTCACCCGCGACGGGGACGGCAGCTGGACGCTGGATGAGGACCCCGCCTGCGCCCTGGACCAGGACGCCGTGGCGCTGATGGCCAACACCATCTGCTCGCTGACCAGCAGCTGGAGCATCACCGCCCCCGCTGCCGATGTGCAGTACGGGCTGGACACGCCCGCCGCCGTGGTGACGCTGACCGACGGCGACGGCCGCACGGTGCAGTGCACCTTTGGCGGCACCGACCCGGACGACGACAGCATCGCCTATCTGCGGGCCTCCACCGACGAGAGCGTCGTCTACGAGATCGCCGCCAACCACCTGTCGGTCTTTGCCCAGACCAAAGTGTCGCTCCAGGCGGACACCGACACGGCCGAGACCGCCACCGCCGAGAGCGCGGCCGGCTGATCCCCTGCCCCGCTTTCCTTCCATCAAAACGCCGCCCCCGGCTGCCCGTGTTGGCAGCCGGGGGCGGTTTGCTGTTTGCCGCATAAAAAGCCACAGCAGCCCCGCGCATTGCTGCACGGGACTGCTGTGTTCGGCATTGGTCCTGTAAACTGCCGTATGTGCCCTGCCTATTGGGCGACGACAGGACACATCAATATTTCAGGTAATCCAGGCTGTCCTTGTACTCGGTGTCAAGGGCGGATGCCATGGGTGCCTGGGCCTTGTACTTGGTCAGCATCGCGGCGCTCTTGGCGGGGTCCGCCAGGGTGCCGGCGCCGGCAATGCATCCGCCGGGGCAGGCCATGCCTTCCAGCAGATAGCCGTTGTATTTTCCGGCCTTTGCCATCATCATCATCTTGCGGCAATCGGCCAGGCCCTGGGCGGAAGCCACCTTGACCTCGCGGCCGGGGTCCAGCTTGTGGATGGCGTTGACCACCGCCTGGGCCACGCCGCCGGACACCGCAAAGCCGCGGCCGTCGGCGCTGGCATCGTTGAACGCCTCGGCGGGGTCGTCGGGCAGGCTGGCAAAGTCCACTTCCTTCGCCTCAAACATGCCCATCAGTTCCTCAAAGGTCAGTACAAAGTCCACCTCGCTGCGGACGCTGCGGCGGCTGGCTTCCAGCTTTTTGGCAGCGCAGGGGCCCACAAAGCAGATGCGGGCGTCCGGCTCGTTGCGCTTGAGCAGGCGGGCGGTCAGGACCATGGGGGTCATGGTCATGCTGATGCAGTCGGCATACTGGGGGAACAGCTTTTTGGCCATCACGCTCCAGGCCGGGCAGCAGGAGGTACCCATGAAGGGGTGCTTCTCCGGCACCTCGGCCATAAAGTCCTTGGCCTCGTCAATGGTGCACAGGTCGGCGCCGATGGCGACCTCGGCCACGCCGGCAAAGCCCAGCTGCTTCATGGCGGTGCGCAGCTTGGACGGCGTCAGGCCGGGGAACTGGTTGACAAAGGCGGGGGCAACGATGGCAATGACCTTGTCGCCGCGCTTGATGGACTTGATCAGCTGGAACAGCTGGCCCTTGTCCACAATGGCGCCGAAGGGGCAGTTGACCAGGCACATGCCGCAGGACACGCACTTGTCGTAGTCGATCTCGGCACGGCCGTACTTGTCGGAATGGATGGCGTCCATGCCGCAGGCCTTGGCGCAGGGGCGCTCGACCTTGATGATCGCGCCGTAGGGGCAGGCGCTGACGCAGCGGCCGCACTTGACGCAGAGACCCTGGTCGATATGGCTTCTGCCGTTGACAAAGCTGATGGCCTTTTTGGGGCAGACTTCCTGGCAGGGATGCGCCAGGCAGCCCTGGCACATATCGGTGACCTTGACGACCTTTTCCGGGCAGCGGTTGCAGGCGAACTTGATGACGTTGATCAGCGGCGGCTCGTAGTACTTGTCCGCAATGACGCTTTCCTGCAGACCTTCGCTGGCGGGGACGCTCTCGTCAATGGGGCGCAGGGAGAGGCCCATGGCCAGGCGGATGCGCTCCGAGATGATGGCTCTCTCCAGGAAGATGCTGCTGCGCAGCGAATGTTCCTCGCCGGGGATGATCTCGTAGGGAAGTTCCCGCATCAGGTAATCCAGATCGGCCATTTCATCCACTTCATAGGCCATCCGGGCGACCTCGGTAAACACCTTGCGGCGGATGTCCGTAACAGGGGTGTAAATACCTCTCATGTTGACAGCTCCTTAATACAGCATTCTTTGGATATTGCTTTGACTGCCCTGCCCCTGCCTCTCTGCTGCGGGAAGATCCCGCCGGGCACAATGCAGTCCCTGTTAAAATATTACCAAAAGCAGCTTCGATTTACAAGGGGGAATGCTGATTTTTTGCAAAAAATCGTGCAGGCAGGCAAATCAGCCGCAGAGGGCCCGCCTGTGCGGCGCCGCCGGATCGCGGCAGGGCGCAGGGCGGGGCGGCATTTTTTCAAACTGTCTCATTGCAAGGGCGGGGAAAACCTGTTACGCTGTGGGTAACGGGGCGCACGGCCCGGATCGCCACACCACAGCAGGAGGTTTCTCATGGCAAACGAGGAAAAGAAGGATTTCAACACGATGCTTGCCCAGGACAACGGCATGCCCAGGATCCAAATCGTCACCGACCCGGCCACCATCCGCAGATACGGCGGCAGTCGCATGTATTTTGCCCCGCCGCGGGATTACGACCGCGCCATGCGGCAGGTGCCGCCGGGGCGCGTCACCACGGTGGGCGCGCTTCGCGAGGCCTTTGCCAAAGCGAACGGTGCAGACTTCACCGACCCCATCACCGCCGGCATTTTTGTATCCATTGCCGCCTGGGCCAGCTTCCAGCGCACCGGCGACGAAACGCCCTACTGGCGCACGCTGAAAGCCGGCGGCGAGCTGAACCCCAAATATCCCGGCGGTGTGGAAGCCCAGCGCGCCCGCCTGGAGGCCGAAGGCCACACCATCCTGGCCCGCGGGCGCAAGAATGTCCGGTATTATGTAAAAGACTACGAGAACGTCCTGTTTGTGCCGCAGGTGTGAAAGAGCGGGGACGGCGCGGGGGCGGCGTGGCCCCCTTGGGCGGCCGCCTTCAAGAAAGCCTCCCCTGTAAGGGGAGGTGGATGCGCCGCAGGCGCAGACGGAGGGGTGCATTGCCGCGTTGCCTTTCCCGGTATCTTTCCGGGCTGCGCAAAGCCTGCGCAGGGGCCGATGATTCTTCATCGGCCCGGAGAAGGCGGCGGCTGCTGCCGGGAAGCTCGCGGGACGATGCGAGCATCGTCCCCTACGCATGCAAAGGCCTGCCGGGTTTTGCAGGATATCTCTGCCGCCGGGCGGCGATGCCCCCCTCAGTCGGCTGGCGCCGACAGCTCCCCTTGCAGGGGCGCCTTTGGGAAACCGCCGTAAAAAAGCCTCCCCTGTAAGGGGAGGTGGATGCGCCGCAGGCGCAGACGGAGGGGTGCGGCGCCCTTGCCGGGCCTTTACACCTGCGGGACGTTTGCGCTGCGCGCCGGCAGGCGCGCCCTCTCCAATTCCTGACTTCTCATTCCTCATTGCCCCAAAACTCCCCCAGCGCCCGGCGCAGGGCGTCCAGCGTGTACACCGGGGCCAGGCGGTCCCAGTGGGGCGGCATCAGGCGGCGGTAATCAGGGGCGGCAAAGCGGTCGTCGATCAGCAGCACCACGCCCTTGTCCTGCGGCGTGCGGATGACCCGCCCGGCCGCCTGCAGAACCTTGTTTATGCCGGGGTAGCGGTAGGCGTAGTCAAAGCCGCTGCCGCGGGTGCGCTCGAAGTAGTCCCGCAGCTGGTCCTGCCGGGGCCCCACCTGGGGCAGGCCGGGGCCGACGATGGCCGCGCCGATCAGCCGGGTGCCGGCCAGGTCCACGCCCTCTCCAAAGACGCCGCCCATCACTGCAAAGCCCAGCATCGTGCCCTGCGGGTCGGGGCAAAACTGCGCTAGGAAATCGGCGCGGCCGGCCTCGTCCAGGGCGCTTTGCTGCACCAGCAGCGGGATGCCTGGGTAAGCCTCGGCAAAAGCGGCCCGCACCTGTTCCAGATAGCTGTAGCTGGGGAAAAACGCCAGATAGTTGCCGGGCTTTGCCCCTGCCATGGCGGCTAGGCAGCCGGCCACCTGGGCAATGCTGCCCTCCCGGTCCCTGTAGCGGGTGCTGACCTGGCAGGCCGCAAACAGACCGAAGTTTTCCGGCGGGAAAGGGCTTTTCAGCGCCACGGCGCGGGCGTCCGGCAGGCCGCACAGGTCCTTGTAGTAGGCCGCCGGCGCCAGCGTGGCCGAAAACAGCACCGCGGCCCGCCCCAGCGCAAAGTTCGCTTTCAAAAACTCGCTGGGGTCCAGGCAGAGCTGGGTCAGGCGCAGGTCGCTGCCAAAGGCCGCTGCCTGCAAAACAAAATGGTCGTCGAAGGTCTCGGCCACCCGCAGCCAGGCGCGGATGTCAAAATAGAGCTGCAGCAAGGCGGCGTGGGCCTCGGTGGGGTCGCGGTGCTCGTCCAGCCACGCTTCCAGCGGGTCGCACAGGCGCTGGAGCACCCGGTCCAGTTCCTCGTCCCGCTCCGGGCGCATCAGCGTTTTGGCGCGGCCGCCCTCCTCCTCGCAGCGGCGGCGCCATTCCAGCAGGGCGGCGTTTGCCCTGCCCAGCGCGGTCTTTAGCCGGCTTTTGCCCTTGCCCAGCAGCTTGCGGGCCTGCACAAAGCTGCTTTTGAGCAGGCTTTCCGAGTGCATGTCCCGCGCCCGGTCGGGCAGGTTGTGGGCCTCGTCGATGAGGAAAATGTAATCCCCCGCCGTCTCGAAAAAACGCTTGAGCGAAACGACCGGATCGAACAGGTAGTTGTAGTCCCCCACCACCACGTCGCACCACAGGCTCAGATCCAGCCCCAGCTCAAAGGGGCAGACGGTGTGGCGGCGCGCCGCAGCCTGCAGTGTTTCCGCCGTGAGGGCGGTCTCGTCCAGTGCCTGCCACAGCGCCGGCTTGATGCGGTCAAAGTAGCCGTTGGCGTAGGGGCAGGCTTCGGGGGTGCACTCGCGGCTTTCGCACAGGCAGATCTTGTCCTTGGCCGTCAGCGTGATGCTGCGCAGCGCAAGGCCGGGGTTGGCGGCGTGCAGGCTGGCCAGGGCGGCCTCGGCGGCGGCGCGGGTGGTGCCGCGGGCGGTCAGGTAAAAGACCGGGCCGCCCTCCCCCACCGCCTTGAGCGCCGGGAACAGCACGCTGATGGTCTTGCCGATGCCGGTGGGCGCCTGGCACAACAGCTGCCCGCCCCCGGCGCAGACGCGGTAGACCTCGCCGATCATGGCCTTCTGGCCGGGGCGGTAACCGCCGAACGGGAAGCGCATGGCCGCCAGGCCGGCGGCGCGCTGCTCCCGCCAGGAAGCCGCCCGCCGCGCCCAGGGGGCGTACTGCTCCAGCAGGCCGGTGACGATGCCGGTCAGCTCCCCGATGGTGTGATCGCGGGAGAAGCGCAGCGTCAGTTCCTCGTCCACCTGATAATAGGTCAGCTGGACGCGCAGGCGGGGCAGGTCGTGCTGCACGCCGTAGATAAAGGCGTAGACCTGCCCCTGGGCCCAGTGTTCCGGCGACTGCTCGCCGGTAATGGCGTCGGCGGGCAGGGCGGTGGTCTTGATCTCGTCGATGGTGACAATGCCGTCCGGCGCGGTGAAGATGCCGTCGGCCCGGCCCTCGATGGTGTATTCCACCTCCGCGGCGGTCAAGGTGTGGCGCAGCGTTACCTCAGCGGCGTAGTCGGGGTGGGCGGCGACGGCTTCCTTTTGCAGTTTGCGGTGCAGACGGGCCCCCTCCAGCGCCCGGTCAAAACCGGTGAACCGGTTGTCGATGCTGCCGGTGCGCAGCAAAAACTCCACCAGCTGCCGGACCGGCAGCGTCAGGGACAGTGCGGGCATGGAAGGGACCTTCTTTCCTTTGTGGTCGGCGTTTTGCCGCAGCCGGGCGACTGGCTCAGCATCCCAGCGCCCGGCGCAGGTCGGCCAGATACCGCCGCTGCTGCTGTTTCAGGTACAGCCGGATCAAAACCGCCGGCACCGGCGCTTTGGGTTCCACCCACTCGGTGAACAGGACGGCGGTTTTGCCCCGCCTTTCCCAAAAGATGCCCTGCCACCGGCCGCGGAGGTTTTCGTTTTCCAGTGTGAACGCCCAGCGGCGGCAGGGATTGGCGGCGGTGACGGTGAAGGTCGTGGGGAAGCCCTGGCGGGTATACTCCACAAACCGGCCGTCCGCTTGGACTTCCAGCCGGCTCAGGTCGCTGCGCCAGCCATAATGTTCCAGATCAGTCACGGTGCGCCAGATGCGCCCTGCCGGGCAGGGCAGCACCGCGCGGATGGCGGAAACGATCATCGGCGTCACTTCCTTTTTGGTTTTGCCGCGGCCGGGCGGCGGGTATTTCTCTGCTCAACCGAACAGCTCGGCCTCCACGCTCTGCCGGATGGCGTCCACCGCGGCAAAGTCGGTGGCGCGGACGTAGTAGGTCTCCAGCGTGTCGTGGACGCGCTTGGCCTCGGCCTGGGTCTGGCAGGTGCGGGCGATCAGCTGCGCGGCGATGCGCTTTTGGTATTGCAGCATCCCCCGCCGGGCGGCCAGGCCGGTGCCGTCGGCAAAGCGGGCGGCGTGGATGTTCTTCTGCCCGGCAAAGCGCATCGGATGCCAGGGGTTGGAGGTGACCACCGCCAGCCGCAGCGCGGGCAGGATCAGGTGGTCGGTCTTGCTTTGGTCTGCGGCGCAGCGGCAGACAATAGCCTCGTAGCCGTTTTGGGCGGCATGGTCGGCCAGGATGCCCAGCATGCGGGCCGCAGCCGCACCGTAGGGGTCGTGGATGGCATAGATGGTATCGGCCAGGGCGGGCACCGTATCCGCAAAGACGGTGACGCCGCCCGGCGTGGGCGCGCTGAGCAGCCGGATGCGCCGGATGCCCGGCTTTGCGCCGCGGCGGGCGGGCATCAGGCGGGCGGCCATGCGCGCCGTAAAGCGATCCAGCTTGTCAGCGTCCAGGCGGGCGGCGGCAAACTGCCGGCGGCGCTGCAGCAGCCCGCAGGCCAGGGCGAAATCGGCGGCGGCACGCTGCAGCAGCGCGGTGTTGCCATTGCCGGCCGCCAGCACCTGGGCGCTGTTCTTGTGCAGGTAAGCATGGTCAAGGGTATCGTAAAAGCTGAGCACCCTCTCGGCCGCGTCGGGGTATTTGCAGTCGAGGGTGTGGGGCGCGGTGGCGTCCAGGATCAGGTCGCCGGAGGGCAGCCGGACGCCGTCCAGGCTGGCAGGGTCGCTGGAGCAGTGGATGCGCTCGACATAAGCGCCCCTGCCCGCGGGCTGCGCGGCGGCCTTTTCGGCAATGCGGCGCATAAAGGTGGACTTGCCGCAGCCGGGCCCCGCCTTGATCAGCCAGGGCCTTGCGCCCGGCTCGGCGGCGGCCTGGGCGAACCAGCCGGAGAATCCGGACGGCGACAGCGCGCCGAGGAAAAAATCCACCACGGGCGGCGCGCCCGTTTTTGCAGTTTTGGTTTGCATGACCGTGACCTCCTTGCCATTGGGTTGAAATGCGGCGGCTAACAGGCCATTCTATGCAAAAACGGGGCGGCGTGACACGGGGCGCCCGGATGCGCCGCTGCCCGCCGGCCATGGGTCGCGGCGGGCGGGCAGGAAAGCGGTTTATTGCTGCTGGTCGGGGTAGGTGTGGGTGCAGACCTCGTAGATCTTGTCCCGCAGAGCGGCGAAATCACCAAAGGCCAGCGGTTTGTTGTTGGGGTTGCGCAGAAGCGCCGCCGGGTGCAGCGTGGCCATGAACAGCGTGCCCTGCTTGTCAAAGAATTTGCCGTGATCCTTGGTGACCGAGAACTTGGGCTCGATCATCTGCTGGGCGGCAACGCGGCCCAGGCAGACCACGATTTTGGGGCGCAGCAGCTTAAACTGCTCCCGCAGCCAGGGCATGCAGGCGGCGGATTCCGCCGGCAGAGGGTCGCGGTTTTGGGGCGGGCGGCACTTGACGATGTTGGCGATAAAGACGTTTTTGTCGCGGCTCAGGTCCACCGCCTCCAGGTAGCTGTCCAGCAGCTTGCCGCTGCGGCCCACAAAGGGCAGGCCCTGCTCGTCCTCGTTGGCGCCGGGGCCTTCGCCCACAAACAGCACCTCGGCGTCGGGCACGCCCTGGCCGAACACCACGTTGGTGCGGGTCTCGCACAAGTCACAGCGGCGGCAGGAAAGACATTCCTGTTTCAGCGTTTCAAAATCCATGGGGGTCTCCTTCCAAAGCAGAACGCGGGGCAATGCGGGCAGTCCGGTTTGAGCGGTTCACCGCCCGCTTATTGGCAGCCGGCGCAGATCGTGGTGTCGGCGTCGGGGTCGGCGATCTCGCCCGGCGCGGGCTTTTTGGGGGCGCGCAGCAGCGTGTAGGGCATCAGCGGCGCGGCACAGGGGATGGTGTATTTCATCATCGGGTGGGGCGTGGCGTCCACCTGCTCCCCCGCCTCGTTTTTGATCCACTCCGGCGTGATGGGGATGACGGTGCCGTCCGGCTGCAGCGCCTCGATGGTGTCCCCCAGCAGAAAGCGCCCGCGCTGGGTGCAGCTGGCAACGCCGTTTTCCCAGGCATCCACCGTGCCGATAAAGTCCCAGTTGCGCACATAGGTGTGGCTGGGGGTCTGCAGCGCCTGCTCCTTGCCAAAGTAGAACCCCGGCGAGTAATGCCGGTGGCTGGTGCGGTCCAGCTCGTCGATGACGTCGTCGGGCAGGGTGAAGTTTTCGTTATACGGATCTTTCAGGTAGGCGTCCAGGGCGCGGCGGTAGGCGCTGGTGACCGATGCCACATAGTAAAAGGTCTTGGCCCGGCCCTCGATCTTGAGCGAGTCGATGCCCGCCTGGCACAAAAGGTCGATGAACGGCGCGGTGCACAGGTCGTTGGCGTTTAAGATATAGCTGCCGTCCCTGGTCTCGCCGATCTCCATGTACTGGCCGGGGCGGCGCTCCTCCACCAGATAATATTTCCAGCGGCAGGGCTGGGCGCACTCGCCCCGGTTGCCGCTGCGGCCGGTCATATAGCTGGACAGCAGGCACCGGCCGGAAACGCTCATGCACATGGCGCCGTGGACAAAAGCCTCCAGCTCCAGCTCCGGCGGGGTGTTGTCCCGGATCTGGGCGATCTCGGTCAGGGTCAGCTCCCGCGCCAGCACCACCCGCTTGGCCCCCAGGTGGTAGGCCGCGGTGGCGGCGGCGTAGTTGGCGACGCCCGCCTGGGTGGAAAAGTGGATGTCGGTATCGGGGGCGTATTTTTTGCACAGCTCCACCACGCCCAGGTCCGCCGCGATAAAGGCGTCCACGCCGGCGTCCCGCGCGTCCCGGATGGCCTGGGGCAGGCGGGCAAGCTCGTCGTTGGTGGGCAGGGTGTTCAGCGTCAGGTAGACCTTTTTGCCGCGGGCGTGGGCAAAGATGCAGCCCTCGGCCAGCTGGCCGGGCGTAAAGTTGGCGGGCGCGGCGCGCATGCCGAACTCCTGCAGGGCGCAGTAGACGGCGTCGGCGCCGTAGAGCACCGCGTATTTCAGCGTTTCCAGGTTGCCCGCCGGGCTGAGCAGTTCCGGCTGTGATAGCATGGGGTACAGCTCCTTTGTTGCAGAATCATAGGGCATGCCGCGGTTGGGTCACCAGCCGGCCATGGTCACGTTGGCGTTGTGCTCCTCCAGCGTTTTGGCGTAGAAATACTGGCCGGGGTAATCGCCCTCCGGGTTGCCGGTGACAAAGTAGAGGTAACCCTCGCTGATATACTCCTGGTCCGGCTGCAGCGCCGCCTGGATGGCGTCGATGCCGGGGTTGGAGATGGCGCCGGCGGTCAGGCCGGTGACATGGTCATAGGTGTCGTAGGCGGCCAGGACCTCCTCCGGGATGGTGCCGGCCTCCACCCAGCCCATATACTCGGCCATGGGCGAGTTCCACAGGTAGTTGTTGTCGTTTTCCTGCATGATGTCGCAGCTGGCGTTGGACTGCAGCGGCATCCCCGCAGATTCCAGCCGGTTGTGGAAGCAGGCCGAAACCTTGTAGTCCTCCGCCGCCATACCGGCTTCCTCCTGGATAAAGCTGCCCAGGATCACCGCGTCGTCCAGGCTGTTGATGCAGTCGTCGGGGTCGGCGTCCACCAGCTCCTGCAGGCCCTCGGTCTCCAGGGCAAACTGGTTATAGAAGGTACGGACGTAGTTTTCGACGGTATCGTCGTCAAAGAACTCGTAGGTGTCGGGGAAGAGATAGCCCTCGCACTTGAACAGGCGGCCGGGGTTGTCCGGCATCTGCGCCCAGAAGGTGTAGTCGCTGAAATCCGCCTGGGCCTGGCTGCCGTCCTTCTCGGTGTAGGATTCGCCGTTGGCGCAGGCCAGGAACTGGTCCACGCTGTCCACCAGGCCGTTGTCCACCATCAGCTGGGCGATGGCCACGGCGGTGGAGCCCTCCGGGAAGGTGACGGTCGTGGTGTTGCGGAACACCCGCTGCTCCGAGATGGCGTCCAAAATCTCGTTATAGCTCATGCCGGCGCGCAGTTCCACCGGGCCGGGCTGCAGGTTGCTTGCCTTGCCGCTGTAACGGGCGTACAGCTTGAACAGCCAGCCGTTTTGGATGACGCCGTTTTCCTCCAGCTGGTCGGCGATGCTGCTGGCGTTGGCGCCCTCGGCGACCTCCACCGTGACGGCCTCGCCCATCACGCTGTCGCCGGAACCGGCCAGCTCGCCGTACAGCTGCATGCCTTTCCAGCCGCCCACGGCCACCAGCACCGCAAACACCAGCACGATCACCAGCCCCACGGGGAAGCGGCGGCGGGGGCGCTCGTCCCCGTCGTCCTCGGCGTCGTACTCGTCGGCTTCCTCCTCCGGCCGGGACTGGGGGGCGGGGGCTTCGGGCTGCATCTGCGGCTTGGCATGGTAGACGCGGCGGGAGGTGTCTCCGGCCCCGCTGCCGTCATTGCGTTGGATCCTCATAATGATATACTCTCCTTTTACACGCCCCCGGTTCAGACCAGCAGGCGGAAATAGACATCCGTCAACGGGAAGGGCTTTTGCAGAAACCGCAGCATACCGTAGCCGCAGCGTTTGCCCTCGCCGAGATACAGGGACTGGTTTTCGGTCAGGATGATCTGGGCGGTCTCGCAGCCGGTATGCTCGCGGGCCGCTTCCAGAAGGATATCGGCGGAATGGTCGTTGTCGGCCTGCAGCTCGACAAACTGCAGGCTGCCGCCCCGCACATAGTACAGCCCGTACCCCCGCTGGTTGGACACGATGGTCACACCCCGGTGGTACAGCTGGGAAACCACCTCGTTCATGCTCTGCTCCGGCAGTGTGACGCAGCCGGGCTGGTAACGCAGGCGGGTGTCCATCAGGCGGCGGACGGTCATGGCGTCAAATTCGGCGCGGGCCCACAGGTTGCGGGCAATGGGCCGGCGCAGGATGCGCAGCGCAAAGGCATCGGCAAACTGCAGGCCGCGCAGCCGGGCGGCGGCGCGGGCGGTCTCCGGCACCGCCACCGCAAACTCGAACCCGCTGGCCGAAAAGGCCCGCAGGCAGCCGTCCAGCAGGCGGGTCATCAGGCCGCGGCCGCGGAACTGCGGCGCGGTGGCCATGCCGCAGAGCCACACGCCCCGGCGGCCGTGCGTTTCCACCGGGACCGCGCAGACCATCGACACCAGGCCGCCCTGCGCGCCCCCCTGTTCCACCAGAAAGACATTGTCGATGCCCACAATATTCTGCAGCCAGCCGGCGATCTCGGCCTTGCTGCCGCCGTAAGCCTCGTGGCGGAAGGCGACCAGGGTGTCCAGGTCGGCGGGGGTCGCCTTGCGCAGCATAGGCCACTTCCTTTCTGCAACGGGGCCGGGAAAACGCACGGGCGCCGGCGGGCGCTCTTGTTTCAGTTTACAGGATATCACACAATGTTTCAAGTATCCGGGCATGGACGTCGGGGATGCTCAGCATGGCCTTGCCGCCGCCGGGCAGGTGCCGGGTGCACTCGATGCGGGCCCAGCCCAGGGTCTTGGCGCAGTACTCGGCGGCGGCGCGGGCGCGGGCCATGTACTCGGTATCCTTTTCCTGGATGTCCTTTTTGCTCTCGTCGCCGTGGTAGCGGCGGGTCATCAGCTGCTGGGACACATCCGGGTCCACCGCCAGGTAAACGACCCGGTCGGGCGCGGGGATGCCCAGCTTGTTATACTCAAAGTCGAACAGCCAGTTCAGGAAGCCGTCCCACTGGTCCGGCGGCAGCTTGGCGCACTGGTGCACCGCGTTGCTGGTGGTGTACCGGTCGCTGATCAGCAGGCCGCCGTTTTGGTAAAATCCGCCCCAGTCGGCCTTGTAGCCGGCGTAGCGGTCCACCGCAAAAAAGCTGGACGCCGCGTAGGCGTTGACGTCGTCCGGCTTTTCACCGAACTGCCCGGCCAGGTACATCCGCACCAGCGCCGAGGAATCGCTCTGGTAATTGGGGAAGGTCAGCTTGCGCAGGCTTCTGCCCTGCCCGGCCAGCGCGTCGGCCAGCAGGCCCGCCTGGGTGCCCTTGCCGGAACCGTCCAGCCCTTCCAATATGATCAGTTTACCCATTTTGCAAGGCCTCGGCTTTCAAAGCTGCGTATTTGTCCCGCACCGCATCCATCTGGCCGCAGCACATGCGGCCTTCGGGGCAGGGGCCGGTCAGGCAGCGGGGGCCGGCCTGGGCAAAGATGTGGGGCGCCAGCGGCAAGACCAGCCGCAGCATCTCGTCGGCCACGGCACGGATCTCCCACTGGGCGCGGTTGCAGCAGCGCAGGTTGAAAAAGTTGATCAGGCTGCGGCAGTTCATGGTCATGACCATCTTGGTCTCGCAGGCGTTGGGCAGCACAAAGCGGGCGTCCTCGTTGGCCTGCTTGCCGGCCTTGCTGCGGGCGGACTTCTCGTCCATGCCCTCGGCCACCAGGCGGGCGGTGTGGGCGTCCTCCAGGCTTTTGACCAGATCCAGATAGCGGCGGGCGTCGTCGTTCATCGCGTCGATGAACTGCGCCTTTGCCTCCGGGATGGCCTCGATCTCCGGCGGGATGACGTAGCGGAAATCCTCCAGCCGCACATACCGCTGGCTCTGCACGCTGAAGCTGCCGATGCGGTGGCGGGTGACCTGCGCCAGAAAGGTGCGGGAAACGCCCTCGATGCCGAAGGTGAAGCTGGCGTGCTCGATGGGGCTGGCGTGGCCCACGTCGGACAGGCGCTGCAGGAAGGCGGCGGTCTTTTCGGGCGTCAGGCCGTCCAGCAGCGTGGCGATGTGCGCGTCCGAGTAGCAGAGCTTGGCCGCCGCCGCGATGGTCTTTTCGGGGTCGTTGGTGTGGGCGATGAGATTGACTAGCATGGGTACCACCTTTTGGGAAATGGGGAATCAGGCGTTTGGAATGAGGATTGTTTCAGGCAGGCGTTTGGAGTCAGGAAAAGGCTTTCCCCGCAAAAACGCGCCGGCGGCGGAAAACGCCTGCGGGGCGATGCCTGCGGCGGCTTTCTGACGGGCGCTGCGGCGGCCACGCAGGGACAGTTCCGCCGCAAAGCGGCAATGCACCCCTCCGCCGCCGGAGGCGGCACCTCCCCTTGCAGGGGAGGCTTTTGAGCGGGCGGCTTTGGAAATGGGCTTTCCCCGCAAAAACGCGCCGGCGGCGGGAAACGCCTGCGGGGCGATGTTTACAGCGGCTTTCTGGCGGACGCTGCGGCAGCCGCGCAGGGATAGTTCCGCCGCAAGGCGGCAATGCCCCCCTCCGCCGCCGGAGGCGGCACCTCCCCTTGCAGGGGCGGCTTTTTGAGCGGGCGGCTTATTCCTCCACCTTTTTCATCGGGGCGTAGTTGGCCATGGTCTTTTTGACGCCGACGCGGTCGAACTGCACCTCCACGATGCAGTCCCCCGCCACCGGCGTGGCCTTGAGCACCTTGCCGCGGCCGAACACCTTGTGCTCCACCAGGTCGCCGGGGGCGTAGCCGGCCGATCTCTGCGCCTTAGGGGTCTGCTGCAGGCCGGCCAGCGAGGAGGTGCCCGCCCCCGCCGCCTTTGCCGGCGCGCCGGAATGGTGGTTGACCTGGGACGAGTAGCCCGCGCCGAAGCCGGAGGACGGCACCGTGCGCCGCCCGCCCTGGGAATTGGGGCTTTCGTGCCCGCCGCTGGCGGCAAACCCGCTGTGGAAGCCGCCGCGGCTGTAACTGCCGCCAAAGCCGCCCCCGCCGCGGTTGTATTCGGGGTTCAGGTAGCCGTGGGACGCGCCGGAGTACCCGCTGCGCCCGCCGGGCACATGGTAGCTGTAGCTGCCGTAGCCTGCGCCGAAGCCGGAGGAATAGGCCAGCTCCGGGCTTTCGGTCTCCTCCACCAGGTCGGGGGGCAGCTCCTCCAGGAAGTCGGAGGGCGGGTTGCGCTGGGTGCGGCCGAACATCATGCGGGTGCTGGCCGAGGAGAGATACAGCTCCTTTTTGGCGCGGGTGATGCCCACATAGCACAGGCGGCGCTCCTCCTCCATGTCCTCCTCGTTGTAGCGGGAAAGCTCGCCGGGGAAGATGCCGTCCTCCATGCCGACGATGAACACATAGGGGAACTCCAGCCCCTTGGCCGAGTGCAGCGTCATCATCACGACAGAGTCGGCGTTCTCGTCGTAGCTGTCCAGGTCGCTGATCAGCGCCACTTCCTCCAAAAAGCCGGACAGGGTGGCGTCCTCGCCGTTCTGGTCGGCGTAGGTCTTGATGGAGGACACCAGCTGGCCCAGGTTCTCCAGACGGGTCTGGCCCTCCTCGCCCTGGGCCTTCAGCATGGCTTCGTAGCCGGTTTTGGCAATGACCTCGCCCATAAACTCGTCCAGCGGCAGGCGGGTGGCTTTTTCGCACAGGTCGCGGTACATGGCGTAAAAGCCGCCCAGCGCGCCGGCGGCCCGGCCCAGCGCCGGGTACAGCTCCGCGTGGGCGATGACCTCCATCATCGGCAGGTCCTTTGCGGCGGCCAGCTCAGCGATCTTTTCAATGGTGGTGGCGCCGATCTTGCGGGCAGGCTCGTTGATGATGCGCCGCAGGCGCACGTCGTCCCGCGGGTTGACGATGACCGCCAGGTAGGAGTTGATGTCCTTGACCTCCTTGCGGTCAAAGAACCGCTGGCCGCCCACGATGCGGTAAGGGATGCCGGCGCGGGCAAAGTAGGTCTCGACGGGGTTGGACTGGGCGTTCATGCGGTAGAGCACCGCATGGTCCCGCAGGCTGGCCCCCTCGCGCAGATGCTCGCCGATGACCTCGGCGATGTGCTTGGCCTCGTCGGACTCGCTGGCGGCGGTGTAGTGGTGGATCTTGGCGCCGTTGCCGTTTTCGGTCCACAGCGTCTTGCCCTTGCGGCCGTTGTTGTTCTTGATGACCGCGTTGGCGGCGTTCAGGATGTTGGCGGTGGAGCGGTAGTTCTGCTCCAGGCGGATGGTCTTTGCGCCCTGGAAATGCTGCTCGAAGTTGAGGATATTCTCGATGGTGGCGCCGCGGAAGCGGTAGATGGACTGGTCGTCGTCGCCCACCACGCAGACATTGTTGTACCCGCCGCCCAGCAGCCGCACCAGATGGAACTGGGCGATGCTGGTGTCCTGGTACTCGTCCACCATCACGTAGCGGAATTTCTGCTGGTAATACCGGCGGGCCTCGGCGTCCTTTGTGAGCATATTGACGGTGTGGTAGATCAGGTCGTCAAAGTCCATGGCGCCGTTTTCCCGCAGGCGGCGGGCGTAGGCGGCGTACAGCTTTGCCACCAGCGCCGCTTTGGTGTTGGCCGCGGGCCGGGCGGCCACCTGTTCCGGCGAGAGCAGCTTGTCCTTAAAGCCGCTGATCTGGGCGATGGCCGACTTGACCGGCAAAAACTTGTCGTCGATCATCAGCTCCTTGTAAAGCAGCTTCATCACCCGCTGCTGGTCGTCGGAGTCGTAGATGGTAAAGCTTTTGGGGAAGCCGATGCGCTCGGCGTCCCGGCGCAGGATACGCACGCAGGTGGAGTGGAAGGTGGCCGCGTTGACGTCGCCGCCCACCGTGTCCCCCAGCATGGCTTTCAGGCGCTCTTTCAGCTCGCCGGCGGCCTTGTTGGTAAAGGTGATGGCCAGCACGTTCCAGGGGCGGGCGGGGCGCACGGCCAGGCGGCGCTCGGTGCTGGCGGGCAGGTCGCGGCCCGCCGCCACGGCCTGGCGCAGCGCCTCGACGTCCACGTCATAGACGCCGCCTTCCGGCAGATCTTTGCTGCCGTAGGCGGAGCCAAACCGGATGATGTTGGCCACGCGGCTGACCAGCACGGTGGTCTTGCCGCTGCCCGCGCCGGCCAAAATCAGCAGCGGACCTTCGGTACAAAAGACCGCCTGCTGCTGGACAGGGTTCAATCGGGTAAAATGCGCGGCGATGTACTGGTCGCGCAGGGTGCAAAATTCGGCTGCGTTGGCTGGCATGGTGTACTGCTCCGTCCTCCCTGGTGGCTGCCCGGCAGGCAGCCGGGCGCGGTATCTGGCAAACGGCGGCAAACTGCCGCCGGGAAATCTGCGTTTTGGTAAAATGATCCGGTTTGGTATAGATTCGGCTTAGTATAACACAAATCGCGCCGGCAGAAAAGGCTGGCGGCGCGATTTTACAGCTTTTGCGCGCAGGGCGTTACAGCCTGGCCCGCCAGACCTTGGGCGTTGCGTCCCGGAAACCGGCGGTCAGGTGCCTGCCCAGCGAAAGGCTGGCCGCGGTGCCCCGCGCCACGCAGTTGAGCGGGTCGGGGGCCAGGGCGACATTGACGTGCAGCTGCCCGGCCAGGTAGCCCGGCAGCCCCCGCAGCATCGAGCCGCCGCCGGTCAGCAGCACCCCGGTCTGGGACACGTCCGACGCCAGCTCCGGCGGGGTGCTTTCCAGCACGCTGCGAGCGGCGGCGGCAATGCGCGCCACCAGCTCCCGCACCGGGGCGTACAGGTCGCGGGCATAGACCAGCTGCCGGGCGGGAAGGTTGGTCTGCCAGGAATGGCCGCGCACCTCCATCACGCCCTCGAAGTCGCTGTCGGAGCAGCTGGCCACCTGCTTTTTCAAAAGCTCGGCGGTGGCGGGGCCGATGGCCAGGTCGTACTTTTGCTGCACGCACTGGGCGATGCAGCTGTCAAAGGCGTTGCCCGCCACCGGCAGGCTGGCCGCCCGCACCTTGCCGCCCATGCTGATGACCGCAATGTCGGTGGAGCCGCCGCCGATGTCGATGACCATGCAGCCCCGCGGCTGGCGAATGTCCAGCCCGGCGCCCAGCGCGGCGGCCACCGGCTCGTCCACCAGAAAGACCTGTTTGGCCCCGGCGGACATAACGGCCTCCACCACCGCGTCGGCCTCCACGCCGGTGATGGCCGCCGGCACGCAGACCGACACCCGCGGCCGCAGGATGCGGGACCGGCAGACCTGGTTGACGAACCGGACGATCAGCTCGTGGGTCATGCGGTGGTCCTGGATGACGCCGTCCCGCAAAGGGCGCACCAGCTCGATGTAGCTGGGGGCGCGGCCCACCATGCGCAGCGCCCTGTCCCCCACCGCGATGACCTCGCCGGTGCGGGTGTCGATGGCGCCGATGCTGGGCTGGGAAAAGACCACGCCCTGCTGTTCGGTGGCAATGATGATGGAGGTGGTGCCAAGGTCAATGCCGATGTCCTGTTGCTTCATGGGGTTCTCCTTGTTTGGCAGGCGGCACGCCGGGCAGTTCCCTGCCCGCGCCGCGCAGACATTCCTGTTACTTTTGCGCCGGGCCGCGCCCTGCCGGTTCCTCGTCCGCCGCAATGCTGACGGCAAACACGCCGGCCGCGCCGCCCTGGTACAGGGCCAGCGCGCAGGCCGACACCGTCGCGCCGCTGGTGATCACGTCATCCACCAGCAGCACCCGCCGGCCCACGGCCTCGCTGCCGGGGCGCAGGGCGTAGCCGTCCTTCTGGTTTTGCAGCCGCTGGACCAGGGTCAGGCTTTTCTGGGGCAGCATCCGGCGGGTGGGACGCAGGTCGGCGCAGACCGGCAGACCCAAAATCTGCCCCAGCCGCCGGGCCATCCGGTCCGGCAGGCGCGGGGCCGGCAATGTGCCCAGCCGCGGCGGCACCGGCACGATGCAGTCATAGGGCGAAAGCCCGCCCGGCGCGGCGTAGGCCGGCAGCCCGCCCGGCCCCGCCGCCGGCTGCGCTCCGAACAGCCGGATGGCCGTCAGGTCGGCCAGCTCACGGGCGGCCCAGGGGCTGCCGTGCAGCTTGCAGAGCAGGATGGCATGGCGGATCTCGCCCCGGTAATAGTATGCGCTGGCGGCGCCGTCCACCGCGTAAAAGCTGTGCTCGGTCGCCGGCAGGCGGGGCGGGGTATGTTCCAGCGCCTTTGCCTTCGGCGCGCAGACGGGGCAAAGCAGCCCTGCCGCGGCGTCGGGGCCCAGCACCTCGCCGCACAGCGGGCAGCGGCGCGGGTAGGCCAGCGCGGCAACCCTTTGCAGCCGGGCCAGCAGCGCGGCCCGGTCCGGGCGGCCGGCGCTCATTCTTCCAGCCCCTCGCCCTGCAGCAAAAACCGCAGGCCGGAAAACCGCAGGTTCTGGCGCACGTTTTCCACCATAGCGCGCTCGGTGCGCGTGCTGCCGCACAGCACGCACAGCCTGCGGGCGCGGGTGACGCCGGTGTACAAAAGGTTGCGGTAGCACAGCCGGGCGGGCACGTCGGCGGCGGGCAGCACCACCGCCGGGAACTCGGACCCCTGGCTTTTGTGGATGGTGATGGCGTAGGCCGGGTCCAGCTCGGCCAGCTGGTCGGCGGCGTAGGTGTAGCGGCGATCGTCCATCTGCACGGTGACGGTGCGGTTGTCCGGGTCCACCGCCGTGACGATGCCGATGTCGCCGTTGTAGGCCCCCACGCCGGACTCGCCGCCGTCCCGCTCGTAGGAGATGTCGTAGTCGTTTTTGATCTGCATGACCTTGTCGCCCAGGCGCAGGATGCGGCTGGCGTCGGCGCTGCCGATCTGGGGCTTGTCCGGCGCGGGCGGGTTCAAAAGCTGCTGCAGTTTGCGGTTGAGCTCCATGCTGCCGGTGGGGCCGACCTTGGTGGGGCACAGCACCTGGATGTCCCGCACCGGGTCAAAGCCGTAGGCGGCGGGCAGCCGGGCGGACACCAGGTCGCAGACCAGCCGCTGGCAGGCAAGACCCAGCGCCTCGATCATAAAGAAATCGTCCTGTTTGCCGCCTTTTTGGGGCATCTGGCCGTTTACGATGCGGTGGGCGTTCTGCACGATCAGGCTTTTGCCCGCCTGGCGGAAGATCTCGGTCAGGCGGACGGTGGGCAGCGTGCCGGCGCGCAAAATCTCGCTTAAAATATTGCCGGGCCCCACGCTGGGCAGCTGGTCGGCGTCCCCCACCAGGATCAGCCGGCAGTGGGGCCGCAGCGCCGCCAAAAGCGCCTGGAACAGTTTGGCGTCCACCATGCTGACCTCGTCCAGGATGACCACGTCGTATTTCAGCAGGTTTTTGGCGTTGTGGATAAACCGCAGCGTGCCGCTGGAATAATCCACTTCCAGCAGGCGGTGGATGGTGGAGGCGTTGTGGCCGGTCAGCTCGCTCAGCCGCTTGGCGGCGCGGCCGGTGGGGGCGCACAGCGCCACCTGTTCGCCCGCTTCCTCGTACAGGCTGAGGATGGCGTTGACGGCGGTGGTCTTGCCGGTGCCGGGGCCGCCGGTCAGCACCATCACCCGGCTGGACAGCGCCGTGACGATGGCCTGCCTTTGCAGCGGCGCGTAGGTGACGCCCTGGCCCAGCTCCAGCGCGCGCAGGCTGCTCTCCAGCTGCCTGGGCGGCTGGGTGGGGCAGGACGCCAGCCGGCGCAGGCAGGCGGCGATGTCCTCCTCGGCCGAGAGCAGGTCGGGCAGATAGACATAGTCGGTGCCGTCAAATCGGCGCAGCCGCAGGTCGCCGGTGGTCAAAAGCGACTCCAGCCCTTCGGCCACGCGGTCCGGCTCCACCCGCAGAAAGCGGGCGGTGCTTTGCAGCAGCTTGTCCCGCGGCAGGCAGGTGTGGCCGTTGTTGGCGTTGTGGCGCATGGCGTAGACAAGGCCCGCCCCCACCCGCAGGCTGCCGTCGTGCTCAAACTGCAGCCTGGCGGCGATGGCGTCCACCTGGCTGAATTTCAGGTGGAGCGGCTCGCCGGTGAGCAGGTAGGGGTTGTCATCCAAAATGGCCGCCGCGTTGGAGCCGAAGTCCCGGTAAAGGGCCACGGCGCCCTGGGCGGGGATGCCGTAGTTTGCGGCCCAGGCCACCACCTCCCGCACGCCGTACATGCGGTGGAACTCCTTCGAGATGGCCTCGGCCTTTTCGGGCGTGATGCCCCGCAGCTCGCACAGGCGCAGGGGCTGCTCGGCGATGACGGTCAGGGTATCCTCGCCAAATTTTGCCACGATCTTTTTGGCGGTGGAAGGCCCGATATAGGGCAGCGCGCCGCTGGACAGGTAGCTGAGGGTGGCGGCGGTGTCCTGGGGCAGGCTGGCCTCGCACTGGTCGGCGCGGAACTGCTCGCCGTAGGAGGGGTGGTTGACCATGCGGCCGTAGCACACCACCGACATGCCGTTGTCCACGCTGCCCACGTTGCCGGCCACCACCACGTCCACGCCCCGGGCGTTGACTTCAAACACGGCATAGCCGGTGTCGCGGTTTTCGTAGATCATGTGCTCCACAACGCCTTCCAGCTTTTGCAGGCCGTTTTCCGCCAGCGAAGTCTGCTGCGCCATGCCGTGCGCCCCCTTTCCCCTTTTCGGGCTGTTTTTGCGTACAGAGATACAGGAACTATTATATCGGATCGCCGCAGGTTTGGCAAATGGGAAAGGGCGGAAACGCAGGGGCCGCTTTTCCGGCAGGACCCGGCAAAACGGCAGGGCAGGCCGCACGCCTGCCCTGCCGTTTTGCTGTCGGCGCCGCCCCTGCCGGGGGCGGTAAATGTCCGATCCCCTGCCCGGCCGCCATGCGGTTTACCACGCTTCGATCTCCAGCGGTTCCCCGCAGTGGATACAGTGGCACGGGTGGCTTTTGGCATAAAAGAGGATGTACAGATTGAGCCACCGGCCGCAATGCGGGCAGCGCAGGTACTTCCACAGCAGGAACACATACCCGCCCACGCCTGCGGCCGCTGCCAGGAACCACAGCCAATGCATAAAAATCCCCAGCACAAACCCCAGCGAAAAAACCGCTACACAGACATACGCCAGCGTGATATAAACCGATTTGATCTTTTTCATGACAGGGCGCTCCTCTCTGCCGGGGCCGGCGGCCCCGGCGCGGTCACTTTACATAGACGACGCGGCCCTCTTTGCGGGCGGCGGCGGGCTTGACGCCGCCCTCGGCGGCGTAGCCCAGGATCAGGTTGCCCACGCCGATGTAAGCATCCGGGTCCAGGCCCCATGCCGCAAGCAGCTGCCTGCCCGCCTCCGTCTCAAAGGTCTCTTTCGCGCGGTGGACCCAGCAGGAGGCCAGGCCGATGCTCTCGGCGGCCAGCATCATACTGCCCATGGTCAGGCTGCCGTCCTCCACGGCGGTGGGGACCTCCCTGCGGGCCAGCACCACCAGCACGGTGGGTGCGCCGTAGAAGGGGTCGCCGGAAGTACCCATGATCATGGCGTTGATGGCCGACAGCTTTGCGATGGCGTTTTTGTCCTGTACCGCCGCGATCACCTGCGACTGGCGGCCCATGCCGGAGGCCGCCCACAGCCCGGCGTCGATGACGGCGTCCAGCTTATCCGGCTCCACCTGCTGCGCGGTGTAGGCGCGGCAGCTGCGGCGGGTGTGGATGGTGTTAAGCGTTTCGTTTGTGATCAGCATGGGGGGTCCTCCTGTTCTGCGGGCCGCCGGGCGGCGGCCGCCTGTGATCATTGTATACTGCTTTCATTATACCACATCGCCGTGCACACGGCGCGTTTTTTTGGTGCGCGGGCGGCATTTTTCGCGGGCATTTGTGGCAGTTGACCAAAAGTTTTCATTTTCCTTTTTCAAGAATTGCCGTTTCATACATTGCGATTTTGTAGGAATTAAGGTATACTAGCCATGGTACTAAAACAATGGAGTACAAGGAGGTATTTTTCCCCGATGAAAAACATTGATCTGACAAAATACGGGATCACCGGCACCACCGAGATCGTGTATAACCCCTCTTACGACATGCTGTTTGAGGAGGAGACCAAGCCCGGTCTGGAAGGCTACGAGAAGGGCCAGGTCAGCGAGCTGGGCGCCGTCAACGTCATGACCGGCATTTACACCGGCCGCTCCCCCAAGGATAAGTTCATCGTCATGGACGAGAACTCCAAGGACACCGTGTGGTGGACCTCCGCCGAGTACAAGAACGACAACAAGCCCGCCTCCCCGGAGGCCTGGGACGCCTGCAAGAAGCTGGCCATCGAGGAGCTGTCCAACAAGAAGCTGTACGTGGTGGACGCTTTCTGCGGCGCCAACAAGGACACCCGCATGGCCATCCGCTTCATCATGGAAGTGGCGTGGCAGGCCCACTTTGTCAAGAACATGTTCATCCGCCCCACCGAGGAGGAGCTGGAGAACTTTGAGCCTGACTTCGTCGTCTACAACGCCTCCAAAGCCAAGGTCGAGAACTACAAGGAGCTGGGCCTGAACTCTGAGACTGCCGTCGTCTTCAACATCACCAGCCGTGAGCAGGTCATTTTGAACACCTGGTACGGCGGCGAGATGAAGAAGGGCATGTTCAGCATGATGAACTACTACCTGCCGCTGAAGGGCATCGCCTCGATGCACTGCTCCGCCAACACCGACCTGAACGGCGAGAACACCGCCATCTTCTTCGGCCTGTCCGGCACCGGCAAGACCACCCTGTCCACCGACCCCAAGCGTCTGCTGATCGGCGACGACGAGCACGGCTGGGATGACAACGGCGTCTTTAACTTTGAGGGCGGCTGCTACGCCAAGGTCATCAACCTGGACAAGGAGTCCGAGCCTGACATCTACAACGCCATCAAGCGCAACGCCCTGCTGGAGAACGTCACCGTTGACGAGAACGGCAAGATCGACTTTGACGACAAGAGCGTCACCGAGAACACCCGCGTCAGCTATCCCATCGACCACATCGAGAAGATCGTCCGCCCGGTGTCCGCTGCGCCTGCCGCCAAGAACGTCATCTTCCTGTCCGCCGACGCTTTCGGCGTGCTGCCCCCGGTGTCCATCCTGACCCCGGAGCAGACCGAGTACTACTTCCTGTCCGGCTTCACCGCCAAGCTGGCCGGCACCGAGCGCGGCATCACCGAGCCCACCCCCACCTTCTCCGCCTGCTTCGGCCAGGCCTTCCTGGAGCTGCACCCCACCAAGTACGGTGAGGAGCTGGTGAAGAAGATGCAGAAGTCCGGCGCCAAGGCCTACCTGGTGAACACCGGCTGGAACGGCACCGGCAAGCGCATCTCCATCAAGGATACCCGCGGCATCATCGACGCCATCCTGGACGGCTCCATCAAGACCGCGCCCACCAAGACCATCCCCTACTTCAACTTTGAAGTCCCCACCGAGCTGCCCGGCGTCGATCCGAAGATCCTCGATCCTCGCGACACCTACGCCGACGCCGCCGAGTGGGATGCCAAGGCCAAGGACCTGGCTTCCCGCTTCCAGAAGAACTTTGTCAAGTACGAGAGCAACCCCGCCGGCAAAGCTCTCGTCCCCGCCGGCCCGCAGCTGTAAGCTGGCTGTGTAACGGCATTGTGACAGCATAAAACCCGCCCCGTACCGTAGTTTTGCGGCACGGGGCGGGCTTTTTCATGTTTTTGGGGCGGCATTGCCGTGCGGCGGGGCGCGGTCAGTCGGCTTCCGCCTGCGTCCGCAGCGCCGCCAGCAGCACTTCCCTGTCGTTGGGCAGGCGGCCGTCCATGACGGCTTCCAGCAGGGCGTGCAGCACATCGCCCACGGCGGGGCCGGGGCGGATGCCGGCGGCCAGGGCATCACCGCCGCCCACTTTCAGGCGGGCAAGGGTATAGCAGCCGGTGCGGGCCAGCGCGTGCATGCGCGCTTCAAAGGCGTCCACCTCGGCGCGGCGGGCGGCGACGGCCTCGTTTTGGGCGTGGGCGTCCAGGTCCGCCCGCTTGACGGCGCACAGTTTTGCCAGCCAGCCTTCGCCCCGCCAGGCCAGCAGGCGCAGCGCGGCGGGGTCATCCGGCGGCAATGGGCCGTCGTGGACGGCCACCAGGCTGGCCACCTCCTGCCGCAGGGCGTTGGGGGCTTTCAGCCGGCGCAGGATGCTGTCCGCCAGGCGGGCGCCCCGCTGGTTATGCCCCGGGAAATGCGCCGCGCCGTCCGGCCCCACCGTGCGGCACAGCGGCTTGGCCATGTCGTGCAGAAGCATCGTCCAGCGCAGGGTGCGCAGCGCGCTGGGGGCGTTTTCCTGCCCAACGGCCCCCACCGCCGCGGCGGTGTGCTGCCACACGTCAAAGCAGTGCCACCGCCCCTGCTGGCCGCAGCCGATGCAGGGCGCGATCTCCGGGATGGCCCCGGCCAAGATCCCGCCGTACTGCGCCAGCACCCGCCCGGCGGCAGGGCTTTGCAGCAGGCGGTCCAGCTCGGCAAAAATGCGCTCGGCCGACACATTCTGCACCGTGTCCCGCAGTCGCTCCGCCGCGGCGGCGGTGTCCGGGTCAACGGCAAGATCCAGCTGGGCGGCAAAGCGCACCGCCCGCAGGATGCGCAGGGCGTCCTCGGCAAAGCGGGCGTCCGGCTGCCCCACGCAGCGGATGACGCCGGCGGCCAGGTCGGCCCGGCCGCCGAAGCAGTCCACCAGCCCTGTGTCCGGGCTCCAGGCCATGGCGTTTACGGTAAAATCCCGCCGGGCCAGGTCGTCCTCCACCCGCGGCACAAAACGCACGGCGTCGGGGTGGCGGTGGTCGGTGTAGCCGCCCTCCACCCGGAAGGTGGTGATCTCGTAGGGCCGGCCCTGCAAAACCACCGTCACCGTGCCGTGCTTGAGGCCGGTCAAAATCAGCTTTTGCCCGGCAAACACCGCGCGGGTCTCGTCCGGCAGGGCGCTGGTGCAAACGTCCCAGTCGCCGGGGGTGCGGCCCAGCAGGCTGTCCCGCACGCAGCCGCCCACCACATAGGCGGCGTGCCCCGCGGCGGCCAGCTGTGCCAGCAGCCAGGCCACCGGTTCCGGCAGGCGCAGCGGCGGGCGATCGGCGCTCATTCGGCCGGCCGCCATTCTTCCGTCAGATCCACCACGCAGGCGACGCAGTCCCCTTCCGCCAGCAGGTCGGCCGCCTTGGCTGCGGCGGCCGCGGCGTCGGGCATCCAGGTGACCAGGAAAAAGTTTTCGGCCGGGACTTCGTAGTAGACCCAGGCGCCGTCGGCCCGGACCAGGTCCTCGATGTGGTCCAGCTGCTCGCCGTCCACCAGGCCCTGGCCCTCCTCGGCGTAGATCATCTCCGGCTGGATCTGGATGGAGTTGATGACGTTGATGCTGCTGCTGATATAGCTGTCCCGGTCGGTGGCCTTGTCCCCCGCCCGCCAGGCGGTGGCAAACGCCTTGATCAGCAGCTCGCGCACTTCCAGCATCGGATCCCCTGCGGTATACATAAAACGATTCCTCCTGTAATTTCAGACTGTGCTACCAGTATACCACAAAACCGCCGCGCTGCCCACTGGGCGGCACGGCGGGGCAGTTTCGGTCAAATTGCGTATGCGGCGGGGCTCACCGGGTGGCGAACTGCGGGTCGGCCGCCCGCGTCGCCATGCCGAAAGTCTGCCGCAGCCGGGCGTAAGCCGCCTGCACCGGGGCGGGGATGTCTACATGGGCGATGAACCCCTTGCCCCTGGGGCCGTAGCCGCCGGCGTCGTCGGTCAGGCGGGGGATCTCGCCCAGCAGCAGTTCCACATAGCGTTCCATCGGCCACATGCCGTGGATGGGCCGGGCGTAGGCCAGCGCCCTGCCGTCCCACACCACCTCGGCCCGGTAGGCCGCGTAGTTGAGGATGCGCACGCCGCCGGGGCAGTGCAGCCGCATACCGGCGTCCATCCGCAGCTGCATCGCCGCGTCCTGGCAGAGAAGGATGCTTGTAAACGGCACCTGCTCCCGCTCCAGAAGCGCCAAGAGCAGCGTGATGTTGTTGCCGCAGTTGGTGGAGCGGGTCTCCAGCAGGTCGGCCCGGCAGCCGTGCGCCGCCGCCAGATACCGCTGGAACAGCTCGGCTTCCGGTAGGCCCTCGGTCTCAATGTCGGGGCGCTCGGCGTGCAGCCTGCGGCGCAGCGCCCCGGTGGTGTGGCCAGCGCCGCCCACGATCACATACCGCCGGGCGATGCCCTGCCGGATGGCGTCGGCCAGCAGGTCGCCGCCGGCCAGGATGCTTCCGCCGAACAGCACCATCCCATCCACCCGGTCGGCGCCGCAGGCCTGCCGGACGGCGCTGCGGGTCAGTGCGGGCAGGTCCCGCCTGCCGCAGAACGCCCCCAGCGTGTTGATGTCCCGCGCGGTCTGTTCGTTCCGTGCGCCGCTTTGTGTCTCGCTCATCGCTGTCTCCTTTTGTCCTGGCCGGCCGCCTTACAACGTCAGCCGGGCGCAGATGGGGTAATGGTCGGAAAGATAGACGCCGTTTTCCTCGTCCATCCAGCGGCAGACCCCGGCAGACTTCCACTGGGGCGTGGCAAACAGATAGTCGATCTTGCAGCAGGGCTCCTGCCCGCGGTAAAAGTTGTGGAAGGTCAGGGGCAGCTGCGCCGTCAGGTCCCGCAGGCCCAGGGGCGGGTCCTCCCCCGCCAGCGGCGCCAGCTCCGGCGAGCTGGGTGTGGCGTTAAAGTCCCCCATCAGCACGGCGGGCATGGGCAGCCGGGCGGCATCCGCCTCCATGCGGCGCAAAATCTGGCGCAGACCCAGCAGGCGGGCCTCGGCGTCCAGGTGGTCCAGGTGGGTGTTGTACACCCGGACCGGCCGCCCCAGCTCCGCCGCATTGACGATGGCCGCCGCGCAGGTGCGGGGGCATTCGCTCTGGTGGGCGTAGCGGCTGCCGGGGCGGTACGGCTCCGGCGAGAGCCAGAACACGTCCAGCCCCAGCAGCTCGGCGGCGTCATTGCGGATCGCCAGGGTCATGGCCTCGTCGGCGTAGTCGGCGGTGCGGCCGCAGCCCACCACCGTGTAGCCGGGCAGGCTTTGCCGCAGCCACCGCTGCACGTGTGGCATGACCTCCTGAAAGCCGATGATGTCCGGCTGTTCGGCTGCCAGGCGGCGGAGGATCAGCGGTTTGCGACAGTCGAAATTGTTGGCGCCGTCGATGCCGAAATCGCCGCGGATATTAAACGTAACGATCTTCATACGGGTCTGCCCCCTGTCCGGGCGGCCCGGCGGAAAAGATCCGGCCCTGCCCGAAGTTTTTTTGCAAAAACACTTGACCTTGCAGTGAGTCGAAGGTTTATATTGTGAGTAGAAAGAGAGGTCCCCGCCCCCACGGCCAGCCGTCAGCGGCGGCGACGGCGGGGGTCCGCCTTCAGCCTGTCGGCGGTCGCCTGCACGGCTTTGGGCAGCCAGGGCGCGGCGTACTCGTCCAGGGGAATGACGATCTCCTGGATGCTGTCGCCCGGTGCGGGACGCCGAAGGCCGGCGGGCAGGAGATCCAGCCCCACCTCCCGCAGCGAGAACACCTCGCCGCTCAGCCAGCCCACCGCCACGCCGTCGCAGTAGACGCAGTAGCAGCCAAACATCTTTTTGAGCCGGATATCCAGCCCGTGCAGGGCGTCCAGCCAGGTCTGCACGGTGCCGTCGTCAGGATATGCCATTCCAGTTCCTCCTTTTGCCCGGTGCGCACCAGGCTTCCCTTACCAGATACCTCCATCCTAGCACATTTCCCGCACGAAAGCCAGCCGCTTTGCCGTATTCCCCTCCGAAAGTGCCAAAAGAAAGGAGCGTCACCATGAGTATGAGCATCAAACAGGCCGAGGAACTCAGCGGCGTATCCCGGCAGAACATCCGATTTTATGAAAAGCAGGGCCTTTTGCACCCGGCCCGCAACGCCGAAAACGACTACCGCACCTACACCCCCGCGGATGTGGACGTGCTCAAGCGCATCCGGATACTGCGGATGCTGGACATGCCGCTGGACGACGTGCGCGCCGTGCTGGAGGGCAGCCGCACGCTGTCCGACGCGGCGGCGCTGCAAAAGCAGTCGCTGGCCCGCCAGGCCGAGCAGCTGCAGGCCGCCATGGCGCTGTGCGACGTATTGCAGTCCGCCGACCCCGACGCGCTGGACGTGGACGCGCTGCTGGCCGGCGCGGACGGCCGCACCGCCGGGCAGGGCTACTTTACCGGCTGGGTCAACGACTACAAGGCCTTTGCCCACGCCCACCACGAGGCGCGGTTCACCTTTTTCCCCGACGGCGCGGTGACCACCCCGCAGGAGTTCACCGACGCGCTGCTGGCCTACGGGCGGGAGAACGAGCTGGACATCGTCATTACCAAAGAGAGCATGTACCCGGAGTTTACCATCGACGGCGTGGCTTTCACCGCGCAGCGCAACTACACCAGCGTGCAGGGCGTGCCGGTGGCGTCGGTGCTGTGTACCGCCGCCGACCCGGACAGCCTGCTGCCCCCGGCCGGCAAAGGCCGGCGGCTGACCCAGTGGCTGGTCCGGTTCGGGCTGCCTGCCCTGGTGGTCCTGGCGCTGGCGCTGCTGTTTTTGTGGCCGAACCTGCCCTGGCTGGTGCAGGAGCCGGGCGGCTGGGTGCTGCTTGCCTCGCTGGCGGCGGCAGCAGCGGCCATGCTGGTGCGCAGCTACTACCTGACCTGGAACGAGAACGGCAAGCGCGGCAGCAGCCGCAAAAAGTGATCGCCTCCTTTTTTCTCGCTGCCGGGCGGCGCAGGCCCCAAAAGGCCCCGCCGCCCGGCAGACAGCAGCGCCCGCAGCGCCAAAACGGCGCTGCGGGCGCTGCCCTGCTTTTATGGCAAGAGATCAGTTGAACTTGAAGATCTTTTGGGCGATGCGGTAGCCGCCCAGGCAGATCTTGCGGCCGACGGCGCCGGGCAGGTCGCACAGGCCGGCAATGGAGCGGCGGCACTTTTTGTAGACGCGCACATCCCGGTGGCGCAGATAGGCCCACAGCAGTTTCTTTTTCTCCAGAGCCTCGGCGCTGCCGTCCATGGTCAAAAACACCAGCGAGATGGTCATCATCATGAACAGGTAGTTGAACATATAGGCGCGCAGCTTTTTCTGCTCCGGCGGCAGGGCGTACAGGTCCACCGCGTCGATCATGATCTTGGTGATGCGCACCTGCTGGTCCACCCGCTTGACCATGATCTTTTCGTTGACGCTCTGGTCCTCGCGGCCGATGTAATAGCGGTAGAGGTCCCGGTCAAGGTAGTACAGCGTGTTGACGTAGGGCAGCGGCTGGTAGACAAAGATGTTATCCACATAGAAGGTATGCTTGGGCAGCTGGATGCCGCAGTCCCGCAGTACCTGGGTGCGGTAGATGACGCTGTGCATCAGGATGTTCTGGCTGGGGGGGAACTTGCCGCACTCCTCCCACACAAAGGGGCGGCCTTCCGGCAGAATGCCTTTGTAGGAGATGACGTGGCGGGTGTTGTCGACAACATGCTCGTAGACATAGTTGCACAAAAGCAGGTCCACCGGCTGCTCCATGGCGGCAAACTCCCGCAGGCGGTCCATGACCTCGGCCAGGGCCTTGCCGTCCAGCCAGTCGTCGGAATCCACGACCTTGAAATAGAGGCCGCTGGCGTTGCGCACGCCCTGGTTGACGCCCTCGCCATGGCCGCCGTTTTCCTGATGGATGACGCGGACGATATCCGGGTACTTGGCGGCGTACTCGTCGGCGATGCGGCCGGTGTCGTCGGTGGAGCCGTCGTCCACCAGGATGATCTCGGCTTCCTCGCCGGCGGGCAGCAGCGTCTCGATGCAGCGGTCCATGTAGGCGGCGGAATTGTAGCAGGGCACGGTAAAGGTGATCAGTTTCATGGGTTACACTCCATTCTCCGGTTTCGGGGGCCGCCGTGGCAGGCCCGATGCGCCCGGCCCGGCGGGCATGGCTGCCGGGACCCGGACGCCTGCGCGGCGCGCCGCAGGGCGCGGCGTCTGCTTATACAGTACAGCATACCCGTTTTTGCCCAAAAAGGCAAGAGCTGCGGGGCATTTTGTGCCGTTTGCGCCGCGCCGCCCGCGCCGGAGACTGGATGCGCCGAAAGCGCGCTTCAGGCGCAAAGCTCCTGCCAGGCTTCCTCCATGGTGTCGGCAGAAAACAAAAACGAGCCGCTGGCGTCGTACACTTCGATGTGGCCGCAGACATTGCGAAACTGAACAGACATAGGGGGGGACCACCTTTCCTTTTTGCTGGTTCCAGTATAGCAAAAGAAAAGGCCGTTAAACGGGACTTTGCCATGCGGCAGCGGTTTGCCGTGTCCCATTGCGGGGACTTTCAAAGCCCGGCGGCAGGCTGGGGCAGCCGCTGCGGCAAGGTGCGCGCCAGCCGCAGGCACGAAAGCAGCCACAAGCACAAAAGATACCACAGCACCGTGTATTTGGGGCAGACAAAGCCGGCGATGTCCGCCCACTCGGCGCGGTAGTCCCACACCCGCACGCCCAGCAGCGTCAGGCAGGCCTGCCCCACCGCCAGCTCCAGCACCGTGATGCCGGCCGCGCCCCAGGCGGCCCCCGCCGCCACCGTCAGGCCGGGCCGGGCTTCCAGCCACACCAGCAGGCAGAAACAGGCCCCGCCCGCAAAGAACATGGTCCAGTGGGTCTCCCCCCGCCAGGCCAGCTCTGCCGCCAGGTAGGCCGCGCCGCCCATGGCAAACAGAAAAAACTGTTCCGGCAGCGCAAACCGCCGCCTTTGATCTTGCACCATCCCCGGTATCCTCCCGCATGGTATTTTCCGGCGGGCGGCCGCGCCGCGCCGGCAGGATACCGATATTGTGCGCCGGCGCACGGCAAAGTAACCATTTTGTCACGGAACTGGCAGTTTTTTCCGCCCCCTGCCCCGGCAGGGGCAAAAAGCCGCGCCGGAAAAGCCTTCCGGCGCGGGGATGAGCTGCGGCAGGGGCGCCGCGGCGGTCATTTGGACAGCTCTTTCAGCAGGGCGCTGCGGGTGTCCCACAGTTTCTGGCTCAGGTCCACGTAATAGCGGTGGGGGTTCTCGAAGCGTTTGACCTCGTCCCACAGGGTGTTGACCTGGGCCTTGCAGAACTTGCGGATGTCGTCCAGCGCCGGCGAGACATAGACCCGTTTGCCGCCCTGATAGATGGGGGTGGACAGGCAGCGGGCGGTGCAGTTGACGTAGGTGCGCTCCTTCCAGGTCTCCACCGGGTCAAACAGCGTGATGCCGTTTTTGGTCTCCACCGGCTCGTCCGCCAGGGTGACCAGGTCGGCCATGGCCTTGCCGTCCTCGTCATAGATGCGCCAGACCTTTTTCAGGCAGGGGATGGTGATCTTCTCGGCGGTCTCGGACAGTTTCATTTTGGGGATATACTCGCCGGTCTCGTCATCCCGCACGGCGGCCAGCTTGTACACGCCGCCGAACACCGGGTCGCTCTTGGCGGTGATCATGTTCTCGCCGATGCCAAAGCTGTCCACCCTGGCCCCCTGCAAGATCAGGTCGCGGACCAGATACTCGTCCAAACTGTTGGAGGCGCAGATGGGGCAGTCCTGGTAGCCGGCGGCGTCCAGCATCTTGCGGGCTTTCTTGGACAGGTAGGCGATGTCGCCGGAGTCGATGCGCACCCCCTTGGGCCGCTTGCCCATGGGCTTGAGCACCTCGTCAAAGACGCGGATTGCGTCGGGGATGCCGTGGCGCAGCACATTGTAGGTATCCACCAGCAGCACGCAGGCGTCAGGGTAAAGCTCGGCATATTTTTTGAAGGCGTCATACTCGGTGGGGAACATCTGCACCCAGCTGTGGGCCATGGTGCCGGAGGCCGGGATGCCGAAGTCCCGCGCGGCCATAACGCAGGAGGTGGAGGCGCAGCCGCCGATGTAGGCCGCCCGCGCGCCGAAGTAGGCGGCGTCGTACCCCTGGGCGCGGCGGGCGCCGAACTCCATGACCGGGCGGCCGGCCGCCGCGCGGACGATACGGTTGGACTTGGTGGCGATGAGGCACTGGTGGTTGAAGGTGACCAGCATCAGCGTTTCCAGCAGCTGGCACTCGATGGCGGGGCCTTCCACCGTGACGATGGGCTCGTGGGGGAAGATGGGCATGCCCTCCTCGATGGCCCAGATGTTGCAGTGCAGCCGGAAGTTTGCCAGGTAATCCAGGAACTGCTCGTTGAAGGAGCCGGTGGCGCGCAGGTAGTCGATGTCCTCTTTGGTGAACCGGAGATGGTCCACCGCGTCCATGAACTGCTGCAGGCCCGCCATGATGGCGTAGCCGCCGCCGTCCGGCACCTTGCGGAAGAACATGTCAAAGACGGCCCATTTGTCCTGGTAGCCCTCGTCCAGGTAGCCGGCGGACATGGTCAGCTCGTAAAAGTCGGTCATGGTGGTCAGGTTGCGGGCGATATCCAGCATATGGCTCAACTTCCCTTCTTGGGGCCGGCAGCGCGCCGGCGGTCAGACGGTCAAAAACGGACGGCGCGGCGGTCACCGCTGCGTGTCCGGGCGGGCGGGACGGCGGGGCCGGCTGCCGGGGCGGCCCTTGCCGCCCTTGCTGCCGCCCAGCAGGATGGCGCACACCCACACAAAGGCGTACACCGCAATGACAATGACGGTCAGGATGACCACCACCCTGAAATAGCTGCTGGAGAAAAACTCCCCCACTTTGGTCAGGGTGTACAGCACCTGGTTGCGGGTGACGGTACTGCCGGCGATCAGATCCACCGTGCCCAGGTTCTCGCCGTTGATGGACAGCGTCACGGTGCCCACCACATCCCCCTGCTGGATGGGCGCGGTCAGATACTCCGGCAGGTCAAAGGTCTGCTGGGTCAGCTCGGCGCCGCCCTCGGCCGGCAGCAGGGTCTGCATATTGTCGGCCGGGTACAGCATGATGGTATCGGCGTCGGTGGAGTAGCGGACCGGCCGCTCGGTGATGGGGGCGGTGGTGTCCAGCGCCGGCGCGATGGTAAAGGTGGCAAACACCCAGTCCATCAGGGTGCAGGTCTCGGCAAGGGCGGGGCGGCCGCCTTTCGGGTCGGCCACCTCCTGGCTGCTGTGCAGCAGCACGCTGATGTAGGTCTCGCCGTTCTGGGTATGCCAGCTGGCAAAGTTCTGCCAGCCTGCCTGGAGGTTGCCGGTCTTGCCGCCCTGGGTATATTCCCGCATATAGTCCGAGTTGGGGCTGATCATGCTGTTGGTGCTCCGGATCGTATAGGGGGCGTCATGGTGGACATTGGCGGGCATTTGGTAGGTGAATGCTCCCGCCGCCTCCACAAAGGCGTCGTATTCCAGCAGCGCCCGCAGGATCAGGTACATATCGCGGGCGGTGGTCATGTTGCCTTCATCCAGGCCGCAGGGGTCTGTGAACACCGTGCCGGTGCAGCCGATGGCCTCGGCCTCGGCGTTCATCATGGCCACAAAAGCATCAACACTGCCGCCGCCCATGTAGTCCGCCACCATGTAGGCGGCCTCGTTGGCGGAGGGCAGCTCCATGGCATACAGCAGGTTGCGCAGCGTAAGCGTCTCCCCCGCCCGGATATCCGCGTTGGAGGCGTCCAGCCCGTACAGGATGTTAAAGACATATACGGGCGCCGTGACGGTGATGGTATCCAGCTGGTCCTGGTAGTTTTTCAGCATCAGCAGCATGGTCATCAGCTTGGTCAGGCTGGCGGCCGTCAGGGGGGTCTCGCTGTTTTTTTCGTACACCACAATGTTGGTGTCCAGGTTGACCACATAAGCGCCCTCGGCGCTGGGTTCGGTTTCGGGGGCGTAGCCCTCCATGGCTGCGGCAGGCAGCGCCAGCGCAGCTGCCAGCAGCAGCATGGCAAGCACAGCGGCAAGACGTTTTTTCATAGGCAGGCAGATTCCTTATATCGATCGCGCTGCGGCGGGCGGCAAAAACGTCCCGCCACAAAACAGGTTTTTGGGATATGGTATAGTATACCAAAAAATGCTTTTGACGAAAAGATGCAGAAATGTGGAATTTGGGCAGCCCCGCCCCGCGCGGCAGGGATGCAGGATGCGCATTCAGCCGGGGCGGCCGGGCGGTCAGTTCATGGTGCCGGCGGCGGCAGAAAACAGGCGCTCGACCTCGTCGGCCAGCAGGCAGTGCTCCGGCGCGGCTAGGCCGGGGTCGGCGGCCAGCAGGTCCTTTGCCTCCTGCTGGGCCACCGTCAGGGTGCGGGTGTCCTCCACCAGGCTGGCCACCCGCAGCGTGGGCAGGCCGTGCTGGGCCTCGCCGAAGAAATCACCGGGGCCGCGGGTCTCCAGGTCGTACTTTGCCACCGCAAAGCCGTCCTGGGTGTGGCAGAGGAAGGAAAGCCGCTTGCGCACGCTCTCGCCCTCGTTGTCCGAGATCAGGATGCAGCAGGAATCCGCCGCACCGCGCCCCACCCGGCCCCGCAGCTGGTGCAGCGCCGACAGGCCGAACCGCTCGGCGTTCTCGACGACCATGACGGTGGCGTTGGGCACGTCCACCCCCACCTCGATGACGGTGGTGGACACCAGCACGTCCAGCTCCCCCGCCTTGAACGCCTGCATGACGGCGTCCTTCTCTTTGGGCTTGAGCTTTCCGTGCAAAAGCCCCACCCGGCGGCCGGGCAAAAGCAGGCAGGCGGTTTTTTCGTAGTAGCTTTTTACCGACTGGATGCCGGCGTCCAGTTCGTTGTCCTCGATGGCGGGGCAGACGATATAGACCTGGTGCCCGGCAGCGATCTGCTTTTCCAGAAAGCCGTACATGTCCCGCCGCTTGCGCCCGGTGATGAACCAGGTCCTGATGGGCTTGCGGCCGGGGGGCAGCTCGTCCAGAACCGAGATGTCCAGATCTCCGTAGAGCAGCAGCCCCAGCGTGCGGGGGATGGGCGTGGCGCTCATGACCAGCAGGTGGGGGCTTTTGGCCTTGCCGGCCAGGATGCCCCGCTGCCGCACGCCAAAGCGGTGCTGCTCGTCCACGATGGCAAGGCCCAGGTTTTTGAACTGTACCGCGTCGGTCAGCACCGCATGGGTGCCCACCACCAGCCCGGCGCGGCCGTCCGCGATGGCGGAAAGCGCCACACGGCGCTCGGCGGCTTTCATGCCGCCCACCAGCAGCGTGACGTTAACGCCGAAAGGCTCCAGCCGGTCGGCCAGGGTGGCGGCGTGCTGGCGGGCCAGCAGCTCGGTGGGGGCCAGCATAGCGCTCTGCCAGCCGTTTTGCGCCGCATGCCAGATGGCCGCCGCCGCCACCAGCGTTTTGCCGCTGCCCACATCGCCCTGCAAAAGGCGGTTCATGGGCACATGACCGCAAAGGTCGCGGCAGATCTCCCCGGTGGCGCGGCGCTGGGCGTTTGTGGGCGCATAGGGCAGACTGCGCCAGAAGGGCGAAAGGTCCACCGGGTGCATCGGCGCGCCGGTCTGCTGCCGGCCGTGCCCCCGCAGCAGGAAGATACCCAGCTGCAAAACATACAGTTCCTCAAAAATCAGGCGACGGCGGGCGGCGGCCGCGTCCTCGGCGCTTTTGGGGGCGTGGATGGCGCGGATGGCCGCCGCGCGGGAGGGCATGCGGTATCTGGTCAGCAGAAAAGCCGGCAGCGGGTCGGGCAGGTCGTCGGCAGCGTCCAGCGCGGCGGCCGCCGCACGGGCGATGCGCCCGCTGGGCAGCCCCTCGGTGCTGGGATAGACCGGCACCAGCGGGGCGGCGGCCACGTCGGCCCGGGTGCGGATGGCGGGGTGCAGAATTTCCCGACGGGTCAGGCTGCCGCCCACGCGGCCCTCGAAATAATAGCTTTGGCCGATCTCCAGGTGCTCGGCCACATAGGGGGCGTTGAACCAGGAGAGGGTCAGCGTGCCGGAATCGTCGGCGGCCAGCACCCTGGTCAGCACCCGGCCGCCCTTGATGCGCCGGGCCGGTTCCTTCTGCAAGACCTCGGCCCTGACGCAGCAGTCCACGTCGTAGGGGGCCTCGGCCACGGCGTAGGGCCTGGTATAGTCCACATAGCGGCGCGGATAGTGGAACAGCAGGTCCCGCACGGTATGGACGCCCAGTTTGGCAAACTTTTTGGCAAGCGCCGGGCCGACGCCTTTCAGGTATTGGATGTTGTCATCCAGTTTTGGCATGGCGGGACCTCCTTTCGCTGCAAATCTGGGTATATCGGATCGATCCCCGGCACTTTTGATCTGTCGGTCCCCGCCAGGGAATTGCGGGTTCGCCGGCTGCAGGCTGCCTCTGCCCCTGCGCCGGGCGCCGCGGTGCAAAAAGGACGAACCCAGCTGCACGCCGCAGGCGGTCATGGAGCCAAATTCGTCCTTTTTGTACGGTGAACCGCCGGTTTACTCGACGGAAATCATATAATAGTAGACCGGCTGGCCGCCGCTGATGTGGCTGACCTCGATGTTGCCGCCGCACTTGGCGCGGACCAGGTCGGTGGTCTTTTCGGCGTCCTCGTCGCTGACGTCGCAGCCGGAGATGACGGTGATGAACTGGGTGTCCTTCTTCTTCATGCTGCGGGCCAGGCGGTAGGTCATCTTGGTGATGTCCGTGCCGGTGGAGACGATCTTGCCGTTCTGCAGGGCCATGATCTCGCCCTTTTTGATGGAGCGGCCGTCATACTCGCTGTCGCGGGCGGCGTAGGTGATCAGGCCGGTGTCCACATTCTCGGCCGCGGACATCATGTTGACGGCGTTCTCGTCGGCGGAAAGGCCGGGGTCAAAGTTGAGCATGGCGGTCATGCCCTGGGGCACGGTGCGGGTGGGCAGCACCACCACCTTGCGGTCGGCCAACTTCTGGGCCTGCTCGGCCGCCATAATGATGTTTTTGTTGTTGGGCAGCACAAACACCGTTTTGGCGGGCACGCTCTGGATCGCGGCCAGGATGTCCTCGGTGGCGGGGTTCATGGTCTGGCCGCCGGAAACGACCGCAGCCACGCCCAGGTCGGTGAACACGCCCTTCAGGCCCTCGCCGGCAGCCACGGCCACAAAGCCGTAGTCCTGCTCCGGGTCAACGGCGGCATAGACAAACTCGTCGGCGCTGCCGGTGGCATTTTCCTCGGCGGCGGCCTGCTTTTCCAGGCCCTTGCCCTGGGCCTGGCGGGCCAGGAACTGCTCGTGCATATTTTCAATCTTGAAGTTGGTCAGGTAGCCGTACTTGATGGCCTCGCTGAGCATCATGCCGGGGTCGGAGGTGTGCACATGGCAGTTGGCCACGTCGTCATCCTCGATGACCACCACCGAGTCGCCGTTGGACTCCAGGAAAGCGCGCAGACGGGCAACGCTGGCGCCGGGGTCCTTGTGCAGCAAGAACTGGGTGCAGTAGCCGTTCTTGATGTCCTCCACCTTCATCAGGTCGTCGGTAAAGACGCCCTTGCCGGCGGCGGAGCTGGAGACCTTGGGCTTGGCGGCGACCTCGACGCCGCCCACGATCTCGCCGCCGTCGAACACCTGCTTCATGCCCTCGAACACCAGCATGATGCCCTGGCCGCCCGCGTCCACCACGCCGGCCTTTTTCAGCACGGGCAGCAGGTTGGGGGTGTCCTCCAGGGCTTTCTGGCCGGCGGCCAGGACCTCGTCCCACAAAGCGGGGACCTCGGTCTGGGTGCTGGCCTCGGCAGCCTCGGCAGCCAGGCGGGTAACGGTCAGGATGGTGCCCTCGGTGGGCTTCATCACGGCCTTGTAGGCGGCGTCCACGCCCATTTTCAGCGCGGCGGCAATGTCGGCGGCGTCCGCCTCGGTCTTGCCTTTCAGCGCCTTGGAAAAGCCGCGGAACAGCAGGCTGGTGATCACGCCGGAGTTGCCGCGGGCGCCCCGCAGCATGGCGGAGGCGGCGCTCTTGCTGACCTCGGCCACGGTGCAGGTATCGGCCATGTTTTCCAGCTCGGTGCGGGCCGCGCCGATGGTCATGCTCATGTTGGTGCCGGTATCGCCGTCGGGCACAGGGAAAACATTCAGCTCGTCAACGCGGGTGCGCTGGTTGGAAATGTTGTTGGCGCCAGAGATCATTGCGTCACGCAGAATTTTGCCAGTAATCATGTATTACACCTCAATCATTGGACTATTGACGGACAGGGCCGCGTCAGTCGGCGGCGATATCGTCCACATACACATCCACGCGGGCCACCTTCAGGCCGGTGGCATGCTCGACTTCATCGCGCACGCGGTGGGTGATGCTCTGTGTGATGGAGGCGATGTTCAGGCCATAGCCCACTGCAATGTGCAGCGAGATCTTCAGCGCGCCGTTTTCCTCCTCGACTGTAACGCCCTGCTGGGGCAGGCTGCCGTGGCGCAGCGCCGAGCGCACCGTGCCGGACGGCGTGTTCTGGCCCATGGCCGCAATGCCGTAGCAGTTGCGGGCCGCCTGGGCGACCAGACCGGAAAAATATTCATTTGTCAAAGAGATGCTCCCGCTGGGGTTCACCTTGGTGATCATCGCCGGACCTCCTTACGTTTTGGCGCCGGGGCCATGCTGCAGCCGCCCCGACCATAGAATCTTCTTTATTATACACCATCCCGCCGCGTTTGAACAGTGGCAAAAGGCAGGTTCCGGCGTTTTTTCGGCCAAAAATCTTGGCGGTTTTTTCGTCAATTCTGGCAAAGAATAGTTTACAATCCATTCACAAAGTTGCCTTGACCGGCGCGTATACTTAGAGGGAAAGGACCGGAGGCAAGCCCGGTCCGTGCAAGACGGGGCCCGGCATCAGCCGATGCGGGCGCCGGGTGCTGCCCGGCCCGGCCCCGGCAAGACCATACAAAGGAGAGACCTTCCGCCTATGAACCTGCTGTTTTTCCTGACCCCAAAACAGGACGTGTTATATGTGTACGAAGATTTTACCCTGCGTCAGGCGCTGGAAAAGTGGTCCAACCAGCGTTACGCCACCATCCCGGTGCTGCGCCGCAACGGCGAGTACGTGGGCATCATCAGCGAGGGGGACCTTTTGTGGGGCATCAAGAACATCCACGGCCTGGACCTGGACACCAGCGAGGATGTGCCCATCTCCAGCTTTCCCCGCCGCCGCAACTACAAGGCCGTGCCGGTGACCACCGACATGCGCACCCTGATGGAGACCGCCGTGGACCAGAACTTTGTCCCCGTGGTGGATGACCGCAACGTGTTTATCGGCATTGTCCCCCGTACCGCCATCATCAAGTACATGGTGCGGCGGATGGATGCCTCCAGCGAGACGACGCAGATCTCCACCCGCGCCATCAAGAAAAAGCTGATGCAGGCACAGTCCTGAAAGCATATCCCCTGCATCGTATCCGCAAAGCAGCCTCCCGCCCCGGATGTTCCGTTCCGGGGCGGGATTTTTGCGGGCGCCGCAAACACAGAAAAGCCCGCTGCGGGGCAAAAACCTCGCAGCGGGCTTTGTGGTGGTCCCAGTAAGAAAAGCTTACTTCAGCTCGACCTTGGCGCCGACCTCTTCCAGCTTCTTCTGGATCTCCTCGGCGTCGGCCTTGGAAGCGTTCTCCTTCAGCTTGGCGTTGGGGGTCTCGACCAGCTTCTTGGCCTCCATCAGGGAAGCGCCGGTCAGCTCCTTGACGGTCTTGATGACCTGCATCTTGGAAGCGCCCACGTCGACCAGAACGACGTCGAACTCGGTCTTCTCCTCCTCAGCGGGAGCAGCGGCAGCGCCGGCAGCGGCGGGAGCAGCAGCGGCCACAGCGGAAACGCCGAACTCCTCGCAGATGGTGTCAACGAGCTCTTTCAGCTCAAGAACGGTCATAGTCTTGACAGACTCGATAATGGCAGTGATCTTCTCAGAAGCCATGATAATTACCTCCGTTTGAATTTTTTGATCTGTTGCAGATCGTATTGTGGGGTTTTGCGGCCGCTAAGCGGCCGGGGTCATGCAGCCGTTACGCAGCGGGCTCTTCGCTCTGCTTGTCGATAACAGCCTGCAGGCTGACGGCCAGACCGCCGATGATGCCGGACAGAGAGCCGGCCAGCATGGACAGCAGACCTTCGCGGTTGGGCATGGTGGACAGGCTGCGGACGCCTGCGGCATCCATGACCTGACCGTCGCAGAAGCCGCCCTTGACGTTGAACCGCTTGGTGCGGTCAGCATCGGCGAACTTGCACAGGATGCGGGCAGCGGCGGCGGGGTCCTCCGGGGAGATTGCAATGGCGGTATCGCCCTTGAAATACTCGGACAGAGCCTCGTACTTGGTGCCCTTGACGGCCAGACGCAGCATGGTGTTCTTGACGACGGTGTACTCGACGCCGGCCTCACGCAGTTCCTTGCGGAGCTTGGTGTCGTCAGCGACGCTGATGCCGTTGTAGGAAACGACGACGCCGGCCATGGCGTTGTTCAGCTTCTCGTTGAGTTCCTGGACATACGCCTGCTTGGCAGCCAGAATCTTTTTGCTGGGCATTTGGATTCACCTCATTTCGTTTCCGGAATTTGAAAAAGCCTCTTTCCCAGGCCGAAACCGGGAAAGAGGCTTTGTAAATGCATATGCAGTCAAACGCCACGTTTCTCGGCAGGCTGAGCGAGTCAATTATGCTGAGATCAGCACCTGCTGTCTTCAAAACAGCTTTATTATATTACCGCAGAAAGGCGGCGTTGTCAAGCATTATTTTTGCCGTTTGGGCAAAAATCAGACGCCGTACTTCAGGGTGTTGACGCGGACGCCGGGGCCCATGGTGGTGGCGACGGTGGCGCTCTTGAAGTACTGGCCCTTGGCGGCGGCGGGCTTGGCCTTGGCGATGGCTTCCAGGACGGTGTCCAGGTTGGTCATCAGCTTGTCGGCGCCGAAGGAAGCCTTGCCGATGGGCACATGGATGATGTTCTGCTTGTCCAGGCGGTACTCGATCTTACCGGCCTTGGCCTCGGTGACAGCGCGGCCCACGTCGGGGGTGACGGTGCCGGCCTTGGGGTTGGGCATCAGGCCGCGGGGGCCCAGGATCTTGCCCAGACGGCCGACACGGCCCATCATGTCCGGGGTGGTGACCAGCACGTCGAAGTCCAGGTAGCCGCCCTGGATCTTGGCGATCAGGTCGTCGTCGCCGACCTCCTGAGCGCCGGCCGCCTCGGCGGCCTTGGCGGCGTCGCCCTTGCAGATGGCGATGACGCGGACATTTTTGCCGGTGCCGTTGGGCAGGACGACGGCGCCGCGGACCTGCTGGTCGGCGTGGCGGCTGTCAACGCCCAGGCGGACGTGCAGCTCGACGGTCTCGTCAAACTTGGCATGGGCGGTCTTGCAGCAGAGGTCCAGCGCCTCCTGCGGGTCATAGACTTTGGTACGGTCGATCAGCTTGGCGCTTTCGGCATATTTCTTACCGTGATTCATTACTCATTCCTCCTGTGTGGTGGTTATCGGATCAATTCCTCCCACATGATGTTGCAGGGCTTACTCCTCAACGGTGACGCCCATGCTGCGGCAGGTGCCCTTGATCATGCTGACGGCGGCTTCCAGGGAAGCGGCGTTCAGGTCGGGCATCTTCTGCTTGGCGATCTCCTCGGCCTGGGCCAGGGTGATGGAGCCGACTTTGTTCTTGTTCGGCACGCCGGAAGCAGTCTCGATGCCGGCGGCCTTCTTGATCAGGACCGGGGCCGGCGGAGTCTTGGTGATGAAGCTGAAGGAGCGGTCGGCGTAGACGGTGATGACGACCGGGATGATGTAGCCGATCTGGTTCTTGGTACGCTCGTTGAACTCCTTGGTGAAAGCCATGATGTTGACGCCCTTCTGGCCGAGAGCGGGGCCGACGGGCGGTGCCGGAGTTGCCTTGCCGGCGGGGATCTGCAGCTTGATGTAGCCAGTGATTTTCTGTGCCATTGTAGTTTGCACCTCCAAAATTTGTGGTGAGTTGCGGCCCGCGGCGCGGGCCTCCCACGAGCACGCAGAACGCGCGCTCTATAAAAACCGCGTGCGGTTTTTACCGGAAATTCGTTTGCGCCGCCAGGGGCGCGGGCGCCGGGCATGCTGTGCCCGGCCGGGGGTCACAGCAGCTTGACCTGCGAGAGGTCCAGCTCGGCAGGGGTCTCGCGACCGAACATCGAGATCTTGACGCGGACCTTGCGGGCCTGGGTGTCGATCTCCTCGACCACGCCGACGGAACCGGCCATGGGGCCGCCGGTCAGCTCGACCGTGTCGCCCACCGCGTAGTCGACGCGCGGCCCGGAGACGATCTCGACGCCCAGCTTGGCGACCTCGTCCTCGGTCAGGGGCTCCGGCTTGGAGGCCGGGCCGACAAAGCCAGTGCAGCCGCGGGTGTTGCGGACAATGTACCAGGTATTGTCGTTCATGACCATTTTGACAAAGACATAACCGGGGTAGATCTTGTGCTGGACCTCTTTTTCGCCGATCTTGTTGCCGCTTTTATCCAGCTTGTCCTCGATGACGGTCTCGGTGGGGACCTTGACATCACAGATCAGATCCTGGAGGCGGCGGTTCTCCACCATCGTCATCAGGTCCTGGGCCACTTTGTTCTCGTAACCGGAATAGGTATGCACGACATACCAGTAAGCCTGTTCCGCCATGGATCACACCTCCCGTTTTGTCAGCCGCCGATCAGCAGATGGATAACGCCGCCGAACACCAGGTCCAGGACGACCAGCACCACCGCAGCGATCAGCACGACGACCAGGACGGTGATGGTGTTGATGCGAACCTGCTTTTTGCTGGGCCAGACGACCTTTTTCAGCTCGCTTTTGGTATCTTTGAAATACTTGCCCAGGCGCACAAAGAAGTCTTTGACCTTGGCAAAGAGGCCGGACTTTTTGTCGTCCTTCTTGTCGGCTTTCTTTTCCGCCTGGTCGCCCTTTGCAGCGGCGCTTACAGCTTTCTTGTCAGCCATGTTACAGCTCCGCCTTTCTTACTTCGTCTCGCGGTGGACCGTGTGCTTCTTGCAGAAGCGGCAGTACTTCTTCACTTCAAGACGATCCGGGTTGTTCTTCTTGTTCTTGGTCTTGTTATAGTTGCGCTGTTTGCATTCCGTGCAGGCAAGAGTGATTTTGACAGTCATTTCGGCACCTCCAATTAACGGTTTCTAAAGCCTCCCTCGTGCTTGCGGTCGGCCCCAAAAAAGGGCACAAAAAATAAACCCGCAAAAGAGGTGATATCATACTAGCACATTGCCCCGGCAAAAGTCAAGGGGGCAGGCGCAATTTCTGCCGGTATTTCGTGCGGCGGGGGGGCGGCGCCCCGCGCATTGCGCGGATCTGCCTGCCCCGCCGCGCCGCCGGGCTAGGCCAGCGGCACGTCGATCTCGCCGGCCAGGGCAAAGCTGTAGATGGTCAGCCTGGTCACCGGCACTTTCAGCCGCAGCGCAAAGGCACGGCGGTACAGCCGCAGCTGGGCGGCGTAGGCGTCCACGTAATACTGCGGGTCGGTCTGTTTGTCGGTCTTGTAGTCCAGGATCTCGGCGTGGTCGTCAAACACCAGCACCAGGTCGGCAATGCCCTGCGCCAGCACCTCGGCGCCGGCGGGCGCGCCGGGCTTGATCTCGGCGGCGGGCAGCGCGGTGATAAAGGGCTCCTCCCGCAATACCTCCGCCGCATGGCGGATGCGGCGGTAGACGGCGCTTTCAAAGAAGGGGCGCACCGCGTCCAGGTCCAGCACGTCGGCCAGGACGGGGTCCAGCAGGCGCAGGCGCTTCTGCCGCTCCACCTCGGCGGCCAGGTCGGGCGCATCGGCGGCAAAGGGCACCCCCTGCAAAAACGCATGGATGGCGGTGCCGCGCTCGGCGCCGGTCATGCCGCTTTTCTGCAGGAAGGCCGGGCGCTCCAGCGCAGTCTGGCGCGCGGCGTGGGTCACGTCGCTGACGCTGACCTTGACCGGCACGTCCTGCAAAGCCTCGTCCGGGCTGTGCCAGGCAAAGTTTTCCAGCAGGGCGGCCTGCAGCGCCGCGTCCGGCGCGGGGGGCGGCGGGGCTTCGGGTTCGGGCAGCGCGTCCGGCGCGTCCAGCACCCGGATGGCCAGCGGCGCGGCGCTGTCCCCCTGGCCGGGCAGAAAGTCGGTCTTTGCCCACAGCGCGCCGCTGTCCGGATGGCGCAGCGCGGCGGTCAGCAGCCAGCCCGACCAGCTCTGGAAATCCTGCAGGGCTTCGGGGCCGGTCATGCCGGCGTTGGCATACAGGGCCGGGGCCTTGAGGGCGCCGGCGGCGTCCTTCAACGGCAGGGTGATGAACAGCGCGTCCTGCGCGCGGGTCAGGGCCACATATAAAATGCGCATCTCCTCGCTGAGGGTCTCGGTGCGGATGGTCTGGGAAAGCGCCGCGTAGGGCAGCGTCTTGTAGCGGCTGGCGCCGCCGGGGGCGCGCAGCGTCATGCCCACGCCCAGCTCCCGGTGGAACAGGACCGGGCTTAGGGTGTCGGCGTTATTGAACCGGTGGGAGGTGCCCGCCACGAACACGACGGGAAATTCCAGCCCCTTGGAGCGGTGCACCGTCATGATGGTGACGCAGCCCGGTCTGGCCTGGCTGGCGGCGGACTGGGTCAGGCCGCCGTTTTGCCGCGCGGCGCGCATGGCCCGCACCAGCGCCGGCAGGCCGGCCCGCCCCGCACCGGACGCCCAGGCGGCAAAGGCGCGCAGGTCGTCCCGGCAGCGGGCGCCGTCCGGCATGGCGCCCGCTGCGGCCAGGTAGCCGGTGCGGGCGAACAGCTCCTCGATCAGCGCGTCCACCGGCAGGGTGCGGGCCAGGCGGCGGTACTCGGCCAAAGTATCGGCAAAGGCTTTGAACTTGGGGTCCGCGCCGGAAAGCACCGCGCCGTACAGGCTGCCGCCCCGCACCTGCCGGCGCAGGCGGACCAGGTCGTCCGGCGTGAAGGGGAACATGGGGCTGAGCAGCACCGCCGCCAGCGCCACGTCCTGGGCCGGGTTGTCGATGACCTCCAAAAGCGCCGCAAAGGGGCGCACATGGGGCGCGTCCAGCAGGTCGGCGGCGGTGTCGGCATAGACCGGGATGCCCGCCCGGCGCAAAGCAGCCTCGTAAACGGCAAAGTCGGCGCGGGTGCGCAGCAGGATGCAGCAGTCGCCGGGGGTGCAGGGGCGGGTGGCGCCGCCGTCCCGCACCGCAAAGCCCACGGCGCACAGCTCCCCGATGCGGGCCGCAATGGCGCGGGCGTCCCCGGCGGCGTCGGTGCCGTCGATGACGTCCAGCTCGCACAGGCCGGGGTAGTCCCCTTCCCTGCCCACCACCAGCCGCTGGCCGGGGCCGTAGTCCACGCCGCCCAGCTGCGCGGAGAAGATGGTCTCGAAAATGTAGTTGACGCCGGCAATGACATTGGGCGCACTGCGGAAGTTGGCGTCCAGCGCGATGGTGGCAGGGCCTTCCGCCACCGGCCAGGCGGGCCAGGCTTTCTGCTTTTCGATAAAGACCGAGGGCTCGGCCTGGCGGAAGCGGTAGATGCTCTGCTTGATGTCCCCCACAAAGAACAGGTTGGAGGCGTCCGGTTTGGCCAGCGCATAGTAGATGGCGTCCTGCAGGGCGTTTGTGTCCTGGTACTCGTCCACCAGCACCGCCGAATACTGCGCCGACACGGTGGCGCACAGCGGGGTGCGCTGCCCGTCGGCATCCTGCAGCAGTTCCAGCGTCAGATGCTCGTAGTCGGCGTAGTCCAGCAGCTTTTCGGCCACTTTGGCCTCAAAATAGCGCCCGGAAAAGTCCTGCACCGCCCGCACCAGCGCAGCCGCCAGCGGCGCGGCGGCCGCACGGTCGGCGGCAAACTCCGCCCCGGTGCACAGCAACAGTTCGGTTTTGAGCTGATCGATGCGCTTTTTGGCGCGGGTGCGCAGCTCGCTGGCCGCAAAGGCGGCGGGGTTGCCCGCCTTGCCGCCCTTGATGCGCCCCAGCCTGGCCCAGCTGAAGCCGGCAGCCTCCTGCACGGCGGCGTCCCAGTCACCGGCAGCCAGGCGGCGTTCCAGCCGTTCCAGGCCGGCGTCATCGTCGATCAGGGCGGCGGCGTAGGCGGCGCTGACGGCATCGTCGCGGGCGGCGCGCTCCATGGCGGCGGCCAGCAGCCGGCGGGCGCCCTGCACGCGGGCCAGCGCCGCGGCCAGCAGCGTTTTGCCCCACAGGGTGTCCTGCGGCGGCGCGCCGGTCTGCCACATGGCCGCAAAGTCCTGCAGCGATCGTTGCGGATAAGGCAGGGCGCGGCTGAAATCATAGAGCGCCAGCACCGTCTGGCCGGCGGTGGCATCGGTGCGGCCCCGGTCGAACAGGTCGGCAAAGGCGCGGAAATCCGGGTCCTGATACGCCTGCTCCAGCGTTTTTTCCAGCACCTGCTGGCGGATGCGGAACAGGTCGGCGTCGTCGGCGGTGGTAAAGTCGGGCGGGATGTCCAGCGCGGCAAAGTGCTGCTGCACGAACCGCAGGCAGAAGGCGTCCACCGTGCCGATGGACGCCCTTTGCAGCCGCATCTGCTGGCGGCGCAGGCGCAGGTCGTCGGGGTGGGCGCGGACTTCGCGGCCAAGGCGCTCGGTGATGTCGGCCCGCAGCTTGGCGGCGGCGGCGTTGGTAAAGGTCATGATCAGAAGGCTGTCGGCCTCCGCCGGGCAGCCGGGGTCGGTGATCAGGCCCACCACCCGCTCCACCAGAACGCGGGTCTTGCCGGAACCGGCCGCGGCGGATACCAGCAGGCTGCCGCCGCGGGCGGAGATGGCCGCCGCCTGGGCGGGGGTAAATCGGATCGGATTTTGTGCGGCGTCAGCCATGGGTCCCACCTCCTTCGGGCGCAGGGTCCTGCCCTGCGCCTGGCGTTTTGTCTGTGCCGGTCTCCCCCGCCGGCGGCGCGGCGAAGGGGTCCTCCGGCAATGGGGCGCTGCGCTCGGCCACGCCGTCGGCATGGCGGCAGACCGCCCGGTAGTCGCACCAGTCGCAGGGGGTGCGGCTGCCGCCGGGGCAGAGCGGTTCGGCGGCGATGCGGCCGGCGTAGAGGTTTTCGGCCATCCGCCGCAGCAGGCCGTCCAGGTGGTCCCGGATGCGGGCCAGCTTGTCCGCCCCGGCCAGCGACTTTTTGGCGCTGGCATAGTATACCTTGCCGTTTTTGTAGGCAAGCGGCGAAAACTCGCCGCTGCCCGCGGTGTCCATGGCGCGGTAGACGCTCTCCTCGTCCAGCAGAAGGCCCTCCATCGGGTAGGCCTTGGCGGCGGTATCGGCGTCGGCGTCCGGGCGGGGCTGGGTGGCGGGGCTGGGGTCGGCCCACAGGTATTCCACGCCGGCGGCCCGCACCTGCTCCGCCGCCCTGTCGCCCAAAAGCGGGCGCAGCGCATCGGCGTTCCGCTCCAATGTAAACAGGTACATCAGCATCTGGCAGTCCAGGCCGTACCAGACCTCCCGCAGGTCAAACTTTTTGGTGCCGGTCTTATAATCCACCACCCGCAGGTAGGCGGTATCGCCCAGCTTCATCACATCCAGCCGGTCCACCGCGCCCACGATGCGCACGGTATGCCCTTGGCCGTCCGTCAGCTCCACCGGCGGGATGCGGGGCGCGTCCGGGTCGTCGGGGTCGGGGCGGTCGTCGATGCGCAGTTCCAGCGCCGCCGGCGCAAAGCCGGACTGGCGCAGGTCCCGCTGCACAAAGGCCAGCAGGCTTTTCAGGTTGCGGCGGATGCGGTCGATCAGGTATTCCATCCGCACGCCGCGGCCGGGCAGGTTCTGGTCCGCATATTCCTTGACCAGCGCGTCCACCAGGTCGGAAAGCGCCGTTTCGTCCAGGTCCAAAAACGCGCCGCCCCGGCGGGCAAGCGCCTGTTCCAGCACCCAGTGGGTCAGCGTTCCGCTGATGTTGGGGGCCAGCTCGGCTTTCTGGCGGGGCCTGGCCCGCAGCACATACTCCATAAAATAGCCGAAGGGGCAGACCGCGTACCGCTCGAACCGGGTGGGGCTGACGCGGATGCTGCGGCCCAAAAGCTCCTCCAGCGCCTGCAGGTCCTGCACGGCGGCGGGGTCGCGGCGGGCGGCCCGCTGCACGGCGGCAAAGCCGGGGGCGGCGGCGGGGGTGCCCTCCACCGCCTCCAGCGCGGCCTGCACGGCGGCGCGCCGGGGGGTGTCCTGCTGCCACAGGCTGCCCAGCAGGTCCAACGCGGCCGCCGGGGTGGCGGCCAGGTCCTGCGGGGCAAGCTGCGCGGCGGGCACCGCCAGCAGCTCCAGCGCCGGGGCCAGCGCCGCCGAGACCGGCAGCCCCGCCGCACCGCCCGGCCAGGACAGCCAGACGAACCGCCGCGCCGCGGTCAGCGCCTTGTAAAAGCAGACCTGCTCGCGGATGACGCGGTTTTCAAAGCAGTCGGGCAGGTCAGCGCCCTGGGCGATCATCGCGTCCCGGTCGGCGTGGGTCAGCAGGCCGCTGTCGCCGGGGGTCTGGGGGAACTCCCCCTCCGCCAGGCCCAGCACAAAGCAGGCGTCGGTCTCCGGCAGACGCATGCGGCCGGCGGTAGTAAAGATGACGCTGTCCATGCTTTGGGGGATATGCCCCATGTCGCTGGTGCGCAGAAGCAGCGTGAACAGGTCGGCGTACTCGGCGGCGGAAAGCACCGCGCCGTCCGCCCCCGCCAGGCGCACCATCTGGTCCAGCAGGGACATGACCACGTTCCACTCCCGCAAAGCCTCGTCAGCGGCGGGCAGCTCCCCCGCCGCGCGCAGCTGTTCCGCCAGGGCGTTTAAGGCGTCGGGCGCGCCCAGGGATTCCAGAAAGCCGTAGATGCGCCGGGTCAGCGCCGTGACGTCGGCGCCTTTGGCGCCGTCCGCAAACCGCCGGATGCGGGGCATCAAAAAGGCGCGGGCCTGCTCGGCCAGGGCCAGTTCCTCGGCCTCCTGCGCGTCGCCGCGGGCGTTGTAGCCGCCGGGGCTGCGGGTGAACTCGGCGCGCCAGTCCGCAGCCGAGAGCGTCCAGGTATAGGCATAGTTTTCCAGCGCGCACTGGGCTTCGGGCGGAAGGTCGACCAGGCCGGTCTTGACCAGCCGCAGGATGGCGGCGGTATTGACGCCGCCCCGCAGCAGGTCCAGCGCCGCGTGGACGGCGCGGGCGGGGGCGGTGTTTTCCGGGGTGGTGGGCTCGTCGCAGAACAGCGGGATGCCCGCCAGGCGGAACTCGTACCGCAGGGCGGGCAGGTAGGAGGCGGCGTCCCGGCAGATGACCGCCATGCGCCGGTAGGGCACGCCCCTTTGGGCGCAGGCGCGCACCGCGGCGGCCGCGGCCTTGGCTTCCTCCTGGCGGCTGTCGGCCGCATGGTACAGGATGGCCGGGCGCTGCGGGTCCACCGTGCGCTGCGGGGTGTAGGTGGGGTCTGCCAGCAGCAGCGAAAGCTCGGCCAGGGCGGGGCTTTCGCCATGGCGGGGGTCGTCGGTCAGGGTCCGGGTGCGGCAGGGCACGCCGGCCTGTTCCGCCATGCGGCGCAGCTGGGCCGCCACCCGCTTTGCGCCGGAAAACAGTCCCATGCCGCCCGCCCGGTCCTGCGGGCCGTCGCAGCACAGCGCCACCGTCACGTCTGCCGCCGGCAGCATGGCCGCCAGCATCGCCCGCTTGGAGGCGTTGAAAGTATCAAACTCGTCAATGTACACGCCGCGGCCGGCAAAAAAGTCCGCGTCCAGCTGTTTGGCGGCCAGTTCTACCCGGTCGCCGGGGTCCATGCCGGTGTTGGCCAAAAGCCCCTGGTAGGCGGCGTAGATCAGCGCCAGCTCGGACAGCTTGTCCCGGTCGGCGCCGGGGGCGTTGGCGTAGGCGGCCAGGGCGTCGGGGGTGACGCCGGCGCTTTTCAGTTCGTCGATGGTCCGGGCGGCCTTCTCGCAGAAGGCGGCGCTCTGGCGCTGGCGGCTGTAATAGACCACCTTGTCCAGCAGCGAGTCCAGCGCGCGGCGCACCAGCACGGCGCGGCCGGCCTCGGTCAGGGTGGGCACCGCCGCGCCGCCGTACCGGCGCAGCAGCGTCTCGGCCAGCGAGGTGAAGGAGTAACTTTCCACATAGCCGGACAGGGTGTCCCCCAACAGGCGGTAGAGCGCGCCTTCGGTGGAGGAGGTGAACTGTTCCGGCACGATCAGGATGCTGCGGCGGCCGGCGGCGGCGTTTTCTTTCAGCTGCCGGCGCAAAAGCGACGACTTGCCGCTGCCGGAGGGGCCTAAGATCAGGGTGAGCATGGGATGTCCTTTCAAGGGATGAGACTTAGGTGCGGGCAAAGCGCGAAAGCCCGGAGCAGCCGCCGGGTCAGCCGTCCGCCGGGCGGACGGGGTGGCGCAGGACGGTCTTTAACCGGGCGGGGTCGCATTTGCGCGGCTCGGAGAGGTAGATCTCGTGGTGGTAGCGGGTATCGGTGATGTCCAGCGCATAGCCCTGCCGCCGCATGAAGTCGTGCATTTTGGCGGCGGTCTGCGGCTCGGCGTCGTAGGGGCCCAGGTGCAGGCACTGCACGCAGAGGCCCTCGTCGTAGGGGAAAAACTCCACCGGGGAGAGATCCATCTTTTTCTTGGCCGTGGCGCTTTCCACCGCCCAGTCAAAGTCGGCCCTGGTCACAAAGTCCGGCAGGCGCAGCAGCGACAGAAAGTGGAACCCGGCCTTGTTGGCATAGTCCACCCCGGCCAGACCCGGCTGCCACCAGAAGCCCTCCAGCGGCGGGACGGTGTAGTCGAAAAAGCCGTCGATGACATGCCCGGCCCTGGGGCTCATTTTCAGGGTGTAGGTCACGCCGTACAGCAGCGGGATGGAGCGGGCGTACTCGCCGTCCGGGTCGTTGGGGTCGCCCTTGCCGCGGACGGCCAGATAGTTCATTTTGGGCACATGTACCAGGGCAGGCGCGGTCTTGGGCTGATAGAGTTCTTTTTGCTCTTTTTTGAAGTCGTAGGGCATGGGAACCTCCTTTCCGGCAGGGCGGCATGATTTTTTGAAAGACGGGATCTGCACGGGGCGAAAGAGAGGGCCGCGGGGCAGAACGCGGGGCGGGCGTTCACGCCCGCCGGGGGAGCTTGCGGCGGCGCTGGGTTTTCGGCGG
>ERZ1643246.175-NODE-175-length-83908-cov-30.750098_pt1 | contig 83908 bp, 68 predicted proteins | sample MGYA00579265_ERZ1643246 | MGnify/ENA primary metagenome ERZ1643246 (study PRJEB29033, sample SAMEA4952261) | chicken gut metagenome | biome: Broiler Chicken; feature: Gastrointestinal Tract; material: Caecum | place: Ireland | collected 2018 | study: Broiler...
ACCCCACTTGTTATCCAGTATACCATACTGTCTAACAAATGGGGTGCAGTTCACAGCCGCGGGGCAGGTTTTTATCCACAACGCGCAAAATATACCGGGCGGCGGCGGGCAGGGGCACTACATATTCGGGAAATAGTTGCGTGCGCTGACCAGGCTGCCGTTATAGTACATCTCGAAATGGCAGTGGTTGCCGAAGGAGTAGCCGGTGTTGCCCACATAGCCGATGATCTGGCCGGCTTCCACCGCCTCGCCGGCGGTGACGGCGATGGAGGACATATGCCCGTACAGCGTTGTCCAGCCGTTGCCGTGGTCAATGATGACGTAGTTGCCATAGCCGTAGGGGTGGTTGTGCCAGCCGGCGGTCTGCACCACGCCGCTGTCCGAGGCGATGATGGGCGTGCCGTAGGGGGCGACGATGTCCGCGCCCTTGTGGCTGGCGCTCATCCAGCGGCTGACATAGCGGTACTGGGGCACCGGCCAGTAGAAGGTTCCGCTGCCCACCTGGGCAGTCATGCCGCTGGCCAGGCGGGTGCCCACCGCCACCTGCTCGGTGACGGGGGCCTCCAGCATATTGATCTGCACGATGTCGGTCTGGACCGGCACGCCGCCGATGTAGGTGACGTCCTGCACCACTTCCTGCCGGCCGTTCTGGCCGCTTTGCAGCACCACCCGCTCGCCGAAGGAATAGTCCTCCGACTCGGTCTCGATGGTGTCGTACTGCACATCCTCCACATAGGTCTGGCGCTCGATCACCTTGACCTGCAGCAGCTCGGTCACCGGCTGGGCGAGGGCCAGCGTTGTGCCGGCGGTCAGCTCGGTATCGCCGTCCTCCAGGCCGGTATTGTACGCCTGCAGGGTGGTCAGGTCCACCCCGGCGGATTCGGCGGCCTCGGCGGCAGTCTGGCCGTCCTCCGGCACCGTGTAGGTGGCGGCCGGCGTCACCGCGCTGAGGGTGGAAATCACGGTATCATAAGGCACGATGGACGACAAAAAGTACACCCCGTCCACCAGCCGGATGTCATGCACGAACTCCACACGCCGGTTGGCGTCAAAGGCGTCCTCGTAGGGCGCCTTGATGGCGTCCAGGTAGGCCCGCAGGTGGTCGCCCTCGGTGGTGACAAAGCTCAGGTTGCCGTCGATGTACACCGCCGTGCCGTCCCCGATCTCGTCGCTGGAAGCGCGCAGGATCGCGTCCGCCACCTCGCTCTCGGTCATCACCTGGTCGGATACCGCCAGCGTGTAGGTCGGCGTAATGTCCCACTGGGCGTCGGTCGTCTCCACGCCGGACGCTTCCATCACCGCGCGGGCGCTGGCAATGCGGGACTGCACGTCGTCGCGGGCGTTGTCAAACACCTGCTCGCTCTCCACATAGCCCACCGTCTCGCCGTTGACACGCACTTCCAGCCGGTAGGTCTGGCTCAGCTGCCCCTGGATCACCAGCGCCAGGCAGACCAGCGCGCCTGCGGGCAGCAGATAAGTAAAGACGTTCCACACCAGCGGCAGATACCGCTTGGTCCCCCGCTTAAAGTAGCGGAATTTCTCGGCGCGGATCTCCTTCCGGCTTTCCTCCGGGTACTGTTCCGGCAGCTTCCGGATATGCCGCACGCCGGAATACAGCCGCACAAAGGGCTGGAGCAGATCTTCCAGAAAAACGATCAGCCCCGCCGCCAGCGGCCGGAAGATGGCAAACAGCAGCGCCCACACATGGGACAGGATGGCCGTCGCCGCGCGCACCGTCGTGCGCCCGGCACAGACCGCGCCGTATTCCAGCCAGAAGCCGAACATATACAGCACGTCGCCGATCACGCCGGCATGGGGCACCCGCTGCAGCAGATCGCCGAACCGCCCGCGCCGGGCGGCCTTGCGCTCGCTTTTGTGCCACCGGCGCACCGTCCGCTTGACTGCGCGCTCGTCCCGCCACTGGCTGAACCGGCTGCGGGGCGGTTTGTTCTTCTGTTTTGAAGTCTCGTCGATGGAAGATCTCAAAACGCGGTTCTCCTTTTCAGTGTAAAGGGCTTACGGGGTGCTGCGGATATCGGGGAAGTAGGTGCGGGCGCTGACCAGCGTGCCGTTGTAGGCCATCTCGAAATGGCAGTGATCGCCGGTGGCAACACCGGTCTGTCCCACATAGCCGATGGTCTGGCCGGCCGTGACGCTCTGCCCCTGCACCACCGCAATGGCGGACATATGGGCGTACAGCGTCGTCCAGCCGTTGCCGTGGTCGATGCGCACGTAGTTGCCGTAGCTCCAGTGGGTGCCGGCCTCGACGACGGTGCCGCTGTCGGCCGCAACGATGGTCGAACCGTAATATGCGATGATGTCACAGGCGGCACGGCCGTTTTCGTCCCAGCGGCTGACATAGCGGTAGTCCGGCACCGGCCAGTACCAGGTTCCGTCGCCCACCTGGGCCACCTGGCTTTCCTCCACATGGGTGCCCACGATCACCTGCTCGGCCACGGGCGCCTGCACGGTCAGGATCTCAACGATGTTGGTCTCGGTCACCACGCCGTTGATGTAGGTGACGTCCTGCACCACTTCCTGCAGGCCCAGCTGGCCCTCCTGCACGACCACACGCTCGCCCAGGTCGTACTCATCCGACTCGGTCTCGACGGTATCGTACTGCACATCCTCCGGCACCGAGATGCGCTCGATCACCTTGACCTGCAGGTATTCCGCCACGGCGGCGGTGGTCTCCAGCACGGTGCCCGCGGCCAGCTCGTCCGCGCTGGTCTGCAGGTCCAGGTCAGGGTTCAGCTCCCGCAGCGCAACAAAGCTGACCCCGGCGGATTCGGCGGCCTCGGCGGCGGTCTGGCCATCCTCCGGCACCGTGTAGGTGGCGGCCGGTGTCACCGCGCTGAGGGTGGAAATCACGGTATCATAAGGCACGATGGACGACAAAAAGTACACCCCGTCCACCAGCCGGATGTCATGCACGAACTCCACACGCCGGTTGGCGTCAAAGGCGTCCTCGTAGGGCGCCTTGATGGCGTCCAGGTAGGCCCGCAGGTGGTCGCCCTCGGTGGTGACAAAGCTCAGGTTGCCGTCGATGTACACCGCCGTGCCGTCCCCGATCTCGTCGCTGGAAGCGCGCAGGATCGCGTCCGCCACCTCGCTCTCGGTCATCACCTGGTCGGATACCGCCAGCGTGTAGGTCGGCGTAATGTCCCACTGGGCGTCGGTCGTCTCCACGCCGGACGCTTCCATCACCGCGCGGGCGCTGGCAATGCGGGACTGCACGTCGTCGCGGGCGTTGTCAAACACCTGCTCGCTCTCCACATAGCCCACCGTCTCGCCGTTGACACGCACTTCCAGCCGGTAGGTCTGGCTCAGCTGCCCCTGGATCACCAGCGCCAGGCAGACCAGCGCGCCTGCGGGCAGCAGATAAGTAAAGACGTTCCACACCAGCGGCAGATACCGCTTGGTCCCCCGCTTAAAGTAGCGGAATTTCTCGGCGCGGATCTCCTTCCGGCTTTCCTCCGGGTACTGTTCCGGCAGCTTCCGGATATGCCGCACGCCGGAATACAGCCGCACAAAGGGCTGGAGCAGATCTTCCAGAAAAACGATCAGCCCCGCCGCCAGCGGCCGGAAGATGGCAAACAGCAGCGCCCACACATGGGACAGGATGGCCGTCGCCGCGCGCACCGTCGTGCGCCCGGCACAGACCGCGCCGTATTCCAGCCAGAAGCCGAACATATACAGCACGTCGCCGATCACGCCGGCATGGGGCACCCGCTGCAGCAGATCGCCGAACCGCCCGCGCCGGGCGGCCTTGCGCTCGCTTTTGTGCCACCGGCGCACCGTCCGCTTGACTGCGCGTTCGTCCCGCCACTGGCTGAACCGGCTGCGGGGGCGGTTTGGCTGGTGATTTTCCTGTGTGGAAGTCCCGCCGTTTTTGGGTTTCACGGTAGTTTCTCCTTAACTGTGCTTGGGGTGTGCCTGATCGATCCGTGCCGGGGATCTTTCAGATCTCCCCTGGGGCCGGGGGATGCTGCGCCGCGGAAAAAGGCACAAAGCCTTCCGGGCACGGCGGCACGGGGGCCAGCGCGTCCAGCCAGGCAAACAGGTCGGGCAGCGCCGGGTCGACGCCGCAGCGGATGCACAGCGCGGCCATGTCGTCCGGCAGGGGGCTTTGCAGCCGGTGCAGCGCGCCGTCCAGCGGATGCCGGAAGCAGAGCGCACCGCAGTGCAGCGCGTGCCGCCCGATGTCTGCGGCCGTCCCGCCGTAAAGGGTGTCCCCCGCCAGCGGGCAGCCCAAATGGGCAAAGTGGACGCGGATCTGGTGGGTGCGGCCGGTGACGGGCAGGCAGGCCGCCAGCGTATAACCGCCGCCCCGGGCCAGCACCCGGTAGCGGGTGACGCTGGGCTTGCCGCCGGGCGCCACCGTGCGGCCGATGATGGAATCGCCCCGCCGGGCGATGGGCGCGTCGATGACGCCCTCCGGCCCCGGCAGCGCGCCTTGGGCAACGGCCAGGTAGCATTTGCGCGCCGAGGCGGCCAGCAGAGGCGCGGCAAAGGCATTGCCGGCGCACAGCACCAGGCCGCTTGTGTTTTTGTCGATACGGTTGACGGGGCGGAACACGCCGTCCCTGCCCTGCTGCCGCAGATGCCACAGCCAGCCGTTGGCCAGCGTGGCGTCGGGATAGTTGAGCGTGGGATGCACCGCCAGGCCGGCGGGCTTGTCCAGCACGGCGGCAAAGCCGTCCTCGAACCGGATGCCGAAGTCCACAGGCTGGGGCGCGACCGAGGTGGGCGGTTCCGGCGGCAGGGCGAACCACAGCCGCCGGCCCGCGCGGACGGGCATGTTGGTGTGGATGGGCACGCCGTCGGCAAAAAAGCCGCCGGCCGTGTGCTTGACGGCCCGGATCAGCCCTGCCGAAAGCCCCTGCCTGCGCAGAAACGCCTCCAGGCGCAGGCCGTCGGACGCGGCCGGGACCCGGCAGCTCAAGTACAGCATGGCGCAACCTCCCGCCGCGGACAGGGTTTTGTGCCGCCCGCAGACGGGCATGGCAAAGCCACCGCATTGCAGTGGTTAGAAAAGATTATAGCACAAAGGGCGGGCGGTTGCAATCAAACGGAGCGGTTTTCACAGGTGGGAATTGCTGGCAGGCGCTCTTGTTTTGCCTGGACAAGCCGGCGGGACAGCACCGGCAGCGCGATCCGCGGCCTGTGCCCGGCCTCGACGCCGGGCGGCTTGCCAAGGCGGGGCGGATGTGGTATACTGTACGGCAAAACGAGTGGAACATACGGCGGCGGGGCGGCTTTGGCCGCCCTGAGGAAAGTCCGGGCTTTTCAGAGGCATGGCAACTGCTAACGGCAGCCGGGGGCGACCCCAGGGATAGTGCAACAGAAATAGACCGCCGCGCCCAAGCGCGGCAAGGATGGAAAGGCGAGGTAAGAGCTCACCAGCGCACTGGCGACTTTGCGGCTATGTAAACCCTGTCAGAAGCAACATCCGAATGGGACATATGCGGAGCCTCGCGCGTCCCGGAGATGGCATGCGGGATCTCCCGCGGAGCCTTGCGGCGACGCAAGGTCAAGATAGATCGCCGTTTAATACAGAACCCGGCTTACGGTCCAGTCGTTTTTTGCAAAAAGCTGCGCGGCTGCCGCGGCGGGGGTGTTTGCCCCCGGCCCGCGGCAGCCGCGCTTGTTTTGCTGCGGCGCAGCCCCGCCCCGCTTGGCGGCCGGGCTGTACCGCGGCAGGTGCTGTGCAAAACCATTCAGACAACAGGAGGTACCGACGCATGGTGAACATCGACGCATGGATGCGGCGTTTTGTGAACGCATTGGACGAAACATTCGGCCCGCGGGTCTGGTTTGTGGGGCTTCAGGGCAGCTACGGACGCGGCGAGGCCACCGAGACCAGCGATATTGACACGGTGGTGATCTTGGACCAGCTCTCCCCCACCGACCTGCGCCGGTACCGGGCCACGCTGGACGTCCTGCCCCACCGGGAGCTGACCTGCGGGTTTCTGGCCGGGCGCGGAGAGCTGCTGTGCTGGGATGCCGCAGACCTGTTCCAGTTTTACCACGACACCCGGCCCATCCGCGGCAGCCTGGACGCCCTTTTGCCGCTGCTGGACGACGGCGCCGTGCGGCGCGCCATCCACACCGGGGCCTGCGGGATCTATCACGGCTGCGTCCACAACATGCTGTATGGCAGGAGCGAAGCGCAGCTGCGCGGGCTGTACAAATCCGCGTCCTTTGTGGTACAGGCTGTCTGCTATGCCCGGACCGGGCGTTACTTTGCCCGGCAGGCCGAGCTGCTGGACGCCACCGCCCCGGAGGAGCAGCGCATCCTGCGCACGTTTTGGCAGCTGAAGCAGGGCGGCGACGCGGACTTTGACCCCATGTCCGAGGCGCTGTTTGCCTGGGCCCGGCAGCTGGTGCTGCAAAACGGGCAGGTGTGAGCGGGCACGAAACGGGAAGGGCCGGTGCCGATACGCATAACATGGGTGTGCGCTCCCCGCCCGCAAAGAAAAGGCGGCTGCCTTGCCGGCGGTCGCCTTTTTGAAGTTGCATCCAAATCGGATTTCACAAATTCGGATTTTTAAACCATCTTACTCATTATTAAAGCAATTATTAAAGCAATTATTGCAAATCCAACAATGGTTCCCAGCCATTTAACTATTTTCATTTTTGTAGGAATATAAGGCTTTAATTCTTCTGTATTTGGTATGTCCCACGCTTTTGTATGTTCTACCCAATACCAGTCAACAAAAAATCTATCAAATAGTCCCATTATATACATTATAGATATAGATAAACTTTGAATAAAAATATCTCCAAACTCTTTTGCACCATTTATATAGCAAACCATCAATGGCACAAGAATAAAACAAGGCAAGTATAAAATTCTAATGTTACTAATGGAAGGTATAGTATTATGTTTTATACTTTTAATGTTTTGTGTTATTGGTATAGCAAATGGTCCTGAAAAATTTACTGTGTTTTACGAAAAGAAGGTTCAAGAAAAAGCAATAAAATTAGAATATACTACTCAAAAAGAAATAAAGAAACAAACCATTATATCAATTAGAATTAACATTAAAATCAACTCGCTTTCAAATTCCGATTTACGGAGGCGCAGCTCGCCGCCGGACGGACGGTGCCCCCTGTTTTAAGTCCGGGGGGCTTCCCCCTCCTCCTGGCTGCGTTTTTTTATGCGGGCCTCCTGGCGGGCTTTCTGGCGGCGGTACTTTTCCAGGGCGTCGGGGCGGGCGGCCTCGATGCAGCGGGCGAAGTTCCAGTGCAGGCCGTCGCGGCGGGACAGCTTGAACCGCAGAAACCACGGCCCGTGCACCGGGCAGTCGGCCTGGGTATAGTAGCCGGTGTTGCCCCGCTTGAGCCAGATCTCGCCCACGTCCAGCGCCGTGCCGCACAGCGGGCAGTCGACCCCGCACAGCGCCGGGTCGTTTTTGTAGTCGTCGTGGTCCAGCCGGTCGGGGAAGATCTGCACGTCGTAGTAGTCGGCGGACGGGTCGGTCAAAAGCGCCTCGCGCAGCTGGGCGTCCGGCGAGGGGTAGGCGCGCAGCGCGTCGGCCAGCGGCAGCAGCCGGGCGATGCGCACCGTGTACAGCGCGTCGTCCAGGGCATTGTGGAAGGGGATGTCTTTCTCGATGCCCATGCGGTCCACCACGCTCTCCAGCGTCATGCCCTCGCCCTCCCGGCGGGGGTAGCTCTTTAGAAAGATGCGCTGCAGGTCATACCAGCGGGCGGGCCAGCGTTCGTCCAGACCGCACAGATACAAATTTTGCTTGAGCACCGGCACGTCGTCCAGCCCCCACTCGGCAAAGGCGGCGTCGGGGCCGGCCCAGCGCACGAACTCGGCCAGACCGTCGGCGATGGGCACGCCGCCGTCCAGATCCAGCTGGGTCAGGCCGGTGACTTTTGCAATGTGGTGCTGCAATTTGCGGAAGATGCGGGGCTTGAGGGTCATATCAAAGGTATCCAGCACGTCGCCGCGCTCGTCGATGCGCACCGCGCCGATCTGGATGATCTCGCCCCGCAGGGTGATCTCGGCGCCGTGGTAGCGGAAGGTCTTGGGCTGGTAGCCGATGTTCCATTCCAGGTCAAATACGATCAGGTTCAAGGGGCGCACTCCTCCTGCAAGATAAACTTCTCCACCGCCAGACCCACGCCGTCGTGGTCGTTGTCGGCGGTCACATAGTCGGCCGCGGCCTTGACCTGGGGCACCGCGTTGCCCATGGCCACGCCCAGCCCGGCGAACTGGATCATGGGCAGGTCGTTCCAGCCGTCGCCGCAGGCCATCAGGTTTTCGGCAAACAGGCCCTGGGTGCGCAGCAGCAGCTCCAGCGAGGCCGCCTTTTCCACCCCCAGCGGCATGACCTCCAAAAAGAAGGGGGTGGAGCGGTAGATGGACAGCCGGCCGGCAAAACGCTGCTGCATCAATTCTTCCACGTGGGGCATCTTTTCCGGGTCGCCCACGATCAGCACCTTGTTGACGGCAAAATCCACCGCCGCGGCCAGGTCCGGCACCTTGCGGGCGGGGATCTGGTTGGTGGCGGCCTCGATCTGTACGTAGGGGTCGTCGGGGCGCTCGGTCAGGATGCCGGCGGTGTCGTAGGTCAGCGCGGTGACGTCGTTTTCACGGGAAAAGGCGCACACCGGGCCCACCAGCTCCGGCGGGAAGGCGTGCTGCACCAGCGTCAGGCCGGTGGCGCAGTCGCTGACGCGGCCGCCGTTGTAGCTCAGGATACAGCCGCCGGTCTTGTCCAGCCCCAGCTGGCGGGCCAGCGGCTGCACACCCACGGTGGGCCGGCCGCTGGCCAGCACGATGCGCACCCCTTTTTCGGCCGCCTTGGCCAGCGCCGCGGCGGTGCGGGGGGTGACCTGCTTGTTGCTGTCGGTCAGGGTGCCGTCCAGGTCCAGGGCCAACATTTTATACTGCATGCTGCTTCACATCCTGTCCCGCCGCGGCGGCTGCCCGCCCCGGCGATCTTATTGTTTCGCTTTCTCGGTCTATTTTACTGCAAAAGAGGGCGCTGCGCAACCGGGGACCGCCCGGAAATGCGGAATTGGGGCGCGGTCTTGGGCCGTCCCCCAATCTGGCATCGGGAAAAGCCAGCGTCTCGCTTTCGATGCGGCCCGTACCGCCGTTTCCCCCATTCCCGGCTTCCCGCTCCCCTGCCCCGCCGCAGCTTCCCTGCCATACCGCCTTCCCACCCCCGCGGTTTTGTCCGTTTTTTGCCCACAGCCGGCCCGGTGTCCTATATTTTGGGGGCGGCGCTTATTGACTTTGCCGTTTTTGCCATGCTATAATAGCGCCAGCATAAGGGAGTAGCTGGCGCAGCCGCCGGTTGGGCGGGCAGCGCAACATCGTCAACATCTTGGGCCTCGCGCCCTGGCTTTGTTTGAAACAGCGAGACTTATCTGTTTTGTCCGCCCGGCTGGGCAAAAGCAGATAAGCCTCGCTTTTTGTTGCGCCCGCGCGGCGGCGTCCCTTTGCATTGCTGCTGTGTATGTGTATGCTGCCCGGCGCGGGGTGCTGCTGTCCCCTGCCCGCCGCGGCCCTAAGGAGAGGAAGGTAACCATGGGGATCGGAGAACTGTTTCTGGTGGGGCTGAGCCTTTCGATGGACGCCTTTGCGGTGTCCATCTGCAAGGGGCTTTCGGTGCGAAGGCTCAAGCTGTCCCACGCGGTTTTGTGCGGCGTCTACTTCGGCGGCTTTCAGGCGCTGATGCCCACGCTGGGGTATTTTCTGGGCGGCACCTTTTCGGGGCTGATTCAGGACGTGGGGTACTGGCTGGCCTTTATCCTGCTGGCGCTGATCGGCGCCAACATGGTGCGCGAGAGCTTTGGCGAGACCGAAAGCCTGAACGACGATTTCAGCCCCAAAGCCATGCTGCCGCTGGCGGTGGCCACCTCCATCGACGCGCTGGCGGTGGGCGTCGCCTTTGCGGCGGTGGATGTGAGCATCGGCCCCGCGGCCGGGCTGATCGGCGTGACTACCTTTGTCTGCTCGGCCGTCGGCGTCAAGATCGGCGCGGTGTTCGGCGCAAAGTTCCGCGCACTGGCCGAGCGTGCCGGCGGCATCGTGCTGATCCTGATCGGCCTGAAAACGCTGCTGGACGGCCTGGGCGTGCTGGGCTGAGCGGCGCGCAAAAAATTTTGCCCGCCCAGCGGCAAAACGCTGGGCACCGCCCGCCGTTTTTGGTATACTCTATTATAGTATAGCGGCAGGCCGCTGGGACGCCCCCTTGCGCAATGCTTGTGGTGGAACAGGACGGGGACTGTTTTTGCATGGTCCCGCCTTTCACATAATCCATGTTGTATCCGAAACAAACTCGATCGTCAAATCAGGAGGAGAGTTTGTATGAATGAGTATACGCTGTCTGCGCAGGAAGCCCTGCAGCAGACGCAAAGCACCCCGGACGGCCTTTCCGGCGCCGAAGCCAAAAAGCGGCTGGAACAGTACGGCCCCAACCGGCTGAAGGAGGCCCCCAAGCCCACGCTGCTGCAGCGGTTTTTGCAGCAGCTGAAAGACCCGATGCTGATCATCCTGATGGTGGCGGCCGCCGTTTCGGCCGTGACCAACTATATCTCCGGCGAGGGCTTTGCCGAGGTGTTCATCATCCTGATCGTGGTTCTGCTGAACGCCATCCTGGGCGTGTACCAGGAGAGCAAGGCCGAGGCCGCCATCGAGGCATTGCAGACCATGACTGCCGCCACCAGCAAGGTGCTGCGGGACGGCAAGCAGGTGCTGCTGCACTCGGACGAGCTGGTGCCCGGCGACGTGGTGATCCTGGAGGCCGGCGACGCCGTGCCTGCCGACGGCCGCCTGCTGGAGAGCGCCAGTTTGCAGATCGAGGAGGCCGCCCTGACCGGCGAGAGCGTGCCGGTGCACAAGGTCATTGAGGCGCTGGATCTGGAGAACGGCAAGGACGTTCCCCTGGGCGACCGCAAGAACATGTGCTATATGGGTTCCACCGTGGTGTACGGCCGCGGCAAGGCGCTGATCACCCGCACCGGCATGGACACCGAGATGGGCAAGATCGCCGGCGCGCTGGCCGCCACCGAGGAGGAGCAGACCCCGCTGCAGAAAAAGCTGGACCAGCTGGGCAAAACGCTGTCCAAGCTGGTGCTGGGCATCTGCGTGTTTATCTTTGTGTTCAACCTGATCTCGGCGGGCGAGTTCAGCCCCAGCACCATTCTGGACACCTTTATGGTGGCCGTGTCGCTGGCGGTCGCCGCCATCCCGGAGGGCCTGGCCACCGTCGTCACGGTGGTGCTGTCCATCGGCGTCACCAACATGTCCAAGCGCAATGCGGTCATCCGCAAGCTGACCGCCGTCGAGACGCTGGGCTGCGCCCAGGTCATCTGCTCGGATAAGACCGGCACCCTGACCCAGAACAAGATGACCGTGGTGGACCACACCGGCAGCGACGAAACACTGCTGGCCACCGCCATGGCGCTGTGCAGCGACGCCCACCTGAACGACAAGGGCGAGGCCGAGGGCGAGCCCACCGAGGCTGCCCTGGTGGCCTACGCCGCCAAGCTGGGCCTGCCCAAGAACGAGCTGGAAGCGGCTGCCCCCCGCGTGGACGAGGCGCCGTTTGATTCCGGCCGCAAGATGATGTCCACCGTGCACAAGACCGCAGACGGCTTTGTGCAGTACACCAAGGGCGCCCCGGACGAGATCCTGCGCCGCTGCACCAGCTACTGGGAAAACGGCAAAGCCCTGCCCATGACCGAGGAAAAGCGCGCCGCCATCCTGGCCGACAACAAGGGCCTGGCCGACCGCGCCCTGCGCGTGCTGGCGGCCTCCTTCCGCCGCTGGGACGAGCGCCCGGCCGGCAACAGCCCCGAATTTTTGGAGCAGGATCTGTGCTTTATCGGCCTGACCGGCATGATCGACCCGGTGCGGCCTGAGGTCAAGGACGCCATCGTCGAGTGCCGCAGCGCCGGCATCCGCCCGGTGATGATCACCGGCGACCACAAGGACACCGCCGTGGCCATTGCCACCGAGCTGGGCATTATCCACAGCGCCGACGAGGCTTTGACCGGCGCCGACCTGAACGAGATGTCCGACGAGGAGCTGGACAGCAGCATCACGAAATACGGCGTCTACGCCCGCGTGCAGCCGGAGCACAAGGTCCGCATCGTCAACGCCTGGAAGAAGGCCGGCTGCGTGACCGCCATGACCGGCGACGGCGTCAACGACGCGCCCTCCATCAAGGCGGCCGACATCGGCGTGGGCATGGGCATCACCGGCACCGACGTGACCAAGAACGTGGCCGACATGGTGCTTGCCGACGACAACTTTGCCACCATCGTCAACGCGGTCAGCGAAGGCCGCCGCATCTACGACAACATCCGCAAGGCCATCCAGTTCCTGCTGGCTTCCAACATGAGCGAGGTACTGGGCGTGTTCTTTGCCACGCTGATGGGCTTTACGCTGCTGCAGCCGGTGCACCTGCTGTTCATCAACCTGATCACCGACTGCTTCCCCGCCCTGGCGCTTGGCATGGAGAAAGCCGAGCCCGATGTGATGAACCGCCCGCCCCGCAAGACCACCGACGGCATTTTTGCCGGCGGCCTGGGCTTTGACGTGGCCTACCAGGGCCTGCTGATCACCCTTATCACGCTGGCCAGCTATATCCTGGGCCACTGCATGGAGGTCAGCCGCGAGATCGGCCACTTTGTGTTCGAGATGCCCAGCGGCGTGTCGCCCGACGGCATGACCATGGCTTTCCTGACCATGAGCATGTGCGAGATCGTGCACAGCTTTAACATGCGCAGCCAGCGCAAGAGCGTGTTCACGCTGCACAGCCACAACCTGGTATTGTGGGGCGCCATGCTGGGCAGCCTGCTGCTGACCACCATCGTGCTGGAGGTGCCTTTCATCGCCAACGCGTTCGGCTTTACCCCTGTCAGCCTGCCGGAGTACCTGCTGGCGCTGCTGCTGGCCGTGCTGGTGCTGCCCATTGTTGAGCTGGTCAAGCTGATCCAGCGCAGCCTGGCAAAGAAGGCGTAACGCCCGCCGCAGCCCAAAGGGCCGCATAACGCCAAAAACAAAATCACGCAAAAGCGCCGCCGTCCGGGCTGTTTCCGGGCGGCGGCGCTTCAGATTGTCGAAAAACAAATTCGTCACCGTCGGCGGACAATCTCCGGCCTAAGAGCCGGGCCTTGCGGCCCGGTTGGCCTCCGAAACGCGCCTGCGGGCGCAGTGCGCCGACGACGGCGACACCGACAGGGAAATTTTACGGCAAATTGTGTGCGAGGAGCTTTGCTCCGAGTGCGCGATTTGCCGTAAAATTTTGTCGAAGGGCTGCGGAGCCGAGCGCCGCCTGCGGCGGATGCAGCGAGGCGGAGCAGGGGCAGCGGTCGCAGAATGCAAGCGCCGTCCAAGGCGCGCCGCATGATGCGGGCACCGCAACCCGGATATTCCAAAAGGGGAAACAGTCGCGTTAGGCGCAGCCGTTCGCGGCTGTTGCCCCTTTTGCAGCGTGTCGAGTTTCTCGACACGCTGCAACGCCGCCGTCCGGGCTGTTTCCGGGCGGCGGCGCTTTGCGTTGTCTGTGTTATTTCAGCCCCAGCTTGTGGGAGAAGTCGGCCATGGCTTCCGAGATCTTGATCTGCTGCGGGCAGACGGCCTCGCAGCTGCGGCAGCCGATGCAGGCCGAGGGCTTTTTGTTGTCGGGCAGGGCTTCCACCGCCATGGGCGCCAGGAACCCGCCGCCGGTAAAGGCGTGCTCGTTGTACAGCGCCAGCAGCCGGGGGATATCCAGCTGCATGGGGCAGTGGCTGGTGCAGTAGTGGCAGGCGGTGCAGGGCAGCACGCCGCTTTTGACCATGTTGTCGGCAATGGAAACGATGGTGTCGAACTCCTGCCTGTTCAGCGGGCGGTCCTCGGCAAAGGTGGCCACGTTGTCCTGCACCTGCTGCAGGCTGCTCATGCCGGAGAGGATCATCGTCACGCCGGGCACCGACTGCAGGAAGCGGAAGGCCCAGGCGGGCACGCTTTCATCAGGGCGCAGCTCTTTCAGCTGCTGCACGGCGTGCTCCGGCAGGTTGGCCAGCCGGCCGCCCCGCACCGGCTCCATGACCCAGACGGGGATGTGCCGCGCGTTCAGCAGCTCCACCTTGGCCCTGGCGTCCTGGAAGTTCCAGTCCAGATAGTTCAGCTGGATCTGGCAGAATTCCATGTACTCGCCGTAGGCATCCAAAAAGCGGGTCAGCACATCCATGGCGCCGTGGCAGGAGAAGCCCAGGTGCCGGATTCGGCCGTTTTTCTTCTGCTCCAGCAGGTATTCCAGGATGCCGTTTTTCTCGTCCAGATAGGGGTCGATGTTGCGCTCGTAGACATTGTGGAACAGGTAAAAGTCAAAGTGGTCCACGCCGCATTTCTGCAGCTGCTCCTCAAAGATCTGCCGGACCTTGCCCATGTTGGCCAGGTCGTAGCCGGGGAACTTGGACGCCAGATAGTAGCTGTCCCGCGGGTAGTTGGCCAGGATCTTGCCGGTGACCACCTCCGACTGGCCGTTGTGGTAGCCGTAGGCGGTGTCAAAGTAGTTGACGCCGTGGCGGATGGCATAGTCGAACAGCTCGGCGGCTTTGGCCTCGTCGATGCGCCCGTCGTTGCCGTCCACCACCGGCAGGCGCATGGTGCCAAACCCCAGCGCCGACAGTTTCAGGTCCTGAAATTCCTTGTAGATCACAGCAATTTCCTCCTTTTTTGGGGCACGCCCCCGTTTTGCGGCGGTTGGCCGCTGTATCGTCCACGCAAAGGCGGCACCCGCGCTTTCGGTGTGCCCCAAAAGCCCGTTGCCCGGCCGCCCCTGCACTGGCACCGGTTTTATTCCCCGCCGCAGTCCTGCGGCGGGCAGGGGTCAGCGGGGGCCTGGTCCCCCCTGGGTCTGCAGGCGCACTTTTTCAGCTGGTAGATCAGGTAATCCAGGCAGTCCACCTTTTTCTGCTGCTTGTGCAGGTCCTCGATCAGGCGGCACCGCTGGCATTTCAGCGACTGCACCAGCTCGGCGGTCCTGCCCTCGTCCAAAAGCTGCATCATGCGCGCCACGTCAGCTTCCGGGCAGCCTGCATCCCGCAGATTCTGCGCCACGGCCTGGCGGGCCAGCGGGTCACAACAACCATGCATCCCCATTTTGCCGCTCCTTTCAGCCTGCGCTTGTCAGGTCAGTGCCAAAATATTGCTCGGACAGCGCGGCCAGCTCGCCGGAGTCGCGCAGCTCGGCCAGCGCCTGGTTCACCGCCTCCACCAGCGTGGCGGCGTCATCGCTTTTGGGCATGGCCAGCGCCAGCTGCTGCGGGTCGTCGCTGCAGGCCACCTTGATGGCGGCGTCGGGCTGCTGGCTCATGAAATAGCTGTATGTGACCGACGAGTTCAGCGTCGCGTCGATGCGGCCGGCCTCCAAAAGTTCAATGGTCTGGGCAAAGTCGTCCACGCCCTGGGTGGTGGCACCGTAGCTCTCGGCCAAAATGGCGTAGGTGCTGGTGATGGTGTTGCCGGTGGTCTTGCCGGCCAGGTCCTCCATCGACTGGATCTCGTCATAGTCGTCCCGGACGATGACGACGGTGCTGTCGTAGAGGTACGGGTCGCTGAAGCTGTACGCCTCGGCGCGCTCCGGCGTGACGTTGACGCCGTTGGCCACCATGTCGTAGCGGCCGCCCTCCACGCCGGCCAGCAGGCCGTCGAACTCGCCCTCCACAAAGGTGGCGGTCACGCCCAGCTTTTCGGCCACCAGCCGGGCCACCTCCACGTCGTAGCCCACCAGCTCGTCGTTCTCGTCATGGTAGGTAAAGGGGGCCCAAGTGCCCTCGGTGGCGACGATCAGCTCGCCGCGGGCCTGGATGCGGGCCAGCAGGTCGCCCACCTCGGCGGCGTCCTCGGCCGAGGCGGCGCCCTGCGCGGCGGAGGAGCTTGCGTCCGCCGTGCCGGCGGAGGAAGCGCCGCCCGAACAGGCGGTCAGGGTCAGCAGGCCGGCGGCCAGCACCGCCGCGGTGATGCGGGAGATCATACGTTTCTTCATCGGGAAATCCTCCTGTTTCGTTTGTGTATTGTTGTATTGGCAGGCTGTTTTGCCCTGCCGAGCGGGCATCAGGCAAAAATGCCGTGCTGCTCGATCATCTGCAAAAAGGCTTTGGTGCGCTGCTGTTTCGGCGCCCGGAAAAACTCCTGCGAAGGAGCGGCCTCCACCACCACGCCGTCCTCCATAAAGACGACCTTGTTGGAGACGTTGCGGGCAAAGCCCATCTCGTGGGTGACCACCAGCATGGTCATGCCATCGTCGGCCAGCTGGCGCATGACGGACAGCACCTCGCCGGTCAGCTCCGGGTCCAGCGCGCTGGTGGGCTCGTCAAAAAAGATGATGTCCGGCCCGGTGGCGATGGCACGGGCGATGGCCACCCGCTGCTGCTGCCCGCCCGAAAGCTGCCGCGGATAGTAGTCGTACCGGTCGGACAGGCCCACCCGGTCCAGCGCCCGGCGGCCGATCTCTTCGGCCTGGGTTTTGGGCATTTTGCGGGCGATGATCAGCCCCTCGGTGACGTTTTGCAGCGCCGTTTTGTTGCGGAACAGGTTGTAGTTTTGAAAGACAAAGCCTGTTTTGCGGCGCATGGCGTTCTGCTCTTTTTTTCCGACATGGCCGAACCGGTAGGTCCTGCCGTCAAAAGTCATGGTGCCGCCGTCGGCCTGCTCCAGGAAATTGATGCAGCGCAGAAGCGTCGTCTTGCCGGAACCGCTGGGCCCCAAAATGGCCACCACGTCGCCCTTTTCCACGCTCAGGTCTACGCCCTTTAGCACCGGCTGGCTGCCAAAGGATTTTTGGATGCCGTGTACTTCCAGCATTTACTTGACCTCCTGTGTTTCGTAGGCGCCAAGGCGCTTTTCGCCCAGGCGCTGGAGTTTGGTCAGCACCGTCGAGAACAGCAGGTAGATGACCGCCACCTCCAGATACAGCGGCATATACTCAAAGGTGCGGCCGGCGATGCGCTGGGTGGCCATGAACATCTCGGCCACCGTGATGGTGGACGCCAGCGAGGTGTCCTTGAGCATTGAGATCAGCGAGTTTGCCAGCGACGGGAAGGCCGTGCGCAGCGCCTGGGGCAGCACGATGCGGCGCATCGTCTGCAGATAGCTCATGCCCACACAGTAGCCGGCCTCCATCTGGCCGGCGGGGACGGATTCCAGCGCGCCGCGCACCGCCTCGGCGGCGTAGGCGCCCTCGTTGAGCGAAAAGACGATGACCGCCGCCACAAACGGCTCCAATATAATGTTGAAGTCCGTCAGGCCGTAAAACACCACGAACAGCTGCACCAGAAGCGGCGTGCCCCGCACCACCCAGATGTAAAACCGGGCGACGTCCTTGAGCACCTTGACCTGGGCGAACTGGATCATCGCCACCGCGACGGCGATGACCATGGCAAAGCAGAACGAGATCGCGGTGAGCGGGATGGTCATGGTCAACCCCGGTATCAAGATCCGCGGAAAAGAATCGATCAGAAGCTGTACGATGCGTTCCTCCATAAAACAGGCATTTCCCCCTTGCGGTTCTGCGGGCGGCCCCTGCACGCCTGCGCAGCCGCCCCAAGCGCCGGACGTGCCGGACGCTGTCTTTCCAATTTCTTTCCAAGCTGTATTGTACCGGATTTGGGCAGGAATATCAAATACCTATGTCAAATACTATCCCATGCTTGACAGCTATAACTGGCAGGTGGTATAGTGTGGGCAGAAAGCAAGGCGGGCGGTCCCCTGCTACCCGCCCCAGCGTGTCGAGAATCTCGACACGCTGCAAAGGGGGCAACGCTTCGACTGGCTAACGCCAGCTCGGCGCGTTTCCCCCTTTGGAATCCCCTTCGACAAAATTTTACGGCAAATCGCGCACTCGTCGCAATGCTCCTCGCACACAATTTGCCGCAAAATTTCCCTGTTGGTGTCGCCGTCGTCGGCTCATGTCCGCCGACGGCGACGGATTTTGAACTTTTTTGACAGTCTCAGGCGGGCGCTCCCCTGCTGCCCGCCCTGCCATACCATCGATAGAACGGAGGATGCCGGTCCATGGAACTGCGGGTGCTGCAATATTTTCTGGCGGTGGCGCGGGAGCAGAGCATCTCGGCCGCGGCCGAAAGCCTGCACCTTTCGCAGCCGACGCTCTCCCGCCAGCTGAAAGAGCTGGAGGAGGAGCTGGGCAAGCAGCTGATGGTCCGCGGCAGCCGGCGCATCACCCTGACCGAGGAGGGCATGCTGCTGCGCAAGCGGGCCGAGGAGATCATCGACCTGGTCCACAAGACCGAGAGCGAGATCATCGACTCGGACGAGACCATCACCGGCGATATCTGCATCGGCAGCGGCGAGACCGACGGCATCCGGCTGCTGGCCCGCGCCGCCCGCGCGCTGCACGACCAGTACCCCCAGATCCAGTACCACATTGCCAGCGGCGACGGCCCGCTTGTGACCGAACAGCTGGACAAGGGGCTGATCGATTTCGGGGTGCTGATCGGCAGGCCGGACCTGTCCAAATACGACGCGCTGCCGCTGCCCGCCCGGGACGTGTGGGGCGTGCTGATGTCCGCCGGCTGCCCGCTGGCCCAAAAGGCCGCCGTTGCGCCGGAGGACCTGTGGGACAAGCCGCTGATCGTAAGCCGGCAGAAGGGCGCCGACCTGACCCACTGGCTGCGCCGCAGCCGCAGCCAGCTGAACATTGTGGCCACCTACAACCTGATCTATAATGCCTCGCTGCTGGTGGACGAGGGGCTGGGCTACGCCCTGACGCTGGACAAGCTGGTGAACACCACCGGCAGCCGGCTGTGTTTCCGTCCGCTGACGCCGGCGCTGGACATTGGGATGTATCTGGTATGGAAAAAATACCAGGTCTTTTCCAAAGCCGCCGAGAAGTTTTTGGAAGTGCTGCAAAGCCTGCCGGAGTTTGCCGCCGGGGGGCAGGGCGGGTAAGGTCCCATCCTGCCGTTTCCCGCTTCCATTTTCCGGGAAATCTTTCCCGCCGCCGGGCGCGGCCGCCCCGGCCGGGCATACTGACGGCAGGGTGTGTCGAAAACTGGCGCATCCTGCCGCCCCACCCTTTTTTTGGAGGATAGCCCTATGCTGATCCGACGTCTGCCTGCCCCCTGCTGCGCCGGCCTTACGGACGAACGCTGCCGCCGGCTGGCACAGCTTTGCGTGGAGACCGGCGTGGTGCTGCTGCTGGTGCTGAGCGAGGTGTTCAGCTCCAACATCCAGTCCACGCTGCCGGCCCTGAGCACCTTGGCCCGGCTGGCCCTGACCGGCGGCGCACTGCTGACGCTGGGGTTCAAGTGCGTGTTTTTGACCCGGTACGAGACAAAGGGCCAGTGGGCCGCGCTGTTTGCGGTGCTGGCCTACACCGGCTTTGCCGCCCTGTACGGCGGCGACGAGTGGTTTGTGCTGGCCGCCCTGGTGGGCCTGGCCGCAAAGGACACCGACCTGCGCCGGCTGGTGCGGGTCTACCTGGCGGCGGCCGCGGCGGGGCTGGTGCTGGTGCAGCTTTTGCATCTGCTGACGCCGCTGGTGCCGTTTAAGTTCTACTGCCGCAACTGGGATTTCGGCTACGGGCATTACAACGGCTACGGCGCCCGGCTGATGGGCGTGTTTTTGGCCTGGGGCTGGCTGCGCTGGCCCCGCCTGCGCTGGTTCGACTTGGCCGGGCTGGCCGGGCTGGCCGTCTATACGCTGACGGTGCCCGTCTGCCGCGGGGCCGGCGGCGCCATGCTGCTGCTGCTGGCGCTGTTTGCCGCCCAAAAGCTGCTGCCCCGCCTGTTCGAGAGCCGGCTGTACCACGGGCTGCTGCTGGCCGTCTACCCGGCGCTGACCGCGTTCAGCATCTGGGCGGGCTGGCGGTTTGACCCGCTCAATTCCGGGCTGACGCCCCACCTGTCCAACATCAACCGGCTGCTGTCCGGCCGGTTCGAGATCTGGCACAATGTGTTCTGGCAGACCCCGGCGTCGCTGCTGGGCGGCGTGCCCACCGACGGCGACGAGCACAGCGCCATCGACAATATGTACCTGGCCCTGCCCATGAACAAGGGCGTGCTGGGGGCCGTTCTGGTGGCGGCGGTGTTCCTGGTTTTGCTGTGGCGGCTGGCAAAGGGCCGCCATACCGGCGAGCTTTTGTGCATGACCGCCCTGCTGGCCTATCTGTTTATGGAAAACAAGCCGTTTCTGCTTTCGGCCAACCCGCTGGTGCTGCTTTTGCCCTGCGTGTTCTTTGCGCGGCCGGACCGGCCGCTGCCGGTATTGTGCCCCAGGGCGGAACAGCCGCAGCCGGCTGCCGCCGGGCAGGCCCGGTAACGCCCCTGTCCCCCAGTTTGCCCAACCGCAGATACGCCCCCGCCCTGTCGGCGCAAGACCGGCGGAGCGGGGGCGTTTTGTCTTATGGCTTGTTTTGCCGGCTGCGCCGGATTTACACGCAGGCGGCCATGTCGCCGCTGACCAGCACGATCCGACCGTCCGGGCCGGCATCGGCGGTAAAGGCGGCTCCCGGCCCGGCGTCGCCGCTGGCGATGCGGTCGGCCAGCGCCTGCTCCACCGCGCGGCCCACCTTGCGGCGCAGCTCTCTGGCGCCGTAGGCAGGGGTCTCGTCGCCGGCCAACGCGGCCGCCGCCGCGGGGGTATGGCGCAGCGTGTAGCCCTGGCGGGCGGCCCGGTCCTCCAGCTCGCACAGCAGCCGGTCGGCGATATGCGCCAGCTGCTGCGGGCCAAGCGGATCAAACAGGACCACCTCGTCCAGGCGGCCCATCAGTTCGGGGCGGAAGTAGTCCCGCGCCTCCTGCAGCGCCTTTTTGGCGCGGCGGCCGGTCTCCTCGGCGGCGGCGCCGAACCCCATGGGCGCGGTCTGCCCCGCCAGGCAGCGCGCCCCCAGGTTGGAGGTCAGCAGGATGATGGTGTTGGAAAAATCCGCCTTGCGGCCCTGGGCGTCGGTCAGGCAGCCGTCCTCCAGGATCTGCAAAAGCACGTTCTGGATGTCGGTGTGGGCTTTCTCGATCTCGTCAAACAGCACCACGCTGTAGGGGCGGCGGCGGACGGCCTCGGTCAGCTGGCCGCCCTCGTCGTGGCCCACATAGCCGGGCGGCGAGCCCAGCATCCGGGCGACGGTGTGGCTTTCCATATACTCGCTCATGTCAAAGCGGAGCAGGGCTTTTTCGCTGCCGAACCAGCTTTTGGCCAGCGTGCGGGCCAGCTGGGTCTTGCCCACGCCGGTGGGCCCCAAAAACAGCATGGCGCCGATGGGCCGCCCCGGTTCCCGCAGGCCGGTGCGGCTGCGCCGGATGGCCGCCGCCACCGCATGGACCGCCCGCGGCTGGCCGACGACCTCCTGGGAGAGCCGCTCCTCCAGCCGGTTCAGCCGTTCCCGTTCGGCCTCGCCCACCCGCTCGGCAGGCACGCCGCTGGCCTTGCTGACCACGCGGGCGATGTCCGCCGGCGTCAGCCCGGCGCCGCCCCGGCCGGTGATGCGCGCGGCCGCCGCGGCCTCGTCCAGCAGGTCGATGGCCTTGTCGGGCAGGTAGCGCCCCGGCAGGTAGCGCACGCTCAGCTCCACCGCGGCGTGGATGGCCTCCGCCGGGATGGTGACGCCGTGGTACCGCTCGTACCGGGGCATCAGCCCGGCCAGGATCTTCTCGGCGTCGGCGGGGGCAGGCTCCTCCACCATCACCTTGCCGAAACGCCGGTCCAGCGCCGAGTCCTTGCCGATGGTCTTGCGGTATTCCTCCGGCGTGGTGGCCCCGATCAGCTGGATCTCGCCGCGGGCCAGCATCGGCTTCAGGATGCTGGCGGCGTCGATGGCCCCCTCGGCCGCGCCCGCCCCCGCGATGACGTGGATCTCGTCGATGAACAGGATGGTGGAGCGGTCGCGGTACAGCTCCTCCAGCAGGTTTTTGAACCGCTCCTCAAAATCGCCGCGGTACTTGGTGCCCGCCACCATCGACGCCATGTCCAGCGCCAGCACCCGCTTGCCCTGCAGGCTGCGGGTCACCCGGCCCTCGGCGATGCGCTGGGCCAGCGCCTCCGCCAGCGCGCTTTTGCCCACACCGGGCTCGCCCAGCAGGCAGGGGTTGTTTTTCTGCCGGCGGCACAATATCTCGATCATCCGCTCCAGCTCGGCGTCGCGGCAGAGCACCGGGTCCAGCTGGCCTTCCTGCGCCAGGCGGGTCAGGTCCCGGCCGTATTTCTCGCTGGGGCGGCTGGAACGGGAGGTGCTCATCCGCGGTTGGGCGGGCAGCACCAGCTGGCCGGAAAGCTGCCGGCATTCCCGCGCGGCCTGGGGCACCTCCACCCCCAGCTCGGCCAGCCAGACGCTGGCGGTGCAGCCGCAGTCCTCCAGCATGGCGCAGAGCAGGTGCTCGTTCTCGGCACGGGGCGCCCTGGCCGCCTGGGCGCCCAGCTGGGCAAACTCCAGCGCCTTGCGGCTTTCGGGGGCAAGGTCGCGCCGGCCCAGCCGCATCGGCGCGGCGCCGCAGCTGCGGCGGGCGGTGCACTCCCGCAGGGCGCTGCCGGTCACCCGTTTGCCGCGCAGAAATTCAGCTGCCGGGCCGGCGTCTGTTTCCAGCATAGCCAGCAGCAGGTGGCCGGTGTCGGCGGCGGGGCAGCCCTCCCGCCCGGCCAGCGTCAGGGCGCGGCCCACCGTGCGGCAGGCGCGGCGGGACAGCCCTTTGTGGAAATAAAACATAGACGGTTCTCCCTCTGGCACAGGCGGTATCCCGGCGCGCGGCATGCGGCCGGGCGGCCCGGTTTGGGCAGCGCGCTGCCCTGTGCCCAAACACAGTATAGGCGGCCGCCGCGCAAATAATCATCGAAAGCGGGCAATCCATATGACAAACCCGCCGCCGCATGGTATAATAGGGCAGTTGCCGCCCGCGCCATGCCGCGGCATTTTATCCCACCCAAGAAAGGCTGTGCTGCCCATGCGCCGATTGTTCCGCTATCTCAAAGGGTACGAGAAGGAGACTGTCATCGCCCCGCTGTTCAAGATGCTGGAGGCCTGTTTTGAGCTGCTGGTGCCCATCGTGGTGGCCCGCATCGTGGACGAAGGCATCCAGAACGCCGACCTGCCCTTTATCTGGCGGCAGTGCGGCCTGCTGGTGCTTTTGGCCGTGGTGGGTATGGCCAGCAGCCTGACCGCCCAGTACTTTGCCGCCAAGTCCGCTTTGGGTTTTGGCACGGCACTGCGGCGGGATCTGTTTGCCCACATCAACACCCTGAGCCACACCGAGCTGGACCGGATGGGCACCCCCACGCTGGTGACCCGCATGACCAGCGACGTCAACCAGGTGCAGAACGGCCTGAACATGACGCTGCGGCTTTTGCTGCGGTCGCCCTTCATCGTCATTGGGGCCATCCTGATGGCGCTGACCATCAGCCCGGTGCTGACGCTGTGGTTTCTGGGCATCACGGCGGTGATCTCGCTGGTGATCTGGGCCATCATGCGGGCGACGGTGCCCATCTACCACGACGCCCAGACCACGCTGGACCGGGTGACCCAGCTGACCCGCGAAAACTACGTGGGCGCCCGCGTGGTGCGGGCCTTCAGCCGGCAAAAGGACGAGATGGCCGGTTTTGCCGCTGCCAACGACCGCCTGCGGGACGTGCAGCTGACCGCCGGGCGCATCTCGGCCCTGATGAACCCCATCACCTACCTGATCGTCAACCTGGGGGCCATCGCCATTTTGTGGCACGGCGGCCGCCAGGTGGACGCCGGCGCGCTGACCCAGGGCGAGGTCATGGCGCTGCTGAACTACCTGAGCCAGATCTTGCTGAACCTGCTGCGCATCGCCGACCTGGTCATCATCATGACCCGCGCGGTGGCCAGCGCCGTCCGCGTCAGCGAGGTGCTTGCCACCCCCACCACCATGCCCGACCCCGCCGCGCCGGAGCTGGACGCGGTGCCGGGCGCGCCCGCCGTCGCCTTTGAGGATGTCGGCTTTGCCTATGCGGGCGCCGGCGCGCCCAGCCTGACCGGCGTGACGCTGGCCGCCGCCCCCGGCGAGACCATCGGCGTCATTGGCGGCACCGGCAGCGGCAAAACCACCTTTGTCAGCCTGATCCCCCGCTTTTACGACGCCACCGGCGGCCGGGTGCTGCTGTTCGGCCATGACGTGCGCCGGTACGGGTTTGCCCAGCTGCGGCGGATGATCGGCGTGGTGCCCCAGAAGGCGGTGCTGTTTACCGGCACCATCCGGGACAATATGCGCTGGGCCAAGCCCGACGCCACCGACGAGGAGATCTGGGCGGCGCTGGAGATCGCCCAGGCGGCGGAGTTTGTCCGCGCCAAGCCCGGCGGCCTGGACACCCCGGTGGAGACCGCCGGGCGCAACTTTTCCGGCGGGCAGCGCCAGCGGCTGACCATTGCCCGCGCGCTGGTGCCCATGCCCCGCATCCTGATTTTGGACGACAGCGCCTCGGCGCTGGACTACGCCACCGACGCCGCGCTGCGCACCGCCATCCGGGAAAAGACGCAGGGCATGACGGTGTTTATCGTGTCCCAGCGGGCCGCGGCGGTGCGGCAGGCCGACCGCATCCTGGTGCTGGACGACGGCGCGCCCGCCGGCCTGGACAGCCACGCCCGTCTGCTGCAGAGCTGCGCGGTCTACCGCGAGATCTGCCTGAGCCAGCTTTCCAAAGAGGAGGTGTCCCGCACGGTATGAGCAAACAGACCAAACGCGCCGACCCGGCCACCATCCGGCGGGTGCTGGCGTTGATCGCCCCCTACCGCGCCAGGGTCGTCCTGGTGCTGGCGCTGGCCGCCGTGACGGTGGCCTCCACCCTGTACGCTCCCATCCTGACCGGCGACGCGGTGGACGAGATCCTGGGCCCCGGCCAGGTGGATTTTGCCGCGCTGGCCGGCATCGGGGTGCGGCTGGCCGTGACCATCGCCGTGACCGCCCTGGCCCAGTGGGCCATGAGCCTGTGCAACAACCGCATCACCTACCAGGTGGTGCGGGACATCCGGGTGCAGGCCTTTGACCACATGCAGGTGCTGCCGCTGTCCTACATTGACGGCCACCGCCCCGGCGACGCCATCAGCCGCATCACCACCGACGTGGAGCAGTTTTCAGACGGTTTGCTGATGGGCTTTACCCAGCTGTTCACCGGCGTGCTGACCATATTGGGCACCCTGATCTTTATGCTGACCATCGACTGGCGCATCACGCTGGTGGTGGTGGTCCTGACGCCGCTGTCCATCTTTGTGGCGCGGTTCATCGCCCAGCGCACCTACTCGATGTTCAAGGTGCAGAGCGAGACCCGCGCCGAGATGACCTCGCTGGTGGAGGAGCTGGTGGGCAACCAGCACCTGGTGCGGGCCTTCGGCTATGAATCCCGCGCCGAACAGCGGTTCGAGCGCATCAATCTGGATCTGCAGAAATGCGGCGTGCGGGCAGTGTTCTTCTCCTCCCTGACCAACCCCGCCACCCGCTTTGTCAACGCGCTGGTCTATGCGGCGGTGGCGGTCATCGGGGCGTTTCTGGCCATCGGCGGCGCCATCACGGTGGGCGGGCTGTCGGCCTTCCTCAACTACGCCAACCAGTACACCAAGCCCTTCAACGACATTTCCAGCGTGATGACCGAGCTGCAGAACGCCCTGGCCTGCGCCCAGCGGGTGTTTGACCTGATTGACGAGACGCCCATCCGCCCCGACGCCCCCGACGCCAGGGCGCTGGACCCCGCCGCGGCCGAAAACGGCAGCGTCCAGTTTGACCATGTGCGCTTTGGCTACACGCCGCAGGCAACGCTGTTCCAGGACCTGAGCCTGGAGGCAAAACCCGGCCAGCGCATCGCCCTGGTGGGCCCCACCGGCTGCGGCAAGACCACGCTGGTCAACCTGCTGATGCGCTTTTACGAGATCGACGGCGGGCAGATCCGGGTGGGCGGTCTGCCCATCGACAAACTGACGCGGGATTCGCTGCGGGCCAACTTCGGCATGGTATTGCAGGAGACCTGGCTGAAAGCCGGCACCGTGGCCGAGAACATCGCCTACGGCAAGCCGGACGCCAGCCGGGAGGAGATCGTCGCCGCGGCCAAACAGGCCCGCGCCCACAGCTTTATCTGCCGGCTGCCCCAGGGCTACGACACCCCCATCGCCGAGGACGGCGGCAACATCAGCCAGGGGCAGAAACAGCTTTTGTGCATTGCCCGCGTCATGCTGCAGCGCCCGCCGGTTCTGATCTTGGACGAGGCCACCAGCTCCATCGACACCCGCACCGAGATCCTGGTGCAGAGCGCCTTTGAGGAGCTGATGAAGGGCCGCACCAGCTTTATCGTGGCCCACCGGCTGTCCACCATCAAAAACGCCGACTGCATCCTGGTGATGAAGGACGGCGCCATCATCGAACGCGGCACCCACGACGAGCTGCTGGCCGGGGGCGGTTTTTACGCCCGGCTGTACGAGAGCCAGTTTGCCAAAGCCTGACGCCGAGCCCTCCCCGCCGCAGCCGCGGGAGGCTCGTCCGCCAACCGTATACAAATTGACGCAAGCGGGATACAGTTGTATAATAAGATCGTTGCCCTGCCTGTCGGCTGCTGTGCGGAGCCGGCGTCCCCGCGGGGCGCGAGACCGGAATACCATAGAGGGGGAAGATTGCCATGTCCAAGACTGTGATACCCAAAAACTACAAGAGCACCCTGGGCCTGTACGACACCCAGAAGGCCATCGGCCTGATCAACACCATCTTTCAGGAAAAACTCTGCGCCGCGCTGCACCTGAAGCGGGTCACCGCGCCGCTGTTCGTCGCCCACGGCAGCGGCCTGAACGACGACTTGAACGGCGTCGAGCGCCCGGTGGCCTTTGACGTGCCCTTTTTGAACGAGACCGGCGAGGTGGTGCACAGCCTGGCCAAGTGGAAGCGGTACGCCCTGGGCAAGTACGGTTTCCGCGCCGGGCAGGGGCTGGTCACCAATATGAACGCCATCCGCCGCGACGAGGAGCTGGACAACCTGCACAGCATCTACGTGGACCAGTGGGACTGGGAGCGGGTCATCACCGAGCGCCAGCGCACGCTGGACTTTTTGCAGGACACGGTGCATGACATTGTGGACGCGGTCTGCGGCACCGCCGACGAGCTGCGCTGGAAGTTCCCGGCGCTGAAAAAGATCGCGCTGAGCCGGGACGTGGCCTTTATCACCGCGCAGCAGCTGGAGGACAAATACCCCGGCCTGACGCCGAAAGAGCGGGAGAATGCCTTTGTGAAGGAGCACCGCACCGCCTGCATCATGCAGATCGGCGGCAAGCTGAAAAGCGGCGCCCCCCACGACGGCCGCGCCCCCGACTACGATGACTGGGCGCTGAACTGCGACATTTTGTTCTGGCACAAGACGCTGGGCTGTGCGCTGGAGCTTTCCAGCATGGGCATCCGCGTGGACGCCGAGAGCCTGCGCCGCCAGCTGGACGAGGCCGGCTGCCCCGAACGGGCCGGGCTGCCCTTCCACAAAATGCTGTTGGAGGGCAAGCTGCCGCTGACCATGGGCGGCGGCATCGGCCAGAGCCGCATGTGCATGCTGATGCTGGGCAAAGCCCATGTGGGCGAGGTCCAGGTCAGCCTGTGGGACGACGACACCATCGCCGCCTGCAAGGCCGCCGGCGTGCAGCTGCTGTGACGGCTCTCCCCTGTTTCTGCCGCGGCAGAGCAATTTTTTCGGTCGCGTGATAAGCAAAGCGCAAAAGTGGCCCGGCCCTGCCAGTACGGCAGGGCCGGGCCACTTTTGTTAGATAGCTTTGTTTTGCCTGTTCCGCCGCCGGCGATCTGTTTTGGAAGCAGCCGGGCAAACAGCCCTGCGGCTTAGAACGCCACCTTTTTGGCAATATAGTCCTTCAGCTCACTGATGGGCAGGCGTACCTGCTCCATGGTGTCGCGGTCGCGGACGGTGACACAGTTGTCGGCAGGGGTCTTGTCGTCGCCCACCGTCTCGAAATCAACGGTCACGCACAGCGGGGTACCGATCTCGTCCTGGCGGCGATACCGCTTGCCGATGGAGCCGGCGTCGTCAAAGTCCACCATAAAGTCCTTGGCCAGCTCGTTGCGGATCTCCAGCGCCTTGCCGGACAGCTTTTTGGACAGCGGCAGCACCGCGCACTTGTAGGGCGCCAGGAAGGGATGCAGGTGCAGCACGGTGCGCACGTCCTCCTTGCCCTTGGCGTCCACCAGGTGCTCCTCGTCGTAGGCCTCGCACAGGAAGGCCAGCGCCACACGGTCACAGCCCAGCGAAGGCTCGATGACATAGGGGATGTAGTGCTCGTTGGTCTCAGGGTCAAAGTATTCCAGGCTCTTGCCGGAGGCCTCCTGGTGGCGGCCCAGGTCGTAGTTGGTGCGGTCGGCAATGCCCCACAGCTCGCCCCAGTCGGTGAAGGGGAAGGCATACTCGATGTCGGTGGTGGCGCGGGAGTAGAAAGCCAGCTCGGCAGGCTCGTGGTCGCGCAGGCGCAGGTTTTCCTCCTTGATGCCCAGGCTCAGCAGCCAGTTTTTGCAGAAATCCTTCCAGTAGGCGAACCACTCCAGGTCGGTGCCCGGCTTGCAGAAGAACTCGCACTCCATCTGCTCAAACTCACGGGTGCGGAAGGTGAAGTTGCCGGGGGTGATCTCGTTGCGGAACGCCTTGCCCACCTGGCAGACGCCGAAGGGCAGCTTGCGGCGGGTGGTGCGCTGGATGTTGGCAAAGTTGACGAAGATGCCCTGGGCGGTCTCCGGCCGCAGGTAGCAGGTGGAGGAGGAATCCTCGGTGACGCCGATGGCGGTCTTGAACATCAGGTTGAACTTGCGGATGGGGGTAAAGTCGTGCTTGCCGCACACCGGGCAGACCACCTGCTCGTGCTCGGCGATGAACTTGTCCATCTCGTCAAAGCTCATGGCGTCCACGTTGACGTCGGGGAACTCGTCCGAGATCAGCTTGTCGGCGCGGTGGCGCGCCTTGCAGGCGCGGCAGTCCAGCAGCGGGTCGGAGAAGCTGGCCACATGGCCGGTGGTGACCCAGGTCTGGGGGTTCATCAAAATGGCGGCGTCCAGGCCCACGTTGTAGGGGCTTTCCTGCACGAACTTTTTCAGCCATGCCTTTTTGACGTTGTTCTTGAACTCGACGCCCAGGGGGCCGTAGTCCCAGCTGTTGGCCAGGCCGCCGTAGATCTCGCTGCCGGGGTAGACGAACCCGCGGTTTTTGCACAGGTTGACGATCATGTCCAGTGTCTTTTCGCTGTTTTTCATCTTTATATACTCCTTACCTGCATGGCTGGCTGCCACACGAAGTTTTGCCGCCGCAGCTTGCGCGCAGCCTTTCGGCCCCGCCCCGGCGATCGTGTTTATTGTAGCACACCCGCCCCGGTTAAGCAACAAAAAATCCCCCGTACCGGCGGACAGGCGGGGGCACGCCCCTTCCCTGCCGGCTGCCCGCGCAAAAATGCCGGCGGGCAAAAACATCCCGCGCCCCAAAGCGGTTTTCGCACACGAAACAGTTGCAAAATCCGGCGGCAGAGAGTAAAATAGGAATGCGGGATTTGTGGATTTCTCCCGCAACTTCCTGACCGCTCCGGTGCGCCCACACCGGGGCGGTCTCCTTTTTTGCCGGTGCCCCCGTGAACGGCCGGTTTTGTCTTGGCGTCCGCGCCGCCGCAAACAGGCGCCGGCGGATGGGGCGCGGCAGGCGGTTCCCCTGCCCCCGGCCGGAGGAGCGCCCGGCAGCCGGGAGACTTACAGGGGGGATGCGGCTGGCCCCTGCCGGAACACCGGGGGTCCAGTCTGCACATTGGTCTGTCACTTTGTGCCAAAACCCGCCCAAACAAGCGGCAGCGCAAAATGGTACAAGCACAAAAAACACCGCTCAATCGTAACATTGAGCGGTGTTCTGCCGATTTTCAGCCCGGCAATCTGGTCCGAGTGGCGAGAGTCGAACTCACGGCCTCTTGAACCCCATTCAAGCGCGCTACCAAACTGCGCTACACCCGGATACGCCGGCGGTCTTGCAATCAGCATGGTCTATTATAGCAGTCGGTCCGCCGCTTGTCAAGCAGTTTTTTTCTAAAATTTTACGTATTCTGATAAAGGCCCGAAAAGGCCGAAATGCCGCGCAGACCGCCGCCCTGCGGCGCCTGGTGCCGGGTGCGTGACCGCGCAATGGCGCACGGGAACAAGCCCGGCCCGGCGTGCGCTACTTGTGCGGCACGCCGTCCGTCTCCTCGCCGCGGATGCGGCGCTGGTAGATCTGTTTCAGCCGGGCGCGCGCCCTTGTCAGCAGAACACGGACCTGATTGGCGGGCAGGCCCATGGCGCGGCCGATCTGCTCGCTGGTATAGTTTTCGAAATATTTCAGCCGCAGCACTTCCCGGTAGCGCGGCGGCAGTTCCCGGATGCAGCTGCGCAGTTCCTCGCGGGTCAGCTCCCGCTCGACAAAATCGACCACCGCCGCCTGCGGGACGTCGCCGCCGGAGGGAAGGTCCTCTTCCAGCACGATGCGCTCCTGCTTTTTGTGCAGCAGCCCGCACTGGTGGCCGATCTCTTTCTTGGCATACGCAAGGAAGCGTTTGTTGTCAAAGCCCCGGATCTTGTCAAAATACTGGATCATGGCAGCGTATGTGCTTTGCACAACATCTTCGGCCTGCACCGGGTCTTTCAGCAAATGCCAGGCGTACTTGTATAAATGGATCGCCGCAAACCGAAAGAAGCGTTCCATTTCTGCTTCGTCTGTCGGGTAGTCACGGAACGGCATGCTCGTCGTTCCCCTCCTCTGTCCGGCTTTCGATCAAGGTCATCACCTGCCAGACAAGTTCCCTGCTGCCGGGCGAAAGCTCACCGACGCTCTGGCTGATCTCCGGGTAAAGATAACTGGGACTGCCGCGGTTCACACCGAACAGCAACTCCGCCGCATCGCACTGCAGCACATTGGCCAAAGTCAGAAGCCGGCTTAAATTGCAGGATGCGCGGCCCCGTTCCAGTTTGCTGATGTAGGTGACCGAGCATCCCATCGCGTCCGCCACATCCTCCTGGGTCAGACCGCTCTCCCGGCGGAACTGTTGGATCCGTTTGCCAAGTATGATCAGTTCCTGCGTATGGTCTTGTTTTTGCATGGTACAGCACCCCTAAGGATAAAGTACCAAAATTGTCCCGCACAGCACCAGATTTATAATGTAAATTTTGACAAAATAAGTGTGTTTTAGCCGCTATTTTTCAATGTTTATCAAATAGCGCAGTTTGTCTGCCATGATAGCGGCTGCACTTATCGGCAGGGCCGCCAACAGAAGATGGCGCCCGGCAAAATGCAGGCGCCATCGGTTCGGCATATCGGCAGAGTTTTGGGTGTAAAAGGCGGGCACGCCGCCCGCCTGCGGGGCCGCACGGCAAAGCCATGCGGCAGGCCGTATCCCGTTGGGCGCAGACGGAGCCGGAAAACCGGGCCGCATGTTTCCCCCACCGTGGTTCCGGTGGGTTGGGGTCCCGGCCGTCTGCGCTTGCCGGGGCGTCAAATGAAATCCTCGACCACATCCATCAGCTGCCTGGGGTCCAGCTGACCGACTGTGCACCGCCAGGACAGGCGGGCCGCCTGCTTTTTGTCCAGTGTGACATCCGAGACAAAAGCGCAGGGCTTGCGCGTCAATGCCGGCAGTTTCCAGGCAGCGATACCGTAGGAAATGTAGTCGCCCAATTCATCCTGATGCAGCTGTTCTTTCACTGGCAGATACAGGACCATCGTGAACGATCTCCTTTTCCCTCGCTTCCGCCCGCATGGTTGCCGGAAAGCCGCGCAGAGGGAGCGTTATAGGGTAACGGTGCGGAAAGGCCAGCGGCAGGGTTGGGGTGGAAGCGGTTATTTTGTTTTAGTTATATTTATTTATGTATGAGTCGTTATTCTTGGGGACGGCTCGACCCGTCAGGGTACTTCGACGATTCTGCTGTAGGCCTCCACCGTCTCCAGAAGCTTGCCATCCCGGTAGCAACTGGCGACCGTGTGGGCGCGGTAGGTACCGGACGGAAGGTCGCGATTTGCCTGCGTACCGGTTCCGAAATAATCAGAAGCAGTCCACAAAAGGTTTTCCACCGGCTGATATCCGTTTGACGCGCTGTATTTTTCAATGGTAAGCGTGATATCAACCCGCTTCGCCCCACTATAAGTGGCTGCTCCGCCTTCTACATGACAAATTCCAGTACTTGAGTTATAAGTCAACGTCGCATAGACATTTGCAAAATCCGAAAAACGTGCTTCAATTACGCCGCCGGGCACCACCTCTTCAGCAAACACATTTGCCGAGAAGCAGCATCCCAGCATGCACACCGAGAGCAGCATTGCTATCCATCGCTTCATTTTTTGATCTTCCTCTCTTTTGACAGTATTGGGCCGAATTGCCGAACACTATCTTAGAGAGAAGAAACCCGAAAAACGCAACACTCAAAACAAAAAATTTTCTGCTATTTTTTCAATTTCGTCTACTGCCGCATTGCCTGTTATCTGGATAATATAATCGTGGGCCGTCCACAAAAGCATGTTTGTGCCATCTGTAGTCTTGGAATAAAATATTGCATTGCCTCCCTGTATCTGTTTTTCTTCAATTTCCTTCATTTTCCCCATATCCACATTTGGCATTGAACTTGCCGACCACGTTGCAATGAGCAGATACTCCTCATTTGCATTTTCATAATAAAGCTGCCAACTATCGCCAAAATCATTCGCCCTCACATCCGTATATCGCTCCGGCACCCACATAACGGTAAACGGGCCATCCCAATCATCCGGCATGGCAACTCCACTGCTGTCGATCGTCTCATCCGTCCGCACGACCGCATAGCCATCAAACATCTCCAAAACAAAATTGTTGATCGCTGTGCGGGCGGCGTCCACCGTCAGGTAGACCCCCGTAAAGCCCACGCAGCAGACGATCGCCAGGCAGGCTGCCATCTGGGCCAGCTGTTTCAGCACCCGGCGCCGGCGGGTCTTGCGGCCGGCGCGCCGCATGTCCGCCTGCAAATGGGCGTGCAGCCGCTCCATGACCTCCGGCGGCGGGTCCGGCCGGTCCTGGGCTTTCCAGAATTCTTCGTTTTCCTCGTTCTCGATCTCCAGCGCCGCCAGGCGGAAAAACTCTTCCTCTGCCTGCTGCCTGCGAAATTCCTCGAAATCTTCCCTGTGCATTTTGCTCCCTTGCTCTTCCCGGCCCACGCTGCGGCGGCCCCAAAGACGTTTTGCCGTGCCCGACGGCGGCCTTTTTGCCCCCGCGCACGGCACAGACACCCTTTCCCGTAACTACAACGGGTACTTTGCCGGCAAAATCCATTTTGCCCAAAGCATCCCAGGTTAAAATATCAAATTTTCCACCATCGTACAAGGTTTATTTGGTCAACATGGGGGACCGGTTTGGGGCGGGCCATGCCTTTGCCCGGCAGAAGAATGCAAAAAGCCCCGGCACAGGCGTCAACGTCCGTGCCGGGGCGGCCTGCCGGGGCAGGCAAGGTCAGTCGTTTGCTTTGCCGCCGCGGCGGCTGTCTTTCAGGGCCTGGAGTTCGGCCAGGTCGTAGGGGGTGTTCTGGTAGACGTAGTAGTTCAGCCAGTTGGTGTACAGCAGGTGGCCGTGGGCGCGCCAGCGGAAGATGGGCGGTTTGTCCGGGTCGTCGCCGGGGTAATAGTTGACCGGCACGGCGATGTCCTTGCCGCGGGCCAGGTCGCGGCGGTACTCGGCGTCCAGCGTGTACTTGTCGTACTCCGGGTGGCCGATGACGAAGATCTGCCGCCCCGAATCGGTGGAAAGCAGCATCGGCCCGGCCACGTCGCTGCGGGCCAGCACCCGCAGGTCCGGGCAGGCGGCGATGTCGTCCTCATTCAGGCCGGCCCAGCGGCTGTGGGGGGCGTAGAACACCTCGTCAAAGCCGCGCACCAGCGGGTTAGACGGCCGGGTGACCCGGTGCTCGAACACACCGAACATTTTTTGCGGCAGGTGCACCTTGCGCACGCCGAAATGGTAGTACAGCCCGGCCAGCGCCCCCCAGCACAGGTGGATGGTTGAGTAGACGTTGGTTTTGGAAAAGTCCATGATGCCGCACAGCTCGTCCCAGTAGTCCACCTGCTCGTAGTCCATATCCTCCAGCGGCGCGCCGGTGATGATCATGCCGTCGTACCGCTCGTTTTTCACCTCGTCGAAGGTCTTGTAAAAGGCCTTCATGTGCTCCTGGGGGGTGTGGGTGGTGGAGTGGGTGGCTGTCTGCAAAAAGGTGATGCGCACCTGCAGCGGGCTGTTGGCCAGCAGGCGGGCCAGCTGCGTCTCGGTGACGATCTTGGTGGGCATCAGGTTCAAAATCAGGATGCGCAACGGGCGGATCTCCTGGCTTTGGGCGCGCTCGTTGCGCATGACAAAGACGTTCTCGCTGGCCAGCGCCTCGTAGGCGGGCAGTTCACGTGGGATGATAAGCGGCATCGGGGGTCTCCTTTATCCGGGGATGGCGCGCGGCGTGCCGGCGTTTGGGGCAGAATGCGGATGCGCCCGGTCATTAGATCTTGTCCAGCGCCTGGGCGATGTCGGCGATCAGGTCGGCCTTGTCCTCCAGGCCGCAGCTCATGCGCACCAGGTCGGGCTTGACGCCGGCGGCGGCCAGCTGCTCGTCGTTCATCTGGCGGTGGGTGGTGCTGGCAGGGTGCAGGCAGCAGGTGCGGGCGTCGGCCACATGGGTCTCAATAGCGGCGATCTTCAAATTGCCCATGAAAGTCTTGGCGGCCTCGCGCCCGCCCTTGACGCCGAAGCTGACCACGCCGCAGCTGCCGTTGGGCAGGTACTTTTGGGCCGCCGCGTGGTAAGCGTTGCCGGGCAGGCCGCAGTAGTCCACGTAGGCGATCTTGGGATGGCCGGCCAAAAACTCAGCCACGGCCTGGCCGTTTTCACAGTGGCGGGCCATGCGGACGTGCAGGCTTTCCAGGCCAAGGTTGATCATATAGGCGTTGATGGGGCTTTGGGTGCAGCCGAAGTCCCGCATCAGCTGGGCGGTGGCCTTGGTGATGAAGGCGCCGCCCATGCCAAACCGCTCGGCGTAGGTGATGCCGTGGTAGCTCTCGTCGGGGGTGGTCAGGCCGGGGAACTTGTCGGCGTGGGCCATCCAGTCGAACTTGCCGCCGTCGATGATGGCGCCGCCCACCGTGCCGCCGTGGCCGTCGATGTACTTGGTGGTGGAGTGGGTGACGATGTCGGCCCCCCACTCAATAGGGCGGCAGTTGACCGGGGTGGCAAAGGTGTTGTCCACGATCAGGGGCACGCCATGGCGGTGGGCTGCGTTGGCAAACCGCTCAATGTCCAGCACGGTCAGAGCGGGGTTGGCGATGGTCTCGCCAAAGACGGCTTTGGTGTTGGGCTGGAAGGCGGCGTCCAGCTCCTCGTCGGTGGCGTCGGGCGAGACAAAGGTGGCGGTGATGCCCATCTTGGCCATGGTGACCGAGATCAGGTTGAAGGTGCCGCCGTAGATGGAGCTGGAGGAAACGATGTGGTCGCCGGCGTTGCAGATGTTGAACAGCGCAAAGAAGTTGGCCGCCTGACCGCTGGAGGTCAGCATGCCGGCGGTGCCGCCCTCCAGCTGGGTCAGCTTGGCGGCGACCATGTCGCAGGTGGGGTTCTGCAGGCGGGAGTAGAAATAGCCGCTGGCCTCCAGGTCAAACAGCTTGCCCATCTCGTCAGAGGTGTCGTATTTGAAGGTGGTGCTTTGGATGATGGGGATCTGGCGGGGTTCGCCGTTTTTGGGGGTATAGCCGCCCTGCACGCAGATGGTGCCCAGGGATCGATTTTCGTCTGCCATGGTAGATACTTCCCTTCTCTATTAATTCTGGCGCCGGCACGCCGGCGGGTGGATGAATAAATGCTGTATTTATTGTAGCCTGTGCCAGGGCAGAATGCAAGCCGCGGCCACAAAAATGTTACAGTCCGGCGGCTTGACGCAGGGCGCGGACGGGTCTTATACTTATTGTATTGGCCGCGAAGGCCATTGAAAAAATATGCAGTGCAGTTTTCCGGCGGGCGTGCAAAGGCCGTCCGCCGGAAAAAGGGGCTCCTTTGGCAAGGGTTGGCAGAGGCGCCGCGGGAGGGTTTGCTATGTCCTGGATGATCGTTTCGGATACGTCTTGCGAGATCCGTGAGCTGGAAGATCTGTGCGCCGGCGTACAGTTTGGGCTGGTGCCGTTCAAGATCCGGGTGGGCGAGCGGGAGTTCGTTGACCTGCCCACGCTGAGCGTGCGCCAGATGCTGAAAACCATGACCGACTACAAGGGCGGCAGCTCCACCGCCTGCCCCAGCCCGGAGGAATGGGCCGAGCAGTTTTTGAAGGCGGACAACGTGATCGCCCTGACCATCAGCCACAACCTGTCCGGCAGCTACAACGCCGCCCAAAGCGCCCGCGAGATGGTGCTGGACGAGTACCCGGACAAAAACATCTTTATCCTGGACACGCTGAGCTGCGCCGGCGCGCTGGCGGAGGCCGCCGTGCTGGCCAACCGGCTGGTCGGCGAGGGGAAGAGTTTTGAGGAGATCTGCCGCGCCCTGACCGAGCACAACGACGCCGGGCACATCCTGTTTGCTTTGGCCAGCTTTGAGAACCTGGCCAAAGCCGGGCGGGTGAGCAAGGTGGTGGGCTTTATTGCCGGCGCGCTGAACATGCGGGTGCTGGGCCGCCGCACCCCGGACGGAAAGATCGACTTTTTCTACAAGACCCGCGGCGAGACCAGGGTGCTGGCCCGTATTTTGGAGCAGATGGACCTGGACGGCTTTGACGGCAGCCGCACCGTGCGCATCAGCCACTGTGACAACGAGACCGCCGCCGGCCTGCTGGAGCACGGCATCCACGCCAAGTGGCCGCAGGCCGAGGTGGTCGTTACCCCCTGCGCCGGCCTGTGCAGCTTTTACGCGCAGGACCAGGGCATTATTTTGACCTACTGAGCGTTTTCCGTCTGCCGTTCGTATTGTCAAAAAAACAGAAAGGCCGTCTCCGCGGCCCGGCTTTCCGGGCGCCGCGGAGACGGCCTTTGTTTGGTTTGTCCGGCCGGGCGGTTTTATTCGTTTTCTGCGATCCAGGCGTTCAGCTGCCGGTACAGCTCCTGCGCGTCATAGGGCAGATCCCATCGCTCGGCCGTCATGGAATCGTCCTCGTTGCGGGTCATCAGATAGACCCATCGCTCCTGCGCGTTGCTGTCGGTGTTCATCGAGGAAAGCCACGTCTCGCCCACCGCCGGGCCCGACTGTGCCCCCAGGTCCCCGCCTACGCCATAGCTGCCGTAGACCTGATCGTCCGGGTCGCCGAAGTACCAGCCCGGCCCGATGTCCCGGTACCCTTCCGGCGCTTCCTGCCGGTAAGGGGCGGTCTCGACATTGGTCTGCGTGCCGATGGCCCGGACCGCCTGCGGGTATTTCTCCATCAGGCTGTGCAGCGCGGACGCATCGGCCCGGTCCTGCCAGCTGACGCCGGAGGAGGGCTTTGCCTGCCATTCGTCAAGGAACGCCTGCGCCGCCGCCGGGTCGGCCTTGGCCGCATCCAGCGGCAGGTCAAATACCAGGTTGACCCCAGCGTAGTCCGGCTTGGCCGTGATGGCGCCGGTGGCCTCGTCGTAATGGAAGGCAAAGTTCGAGAAGCTGCTGCCGCCGGTGGAGACGCAGAGCATCACGTCCCGGTCGGCAAAGATTTCCACATTGTCGCAGGCGACCAGCAGGTAGCGCACACCGTCTGCGGTCATGCTGATAGATTCCACGTGCAGGGTGTAAGCCATCGGGTCCAGCTCCGGGATGGCCAGCACCGGCTGTGCAAAGGTTTCGGACGGGTAAAAGTCATCCGCCGCGTCGGTCACCTCCGGCATGGGGGTGCCGTCGGATTTTCGCACCGCCACCACCGCGTAGGTGGTGCCGTTTTCCGGGCCGTCATCGCCCCAGGAACTGTTCCAGGTATCGGTCAGGTGTTCGCCGGTCGCAAGGCCCAGCAGCGTCACATCGTAGCCGGCGTCGGACTGGGTCTGGTTGACGGCAACGGCTTCGTCCCCTTCAAACAGGGCGGCCACATCGCTTTCCCCCATCGCCTCGGCGGCCTGAGGCGCGCTCAGCAGTACGCCGGCGGCGTACACGCCGCCGCCCAGGCAGGCGGCCGCCAGCGCCAGGGCCAGGGCAACGGTCAGCTTGCGTTTTTTCATATCGGGTTCTCCTTTCTGCAGGCGGGCCGCACCTTCCCGGCGCGCCGCCCGGCAGATGGCCTGCCGGTCCAGCCCGCAGGCCGAGATCGCCCTGCGCATCAGGTCTCGTTCATTCATGGTCGGCACCGTCCTTTGCATACAGTCTGCGTAGTTTTGCCAATGTTCGGTACAGCTTTGCCTTGACCGTCGGCTCCTTCATGCCCAGGGCGCGGGCGGTGTCCCGCAGCGTCATGTCCAGCTGGTAGTGGCAGATAAAGATCTTTTGCACGTCGGCGGGGCACTGCTTCAGCTGCGCGGCGATCTGTTCCACCAGCAACCGATCCTCGGTGATCTGCGCCGTCAGGGGCTGGCGGGCGGCCAGCTCGGCCAGGTCCGGCTCATCGTACAGCTCGCCGTCGCCGTCCTGACGCTGAAGCGGCACCAGGCATGCCAGCCGCTGGCGCAGCGTGTAAAACCGATGCAGCTTGCTTTTTGCCACATGGCGGACAAAGGCGTGGGGGTCGCGCAGGTAGCCCTGCCCTTTCTGCAAAAGCACCGCATAGACTTCGGCGTAGACCTCCTGCATCAGGTCAGGCAGCTGGGCGGGGTCGGCGCAGCGGCGGGTCAGGTAAAGCAGGGTCTCGCTGTAGGTCTCCTCGTACAGCGATTCAAAAAAAGGGGCAATGACTTGCGCGCTCAATCGTTTCACCTCTTTCACCCTGTTTGTGTCCTTCTGTGCCGGTTTGGTTGCAGGCCGCGGCAAAGTTTTTTTGAAAACAGCAGCCCCGCCCCGGCGCAGGGGCCGCCCGCATCCATCGGGCTGCTCCCCTGCGCGGGGCGGGGCGTTTTCTGTTTGATCGCTGCGGGTCAGCGGCTGCGGCTCATTGCCCAGACCTGCACGGCAAAGCTCTCGTTGCCCGGCATCCGGCCGGACACCAGCTTGTCCACCGCAAAGCCGAAACTCTCGTACAGCCGCCGCGCAGGCTCGTTGCCTTTCAGCACCTCGATGCAGCAAAGGGCAGGCTCCTGCCGCAGGGCATTGGCGACCAGGGCGCGGCCGATTCCCCGGCGATGCTGCGGCGGGGCAACATACAGCCAGGCCAGCTCCTCCCCGGTATACGCGCAGAAGCCGACCGGCCGGCCGTTGTGCACGGCCACATCCAGGTGGGGATATTCAAACAGGCCCTCCCGCTCGGCCGCGACCGGCAGGGGCAGGAACGCCTCGTCCAGCCCGGCCAGACGCAGCTCCTGCCTGCGGGCTTCGTCGTGCACCGTGCAAAGCGCCGGCCAGTCCTGCGGCTGATAGGCGCGGATCTGAATGGATTTCATCTTGTTCCCCTCATTCTTTCTGTTTGCAGCAGCAGGCCGGGCAGCCGTTGCCGCAGCTGCCCGGCCCTTGTGGCCGCCGGCGCCGGGTACGGGCCGGCGCCGCGCCTTATTGCTCTACCATTTTGTCGGCGGCCTTGTACAGGTCGCCGCAGCTCATGCAGACCACCAGGTCGCCCTTGCCGGCATGGGCCTTGACCCAGTCGGCGGCGGCGTCCAGGCCGTCCACCACGACGCTGCCGGGGATCTTGGCGGCCAGGTCCTCGCTGCGCACGCTGCCGTCGTCCACCTCGCGGCTGCCCATGACAGGCAGCAGCACCACCTGGTCGGCGGAGCGGAGCACATCGGCAAAGTCCTGCATCAGGGCTTTGGTGCGGCTGTAGGTGAAGGGCTGGTGCACCGCAATGACCCGCTGATACCCCAGCGAACGGGCGGTCTTGAGGGTGGCGGCCAGCTCGGTAGGATGGTGGGCGTAGTCGTCCACGATCACGGCGCCGTTGCACTCGCCCTTGACCTCGAACCGGCGGCCCATGCCCTTGAAGTTTTCGGCGGCGCGCTCGGCGTCGGCGGGCTGCAGGCCCAGCGGGCGCACGCAGCAGCACATGGCCAGGGCATTGTAGATGTTGTGGTAGCCCGGCACGTTCAGGCGCAGGTGGGCGAAATGCTCGCCCAGTTCCTCCACGTCAAACTCGTAGAAGCCGGGGCGATATTCCCGGATGTTGACGGCACGGAAGCGGGCGTCGTTCTCGATGCCGAAGGAGAGCACCGGCCGGTCGATGGAGTTCATCACGTCCAGCGTGTTGGGGTCGTCCAGGTTGAACACCACGGTGCGGGACAGCAGCGCAAATTTCTGGAACGCCAGCTTGAGCTTGCCCATGGTGCCGTAATATTCCAGATGGTCGTTGTCAATGTTCAGGATAATGCCCAGGTAGGAGGTCAGGTAAAGGAAGGTCTCGCTGTATTCGCAGGCTTCGACGACGATGCTGTCGCCGCCGCCCACCTTGCCGTAGCCATTGATCAGGGGCAGCTTGCCGCCGATGACCGCCGCCGGGTCCTTGCCCGCCAGCTCCAGCATGGTGACGATCATGCCGGTGGTGGTGGTTTTGCCGTGGGTGCCGGCCACGCCCACGCTGTGCGGGTACAGACGGCTGACATACCCCAGCAGCGCCGCGCGCTCCACCGTGCGGATGCCGTGGGCGTGGGCGGCCTGGAGCTCCGGGTTGACGTCATGGATGGCGGCGCTGTACACCACCAGCTGGGCATCGCCCAGGTTGGCGGCGTCGTGCCCCAGCGTGACGGTCATGCCCATGGCTCGCTCGGCCTGGGTGATCTTGGTCTCCTCCACGTCGCTGCCGGTCAGGGTATAGCCGCGGGCATGCAGGATCTGGATCAGCGGGAACATGCCGGAACCGCCGCAGCCGATACAGTGGATGCGCTTGACCCCATCCAGCAATTTCGGGTCGTAACTGTTATAATAAGCCATCGGTCGTCACCTCAAACATAGATTGGCCTTCGTGCAGGGCCTGGGCAGCCGGTCATACCCGGCGGATCATGTACAGGAACATTATACTTTTTTTTCATTTGAAAATAAACACTTTTCTAAAAATTTTGGTATAATTACAGAAAATAGCGGGCGCCGCTTTGGCACTTTACCCGCAGAAAGGGGGTCCCGCCGCATGAAAAACTGGAAGATCGGCCTGGGCGTGCCGCCGCAGCCGGCCCAAAAACCGGCCCGCCTGCCGGTGTCCGCCGCCGAGCTGGCCCGCATCGGCATCCCGGCCCGCAAGATCCCCCGCATCCTTGGGGAACTGACGGCGCTGCTGCAGGCCGACCCCGGGCTGGCCGACCGCCCCACCGCCCTGCGGCTGGCGCGGGCGCTGGACGCCCTGCTGCCCTGAGCCGGCCGCAGTTTGTTGCTGCGGCAACGCATTTTGCCTCCTCGGTATGATATCCTATGATTGCCGGAAGGGAGTTGACCCCGGACGGCGCCCAACCTGTTCGATGCCGGCAGAACGCCGGTCCCGCATAAATGCTGTATATAAGTTTGGAAAGGAGCGTTTTCCATGAAAGTTTATCGCTGCGCCCATTGCGGCAACATTGTTTTCCATCTCCACGATGCCGGCGTGCCGGTGTTCTGCTGCGGCCAGAAGATGGAGCTGCTGGTCCCCGGCTCGGTGGACGCCGCCGCTGAAAAGCACGTGCCCGCCGTGACGGTGGAGGGCAGCCGCGTGCTGGTCCAGGTGGGCTCGGTCGAGCACCCGATGATCGCCGAGCATTATATCGAGTGGATCGCCGTTGAGACAGACAAAGGCGTCAGTGTCAAATGGCTGAAGGCCGGCGACGCCCCCAAAGCCGAGTTTGTTCTGGCCGATGGCGAGAAGGCCGCCGCGGTGTACGCCTACTGCAACCTGCACGGCCTGTGGCGCGCGGAGGTCTGACCCCGGCGTCCCCCGCAATTTTATCCAAGACCCCATTTTCCTTCCTCCTTATCGCATCCCATAATTCTATCATCGTTATGGCATGCGCCCGGTTTCCCGCCGGGTCTCCCCCCGCCCCGGCCTGCGGATGCGCTGCAGCCGGGGCGGGGGCATTTCTTTTTGCTGCACGGCGTGTTATAATGGCAGCAGACAGTTCAAATACAGGCGCACGGCGGCCGGCATCCGCCCCGCAGTGCGCCGGCCAAACCGGGAGGTCCTGCATATGTGGACATGTGGATTGCTGAAAGAAAACGCCCGCAGCGCGCTGCGCGGCCGCTACTGGCCGGTGGTGGCCGTCTGCCTGATCGCCTCGATCCTGGGCGGGACCAATGCGACCAACGCCATCGTTCAGCTCAACCTCAACATCTCCAACCTGGTGGAGGAGGCGACCAGCCCCCAGGTCTGGACGGGCAACTATCCCCAGCAGGACCTGAGCTATGCGGCGGGCACCCTGGTCTATGACATGTTCCGGTACGGGCTGTGGGTGGTGCTGCTGATCTTTGTTCTGGCTGCGCTGGCGGTGGGTGTGGTGTTCCGGACCTTTGTGGGCAGCCCCGCCCAGGCCGGCCTGTACCGCTATATGATGGAGAACCGCCAGGGCGGCAGCCCGCTGGGCACCCTGTTCACCATCTTCCGCACCCCTTATCTGAACGTGGTAAAGGTTTTGTTCCTGACCAACCTGAAGATCACGCTGGGGTATTTTCTGTTTTTGGTGCCGGGCATCATCTGGGGATACCGCTACCGACTGGTTCCCTACCTGATGGCCGAGAACCCCTACCTTTCCACCGGCCGCGCCATGGAACTGAGCCGGCAGATGATGCACGGCGAAAAGTGGCACAGCTTTTTGCTGGAGCTGTCCTTTTTGGGCTGGGCGCTTTTATGCGCGCTGACGCTGGGCATCGGCTATTTGTTTTTGCAGCCCTATATGCAGGCCACCTTTGCCGAGCTGTACGCCGCTTTGCGCAGCAAGGCGCTGGCCTACGGCTATACTGACGAGAGCGAACTGGGCGGCTTTGTGTACCACCAGCCCCAAACCGGCGGCTGACCGCCACCGCGGCGTGCGGCCCGGCCGGCATACGCTGGCAGCAATACCGGGCAGCCCCTTTGGCGGCGTACGCCCAGGGTGCCTTTGCCGCAAAATCGAACCAAAACAGGCCGTTGGCTGCGTTACCATCGGCCTGTTTTTGCGCTTTTGCGGTGCTTCGCAGGTTTTGCCGCTTGCGCGGCAAAACCGCAGCGTCCTTGCGCCTGCTCCGCTTTGGCGGGGCCGCCTTTTTGCTGCGCGCCTGCCGGGGCGTGCCCGGTGGTTGCCGGCCCCGCAGAGCACGCGCCGCCGAAAAAAGCAAAAAAATTTGAAAAAAAGGCTTGCATTTCCGCAAAGTGTCTGCTATAATAAGCAAGCACTCGCGAGGGGGACACCCCGCAGGGCACAAAAGTGAATATGGGAGCTTTCCCGAGTGGCCAATGGGGACAGACTGTAAATCTGCTGCGTAATGCTTCGGTGGTTCGAATCCACCAGCTCCCACCAAAATCCCGTCTGCGTAGGCAGGCGGGATTTTTCATGCAAAAATGCACCTGGCAAATGATGATCTGAAAGGTATCAGGGTATGTATTACGAGATAAAAACCGACCGGCTGCTTTTAAGGCCCCTGGCTCTCTCTGACTGGGCAACCGTTCATGCGTATGCCGGCGACGAAGAGAATACAACGTACATGCTGTGGCTGCCCAACGACACGGCCGAGGAGACAAAACAGTTTTTGAGCCGCGTGACCGATGAATGGAAAAAAGCCGCCCCGGACTATTATGAATTTGCCATTGTGTTTGAGGGGGTGCAGGTCGGCGCCATCTCCGTTGCGCTGAATGACGCAAGAGACACCGGGGAGCTGGGATGGGTCCTGAATAAACGGTATTGGAAAAGAGGCATCGCTGCAGAGGCCGCCTTTGCGGTCAAAGAGTTTGCCCTGGATGTGCTGAAGCTCCGAAAGCTGGTCGCCCATTGCGACAGCAGAAACGCCCCTTCCGCCGATCTGATGCGGAAACTGGGCATGACGCTGGAGTCGGACACCGGCACAAGGACCTATCCCAAAAGCGGGGAGACCGCGCGGGAGCTTACCTATTCGCTCTCCGTTTTCTGAGATGCGGCAGCCGCCCTGCCAAGGCCCCGCGGCGGCCGCCGCAAAACCGCCTGCGCAAAGGCGGAGGAAACGCAAGGAAGCTGCGTCCTTTTGGGGAGCAGGCCACTTCCCTTTCCGCATCCAATTTGTGCAATGGCCGTTGCTTTTAATTTTGCGGTGCAGCCCTGCCCGGCGTCGGCTTTTTCGTCCGCCAAAGTTTGCACCCACTGTGCCTGCTGGCGTTTTCTTTTCCGCCTGTTCGTGGTATACTATATCCCAGTATGAAAGCCCAATCCCCCGCCCTGCGGGGCAAAAAGGAGAAATGTACAAGATGGATCAGAAATTTATGCAGCTGTACGCCGATTTCATCGTCAAGGTGGGCGTGAACGTGCAGCCGCGGCAGAACTTTATCGTCCGCTGCCCGGTGACCATGCCGGAGTTTGCCCACGCCTGCGCCCGCGCCGGCTACGAGGCCGGCGCTAAGCGGGTGGTGGTGCGCTGGGAGGACGAGCGCCTGTCCCGCATCGACATGGAGCTGGCCGCCGAGGAGGACCTGAAGGCCATGAAGCCCTACGAGCTGCGCAGCTGGCTGGACTTTGCCGAGGACCCGGACGGCTGCTGCACGCTGGCCATCCATGCCGCCGACCCGGAGGCCTACGCCGGGCTGGACGCCGGCAAGCTGAACCGGGTCAACCTGGCCCGCCGCACCGTACTGAAGCCCTGGCAGGAGTACACCATGAACGACCGCGTCCAGTGGTGCGTGGCGGCGGTACCCGCCCCCGGCTGGGCCGCCAAGGTGTTCCCCGGCATGCCGGTGGACGAGGCGATGGAAAAGCTGTGGGCCCTGATTTTTGAGGTCTGCCGCGTGACCACCGGCGACCCGGTGTCCGCCTGGAAAGAGCACGTGGCCAAAACCAAGGCCCGCCGCGACCAGCTGAACGCCTGGCAGCTGGACAGCGTCCACATGACCAGCGCCAACGGCACCGACCTGACCGTCGGCCTGGCCGAGGACGCCACCTGGGAGGGCGCTTCCAGCGTGGGCGAGAACGGCGTGGAGTTTATCGCCAACGTCCCCACCGAGGAGGTGTTCACCGCGCCCCACCGCGACAGGGTCGACGGCGTCGTTTACGGCACCCGGCCCTACGTCTACAACGGCCAGCTGATCGACGGCTGGCATGTGACCTTCCGGGACGGCAAGGTGGTGGAGCACGGCGCCGAGAAAAACGCCGACCTGCTGGGCGAGCTGCTCTCCACCGACGAGAACGCCTGCCGCATCGGTGAATTTGCGCTGGTGCCGGCCTCCAGCCCCATCCGCAAAAGCGGCGTGCTGTTCTACAACACCCTGTTTGACGAGAACGCCGCCTGCCACATCGCCTTTGGCGCCGGCTACCCCACCAACATTGCAGGCGGCCGCGGCATGACCCGCGCCCAGCTGCTGGAAAAGGGGCTGAACGACTCGGCCATCCACGAGGACGTGATGGTGGGCGCCGCGGACAGCCGCGTCACCGGCCTGCGCAAAAACGGCGAGACGGTGGAGATCTTCCAAGACGGCGAGTGGGCGTTCTGACCGCCCCGCGGCACTATCTGTTTTTCCGGCGCGCCGCCGTTTTGGCGCGCCGTGCTCCGGGGATGGTTTCATTCCCGGAGCTTTTTGCGGCCGAGGCAGGCGGAAGCCTGCCCCTTGGGAGGGATCTTTTTTGTCAACTGCATTCAAACGCTGCGTCCGGTTTTTCCGGGCCGAGACGGTGCTTTCGGCGGCGGTCTGCCTGGCGGCGGTGTCCGCCTTTCTGGTTCCGCCGGACGCGGGCTATCTGGACTATGTGGACTGGGACACGCTGGCACAGCTGTTCAGCCTGATGGCCGTGATGAAGGGGTTCCAGCAGGCGGGGCTGTTCAACTTTCTTGGCAGCCGGCTGCTGGGCCGCGTGCGCACCAGCCGGGACATGCTGCTGGTGCTGGTTTTCCTGCCCTTCTTTTTCAGTATGGTCGTCACAAACGATGTGTCGCTGATCACCTTTGTGCCGTTTGCCTCCATCGTACTTACCATGGCGCAGCAGCGGCGGCTGCTGGTGCCGCTGGTCGTGCTGCAGACGCTGGCCGCCAACCTGGGCAGTATGCTGACGCCCATGGGCAACCCGCAGAACCTGTACCTCTACGCCCGGTCCGGCATGGGGTTCGGCGCGCTGTGCGGGCTGATGATGCCGTATGTGGCGCTGTCCGGCGTGTGCCTGGCCATTGCGGGGGCGCTGCTGCCCTCGCAGCCCATCGGGACGGTGCAGGTGGACGCCGCCATCCGCCGCCCCCGGCTGCTGGCGGTGTACGGCGCCGGGTTTGCGCTGTGCCTGCTGGCGCTGTTCGGCCTGCTCCCGCCGCTGGCGGTGGCCGCCGTGACGGCGGTCTACCTGGCGGCGACCGACCGCAAGCTTCTGGCCGGCGTGGACTACTCGCTGCTGGGGACGTTTATCGCCTTCTTTGTCTTTATCGGCAACGTCGGGCGGGTGGAGCCTTTCCGCGAGTTTCTGGTCTCGGTGCTGGAGGGCCGCGTCGAGATGGTCGCCGTGCTGGCCAGCCAGGTCATCAGCAACGTGCCGGCGGCGCTGCTTTTGTCCGGCTTCACCCAGGACTGGCCCGCCCTGATCGTCGGCTGCAACCTGGGCGGCCTGGGCACGCTGATCGCATCGATGGCAAGCCTGATCTCCTACAAGCAGGTCAGCCGCGAAGCGCCGGAACAGCGCGGGCGCTATTTTGCGCTGTTCACCGCCGCCAATGCGGCGCTGCTGGTTTTGCTGCTGGTGTTCGGCCTGGCGCTGTGACCGCATTTTGCCGCGCCGGCTTTGGGGAAACCGCAGCCCCGCTTTTCCCGCGGTCCGGGTGCGCCAAGCCCCGGCCGCGGGATTTTTTGCGCCCACGACTTTCCTGATTGGAAAACATTTTATTTCCATTTTGGAGAATTTCGCTCTGTTCTTTTGCCCTGTCCCGTCGTATACTGGGCTTACACCAGAAAACCGAAGGGAGTTTTGGATATGCAGGTACAGCTTGCCGAACAGATCCGTACCTTCCGCCGCGAAAAGCGCCTGACCCAGGAACAGCTGGCCGAGGTGCTGGGCGTGACGGTGGGCACCGTCTCCAAATGGGAGGGCGGCAGCTCGACCCCGGACCTTTCGCTGATCATGGAGCTGGCCGACTTTTTTGGCACATCGGTGGACGTGCTGCTGGGCTACCGGCAGCAGAGCACCAGCCTGGCGTCCACGCTGGCCCGGCTGCGGGCGCTGTGCAGCGGCAAGCAGTACGACGAGGGCCGCCGGGAAGCCGAGAAGGCGGTCAAACAGTTCCCCAACAGCTTTGACGTGATCTACCAGAGCGCCGCTTTGATGCAGATGATCGGCATGGAGGAAGGCGACCTGTCCGCCACCCGCCGCGCCGAGGAGCTGTACGCCCGCGCGCTGGAGCTGTTTGACCAGAACGCCGACCCCAAGATCAGCCGGGTGGGCATTTATAACAGCCTGGCCAGCATCGCACTGAGCCTGGACGAGACCGACCGCGCGGTGGAGCTGCTGAAGCAGAACAATGTGGAGGGGCTGAACAACGCCGCCATCGGCCAGGCGCTGGCGCGCGGCGGCGCCCACCGAGACGAGGCGCTGGACTATCTGGAGATCGCCCTGCTGCGGCTGCTGGCACAGCTGACCTCGATCTGCATGGGGTATCTGAACACCGGCGAATCGGGCGACAGCCGGGATACGGCCGAGTCCCGCGCGCTGATCCTGGTGGTCTGCGGCTTTTTCGACGGCCTGCGGCAGCCCGGCAGCCTTTCGCCGATGGACAAGTACATCCCGGTCCTGCGGGCCGGGTGCGCGCTCCTGTCCGAAAAGCAGGGCCTGGCCGGCCAGGCCGGGGACGACCTGCGCGCGGCGTTTGTGCTGGCGCAGAAGTATGACGCATCGCCCGTCGGGCTGGAAGTGCTGCGCTTTATCCGCCCCGCCACGCTGCGGCAGGCCAGGGTCGTGGACGACATGGGTCCCACCGCCCGCGACGGCGTGGAAAAATTCCTGCAGGAAAACCAGGCGGAATACCCCCGCCTGCACCAGATCTGGGAGGGGTTGTGCCATGAAGATCAACCGTGAGACCCTGACCCGCCGGCGGCAGTTCACACGCCAGTTCTACCGCGGCAACCACCTGAATTTTGTGCTGGCGCTGACGGTATCGCTTTTGGGCATGGCACTGAACCTGGCCATCTCCTGGCTGCTGCAGCAGACCATCGACCTGGCCACCGGCACCGGCAACACCCTCTCGCTGCCCCAGCTGGCGGTGGTCACGCTGGCACTGCTGGCGGCGTGCGTGGTGTTCGACGCATTGGGCGCTTTGGCCAAACCGCGGTTTCTTTCCCGTGCCATCGCCCAGTACCGGGAATATGCCTACGCCGAGCTTTTGAAGAAAAACCTGGCCACCTTTACCCGCGAGAACACCTCCACCTATCTGTCGGCGCTGTCCAACGACGCCAACAGCATCGAGGTGAACTACCTGCAAAAACTGTTTGAGTTTTCGGGCAATGCGCTGCTGTTTGCCGGATCGCTGGCTATGATGTTCTGGTACAGCCCGCCGCTGGCGCTGGCGGCTCTGGCGTTCTCGGCGCTGCCGCTGGCGGCGTCGGTGCTGACCGGCCCCCGGCTTGCCAAGGCCGAAACCCGCGTTTCGCAGGAAAACGAGGGCTTTGTGGCCGCGCTGAAAGAAGGGCTGAGCGGCTTTTCGGTGGTCAAGAGCTTCCAGGCGGAGCGGGAGGCCCTGGACCTGTTTGTCAAAAGCAGCCGCCAGGTGCAGGATGCCAAATGCCGCCGCCTGCGCTGGGGCAGCCTGCTGACCTCGGTGGGGTCCACCGCAGCCGCTGCGGCGCAGCTGGGCGTCTTTCTCACCGGCTGCTGGATGGCGCTGTCCGGCTGGGGCGTCACGCCGGGCGTGATGGTCATTTTTGTCAACCTGATGGGCTGCGCCAATCTGTTTGTTGCGGCCCTGCCGGACTTTGTCTCCAACCGCACCGCCTGCAATGCGTTGATCGACAAGCTGGCCGGCGCGCTGGCCGTCAACCTGCAAACGGCGGGCAGGGCCATCCCCCGCCGGCTGGAGCAGGGCATCGCGGTGGAGGGCCTGACCTTTGGGTACGCCCCCGGCCAGCCGGTGCTGCACGGGGTCACGGCCAGGTTTGAAGCAGGCAAAAGCTACGCGGTGGTGGGGGCTTCCGGCAGCGGCAAGTCGACGCTGCTGCGCCTGCTGATGGCGGGCGGCAGCGGCTACGGGGGCAGCATCCGCTACGACGGTGCCGAGCTGCGCGAGGTCAGCACCGACTCGCTGTACGAGCTGGTGTCGCTGGTGGAGCAGAACGTCTTTGTGTTTGACAGTTCCATCCGCGACAATATCACAATGTTCCGCGATTTCCCGCAGGAGCAGGTGGACCGGGCGGTGCGGCTTTCCGGCCTGCAACCGCTGATCGAGGCCAAGGGCGAAAGCTACCAGTGCGGCGAGAACGGCGCGAACCTTTCCGGCGGTGAGCGGCAGCGCATCTCGATCGCGCGCAGCCTGCTGCGCCAGGCGCCGGTGCTGCTGGTGGACGAGGCCACCGCCGCCCTGGACAAGGAGACGGCCTTCCAGGTATCCGGCGCGATCCTGGACCTGGACGGCCTGACCCGCATCGTGGTCACCCACGCGCTGGACGAGGCGCTGCTGCGCCGGTACGACGGCATCCTGGTGCTGAAAAACGGTGCCGTGGCCGAGTGCGGCCGCTTTGACGAGCTGATGGCCCGGAAGGGGTATTTCTACTCGCTGTACACGGTGGCACAGTGACAGGGTCTTTTCCTCAACAGCGGGGGATCTATCAGCAAGGGCAGGCCGTATGTGCGGCCTGCCCTTCCCTGCTGTCTGCTGTTATTTATGATTTATATTGTTCCCGCGCGTGCGGCATCACACCTGGCCGTCGGCGCGGGCGTCGGCGTCAAAGTTCAGCCGCTTTTCCTCAATGACCAGCGGGCGGTTCATGACGCGGGCGTTCATGCTCATGACATACTCGCCCAAAAAACCCAGGAACACCAGCTGTACGCCGCCCATAAAAAAGACGGCGATCATCATTGGCGCATAGCCGGCCGTGAAGGACTGCCAGAACAGCAGCTTGGCGACCAGGTAAAACAGCGCCACCACAAAGCTGACCATTGCGATGCCAAAGCCCAAAAACGTCGCCAGGCGCATGCCCACCTTGGTGTAGCTGGTAAAGCTGAGCATGGCGGCGTCGTACAGCGTATACAGGTTGTTGTGGGTCTTGCCGGCGCGGCGGCGGGGCTGCTCGTACTCGATCTCTTTGCGCTCCGGGCCCAGCTCGGCCACAATGCCGCGGATAAAGGGCGTGGGGTCGTGCAGGTCCCGCAGCGTTTGGATAAAGCTTTTGTCATACAGGCCGAACCCGGTGAACTGCTCGATCATCTCGACGCTGCTCATCTTGCGGATGATCTTGTAATAGCAGCCGCGCAGAAAGTACATGACCGGATTCTCCCGGCTGCGGGTCTTTTTTCCGATGACGATCTTGTAGCCCTTCTCCCACTCGGCCACAAATTTGGGGATCAGCTCCACCGGGTCCTGGAAGTCGGCGCAGATGGTGATGGTGCAGTCGCCGCTGGTGTGGATCATGCCGTAATAGGGGCTGTTGAACTGTCCGAAGTTTTTGCTGTTGAAGATTGCCTTGACGTGCCTGTCCCGGGCGCAGATCTCCTCGATGATGCTGCGGGTCCTGTCGGTGCTTTTGTTGTCGATGAACAGGATCTCGTAGTCATAGGCCGGGCAGCTTTTTTGCAGTTCGTCCCGCACGGCCTCGTAGATGGGTCGGGCGTTTTCCTCCTCGTTGTAGGTGGGGATCATGACCGAGATGGTCTTTTTTGCCTTGTCCTGCGTGTTATTCATGGTTTGCAGCTTCCTCTCTCACCCAGGCGATGGTCTCGCGGATGCCGGTCTCAAAGGGCGTACGCGGCGCAAATCCGGTGTCCTGCCGCAGCGCCGTCAGGTCTGCTTCCAAGTGCATGACCTGGTTGGGCGCATAGGGCACCTGGCCGAACCCCAGCGGCAGCGCCGGGTCGATGGCGTCCCGCATCGTTTCAATGTATTCCCGCAGCGGCCGCGCCTGCCCGCTGCCCAGCGGGTAGACAGCGCCGTCGTGCCCCCGCTGCGCCATGCGCACAAGGGCGTCGGCGGCGTCGGCGGCATACAGATAATCCCACAGCTGTTCGCCGGCAGTCAGCGGCGGGCACTGCCCGGCCAGCAGTTTGCGGATGGTGGCTGTGACCATGGTGTTTGGCCCGTCGTGGGGCCCATACACCGAAAGCACCCGCGCCCAGATGCCGGCAAGCCCCAGGGCTTTACACTCAGCGCGGGCCATCTGCCCGGCGCAGAGCTTTGCCATTCCGTAGCCGGTCTGCGGGAAAGCGGGGGTATCGGGGCGGAGTTTGCCCTCCACGCTCCCGTACTCCGCCTGGCTGCCAACGCCCACAAACACCTGGCAGCCCAGCGCATGGGCGGCGCGCACCGCCTGCAGCGTGTTGAAGATGTTCTCGGTCTGGGCGGGCATATCGTTGCGGCCGGGGCCGATGGTATGCGCCCAGGCCAGGTGGAAAAATGCGTCCGCACGGGGCTGGCCGTCCATCCGTTCCGCCAGCAGCCAGGGCAGGGTGTCCAGCACGGTGGCGTCGCACTCCACCTGGTGCAGGTCCGGGTGCGGGGGCAGCGCGGCGGCGCGGGGGCTGCCGGGGCGGCAGACGGCATAAACCGTCACCCCGGCATCCAGCAGATGCCGGCACAGCGCCATGCCGATGGCCCCGGTCGGCCCGGTGACAACGGCGGTTTGCATTTTGCGTTCGGTCATGGGGTCATTGCTCCTCCACCAGCGGGATAAACATGTTGCGTTCCAGCTCCTCCCGCGGCAGGAAAGGCGCCAGATCCTCCAGCGGCGGGCTGACCAGCGTGCCGTCCGGCAGACGCTTGGTGCTGGATTTCGGCTCCCATACCTGGGTGGTGTTGGTGAAGATCTCGCAGATGGCATAGCCGGGCCGGGCCAGCGTGTCGGCCACCGCCCGCTTCATCTCGTCATTGGAGTGGGCCGAAAAATAGGGGTAGCCGAAAGCCTCGGCGATCTTGCGGTATTCGGGGAAGCTCAGGTCGCCACTCTCCGGGCCGACGCCTACCTTGCAGTGATCCTTGAACAGATTGTTCTGGGTGATGCGGATAGAGTGGTAGCCCTGGTTATTGATAAGGAAGATTTTGATGGGCAGCCGGTTGGTGACGATGGTCTGCAGCTCCTGCAGATTCATCATGATGGAACCGTCGCCCTCCAGGCAGACAGTGTCCCGCCGGCCGCCGGCGATGCACAGCCCCACCGCCGCGGGCAGGCCGTACCCCATGCTGGCGATGGCGCTGTTGATGATAAACCGGGTCCCCCGCTTGATGCAGTAGTCCTGGTGGCCCACCACACAGCAGGCGCCGTTGGAAACGGCGGTCAGGCTGTTTTCGGGCAGCTGCTCGCTCATGTACCGCATGAAGGCGAACACATTGCAGTAGCCGTCGTCCTCGGCCCAATGGCGGGGCAGCGTGACGGGATAGGTTTTCTTCCAGTTTTGGCAGGCGGACAGCCATTCGGGGCCGGCAAACCAGGGGGCGTCCGGCGCTGCGCCGGCGGCATCCAGCGAGGCGTCCAGCTTTTGCAGAAAATCCTTCGCGTCGGCCCAGACGGGCATGTCCACATGGATGGTGTGCTTTTTCATCTCGGCCCGGTCGATGTCCACCATGATGACCTTGGCGGCGCGCGCCCAGGTGGCAAAATTGTAGCCGGTCTGCCGGATGGAGATGCGGGTGCCGATGGCCAGCACCAGATCGGCGTTCTGCACCGCAAAGTTGCCGGCGCGGTCGCCCATGTTGCCGCCGCGGCCCACGTACAGCGGGTGGGCGTCCTCGATCAGGTCCACCGAGTTCCAGTAGGTCGCCACCGGCACGCCCAGTTTTTCCAGCATGGTGCGGAAAGCCGCATACCCGCCGGACAGCCGGATGCCGCCGCCCGCATAGATCACCGGGCGTTTGGCCGCGCGCACCGCGTCCAGCACCTGGCGGATGGTGTCTCCGGCAACAGGCGGGGGCAGCTGGGCGTCGTCCTCAGCCGGGTCGTAGCCGGGCAGTGTGTCGGGGTCGATGGAACTGCCCTGGAAGTTGACGGGGATGTCCACCCACACCGGGCCGGGGCGGCCGGTGGTGGCCAGGTGCCAGGCTTTTTCCAGTGCGAAGCGGATGTCCCGCGGGTCCTCGATCATGGCGGCGTACTTGGTCATGGGCTGTACCGACTTGACGATGTCGTATTCCTGGTCGCCCACCGCGCGCAGGGGCAGGCCGCCGGTGAACCGCATGGCGTACCGGGCGGTGGTATCGTACCGCACCTGGCCGGAGATGATGAACATGGGGATGGAGTCCAGCCAGCCGCCCACCACGCCGGTGAGGGCGTTGGTGCCGCCGGGCCCGGTGGTGACGCAGACCGCCGCGATGCGGTTGTCCAGCCGGGCATAGGCCTCCGCCGCAATGGCGCAGGCCTGCTCGTGGTGGTTGTAGGTGACGTGCAGGGCCGGGTGGTGGCCCAGCGCATCGTTCAGATGCATGGCGCCGCCGCCCACCACCGAGAACACGTCGGTGACGCCGTGGGCAGAGAGAAAGTCGGCGACGTAGTCGGCGAGACGTTGGGTCATGGTTCATCGCTCCTTTGTGCTTTCTTCCTTTACTTTCTTGTATCGCTCCAACCCGGTTTATAAATTGGGTGTATTCCCGTTCTCCCTAAATAGGCATCTATAATAGCTCTCGAAATCACTTTCATTTTTTTCGGATTCAAACTAGCTAGCGCAACCAAAATCCTTCTGAACGCCCTCATTGCACCAGCCCATTTTCCAAAGTGCTCTAAATGCATAATTATAGCGTTCCGCGTCGAATAATAGTCACGCCATGTTGCTTCCCTCGTGTACGTCAAATTGTCCACATGATCCATAACAGCAGCGGGTACGCATATCAACGTTCCCTCTTTGCCAACACGGACCGCATGCTCATAATCGTCGTTATAAATAAAAAAATCGTCCCTCGCAACCCCAGCTATTTGTAAACATTTCTTCTTAATCATTGTCCCCACAAACGAATAGATGTCTATATAAAAATATGGTTTATTATACTCATTTTCTGGTACGTATGACTCGACATAGCCTAGGAAGCCCTTTTTTATCCTACATCGATGGATACCACTAAAGCTTCCATTATTATTTACTGCAGTGCAAATAGCACTACATTTTTCTATTTCGCGAGGGTACTCTTGTACAAACTCCAAAAGTCTTTCCAGCATATCACGATGTGGAATTGCATCATCATCCGCAACAAAAATCCAATCCACATCCATTTCTAGCATTTTTTTCATTCCTGCCGCAAATCCGCCGCTTCCGCCGACATTCCGAGGAAGATACAGAACTTGCTTTAGAAAAGAATCATTTGCTTTTTCCCACTCACACAAATATTCTTGTGTTCCATCTGTACTGTTGTTATCAACAACCAAAAGTACCTCTGGTTTTTTTGTTTGATTCCCGTATAACAACAATGTATTTTTCAAATCCGACAATCTGTTGTATGTCACCAAAATGATGCCTACTCTTATTTGCATATCTACGTGATATCTCCTTCGCTTGTCTCAATTCTAACCGAAACAATTTTATATACAGATTGCCCCTAAAGTTAGATCACATTTTTATTTACAATCCCCACTTTTGATATACACCACAACAAATGTACTGCTGTGTTCAGCCCTTTTACAGTTTCAAGCAGGTTCATTCCCCAAAGAACCATACTCACATTAGGCCTGAAAATTTTTTCGTGTCGATTCGAAATGTACTTATTTTTTTTGTAATCCGGAATTGCTTGCTCTATATTTTGATGCATTATTTTGTAAAGTTGCGTTACTTCTTTCCATGTGCTCGCTTCGATAACTCCCGCAAGCAAGTGGTTGTAATAGTATTTAATAACCTCCGCTTCCAGTGCTTGCAAGTCTTCTCCGGCTACTAGTCCTTTCAGTTTGTTATATTGCCGTAAAACACCTTTTAAAATTTGATCGCCCTTCCACGCACTTTTGTTATTCCCGCGTCCGGCGGTCGAATCCGAATGAATATACCAATTGTAGAGGTTTTCCGAAACGAATTCTGTTTTTTTCGAATACACATTAAATTCTTCAATGAAACAAAAATCATCTGGACTAAGTTCGAACCGCAAATTGTTATCTTCAATAATCTTCCTTTTGTATATCGCTCCATGATGCAGAACTTCTACCCACTTATTAGGGTGCATACCAAAATCTTGAATCTTAATTATTTTCCCATGCTCATCCACATTTCGGATTTTTGAAACAACTCTGTCCGCATCACTTTTCTGCGCGGCCTCTGCAAGCTTTTCTAAGCAATCATCCTCCATCCAATCATCCGCATCACAAAGCATAACGTATGTTCCGCGGGCATTTTCCAAAATACGGTTCTTGTTAGTCATAACCCCGCCGTTCTGTCCCCGTATAAGACGAATTTCCATGCTTGGATTTTCATCAATAAAAGATTGAATGATTGTTACAGACTCATCTGTAGAACCATCGTCGCAATACAGAACTTCAAAGTTCCGGAATTTTTGCCGTTTGATTGCTTCAAACGCACGACGCAAATATTTTCCGTAATTATAACTTGCAATTCCTATGGTAATATATGGTACTCCAAACATCTGCGTCATCCTTTCACTCAACCGGCGCACCAACGTTTTCTAGCAATTGGGTTCTTTATGCACCCTATGAATCTTTATTCTCACAGCGATAGTTTGAAAGGCAACTTGCGCAAAATAAGCAATTGTTAATGCATACGCTGCTCCATCTATTCCATACTCTTTTACAAAGGTATCCGAGAGAAAGAACGTAGTTGCCAACGCAACGAAGGAACTTATTGCAACTATACGGTTATAATGCATCGCAATCAAGACAGCACTGCCGCATGAAGTCAACGCATTGAGGCCAGTAGCCAAAATTGCCCAATATAAAAGGGAATAATATTGAAGAATCTCCGTCCCAAAAATAAGCGCCATAACTGGCCGCCCTACAATCAACGCCGCAAGTTCTGCCAGTAAAACGAATGCAATGCAAATTACATATGTTTGGCCTGCAAGTTGCGTCAATGACTTTTTATCTCTTTTTTCCCATGCTTCAGCCATCTTAGGAATTAATGCAATTACAATCGCCGGTAAAAGGGTCGTTATTAAAACTGTGGGTGTAAAGATAGAAGAGAAATAGCCTAATTGCTCCGTTCCTGCAATTTTTTGGATGGAACGACGCGGCAATGCCGTTGTTATAACTGGCAAGATATTAGAAATCATGAGGGCAAAACAGACTTTTATCAGCTTTACCGAAGACTTTAAGTCCTGCATTGTAAAAGCAGTTAAATGCTCATATACGGAATAGTGATGCAAGTCATATGTTATTGTCAATACCACTGTACCCAAAATCATAGCCGCCATTGCAATCAAGAGACTATTAGTCCAACAATAGATGAGCAGGAAGGCAATAAAGCAAATAGCCCCGCGCATTGCATTTGAATATCCGTTGATCTGCAGTTTGCCGCGGAGCTGTAATGTTCCCAAAAAGGTGTCGCTAAATACATTAACGCAACTATACAAAAGATATAGTAGAATTGCTTTTCGCTCAATCGCAGAGTATCCATCTGCCGACAAAAGATAAATTATGCATCCCGATATTGCTATTGCAACCAAAAGGACATGCGCCAAAACATACTGTCCTTGTGTAAATTTACCTTTCACATCAGACACCTGATAATTTCGCATGCCGTAACTGGCAAAAAAGCTGAACACATTCGACATGCTCATCGCCAGCGAAAATACCCCGGCATCCTCATATCCCCCCATACGCACAAGTAAAACTGAAATCAGCCATTGTGCAAACATGAGCACAACCGATCCGATGGAGTTGATCCCCGCCTGCTTTTTAAAGTCCATGTGCACCTCTTCGGCTTTTATTTTACCGCTTCCACAATCACCTGTACCATATAGTCGATCATCTCGTCGGTCATGCCGGGGTAGACACCGACCCAGAACGTATTGTTCATGATAAAATCGGTGTTGTCCAGCCCGCCCACCACGCGGTAGGCGTCGGTGCCGCGGATGCCGTCAAAGCAGGGGTGCTTGATCAGGTTACCGCTGAACAAAAGGCGAGTCTGGATGTTTTTGCCCTCGATATAGCGGGTGACGGCATTGCGATCCAAGCCGCTTTCCGGCCGCACCGAGATCAGGAAACCGAACCAGGACGGGCGGCTGCCCGGAGCAGGTTCGGGCAAAATCAGCTTGTCCGCTGCCGGGCCGGCCGCCAGGGCGTCGCGCAGGCGCTGCCAGTTGTGGCGGCGCCGTTCGATGAAGGACGGAAACTTTTTCAGCTGTTCGCAGCCAATGGCCGCCTGCATGTCGGTCACTTTGAGATTATAGCCGAAGTGGCTGTAGACATACTTATGGTCATAGCCGGCGGGCAGCTCGCCGTACTGGCCGTCAAAGCGGTGGCCGCAGAAGTTGTCGTGGCCGGAGGGGCAGATGCAGTCCCGGCCCCAGTCACGGTAGCTTTTGATCAGCCGGTTGAGCAGCGGGTTGTTGGTGTAGACGCAGCCGCCCTCCCCCATCGTCATGTGATGGGGCGGGTAAAAGCTGGAGGTGCCGATATCGCCCCAGGTGCCGGTGTAGCGGGTCTCGTCGTTTATAGTGTACTGGCTGCCAAGGGCATCGCAGTTGTCCTCCACCAGCCAGAGATCGTGCGCATCGCAGAAGGCCCTGACCGCTGAAAGGTCAAAGGGGTTGCCCAGCGTATGGGCGATCATGACCGCCTTGGTCTTGGGCGAGAGCGCCGCCTCCAGTTTGGTCACATCAATGTTGTACTGGGGCACCGTCACATCCACAAACACCGGCACCGCGCCGTACTGCAGCGCGGGGGTGACGGTGGTGGGGAAACCGCAGGCCACCGTGATGACCTCGTCGCCCTTTTTGATGCGCCGCTCCCCCAGTTCGGGCGCGGTCAGCGCCATAAAGGCGACCAGGTTGGCCGACGAACCGCTGTTGACCAGGTTGGCGAACCGTACGCCCAGCCATTTTGCAAATTCCTTTTCAAACTCGTCGGCAAAACGGCCGGTGGTCAGCCAGAAATCCAGCATCGCATCGGTCAGCGCGCACATCTCCTTCTCGTCATACACGCGGGAGGCATAGCTGATGCGGTCGCCGGGGTGGAACTCCCCCTTATTCTCCTTGAAATCGTGGTAGTAGTCCGCCACCAGCGCCTTGATCTGCGCGCGGGCTTCGGATTCGGTCTTCCAGGTTGACATGGTCATTCTCCCTTTTTGTTTCCTGCCGGCAGGCTCCGTATCAGCCTGCCCAGATCATGATTTTTTCGGCTACGATGTTTTCGTCATCCACCGTAACAAAATAACCGTTGCTTCCGGTGCGTTCGCTCTGGGGCAGTTCACTGAGGTTTACCGCGCGTTCCACCTGGCTGCCATCCTCGTCCAGCACACGGTATTTCAGAACCGCGCTGTCTGGGATGACATCACCCGCCACATAAACCGTCAGCGTCTCCAATGTCTGGAGCGAGGCATCGCTGACCTGCCCCGACCACATGACCGGATAGCCGCCATAATTGTTGTAACTTTCAAACAGATAAAGCGGTGCATCCGGGTCGGTCTGGTCCGGTGTCCAGCTGGTTTTCAGCCAGGTATCAATCTTTAGGTCCGCGTAGCACTCCACAAACAAATCCTGTGCGGCCTTGCTGGCCCCCCAGACGTCAATGTTCGTCAGCAGAACGGCGTCGTCCGGCACAGCATCCAGCAGGCCTTTCTGAAGGCTTTGTACCTGAATGTCATAGTCAAGCCCCCGGCTCTCATACCGGGCGCGGGTGGACGACCGCTGGTAAATGCCGCCCAGCGCCAGTGCCGCTGCCAGCACCACTGCAGCAGTACGGCGTGCCCGTGCGGAGCGAAGAAGCTGAAACACCGCCAGCGCGGCAGACAGAAGCATCAGCCCCACACCAAAAGACTCGACCACTGCCGGGATATACCCGTTACGCCAGGTGACCCAGTCTCCTTCCTGGTATTTGGCCGCCAGGGCGATCAACAGCGCAGGCAGCGCCAGGATAGCCAGACCGGCCAAAAACAGCAGAACCAGCTGCTTCCGGGAAAGTTTTGTGCGCAGCATATACAGCGCGGCAGCGGCAACTGCCGCAAGCAGCAGTGAAAGGAAAACGTCCCCCGCCGTCGGTGTTCCAAGTTCCGCCCCGCCAAGGAGCAGCGCGTTCAGCGGAAAACCTGCTGACATCTGCTGCACCCAGGTCAGCAGAATCGCCGGGATATCCAGCGAAAACGTCACACCGGAATAGCGCAATTCGTTGCCTGCTGCGGCCACACGACTGTTGCCGATATAAAACAGCAGCGCAACACACTCCCCCGCCAGTACCGGCAGGCCTGTCTTGACCGCATCCCAGAATTTGGGATGCTGCATCAGGGCAAACAGGCCCAGCGGCACGATGTAAACATACCCCAGTTCATAGGTACCGCAAGAGATAAAGGTCAGCAGGGCCGTTCCCACCGCCCAGCGAAAATGCCGCGTCTTTGCCCAGCTGAGCATACAATGGGCAGCAAGCGCCGCCGCCAGCAAGGTCGCCTGCGGCAGTGCCTCGTAACAGTACATGCCGTTGGTAGAATATTCGCTCCACAAGCAGAACATCAGCGGCATCAGTGCAAAAAAGGACAGCGCCGCACGGCGGCTGCCGGTCAAACGATGGATCAGCAGTGCCAATACTGCCGCTGTGGCCAATGTATAAATAATGATATACAGCCGGTAACTGTCTACGCTACCGCAAAACAGCCAGTTGATGCGGGAAAACGGAAAATAGAACGGGAAGAAACGCCCCTCCTGCAAGGTCAGACCGTTCCAAATCCCGGCCAACTCTTCGCCCAGCAACTCCCAAAAAGGCTGCTGCCGCACCGCCACTGCCTTGCTGAGATTATTGATGCAATCGTCACCGCCCAGCGGAGCAACCAAGGTAATGCTCAGATACAAACCGCCCGCCACGGTGGTCAAAAGACACCACACCGCAAAAGGCCAGCGGCGCACGGCCTGCACCAAGTGCTGCGCCTGCTCTTTCATAGATAAATGCTCCTTTTTCTGCCTTTCAATCCAAATAAGGCATTCATTCAGCGCCCCGATCTTCGTCCGCCGCCAAAAATACCCCGATTTCCCGGTCCATCTCCGCCGGGATGTCGCCGCCGGACAGCCAAACTTTGCCGAAATCGCAGGTCATGCGCATACAGTCGGACATGTGCCAGCGGGGCTGCCAGCCAAAAACGGACTTGAGCTTGCTGCAGTCCAGCTTGAGGAAGTTTGCCTCGTGCGGGGCACCCGGTTCAGCGCGATTTTCCCAGCGGGCGCCGCCGCCCCAGGTCCTGCAGAACAGATCCACCAGCTGGCCGGTGGTCAGGCAGTCGCAGTCGTCCGGGCCGACATTGTAGTACCCGGCATAGCGGGCGTCCCGGTACTGTGCCTGGGCGATCATCAGGTAAACGGCCAGCGGCTCCAGCACATGCTGGTAGGGCCGGGTGGAGTGGGGGTTGCGCACCCCGATGGCCTCCCCTTTTGCCACCGCCCGCAGGCAGTCGGGAATGATGCGGTCGTTGGCAAAGTCCCCGCCGCCGATCACATTGCCGGCGCGGGCGGTGGACACCGCCACCCCCATGCCGTCCAGAAAGCTGCTTTTGTAGCTGTGGGTCACCAGCTCCGAGCAGCTTTTGCTGTTGGAGTAGGGATCGTAGCCGTCCAGCGGTTCGGTCTCGCGGTAGCCCCAGCACCACTCGTTGTTCTGATAGACTTTATCCGTCGTGATATTCACGACGGAACGCGGGGGCGCCCCCGCGGCGGTCCGGACACATTCCAGCAGGTTGACGGTGCCCATGACGTTGGTCTCGTAGGTATAGCGCGGGTCCTTGTAGCTGTCCCGCACGATGGGCTGCGCGGCCAGGTGCAGCACGATCTCCGGCCGGGCCGCGTCAAAGGCGGCTTTCAGCGCCGCAAAATCACGCATATCGCCGATGACGCTGTGCATCCGCCCCTCCAGCCCGGCCAGCGTGAACAGGTTCGGGTCGGTGGGCGGTTCCAGCGCGTAGCCGGTCACCTGTGCGCCGGCGTTTACCAGCATGCGGCAGAGCCAGCTGCCCTTAAAGCCGGTGTGCCCGGTGACGAACACCCGTCTGCCGCGGTAAAATTCCATATCAAGCATTACAGTTTCCCCTTATTCCTGCCAGACCTTCCAGGGCGCATTGCCGGAGGCCCACAGCGTTTCCAGCTGCTTTTTGTCCCGGACGTTATCCATGCATTTCCAGAACCCGGTATGGCAGCAGCTTTGCAGCCGGCCCTGCCGGGCCAGCGTCTCCAACGGCGCTTTTTCCAGCACGGTGTCGTCGCCGTCGATGACATCGAACAAGCCCGGCTCGCAGACCATGAAGCCGATGTTGATCATGCTGCCGTCCAGCTCCTGCTTTTCCCGGAATCCGGTGACCACACCGTCGGCGCCCACATCCAGCACGCCGAACTGCTGGCCCACATTGTAGCTGGACATGGTGACCGTCCGGCCATGAGCGCGGTGGAAGGCCTCCAGCGCGTTCAGGTCGATGTTGGAGACACCGTCGCCGTAGGTGAGCATAAAGGTCTCGCCGCCGATATAGGGCTGGACGCGCTTGATGCGGCCGCCGGTCATGGTGTTCAGGCCGGTGTCCACCACGGTCACCTTCCAGGGCTCGGCATGGCTGTTGAGCACCTGCATGGTGTTGGTGGCCAAATCAAAGGAAACGTCGGCATTGTGCAGGTAATAGTCAAAGAAATACTGCTTGATGACATCCTGCTTGTAGCCGGCGCAGATGATAAAATCGGTGTAGCCGTAATGGGCGTAGCCTTTCATGATATGCCAAAGGATCGGCTTGCCGCCGATCTCCACCATCGGTTTGGGCTTGAGCACGCTCTCTTCGCTGATGCGGGTGCCGAAGCCCCCGGCCAGGATCACAACTTTCATCGTTTTCCCTCCTGCCGCCGCCCCTACCGCGGGGTGTTCGGCGGCCAAAGCATGTGTGCGGCGCACGGCTGTTCTGCCAACCGTATTGTACCATACCGTCATGGCTTCCACAAGGTCAGGAAGCCTTCCCGGTTTCGGAGAATTTCCGGCAAAATAAAAGCGTCGCTTGTTTTCCTTTTTTCAAGGTTTTAATCCACAAACGGGATATAGACCAGCGTCCCGCCGGCGCTGACAATGGGTTCGCCGCAGTCGGGCAGCGAACACAGCGCCTGTTCCAGCGTGTCGTTGGTATAGCCGTCCCGGTCCAGGTAGATGCCGGCAAAACCTTTGTCTTTCAGCTCCGCCACCATGTCGGCAGGCTCCAGCTGGCTGGCGGCCTGGTTCCACAGGTCGTTTTCCCCGCCATAGGCACCGCCGTAGCTCCAGCGCAGCGTGTCCGAGTGCAGGGTCCCACGCAGCAGGGTGTAATCCGGCATTTTGTTTTCGGGGCCGTTTTCAAAGGATTTCATGTACGGCAGCTGGTAGACCATGGCATCCGCTCCGGAGACCTGCTCGATCTCGCGGACGAAAGCCGCATCCTGCGCCCAGGCAGTCTGCACGCCGGCATAGTCCGGCCGGAGCAGCCCCTGCTGCTCCCAAAAGCCATAGGCAAACACCGCGCAGACAAGGACCATTGCGGCAGCAAAGCGGACACGCTTTGTTGCCTGCAGCTTTCGCAAAAGCTGTTCGACGCAAAGGACCACCACAAGGATGGCAAGGAATGCAATGTACGGGCTGATGCGGTTGTACCCGCGGATCATGCGCAGCACAATGCCGATCATGGCGCCGAAGCCGGTGACCGTGGCCAGCAGGAGCATGGCAATGTTCAGCCGGGAGAACAGCCACAGGCGGTCCGAAAGTTCGGGGCCGGGCTGCTTTTTCTGCCAGGGCCGGGAGGCAAACAGCCAGACCAGCAGCAGCAAAAAGCCGAGGATCCCCACAATCCCCAGATAGCCACCGGAGTTTTCATTGTACATGATCCCTTCGTCACGGGTCAGCGCATGCCGATATTGTTCGATCCAGCCTTCGATTTTTCCGATACCGTATCCGTTGGGCGACAGCAGCAGGCTGCTGATGCGCAAGCCATAGATGTCTGCACCTGCACTGCCGCGCTCTGCCCCCGCCGTGGCCGTGCTGCCCGCACCGGTAAGGATGCCGAACACCATGGGGAGGAAGCCCACCGCCAGCCATCCGGCAATTTCCGCCACGGTGACCAGCGGCGCGGCCAGGACACGGGGGTGCTTGTCTCGCAAAAGCAGGCAGAGCGCCACCACGCAGAGCAGGAAACAGCCAAAAAACGGGTAATAGACCATGCCGTTGTTGGCGATCGCCCAGGCAAAAAGCAGGGAGAGCCAGTTCCGGCGATACCGGAAGAAGCCCTTGCCGGGCCGGTTAAAGCGGTCGTCCTCCACGCACCAGAGGCAGAGCAGGAACACCAGCGGGATGCATTCCACCGCCGCCAGCCCCATATGCCCGTTCAGGCGCTGCTGTACATAGGGGCAGAGTCCGAAGGTCAGCGCGCCGGCAAAGGCCAGCCAGCCCCGCACCTGCAGGGAGCGCAGCGCAAAAAAGCTAACCGCCGTGTTGAGCACCGGGATCAGGAGAATATACAAGTTGAATACCAGCGCAAAATTATCGGTAAACAGCCCTGCCAGCGTCAGATAGATGGTATACAGCATACTGTAATTGGGGTCAGTACCGGCCGGGGACTCATAAAACGGCCAGCCCAGCAGCCCGCCGCCGCGGAGAGCCTCCTTGACGCCGTTCACGCCGGAAACGCCGTCGCCGCCATACAGGAGCGGCACTGACCAGTCCATTTGCGACAGGCCGAAGCTGACATACTCCACCGCCAGGCAGGCCAGCACGGCTGCGGCCGCCCATAACAGCGTCGATCTACGGTTTGCCTTTTGCAGCATATCAGGGATTCCTCTTTCCTTCCGGTTCCGGCCGCCGCATCCGCGCAGAGTGTATCTGACAGATCCCCAGCACTTTGGATTTATCCAATGCCCCCTTGAAACGCGCCTTCCGGCAGTCTTTCGTATCATCATAGCACAAGCCGGGCCGGTTTACAATCCGCTATTGTTTGGCAAAAAGTATAGTTTCCGCTCTTTCCGGCGCATCCTGCCGGAATGCAGTACAAAGGGCGGTGCCCGCCCGGCAGGCACCGCCCCCCCTGCCGGCAGCCGCCCGCACAGGTTCACATCTCTTTATCGTATTTGCAGCGGTAGTAGATGCCGACGCCCACCACGGCCAGGTAAGCGGCCACCAGCAGCAGGACCGCCGCCCAGTCTACGCGCATCAGGGCGAACACCAGCATCACCGCGCTGAAGATATAGATCATGGCATCGTAGGCTTTTGCCTTGGCGCGGTTTGCCAGTGCGATGTTGCGCTCGTCGGCGGCCTCGATCTCGATGCGGCGCTGGATATCCGGGGCATCCTTCAGGGCGGCGCGCTGCAGCAGCGCGCCGGCGCCGTGGCCCAGCGCACCGGCCCCCAGCCCCAGGCAGAGGTAAGCGGGCACCGCGTCGGGCACGGCCCGCGCCCAGAACAGGCCGGCAAGCATAGCGGCAAGCCCGGCCAGCACAAGCAGGATATGGAATGCGTTGCGTTTCATGGCTGTTCCTCCTCGTAGAGAAAAATATCCTCGATGGCAAGCCCGAAGTACCGGGCCAGCTTAAAGGCCAGCAGGATGGACGGGTTGTAGCGCCCGTTTTCCAGCGAGCCGATCGTCTGCCGCGACACGCCCAGCGCATCGGCCAGTTCCTCCTGGCGGATGCCATGCTGGCGGCGCAGCTCCTCTAAACGGTTTTTCGTGGCAGATCCCCCTTTCACTCTGCCCGGACGGGACGCGGCCGACCTGACACCGCTGCCCATGCAGGCGGCCGGCTTTTGCAGCCGGGCCGTGTTCCTCTTTGACGGAAGCTTGACGGAAAGTTTGCTTTCCATCTATACGATACCACGGCAGCAGGGCAATGTCAAGTGCGCTTTCCATTTATGCGATCTTCTTTGCCCTGTCTGCCGCGATTCCGCCGCCGCGGGGCACCGCCAGGGCGGCGGGGGTCGAGACCGGCAGGGCATTATTTATAATGAAGCAGCTGCCGCCGTCAGATGGGCAGCGCCAGCCTATCTGTCGTCCGATCCCGGTTTCCGGACAGACGGGAAAATTCCTCTTTTCCTGCGGCGGGATCTGTGCTATACTGTTGGCAAAGCTGCCGCCTGACCGTGCCAATGACTGCCACGGCCGGGGCGGCAGCCATTTTGCAAACAGAGAGGTGACCCGACCATGAGACCCCTGATCGGCATCGTGCCGCTGTACGACACCGAAAAGCAAAGCTACTGGATGCTGCCCGGCTATATGCGGGCGCTGGAAGCGTGCCTGGCTGTGCCGGTAATGCTGCCGCTGACCCAGGACCCCAATGAGCTGCGGTATTTTATCCGCGAATGCGACGGACTGCTGTTCCCCGGCGGGCAGGACGTGGACCCTGCGCTGTACGGCGAGGCTGTCCGCCCCGAATGCGGCGAGCTGTGCCCTGCCCGCGACGGCATGGAGGCCGCCCTGCTGGATGCCGCATTGCGGCTGAACAAGCCGGTTTTGGGGATCTGCCGCGGGCTGCAGTTTTTGAATGTACATACCGGCGGCACGCTGTACCAGGATCTGGACGCCGAGCGTCCCGGCTGCGCCCACCGCATGGAGCGCCCCTACGACCGCCCTGCCCACACAGTGACCATTGAGCGGGAAAGCCCGCTGTACGACATCGTCGGCAGGCGGGAATACGGGGTGAACAGCTGCCACCACCAGGGCGTCAAGACGCTTTCGCCCCGGCTGTGCGCCGCCGCGGTGGCGGAGGACGGTCTGGTGGAAGCGGCCTGGATGCCGGACAAGCATTTTGTGCTGGCCGTGCAGTGGCACCCGGAATTTTCGTACCAGAAAGACCCGGCCTCGCTGCACCTGTTTGAGGCTTTTGTCAAGGCGGCCAAATATCTGTGAGCGTTTCCAGCGCGGACGGCAGGCCCGGCAAAGCGGGCGGCGGGCGTTTTTCCCTTTCCGGGAAGCGTCTGCCGCCCGCTTTGCGGTTTTGCCCCGCCCGCGGCGCCGCGCACAGCCGGGACGCAGCGGTTGAAATGCCGTGCGGTTTGACCTTTTGTATCCCGACCGGACGGCCCCACAGTATGCAGAAAATACAAGGCGGAGAGCCTCCCCGGTGCGGGAAGCTCTCCGCCTTGTGCCGTGTTCAAGTTTGACAGATGTGCACCAGAACAAAAAAAGACGCCGAAACTTGCGTTTCAGCGTCTTTTCTTTGGTGCGGATGAAGGGATTTGAACCCACACTCTTTTAAGGGAACTAGAACCTGAATCTAGCGCGTCTGCCAGTTCCGCCACATCCGCTTATTTTGTTCAGCCGGTGTTCCCGGCGACGTGTATTATTATAGCACAGGAAGCAAAAATGTCAACACTTTTTTGCCAAAAAAATTCGATTTTTTTCGTTTGCAGCTATCGGCCCAAAAGCAGTCACAGCATCGTATGTTTTTTCGCTTTGGCAAGAGCGTTTGCTCTGTTTTCATGCACCGGCGCCCGCATTTTTTAGTTTGCGGGCCAAAAAAATCTGCCCGGCGGGGCGGCAGATGCCGTGCGCGGCATTCCCGTTTTTCCCTGCTGCGTCCGGCAGCTGGGCAAATCTTTCTTGGGCGCACTCCGCTAAATAGCTGCGCGGTTTTTTCTGTATTGTTTACCGGCAGTTTAGGAAAAGTTTACGTTTGGCGTGTATGCTGAAGCAAAGGGGCGGACCAGCCCCTGCCAACGCGCGGACGCCGCCCGGCAGTTTGCCTTGCGGCGGCCGGGCAGTCCGTTTGCCTTGCCGCTCAAACCGCCCGCGCAGAAAGGAGCCTTCCATGGACTTGGCTATCTTGCAGTGGATCCAGGACAACCTGCGCTGCGGTGTTCTGGATACCGTTATGCCAGCCGTCACCGCGCTGGGCAGCGGCGCCACCTTGTGGCTGGCCCTGGCGGCCGTCCTGCTTTTGCGGCCTCAAACACGCCGCACCGGCTGGATGCTGCTGGGGGCGCTGGCGCTGGAGACCGTCTGCTGCAACCTGCTGCTGAAGCCGCTTGTCGCCCGCCCGCGCCCCTTTGCCCTGGAGCCGGGCGTCCAGCTGCTGATCACCCCGCCGGGGGATTTCTCCTTCCCGTCCGGGCACACGGCGGCCGGCTTTGCCGCAGTCTCGGCGCTGTACTTCGGCAAAAGCCGCCTGTGGCTGCCGGCACTGGCCGCCGCGGTGCTGATCGCGTTTTCCCGGCTGTATCTGTACGTCCACTACCCCACCGACGTGCTGGCCGGCGCGGTCTTGGGCGTCACCTGCGGCTGGGCCGTGCAGGCGGCCGCCAAACGGATGCGGCGGCCCGCCGGGTAAGCACCCATAACACAAATTCCACAGCAGACCACAGAAAAGGCGCAGCCCGCAGGCTGCGCCTTTTGGGATCACAATTGCGCCGGCGGGGCCGTCACTCGAACTGGCTGTAATACAGCGAGGCGTAGGCGCCTTTTTTGGCCAGCAGCTCGGTGTGGCTGCCCTGCTCGACGATGTTTCCGTGCTCCATATACAGGATGATGTCGGCGTCCCGGATGGTGGACAGCCGGTGGGCGATGACAAAGCTGGTGCGGCCCTTCATCAGCGCCTTCATGGCCTTGCCGATCTCCACCTCGGTGCGGGTGTCCACGCTGGAGGTGGCCTCGTCCAAAATCAGGATGGGCGGGTCGCACAAAAACACGCGGGCGATGGTCAAAAGCTGCCGCTGGCCCGCGGACAGGTTGGCCGACTCGTTGCTGAGCACGGTGTCGTAGCCCTTGGGCATGGTGCGGATAAAGTGGTCCACCTTGGCGGCGCGGGCCGCGGCCACGATCTCTTTGCGGGTGGCGTCGGGCTTGCTGTAAGCGATGTTCTCGGCCACCGTGCCGCCGAACAGCCAGGTGTCCTGCAAGACCATGCCGAAGTTCTGCCGCAGGCCGCGGCGGGTCATGGCGGCGGCGTCCAGGCCGTCCACCGTGATCCGGCCGCCGTTGACCTCGTAAAAGCGCATGAGCAGGTTGACCAGCGTGGTCTTGCCCGCGCCGGTGCTGCCCACCACCGCGATTTTCCGGCCCGGCTCGGCATGGAAGCTGATGTCCTTCATCAGCAGGCGGCCGGGGTCGTAGCCAAAGCTGACATGCTCAAAGGCGATGCGGCCTTTGGCGCGCCCCAGTACGACGGGGTCGGCCGGGTCGGGGCGTTCCTCCTCCTCGTCCAGCAGCTCAAAGGTGCGCTTGGCGGAAGCCAGCGCCGACTGGAGCGAGTTGATCATGTAGGAAGCCTCGGTCAGCGGCTCGGCGGTCTGGTTGATATACTGGAAGAACGCCTGCACCACGCCCACCGTCATGGTGCCGGCCAGCATGGCATGGCCGGCGATGATGGCGATGACCACGTTGGCCAGCCGGGTCAGCAGGCGGATCAGCGGGTTGACGCAGTTGGTCAAAAAGTCGGCCTTCTGATTGGCGGCGCGGTTGCGCTCGGCGGACTCCTCCACCTGGCGCAGGCTCTGGGCCTCGTGGTTGTAGGCCTTGATGACGTCGCGGCCGTTGTACAGCTCCTCCACCAGGCCGGTCAGGTCGCCCACCGTCTCCTGCCGCTCGGTGGCATAGCGCAGGTTCTTTTTGGCGACGATCCGGGTGATGAGGATGCTGACGGCCATGAACAGCAGGAAGATGCAGGTCAGCGGCACGCTGTAATAGAACATGACGATCAGCGAACCGATGATGGTGCCGATGGCCACGATCAGCTTGAGCAGGCCGGTCTGCAATACCTCGGCGATCTTGTCCAGGTCGCTGGTGATGCGGCTGAGGACCTCGCCGGATTTGTTCTGGTCAAAAAAGCGCAGCGGCAGCCGGTTGAGCTTGCGGGAGATCTGGCCGCGCAGCTCCAGGTTCAGGCTTTCGGCCACGCTAGCCATCAGGTAGGACTGCAGGTAATAGAAGATCCAGGTAAAGAAATACTGGACGGTCAGCTGGACCAGTTCCCGGCCCATATTGTTCCAGGTGACGGCAAAGGGCGTGCCCGCCCGGGCGGCGGCCTGGATGCTCTGCCACAGATGGTCGATGACGATGGCGCTGTACATCGGGTTCCAGATGCTGAGCGCCACATAGACCACGATGGACACTGCCACCACTGTCAGCCGCAGCTGCTGGCCTTCATCTGGCGGGCCAGGCACACCACGGTGCCGGGGCGCTTGTTGGTCTGGTTCATGGTTCACGTTCCTCCTTTCCCGTTTCGCCGGCCGTTTTGGTCTGGGACTCGTAGATCTCGCGGTAGACGCCGCAGGTTTTCAGCAGCTCCTCGTGCCTGCCGATGCCGGCTATGCGGCCCTCGTGCAGCACGATGATCTGGTCGGCGTGCTGGATGGTGCTGACCCGCTGGGCGATGATCAGCACGGCGGCGTCCTGCGTTTCTTTGGCCAGCGCCCTGCGCAGCGCGGCGTCGGTCTTGAAGTCCAGCGCCGAGAAGCTGTCGTCAAAGATATACAGCTCCGGCTTTTTGACCAGTGCGCGGGCAATGGACAGCCGCTGCCGCTGGCCGCCGGAGAAGTTGGTGCCGCCCTGGGCCACAAAGGAATCCAGCCCGTCGGGCAGCGCGCCGACGAACTCGCCGGCCTGGGCCACGTCCACGGCGTGCGGCATCGTCTCGCGGCTGGCGTCGGGGTCGCTGTAGCGCAGGTTGTCGGCGATGGTGCCGGAGAACAGCCAGGCTTTCTGCTGGACGTAGGCCAGGCGCTCCCGCAAAAAGTGCTGGGGCATCCGGCGGATGTCGGTGCCGTTGAGAAGGATGTCGCCGCGGGTCACGTCGTGGAAGCGCAAAATCAGCGAGGCGATGGTGGACTTGCCGGTGCCGGTGCCGCCGATGATGGCGGTGGTCTGGCCCCGCCGGCAGGTGAAGTCCAGCTCGCTGAGGGTGTCCTCCTCGGCGTCGGCAAAGCGGAAGGAGACATTGCGGAAAGACAGCACCTCCGGCGCGTCGTCGTCAAAGGGCCGGGGCGGGCCGCTGACCAGGTCCTGGATCTCCGGAGTGTGGTCCAGCACCGCCTGCACACGCTCGCAGCATTCCAGCGCGCGGGGCATCATCATCACGACCATCTGGGCCATCATCAAAAAGAACAGCACCATGGTGGCGTAGCTGATGATGGCGGTGATGTCGCCGATCTGCAAATGCCCGGCGCTGATCCGCCCGCCGCTGAGCCAGTAGACGATGACGACGAACAGGTTGATGCAGAAGAAGGAGATACCGTCCAGGTTGGCGAACCGGCGGTTGGCGCGGATGGAGGTGTCGGCGTAGGCGGCAAAGGCCCTGCCCATGCGCTGCTCCTCCCGCTGTTCGTTGTTGAAGGCGCGCACCACACGCACGCCGGTGAGGTTTTCCAGCAGGATGGTGGTCATGCGGTCCAGCAGCTTTTGCAGCTTTTGGAACAGCGGGGCCGCGCTGTTCATGATGAACAGCGCCAGCACGAACACGATGACGATGACCGCCAGCAGGATCATGCCCAGCTCCCAGTCCAGCCGGATGGCCAGCACCAGCGCCACGATAAAGATAAAGGGCACCGGCAGCACCATCTGGATAAAGCTGGTCAGCGCAGTCTGGATGTTGGTAATGTCCGACACGGTGCGGGTGGTGATGGACGCGATGCCGAAATGCCGGAAGTCATACTTGGACAGCTTGAGGGATTTGTCGTACAGCGCCACGCGCATATCCTTGCCGATGCGCGCGGTGAGGGTGGCGCAGGCGTAGCCGCCCAGGATGGCGCAGACGCCGGACAGCACCGAGGCGGCGGCCATCAGGCCGCCGGTGCGCAGCACGGCGTCAAAGGTAGCGCCGGAGGTGCCCTGGTTGAGCATCTCGGCCGCCAGCGTGGGGATGAACAGCGCGCCCGCCGTGTCCACGATCAGCAGCAGCACCGTGACGACGCACAGCCACAGATGCAGTTTGAGAAAACGTGCGATCAGTTTCATGGCAGATTAGTATCGCACCCAAACCTGAATGGTTTCTGAAGGAAATCTGAAAAAATCCAAACTCCGGCCCAAACACCCGCAAAAACAGAAACAGCCGCCTGTCCGGCGGCAAGGGGCCGCAAAAGCAGCGGCCAGGTGTATTTTATGGCGCAGGGGTATCGGTTTCTTGGCGCAGATCCGGCTCGGAGGTCAGCGCAAGCTCCCGGCGCACCAGCGCGCTGAACCGGCGGGTCAGCTCCGGCAGCAGGCGGCGTTCCTCCCCGGTCAGCCCCGCCCAGGCGCGCTCCTCGATGCGGTGCATCCGCAGGACACTTGTTTCCACAAAACGGCGGCCCTCGTCTGTCAGCACCGCCCGCTTGGAACGCTGGTTGTCGGCATAGGGTTCCAGCTGTACCAGCCCCTTGCGGCGCAGCTGCCGGAACGCCGAGTTGAGCGTCTGCCGGCTGAGGTACAGCTGCGCGCTGATGCGGCTTTGGGTCTCCAGCCCCTCGTAGACGGCCACCAGGGACCAGTACTCGGCTTCCGACAGGCCGCACGCCTTGGGAAAGGCGGCATATACGCTGTCCAGTTCCCGCGTTGCCTCGCGGAAGCGGGTCAGCTGGGCGGCGGTCTCGTTTTGTTTGTCCATAGGCGTTTCCTCGTGTTGGGGGCGGGGCGCTGCCCCGCCGGCCGGCCGCGCTCCGGCACAGAGCCAGGGCGGCGGCGCATTAAGTATGATTTCGTACAATATCACTCTACTCGAATTTCCCGCCGCTGTCAAGCGCAAACCGCCGTTCCCTCTGAAAATTTGGGCGGGCCGGGCAGCGGCAAACGCGGATGCCCCCGGCCTGCGGGAACCGGCCGGCTGCGGTTTTGGGCGCAAAAAAAGCGTGCCGGGCCCTGGCAAAGCGCACAGGCCCGGCACGCCGGCAGTGTCGTCTGCCCGCGCGGGCGGCTACATCAGGCTGCCGTCCTGGAGGTTGGTGCCCTCGACGATGATCTCGTCATACAGGCGCACCTCGTTGTCAGTGCCCACGGCGCCGTCCTCCGGCACCAGGATGTAGTCCTCGTTCTCGTACAGGATGGTGATCTTGCGGAACCGCTGCAGGTTGCCGGCCTTGACGTAAACGCCGTTGCTGCCGTCCACAATGTGCAGCGCGCTGCGGCTGATGCGGATGCCGGTGTAGGTGGCCAGGTCGATCTGGGCTTCCTCCTGCCCCAGGGTCAGCACGTCGGCGTTGACGCTGCCGCACTCGATGACGATCTTTGCCAGGCCGGCCTCCTCGTCAGTCTCCACCGAGACCACCGTGGCCGACAGCGGTGTATCCAGCTTGCCGGGCACGCTGATCTGCACGCTGGTGACGCCGTCGAACCGGGCGGCGGTGTCCAGGTCGCAGGTGGCGTAAAACCGCCAGCTGAACCCGGCGGCGATCCAGCCGGCCACCCCGTCGGACGAGAGGGACAGATCCCCAGCCAGCAGTTCGGCCAGGCGGGCGGGGGACGCCTCGTCGGCGGTCTCGGCGGTCAGGGTGGTCAGCCCCGCCGAATGGCTGGAGACAAAGTAGCCGTTGGATTCGGCCTGGATGGTGGACAGCTCGCCCAGCTGGGCGGCGATGGCGTCCCGCTGGCTTTGCAGCTGTGCGATGGTAGCCGAGAAGTCGTCCGACTGGCCGGTGGAGACCTGGATGCGGTTTTGGGCCAGCAGGTAGCTTTCCTCCACATCGCGGATACCGGCATAGGCGCCGGCGTCCAGCTGGTCCAGCAGGTCAAACAGCGCCGAGCGCGCCTGGGCGTTGAGCAGCGACAGGTCGCTGCCGGCGGAGTTTTGGGAGCGGTTGAGCAGCGACAGTTCCCGGTCCAGGTTGGTCAGTTCCTCCCGCAGCAGGTCCTGGCCGTCGGCGGTGTAATACTCGGCAATGGCGGTGCCGGTGGTGACGCGCTCGCCGTCCTCCACCAGGTAGCCCAGGTCGCCGGCGCCCTGCACCGGGGTCAGGTCAAACACCGCCGCACCGTTCAGCATAACGCTGTCGGCCATGGTTGCCTGGATGGCGGTCTCGGTGCGGTAGCTGCGGCGCAGGATGGCATACAGCTGCACCCCCACGTACAGCACCGCCGCCGCCAAAATGACGGTCAAAACGGCAAGCAGGATATTGCGGACAATGCGCCGGCGTTCGGCAGGGTCGCGCTGCATGGGCAGGCACCTCCTTTGCGGGTCGGGATGGGCCGGAAATCAGGCCGTGCGGGAAAAATGCGGGGCAAGTTTCGGGTCAGGTCAGCCGCTGTGCGGGGCGCCCGCCAGGAACGCTTCCACCAGGCGGGCGGCCTGCGCTTCCAGGCCGGGGTCGGTGAAATCCAGCCAGACGGCGTCGGTCTGGCGGCGGAACCAGGTCAGCTGGCGCTTGGCGTAGTTGCGGGACGCCTGCTTGAGCTTTGCGGTGCATTCGGCCAGGCTGGCGGTCCCCTCAAAATAGGGGAAAAACTCCTTGTAGCCGATGGCCTGGGCTGCGGTGCGGCAGCTGTACCGGTGGTCGTAGACCAGGCGCGCTTCCTCCAGGATGCCCGCCGCCGCCATGTTGTCCACCCGGCTGTCGATGCGCCGATAGAGCACCGCCCGGTCGGGGCAGCTCAAACACAGGCAGAGGGCGCGGTAGGGCGGGGTCTCCGGCCGGGAGGCCGCCCGCTGCTGCGTCATGGTGCGGCCGGTCAGCCGGTAAAGCTCCAGCGCGCGGATGACGCGGTTTTCGTCGTTGGGATGCAGCGTCCCGGCGTAGTCCGGGTCAACGGCGGCCAGCTCGTCATACAAAGCCCGGCCCTCCCCCGCCGCGGCGCGGGCCTGCAAAGCGGCGCGCAGGGCGGGGTCGTTCGGCTGGGGTGCAAAGCGGACGCCGCCCAGCAGGCTGGTGATGTACAGCCCGGTGCCGCCCACAACAAAGGGCAGGCCGCCGCGGGCGGTGATATCGGCGATGAGCGCCCCCGCCCGCGCGGTGAACTCGGCCACGCTGAAGGGTTCTTCCGGCGGCAGGATGTCCAGCAGGTGGTGGGGCACGCCCTGCATCTCCTCCGGCGTGGCCTTGGCGGTGCCCACGTCCAGCCCTTTGTAGATCTGCATCGAGTCGGCGCTGATGATCTCGCCGCCAAAGCGTTTTGCCAGCGCCACGGACAGCGCGGTCTTGCCGGTGGCGGTTGGCCCGCCGATGGCGACGACGCGGGGGCGGCCGTCCCGCGCGGGGCGGTCCAAGGTGTCAGACAAGGCGGCCAAACTGTTTTTCCAGCTCCTTCCGGGTGATCTTCAGCACGCAGGGGCGGCCGTGGGGGCAAAACGGCGGCACAGCGCCGTCCATGATCTGCTGCGCCAGGGCCAGCAGCTCCTTGGGGTCGCTGCGGTCGCCGGCCTTGATGGCCGCCCGGCAGGCGATGGAGTGCAGCACCCACTCGGTCTTTTCCCGCAGAGCGTCCCGGCCGCCGGCGGCCAGATGGGCGGCCAGCTCCACCAGCATGTCCTCCACGTCGTCCACCGGCACGTCGGCGGGCACCGCCCGCACAATGACGGTGGCGCCGCCGTAGTCCTCGGCCTCGATGCCGGCGCTCTGCAACAGGGCAAGGTTTTGCAGCACCGCCAGTTTTTCCTCGGCGGAAAGGTTGACCTGCACCGGCACCAGCAGCATCTGGGCGGGCACGTTGCCGTAGTCTTTGGCCAGCTTTTCAAACAGCACCCGCTCGTGGGCGGCGTGCTTGTCGATCAGGCAAAGCTCGCCCGGCCGCTCGGTGATGATATAGGTTTTGAACACCTCGCCCACATAGCGCAGCGGCACGGCGGCCTCCGGGGCAAGAGCGGTCTGTTCAGGTTCGGCGGCGCCGGGCAGCGCGCTGAGGGTCCCCTGCAGGGCTTCCTGCGGCGTGCTCCCTTCGTCGTCCGCCTGCGGGCCGGCCGGTGCGCCGTCGTCCCCGGCTTCGGGCGGGACGGGCGCGGCCTGCAGCCCGGCCAGCGCGTCGGTAAGCGCGCCAAGCAGCGTGCGGCCGGCCGCGTCCTGCAAATCGGCCAAATCGTCCGCCGCCTGCGGCGGGTAATGGACGGCGGGCGGCTCCCCTTCGGGCGCGGCGGTTTCGCCGGGCATATCGGGCAGGATGTCCAGCGCGCCCTCATCCGCCGCAGTCGCCGGCCGAACCGGGGCCGCGGGCGCTTGCGGCGCGCCGTACTCCGCGCGGGCGGAACGCATCTGCATCTGCCCCGGCGCGGCGGGCAGGTTCAGCCCCGGCACGGGGTTTTGCGGCACAGGCTGCACCAGTTTTTGGGCGGCGCGGTACTCGGCGGCGGACATGGCGGCAAAGCCCCCGCCCGCCGGGCGGGAGGGCTGGCCGGCATAGGGTCGCCCCGCCGGGGCCGGGGTCCCCTGCCCTGCCGGCTGCGCCTTGGCGTCCGGCTTGCCGTGGTCCAGCTCAAAGCGGCACTCGCCGCTGCCGGGGGCGGCCAGCGCGGCGCGCACCGTGCGGTAGACCGCGTCGAACACGTCGCCCTCGCGGGCAAAGCGGATCTCGGTCTTGGCGGGGTGGACGTTGACGTCCACCAGCTCGGCGGGCATGGTCAGCATCAGCACGCCGCCGGGGAACTTGCCCTGCATCAGCGTGCCCTTGTAGGCCCCTTCCAGCGCAGCCATCATGGTGCGGTTTTTGACATAGCGGCCGTTGACGTAGAAATACTGTGCCCCGCGGGAGGCCCGGCAGGCCCGGGGCGGGGTGACCAGGCCGGTCAGCCGGTAGACGCCGTCGCCGCCCTCCACCGGCAGCAGATCGCGGGCAAACTCCCGCCCCACCGCCGCATGCACGGCGCTGAGCAGCCTGCCGTCGCCGGGGGTGACAAACTGCAGCTTGCCTTCCCGCTCAAACCGGAAGGAGATCTCCGGGTGGGACAGCGCCGCGTGCAGCACCACATCCGCCACAAAGGTGCCCTCGCTGGCGTCCTTTTTCAAAAACTTCATGCGGGCGGGGGTGTTGTAGAACAGGTCGCTGACGGTGATGGTGGTGCCTACCGGGCGGGCGCCCGGCTCCATGCCCTGGGGCTCGCCGCCGGCAATGCGGTAAAGGCAGGCGTACTCGTCCGCCTCGGTGCGGGTCAGCACCTCCACCTTGGCCACGCTGGCGATGGAGGCCAGCGCCTCGCCCCGAAAGCCCAGCGTGTGGATGCGGGTCAGGTCGTCGGCGGTGGCGATCTTGCTGGTGGCGTGGCGGATAAAGGCTTTGTCGATGTACTCGGCCTCGATGCCGGTGCCGTTGTCCGCAATTTGCAGCTGCTGGATGCCGCCGCGGCGGATGGACAGCGTGATCTTGGTGGCGCCGGCGTCGATGGCGTTTTCCAGCAGCTCCTTTGCCACCGAGGCGGGGCGCTCGACCACCTCGCCGGCGGCGATCAGCTCGGCGGTATGCTTGTCCAGTACGCGAATTTCAGCCATGGGATACCTCGATCAAAAAATAGGGTTTCGGGTATGAAAATACGTTTGCGCCGGGGCCTTGCAGCGATCGCCGGGGGCAAATTGCCAACAGGCGGCGCGGCGCAATGTCTCGGTCGTTATGCTTTCAGCGCCTGTTTCAGCTCGTAGAGGAAGTTGAGGGCCTCCAGCGGGGTCAGCGTCTCGATGTCCACGCTGCGCAGCTTGTCCACCACCTCGCTGGGGACGGCGGGGTTCTCGTAGGCGTGCACCGTCTCAAAATCCAGCTGCATGGATGCGTTTGCGCCAGGGGCGGAGGCCTCCAGCTGGCGCAGCACCTCGTGGGCGCGGCGGGTGACGGCGGCGGGCAGGCCCGCCAGCTTGGCCACCTCGATGCCGTAGCTGTCGTCCGCCGGGCCGGCCACGATGCGGCGCAAAAAGGTGATGTCCTCGCCCCGCTTTTTGACCGCAATGTTGTAGTTTTTGACGCCCGGCACATCCTGTTCCAGGTCGGTCAGCTCGTGGTAATGGGTGGCGAACAGCGTTTTGCAGCCGATGTTTTTGCAGATGTACTCCACCACCGCGCGGGCGATGCTCATGCCGTCAAAGGTGGAGGTGCCGCGGCCGATCTCGTCCAGGATGACCAGGCTGTTTTGGGTGGCGTGCTGCAGAATCTCGGCCACCTCGGTCATCTCGACCATAAAGGTGGACTGGCCGGCGGCCAAATCGTCCGAAGCCCCCACGCGGGTGAAGATGGCGTCCACCACGCCCACCCGGCAGCTGGCCGCCGGCACAAAGCTGCCGATCTGGGCCATCAGCGCGATGAGGGCGTTTTGCCGCATGTAGGTGGATTTGCCGGCCATGTTGGGGCCGGTGATGATCAGCATGCGGTTGCCGCCCTCGTCCAGGGTGGTGTCGTTGGGCACAAACAGGCTGCCTTTCAGCATCTGCTCGATGACCGGGTGGCGGCCCTCGGCGATGTCCAGCACGTCGCTGCTGTCCACCACGGGTTTGGTGTAGTTGTTGCAGACGGCCGCCTCGGCAAAGCCGGCCAGCACGTCCAGCCGGGCCACGCAGGAGGCGGTTTTCTGGATGCGCAGGATCTCGGCCGAGATGGCGGAGAGCAGGTCGGCAAACAGCTGGTGCTCCAAAACCAGCAGCCGCTCGTTGGCGCCGAGGATCTTGTTTTCCAGCTCTTTCAGTTCCGGGGTGATGTACCGCTCGCCGGTGGTCAAGGTCTGCTTGCGGGTAAAGGTATCCGGCACGCTGTCGGCGTAAGAGCGGCTGACCTCGATGTAGTAGCCGAACACCTTGTTGAAGCCGATCTTCAGCTTGGGGATGCCGGTCTCCTCCCGCAGGCGGGCTTCCATCTGGGAGAGGAAGCCCTTGCCGCCGTGCATGATGTCCCGCAGCTCGTCCACCTCGGCGTTGTAGCCGGCGCGGATGGCGCCGCCGTCCTTGAGGTTTGCCGGCGGGTCGTCCACGATGGCGCTGCGCACCAGCGTCAGGATATCCGCCAGCGGGTCGATGCCGGCGGCCAGGTCGGCCAGCAGCGGGGCGTCCAGCCCCTCGGCGATGCGGCGCACCTCCGGCAGGGCCTCGCAGGTGTCGGCCAGGGCGCAGACTTCCCGCGGGGTGGCGGAGCCGTACAGGATGCGGGTGGTCAGCCGCTCGATGTCAAACACCCGGCCCAGCGCCTCTTTCAGATCGGCGCGGGCGACGTTTTCCTGATACAGCGCGTCCACCGCGTCCAGCCGGGCGTTGATGGCGCCGGCATCCACCAGCGGCTGCTCGATCCAGCTGCGCAGCAGCCGCTTGCCCATGGAGGTCTCGGTCTTGTCCAGCACCCACAAAAGGGTGCCCTTTTTCTCGCGGCCGCGCATCGTCTCGGTCAGTTCCAGGTTGGCGCGGGTCACAGGGGAAAGCCGCATATACTGGGCGTCGGCGTAGTTCTGGATGGTGCGGATGCGCTCGATGCCGTGCTTCTGGGTCTCTTTCAGGTAGCCCAGCAGCATGCCCACCGCGTAGGGCACCATGCCGTTTTCCTGAAAGCCGCAGGTTTTCTGCCAGTCGGGGCCGAACTGCCCGGCCAGCGTGGCGTGGATGACGCTGTCCCGGCAGGCCGCGTCCTCCCGCAGCTCCACCAGCGCGCTGGTGTGCTGCTTGATGTAGTTGGTCACGTCCTTCAGGTCCAGCATGGCGGTGTTGATCAGGATCTCGCTGGGCACATAGCGGCAAAGCTCGGTGATGATGGCGCCGCCCATCTTCTCGCTTTCCAGCTCGGTGGCGTAGGCCTCGCCGGTGGAGATGTCCGCAAAGCAGACGCCCGCCTGCATCTTGCGCCGGTGCTTGCGCAGGTAGATGGCGCAGAGGTAGTTGTTTTTGTCCTCCGCCAGCATGCTGGACTCGATGACGGTGCCGGGGGTGACCACCCGGATGATGTCCCGCTTGACCAGGCCCTTGGCCAGGGCCGGGTCCTCCATCTGCTCGCAGATGGCAACCTTGTAGCCCTTGGCGATGAGGCGGGCCACATAGGTCTCGTAGGAATGGAAGGGCACGCCGCACATGGGGGCGCGCTCCTCCTTGCCGCAGGCCTTGCCGGTGAGGGTCAGCTCCAGCTCCCGCGAGGCGGTGAGGGCGTCGTCGTAGAACATCTCGTAAAAGTCGCCGACGCGGTAGAAAAGGATCTCGTCCGGATGCTGCTTTTTGATGTCGAAATACTGCTGCATCATCGGCGAGACTGCCTGCTGTGCCATGTTTCACACTCCTGGTCTGGTTGGGGGCGGTTCCCCTATGGACGGATACCCGCCGCGTGAAAACTCAACGCGGCGGGAAATTCGGACGGATGAGCGCACTGAAATGAGCAGTGTCGCCGCTCTTCAGTTTGTCGAAAAAAGGCTGCGGAGCCGGGCACCGCAACCTGGACAAAATGCGGAGGATCGGTGCAGCCGACCCGCAGCGTTGTCCCCCTTGCAGGCTCAGTGGCAGCCCGCGCAGGAAGAGCAGCTGCCGGTGCAGCCGGCTTCCGGCTGGCGGACGGCCATGGGGTCGCCGCCGTTCATGGCGGTGTTGATGATGGCGTCGATGTAGCTGACCATCGCCTCGCACTCGCTCTTGGCGGCGTTGTAGCGGACCATGCCCTCGCTGGCCATGATCTGGCTGTACAGGTCGTTGATCTTCTGGTTCAGCTCGGCGATGCGGGCGGTGTCCGGCTCGGCCTCGCTGCTGGCGCGGTTCAGGTCCAGGCGCTGGAGGTTGAACTCGCCGATCATCGCCTGCAGCTCCTGGTCGGCGTCGTTGGCGCGGCGGGCAGAATCCAGCTCCAGGTAGCGGGGGTCGGTCTGCATGGCGGCGGCGGCTTTTTTGAACAGATCAATGCAATCCATAATTGGGATATCTCCTTTTGTTTGTTTTTGGCAGGGCGCGGCTCTGCGGCCGGAAACTTGGTTTCGGCTGTTTTTATGATAAGCGGCCCCCGGCAAAAAGGCTGTTGCCGGGGCCACACCGCAAGGGGGATTAAACTTTGCGGCCAAGCAGCAGCGCAGCGCGAGAGCCGGTCAGCTCCACGTCGGCCCACTGGCCGATCAGACTTTCGCCGCCGGGGAACTCGACCACCAGGTTGTTGTCCAGCCGGCCGTTCAGCGTGCCGGGGGTGCGGCCGCAGGCTTCCACCAGCACCCGCTCGGTCCGGCCCGCCAGCGCGGCGACGGCCGGGAAGGCGATCTCGTCCTGGGTGCGCAGCAGCCGCTCCATACGGGCGGTCTTGTCGGCGTGGGTATAGGGGTCGGGCAGTTCGGCGGCTTTGGTGCCGGTGCGTTTGGAATAGATAAAGGTGAACAGCTGCATGTAGCCCACCCTGCGCACCAAATCCAGCGTTTCTTCAAACTCCTCCTCGGTCTCGCCGGGGAAGCCGACAATGATGTCCGACGAGAAGGTCACGCCGGGGATCGTCTGCTTGGCGTAGTCGATCAGGTCCAGGTACTGTCTGGCCGTATAATGGCGGTTCATGGCCTGCAATACCCGGTCGCTGCCCGACTGCACCGGCAGGTGGATGTGCTTGCACAGGTGGTCGTTGGCGGCGATGGTGTCGATCAGCTTGCGGCTGGCGTCCTTGGGGTGGCTGGTCATAAACCGCACCTTGTAGTCGCCGGGGGTCTGGCAGAGAAGCGCCAGCAGGTCGGCAAAGTCGATGGGGTCGGCCAGGCCCTTGCCGTAGCTGTTGACGTTCTGGCCCAGCAGGGTGATCTCCTTGTAGCCGGCGGCCACCAGCTGGCGGAACTCGGCCAGGACGGCGGCAGGCTCGCGGCTGCGCTCCCGCCCGCGGACATAGGGCACGATGCAGTAGGTGCAGAAATTGTCGCACCCGTACATGATGGGCAGCCAGGCCCGGAAGCCGGAATCCCGCCGGATGGGGATATCCTCCACCACGGCGTTGCGCTGGGCCGGTTCTTCCAGATACCGCCTGCCGCGGCGCAGCCGCTCGGCCAGCATGGCGGGCAAACGGTCGATGCCGTCCACGCCGAACACCAGGTCCACATAGGGGTAGCTCTGGCGCAGCTTGTCCACCACCTGTTTCTGCTGGGCCATGCAGCCGCAGATGCCGATGATCAGGCGGGGATTTTGCTCTTTCAGCTTTTTCAGCGCGCCCACGTTGCCGAACACCCGCTGCTCGGCGTGCTCGCGCACGGCGCAGGTGTTGAACAGAATCAGGTCGGCCTGCTCGACGCTGTCGCAGATGCCGAAGCCCACGTCCTGCAAAACGCCCTTGAGCTTTTCGCCGTCGTTGACGTTCTGCTGGCAGCCGTAGCTGTGCACGTAGGCCATGGGCGGGGCGTCGTAGTATTCGGCCAGCGTTTTTGCCGCGGCCGCGTTGTGTACATAGGTCGATTTTTCCAAGTGATGCGTCCCCCTGGGGTAAAATTTTGGCGGTGCGGGCGGTGCCGCACCCGGTAAGCCCCAGCGGGGCGCCGATGGTCAGACCACCAGATATACCGTTATATTATAGCGCAAATCCCCCGCCGGCACAAGACCGGCGGGGGCGGAATTTTGGCGGGCAATGTCAGTCTGATTTTATGCAACCAAGGCTGACATTAATTGCGCACAGCGGTTGGTGGAATGGGTGCCGATCCAGAGATATAATAACTGCAGGAGGTGTGAAACGTATGAAACTATTGAAAAATAACATTGCCCGCAATTTGTCTACACTGCGGCAGCTGAATCAATTTTCCCAGGAAGAGGTGGCCGAGCGGATCGGTGTTTCCCGGCAGGCTGTTGCAAAATGGGAAGCCGGTCAATCAGTTCCTGACATTTTGAACTGCGACGCACTGGCAAAACTGTATGATGTGGAACTCGACGACCTGATCCATTACGACCAGGAGCAGACTGGCAAGGGCATACCTCCGAAAGGCAAGCACATATTCGGAACCGTCCGCGTGGGCGAACGCGGTCAGATCGTACTTCCCAAGCAGGCCAGAGAGGTATTTCGGATCAAGCCCGGCGACCGGTTGATTGTTTTGGGAGATGAAGAACCGGAACATCCGGGGCTCGCACTTATGAGGGAAGACTTTTTTCTGGGTATTGCCCAGCTGTTCAAAACCGCTTTGAACATGGCAGACGCGCCAGATGAAAAGGAGAAAAGGTAATGGAAGCTGTTTTAAGCGTTCAGGGTATCAGCAAACACTATCCCGGGTTTGCTCTGGAAAATGTCAGCTTTTCTCTTGCACCTAATCGCATTATGGGGCTGATCGGTAAAAATGGGGCGGGGAAAAGTACAACCTTAAAAGCTATTCTCAACATGGTGTCGCCGGAAAGTGGGAGTGTCACCATGTTCCAAAAGAATTTCTATCAGCATGAAAAAGAGTGCAAACAGCGAACAGGAGTTGTGTTTGGCGGGATCGACTTTTACCCGCTGAAGAAGCTTTCCACTATTACGGCTGTTACCCGGAAATTTTATACGAACTGGGATCAAGCCCAGTATCAAAAATATATCAAGCATTTTGCTTTGAATGAAAGTAAAAAATTCAAAGAACTTTCAAATGGAATGAAAGTAAAATACCTGCTTGCACTGGCATTGTCCCACCACGCCGAGCTGCTGATTTTGGACGAACCGACTTCTGGTTTAGACCCGGTATCCCGTGAAGAACTGCTTCATATTTTTCGGCAAATTGTGAAAAACGAAAAATGTTCTATTCTGTTTTCTACACATATTACTTCTGATTTGGATAGATGTACAGATGATATTACCTATATTCAGAATGGGCGGGTATTGCAAAGCGCAGATAAAGATACATTTTTGCGCTCCTTTGAGCATTTGAAAACCCCAGATGATACGGGGCCGCTCACCTTGGAAGAAATTATGCTGCGTACAGAAAGGAGCGAATGGGACGATGACATTACTGTATAAAGAACTGCGGCTTGCAGCCCACCCAACCTCGATCGTTTTTGCCTTTTTGGGCTGTCTCGTTCTTGTCCCGTCCTATCCCTACAGTGTAATTTTTATGTTTGGCTGTTTAGCCCCTTACATCACGTTTTTGAATGCGCGGGAGACCAATGATATCTGGTACACCGCCGTTTTACCAGTAACAAAGCAGGAAATCGTTCTGGGAAAATGCCGGCTAGTCGTTTTCTTTCAGCTATTTCAGCTGCTTTTCTCTATCCCGTTCGTACTTATTCGGAATGCTATGAATATAACGAATAACCCTGTTGGTCTAGACGCGACCGTTGCATGGTATGGTTTCGGGCTTATCTTGTACGCCACATTCGATTTGGTATTCCTCACCACTTTTTACAAAAGCGGCTATCAGACCGGAAAGTCCTTTCTTCTTGCTGCGATCCCCATGGTTTTTCTCATGGTCGCGATAGAAGCCACCGCACACATTCCGGCACTTGTTTGGATGGACAGCAATCAGTCGGCACATATGTGGATGCAAGTTCCCATCCCAATAACAGGAATCTTTTGTTTTGCTGTATTTATGAGGTTGGCATATCGGATTTCCGCCAAGAGATTTGCAAATGTGGATATGTAAACCAGCAACGTCCTGAGAACGGAGCGGACAGTGCTTCTTAACCATCCCCGCAAAGGGCATCGCTTTTGTCAGACAGCTGCCGACACCTCAAAGGGCCGCCCGTTTGGAGGCAAAATTTTGTGACGGCAAAAGAAAGAACCGCAGCCCTGATACCCACTGTATCAGGACTGCGGTTTTCTTTGGTGGACCTGGAGGGATTCGAACCCTTGACCTCTCGGATGCGAACCGAA